>Ga0209395_1000071_pt1 | contig 160168 bp, 153 predicted proteins | sample GOMGulsemesocosm_3_FD_184635 | JGI IMG/M metagenome (GOLD analysis project Ga0209395, IMG submission 184635) | Methane-oxidizing microbial communities from mesocosms in the Gulf of Mexico - GOM9D Gulf of Mexico (SPAdes) (version 2) | ecosystem: Environmental > Aquatic > Marine > Cold seeps... | reverse complement strand
TGGACAATGCCAATAAGAAATTGGAAAACGGCCTTGAATCGATTTATGATTGAATTCGAAGACCGTTTAAAGGACTTTATCTAAAACTGGCAGTTACACAAAATCTGTTACAGGCTCAGTTAATTTTTTACTTTTAATACATCAACTTCCCAAAATAGCACAATATTTTGGTGCTTTTGCCTTTCTAAGAAACTAATGTTCTAGTGATTTTCTCGTTTTACTTGATATTTTGATGAATAATCTTATTACTCCTTAATCAAGAGTGTTATGATTTTCGAAAGTATTGGTTATCAACATTTGGAGTAATAATGAATAATAAAATAATTGGCATCGTACTTATCATTGTTGGTGCTGCTTTAACTATGTGGGGTTACAATATTTATGACTCTACCAGCGCCCAAGTAAGTAGAGCATTAAGTGGTGATACGCCTATTGAAGCCTGGGCAGGTATGGTTGGTGGTGTAGTTTGTGTTTTAATTGGCATCACAAGACTCAAGTAATTAGTTGAGGTAAATAACTTGCCCACGAGTATTGTGATCCTTTAGCATATTGTTATAAGAATTTACGTTAAATAAGTAAACATAATTTGAAAATTATTGCTCTGCACTGGAAAGACACGCTTCCTATTCGTCATAAAGTTTTATGGCCAAATAAGGAGCCAGAGTTTTGTATCGTCGAAGGAGACACTGATGCGTTACATTTTGGTGTCTCTTTGCATAATGAAATAATCTGCGTAGCGTCCTTATATTTAGACGTTAGGTCTGCTAGATTGAGAAAATTTGCAACTCTCAGTAAATTTCAAGGCAGGGGCATTGGTTCATACATGCTCAATTTTCTAGTCGAAGAGCTTAAAAAACACGATGTCAATTATCTATGGTTTGATGCCAGGGAGTCGGCAATAGGCTTTTATAAACGTCTAGGCTTTCATTCATTAGGTGAGTTATTTTATAAAAATGATGTTTCGTATTATAAAATGTATGCAAATTTGTCAGGAGAGAAACCGCTCATAAGAGAATAACGGTAGACTCGCAGCTTATTTGTTCCACTCAGTATGCATCATGACAATACTTGACTCTATTAGTACTCGTAATACAAAAACTACATAGTCCCAAATTACACTAATATGAGATGGGTGGTCGACTATCTTTCATTAGTAAATCTAACGTTATTTGAGATTTTTTGGGACTTTCCAAATCTATTATTTCAATCATTTCACATTCATCTCTGATCATTTCTGAAATTAAACTAGGATAGTGACGACAGTCTTCAGGTCGATCTATATAAATACTACAGGTATATAAATCTGGTGCTTTGGCATCTACTTTAGGGGCGACTTCGAGGAAAGGGCATCTTTTTAATCTTACTCCAGATTCAGGGTCAAACCATATTTCGTTATTTCTAACAAAATCGAAAATTTCTGGATTAAAAACTTCCCATAAGTCAATTTCTTCTTTTGTTGCCGAAAGAGAACCATCGCCATATTTGATACAACATTTACCACATTGATTACAATCTTTCATAGTTTATTAATTAATAGATGCACAATATCTTATTGTATCATTGATGTTATTTTTAAATCATGCAGGTAAGGATTTAAAGATATAAAGTCGACTTGGTTGGCGTTTTCTAATGCTAATTCATTCACTGGATTGACAATGCACCTAACTTAAACATTTAGTCAATTCTTCAATAAACGAAATTACAGGTAAAACTTATTCAAACATGTAGCAATGAAAAATAGTCATGGAAGAATATCTGTCAATCTTAATCGCTAAAAACGTCGTTGAGCACTTTTCTATATTAATTTAATTTGTTAAATTCCCATTATTAACATTGTTTTATACAAGTCGTGATATACAGATCATTTTATAAAGAGTACAAGGAAGAATATAAATGTATATTGATGAATCAATTCTTGAACAAAAATCAATAAATATAGTTAAGTCAATACAACCATTTAAAATACTAACGGTACTCATTTTATTATTAATATCATATTTTGGATATGTTAAATATGAGGCTTTTGAAACAGAAAAAGCTCAAACCTTAGCTATTATTTTAAACCCACACCTAGATGATATCTATTTTTTGGATTTTAGACTTCTAAGTAGTAAATTACGACCTAATGAAAAGTATAGGATCGCCAAAGTTGTGGATATCACTGGTGATATTGTTACTTTATTATACGGTGGTCTTTTTTATCAAAGACAACATGCCGCCATCAGCAGTATTCAATACGGGCAGTTGAGTTTCAAAGATTATTTTCAACCCAAAAGATACGATATACCTCACAGTATGATCAAAGATATGCTTAGTAAACAAGCTATTTATCTCGCTAAAAGACCCGTTAGCAATAAACTTTATGGGAATTTTATTGGACCAGAAAAACGTGATGTTTCAACTAATAAATTTGTCTACGGTAAAAAAGAAAATAATAAAGGTGAGGCTTTTATTAAAGAGCGTTATAGCGAAACTAACTTTGAAAGTGCGTTTGAACTTTTCCAATTATCGTCAAACTTAGGTTATGCTGCAGGACAAGTTAATTTGGCTGAAATGTATATCAATGGATTTTATGTAGAACGAAATTTAAGCCGAGCACTTCATTGGCTAAAACAAGCATCGTTGCAGAGCTATAAACCTGCTATTTTAAAATATGCGATCACGTGTAAACAAGTAGATAAATGTGAACTTTACGACTTTTATCGAGAGCTAGACAATAAAGGTGTAAATATTAAAGTGAGAGAACTCGATTTCAAGTTAAAATAAATCGCTATTTTTTAATAATTAATAGCAACGACTATATACATTATTTATTGGGCCATTGGGAAATCCTTGAAATATGCGTAAAAGTGATAAAAAAATGGAAAATGAGCTTAGGGTAATGTTAACCGACGTTTGTGAAATCACATTAAAGGAATTTTCTGGATTTCAATGGTTAACTCATCGAGTTAATTATTCAGATTTTCCTAACAGTTTAAAAATAATTTGTATCTTCGACACTAATATTAACCTTAATAGTTTTATGACGATTAATGGCCACCATGAAATAAATAGGCTAATACAAAAAAATCTTTTTAAATTAAATATCAATATTAATAACATGACTCGTCATATTAGCTATGATACTGAAGAAAATTGTAATAAAAACAATAACGGAATTTGGAAAGAAAGACATTAAAGTATTTCAACTTTCAGACCGATCGAAATGCATATTATAAAGGGAGTTTTATGTCAGAATTAGTTAGTGTTAAAAGTAAAAATTATGAGCAAACTTTTTGTGAAGAAAATTTTTCCCAAAGCCAGTTGTGGGATAAAGAATTTGATAGTTGTCATTTTCAGTCATGTAACTTTAGTGATGCGACTTTTTTTAATTGTGAGTTTACGGATTGTAAATTTATAGATTGTAATCTTAGTAACCTAAAAGTAAATGATAGTAAATTTTTGGACATTCAGTTTATTGACTGTAAGGTTATTGGTGTTAATTGGACGAAGGCTTATTGGCGTGGATTAACACTTGGGACGGCGGTAACATTCAAAAGGTGTATGATAAATTCATCATCATTTTACGGTCTAAATCTACCAAGAATATTTATTGATGAGTGTCGTGCCCATGATGTAGACTTTAGGGAAGCAAACCTTAGCGGGGCAATTCTTTCCGATACTGATTTAACGAACAGTATCTTTCACCACACAAACCTTACCGGTGCTGATTTTAATGGAGCTGAAAATTACGATATAAATATCATCAATAATATTGTAAAAAATGCTACGTTTTGTCGTTATGAAGCTGTTAGTTTGTTGGAATCTCTTGGCATTAATCTAACTGACTAAAAGACATTGATGGTCGTTAAGTAAATTATAGTTTTTAAATAGTAAATAAGGTTTAAATGGATATTCGAGTTGGTCAATTAAGAAATAAAGACGTTATTTCCTTACTGGAAGAGCACCATAAAGATATGTTATCCCATTCCCCACCAGAAAGCGTTCACGCCCTAGATTTAGCTGCTCTTGAAAGCTCTGACATCACGTTTTGGAGCGTTTGGTTCAATCAAGAATTAGCCGGTTTTGGAGCGTTAAAAGAACTTAACAAAGACCATGGTGAAATAAAAACCATGCGTACATCAACTAATTATTTACGTAAAGGTGTTGCCTATAAATTAATGGATCATATTGTAAAACAAGCTAAATTTCGTTGCTATAAAAAACTAAGTCTGGAAACGGGTACAATGGATGCTTTTTTACCAGCACAAAAGCTTTACCAGCAATTTGGTTTTGAAAAGTGCGAACCCTTTGGTAGTTATAAAGAAGATCCATATAGTATGTTTATGACAAAAATCATCGTATAAAAATATATCTAATATAAAGGTGAGTGCAGACTTATAATTTCAGATACGTTCGCTATCAAAGCTCACATCAATACGATATTGTTAACTATTCCCTTACTCAATATTTTCTCCCTACCAAATGAAAGAGCCATTCTCTTTACAAAAAAAACTGTACATATATACAGTTATTTTGTTTTCAATCTAAAGTAGGGAGAGTTTATTATGATTAAAATTCGATAAGTATTGATGTCTCAAATTTGAGAAAGGGAGTCTTTTTATATTGAAGCACTGGGCTGTAAGAAAGTTCGTGATCAGGGAGCTAATATGGCTATTCTTTCTGTGGAGAATACCGATATTTATTTACAAGAAAAGGCCTCTGGTACAACGCCACTAGCATCAAGTGATATTGTTCGAGACTATAAGCGTCATTGGACACCGGTTCATTTAGATTTTATCTGTGATAATGTCGATGCTGTTGTAGCAAAAGTATTGGCATACGGAGGTTCACACGAAGGAGGGGAGAAAGGGGAGTGGGGGTCAATTGCTTATTGTGCAGATCCTTTTGGAAATGGTTTTTGTGTTATTAATGAATAAAATAGGTAATTATCGTTAACACAGTTTATTAATTTGAAATAAAAAAACTGTGTTTATGCTTTTATATAATCGAAAAACTTAATAAATAGTTAAGTATGTCAGTCAATAAAGCGGAGTGATAATGTTTAACCTGCTCCTACTTGCTATAGGAGTATCTTTTTCTCTCATTAGGAAAGTTAAAAGCTAATTTTATACTATTCAGCTAAATCGGCGGCAATAATACGATCACCCGCTTTATTCATAATAGTAATCTCCCCCAAACATACAGCTAATATTGATTTCCCTTGTTTATAATCTTCAGGAATGATTACTCGACCTTTGGCGTTTTTTCCATATGATTTAAAGTCATGTTTTAGCTCTAATGAGTGATCCTCATAGTAGATAATAGTAACTTTTGTTAATTCTTTAATACTCATTAATAAACCTTCATACACTGTACGTTTTCACAAAACTATTGAGATGTACTTTTAAATAATAGCCATTTTATTAGTCTAGCCTAAATTTACCAATTACTCGTCGGTTTTAAGAAAAATGTAAGAATGTGTTAATTGTTGGCCAATAATAGTACAAGTCAGCTGTGTTGGTGTAAAGTTAAAGTAGGTACCTGTAATATTGCATATGAAGTTAACATGCTCAGTAGGAGGAAATATGAAACATATTATCCAGATTTTTTTACTTTTACTTTTATCTGCTTGCCAAAGTGCAAATATGGCCAAAGATTCTAAAGTTGAAGTTAATCATAGCTTGTACTTAGACAGCCAATTCCCCAATTATCAAAAAATTAATATCGAGTCCTCACAAGATATTTTTGCTATCGATGATGAAATGAAGTTAATGGTAAAAACGAAGTTAACTCCTGAACGTGATACAAAGAAACGCGCACGTAAATTACTTAAACATATTTTTTCCAAAGACTACATTGATTTAAGTTATCAAAGTAGTGCAAACATTACCGCCATTGAAACCTATCATACCCAACAAGCAAACTGCATGTCATTAACCATTATGGCTTACGTTCTTGCAAAAGAAGCGGGACTTGATATTGAGTTTCAAGAAGTTAAAGTACCTGAATATTGGGTGAGAAACGGTAAATATAATTTACTAACAGGTCATGTTAATTTGGTCATCACTAAACCAACGACTGTTGGTAGATGGGTCATATGGGGGAAAGACTTATTGCAAATAGACTTTGACCCTTATGTTATTAGAAAATCTTTTGCCCGAAAGATCATTAATAAAGCCACCGTGTTGGCGATGTTTTACAACAACAAGGGCGCGCAAGCGTTGATTGATTTAGATTATACGCAAGCTTATGCCTACTTTAAGGCCGCAACGACCATCTCGCCGGATTTTGATGTCAGTTGGGGAAATCTAGGGATTTTATATCGATTAACCGGGCATACAGATCTTTCTATCAAAACTTACCAGTATGCAATAGCACTGGATGATAAAAATCTAACCGCGATGACAAATTTGGCGATTGCTCTAAATTTACAAGGCAAAACGGATGCCGTTATTAAGATACAAGAGAGATTACACAAACAGCGCATCAAAAATCCTTATTATCATGCGCTACTTGCCGATGAAGCCTTTTATAGTGGTAACAATAGATTGGCTATTAAACATTATAAAAGAGCAATAAAACTTGATAAAACGGTTCATGAATTTCATTTTGGTATCGCTAAGGTTTATTATAAGGAGAATCGTTTAAAACTTGCTAGAAATGCAATGGCTCGAGCGATAAACTTCAACGAAGGCCGTCATCAAGAAGAACTATACGTTGCCAAGCTAAACTTTTTAAAAAAGGCAGAGTAAGTTATTAAATTATACATTGTAATTTTAACTTTAATGGTGACCTATATATTGTTAGGTTGCTCAACCCCTTCTGAACGAGTAAGACTTACTCCTCAGTTTGTATTAGATAAACAGCAGCTTTACAAGCATATTGAAACCCTTTCCTCAGATGCTTTTAATGGTCGAAAACTTGGTAGTGAAGGTAATAGAGAGGCGCAAAAATATATTGTGCGCTCTCTGCAAAAGCTCAATATATCTCCGATGGAAAACTCATATTATCAGAACTTTACATATTCCAAGCTTTTTACCAATAAAGAAGGAAGTAATATTGTTGCTGTCATCAAGGGGGTAAGTAAAAGCAATAATAAAAAGAATATTGTTTTATCTGCACATTTTGATCATCTTGGAAGAAGTGGTAATAAAATATTTAATGGTGCTGACGATAATGCCTCAGGAAGTGCAGCATTGCTAAGCTTAGCGCAGCAATTAGTAAAACTTCCACTTGAGCATAATATTATATTGCTATTTTCTGACGGAGAAGAATCCAACTTGAAAGGTGCTAAGGCATTTGTAAAAAGACATATCAAACTATTAGCCGATATTAAGTTAAATATTAATATGGATATGCTTGCTGGAAGTCAACGTAGTCAACAATTGAATTTTATTAGTAAAGGATTAGGAAAATTATTGTCTGATCAACAATTAATAAAATTAAAAGATATTCAAAGTAACTCAGCTGTTGAGTTACACAAAGGTTTTAAGTCAATGAATGGTGCCAATATTTCCACGTCATCAAATAGTTGGATTATGGCCAGTGACCATGGTGTGTTTCATAAAGCCCATATACCATTTTTATATTTTGGTGTTGGTACACATAAAAATTATCATAAAGCTTCTGATATTTACAAAAACATTAATCCTGTACTCTTTTTAGGAGCTGTTGAGTCAATATACCAACAACTCATTTTTATAGATAAAAACATTTGATTTTTATTGAGTCTGCATTAAATATTATCTTATGGGTCGTTTTTGATAAGTTGTTTCACAAAAATTTGTTGTTTGCCCATAATTTAAATCTAACCAAATGGTCAGATTAACGTTATAATCTCCCGATAATTAAAATATAGCTTGGATAATCCATTATGGAAAAAAAATACATTACAGCACAAGAGTTGCTAGAAGATTCATTTCGACTGGCGGCTCAAGTATACAACGATGGCTTTAGACCACAGTTCATCGTTGGAATTTGGCGAGGAGGAGCTCCTATTGGCATTGCTGTTCAAGAGTTTTTTGATTTTAAAAAAGTCGATACAGATCATATTGCCGTACGTACATCTTCATACTATGGTATCAATCAACAAAGCAAAGAGATTAAAGTTCATGGACTGCATTATATTATAGAAAATGCTAATGCTTCTGACGGCCTTTTAATTGTCGACGATGTTTTCGATTCTGGTAGAAGTATTGATGCGTTGATCAAACAATTAGAAAAACTTTCTCGCAAAAATATGCCTGAAGATGTACGTGTTGCATGTCCATGGTATAAACCCAAAAATAGTAAAGTAGAGCGTGTTCCTGATTATTATATTCATGAATCCGAAGAGTGGCTAGTTTTTCCGCATGAGCTTTCTGGTTTATCTCATAGCGAAATTTCAGAAGGAAAGAAAGATTTAGCCAATATTCTTGATTTATTTAAGTAGTTTATTTAAGTCATTTATTTGGGAGTGGCTACCACAGGTTTTCAAAAAGTAAAATCCTGTGGTGTTACCCCGTGGCACATGGATGTGTTTAATCATTCAGTTAAAACAAAAACAATAAGATATACCATGAAACAAATTTTAATTATTAGTCTACTTATTGTATGTAAACTCAGTTTTGCTAAGATACCTCTAATATTATTGTCTATTGATGGCTTCTCTAATGAATATTTAAGTAAATTTAAGCCTAAAAACATGCTTTTGTTGGCCAACGAAGGTGTTTTGGCCGATGCGCTAACCCCTGTATTTCCAAGTAAAACTTTTCCTAATCATCTATCTATTATTACTGGACGTTATCCAAATCAGCATGGCATTGTGCATAATCGATTTTACCATCGAGACTTAGATAAATATTATCATTTAGGAGCTGCAGAGAATGAGGGATTATGGTTAACAGCCAAACCATTATGGGAACTAGCCGAGAAAAATAATATAACCAGTGCCATATATTTTTGGCCTGAATCTCAGGCTAAAATAGATGGTAAGTCGGCTACTTATAATATGCCTTATAAGCATGAAACGCCTAACAAAAAACGTTTTGATAAAATTTTGACTTGGTTAAATTTACCGTTACAAAAACGGCCTGAATTTATTATGGGTTATTTTTCTACAATTGATAGTGCTGGTCATAGTTTTGGACCAAATTCCAAAGAAGTTCGAGAAGCTATTGTTGATTTTGATCAGTTATTAGGAGATTTTTTAGCCAAAATCGATGAGCCCGTTAATATTGTTTTAGTCTCTGATCATGGTATGACAAACGTCAGTCATTCAATTAAATGGCAAGAGTATATTACTGAAAATAAAAAGCTTGTTGTCAGTAATGGTGGAACTCAACTCTATCTATACGCTAAAAACGTATCGGCACTTAATGATGCCCGATCACAACTAACTAAAATGCCTAAAGATGACAACAAGTTTACGGTTCATCAAAATAATAATTTTCCCAAACATTGGCAATTTATCAAAAACTCCCCAGTGATGCCTGATATTATATTAAACGCTATTCCGCCCTATGTTTTTGAAAGTAAAAATGGACACGTTTCGAAAGCAACTCATGGTTATGACCCTCAGTTAACTCAAGATTTAGAGGCTATTTTTATTGCTAACGGACCAGCGTTTAAAAGTGACTTCAAAATAGGAGCTTTCGAAAACATTCATATCTTTCCACTGTTAGTCAAAATATTAAATATCCCTGAAGTTAAAAATGTCGACGGTAAGCTTTCAGTGTTAAAGCCTATTTTGAAATGAAATTTTAGAGCATAAATAGGTCTAAAATAAAAATGTTATTTATGGTTAGTTAATGAATAATGATTAATAAAACCTCATGTTTTTCAATATGAATTAAACTTATGCTCTAAAGAGCGTTGCTTAAAACTTCATTTTAATATTAACGCGATTTATTCGTACATATATTCAGTAAAAGCTAGTAATGAATAGTATGAATAAGGTATCTTAAATCTCATAATCAACAAAAATTAATGAATGATGCAAAGTACTTATATTGCTAGACAAGCTATTTTTAATAGTAAAGCAGAAACTATTGGCTATGAATTATTATTTAGAGATAGTGAGGATAATAATTTTCCAGAAATTGATCCTGACGTTGCCACATCCAAATTGATCATTCAGAATCATATTCATGGTGATATAAAGTCAATTGCTATGGGAAAACCCGCTTTCATTAATTTTACTGAAAAATGTTTGGTTAATAAGTATCCGTTAATGTTTGACAATCAATCCATTGTTATTGAGTTAGTCGGTCATAAAGCGCCATCTCAACGGCTAATAAAAATTGTAAAGTATTATTATGAACACGGCTATAAAATTGCGTTAACAGAATACGATCTAAATGAACATTGGGATATTCTTTTTCCTTATATCTCAATCATTAAAGTTGATATTGAAATTACTAATGCCAAACGTATATCTCCTGTAGTAGAAAGATTACGTCCTTATGATATTGAGTTAGCAGCTGAAAAAGTTGAAACTAAATTTCAATTTCAATCACTCATAGAAGTCGGTTTTAATTATTATCAGGGCTTTTTCTATCATGAACCTGAGATCATTAAAGGACAAACCCTAGCCCCAATTAAAGCGCAAATGCTTGAATTAATGAGTGAAACATTTAATTCACCGTTAGACTATGGAAAAATTGCCAATATCATTAGTCACGATGTTAATTTAACTGTTGGTTTGCTTAAAATGGTAAATAATGTCGCAACGGGTACTACCATTAAAATTACCTCTCTTAAACAAGCAACAGCTTATTTAGGGGAAGATAAATTAAAACAATTTGTCTCTATCTTGGCATTATCCAAGTTAACAACCGATGAATCGGATGAAATTTCTAAACAAGCATTAATCACTGGTAAGTTAATGTCTGCTCTTGCATCTAATAGTGTTTTTAAGGAAATCAGTGGTTTTGCTTTTATAACGGGCTTACTAAGTGCTATAGAAATTATCTTAAAAATGCCAATTAATGAAATAATGAAAACCATGCCGTTAGCAGAACCAATCGAAAAAGCCTTAGTTGAACATTCGGGACTTCTAGGGGAATTGTTAAACTTGACCACTAATTACATCACAGGTCAGGGGGATAATATTCAACAGATGATTAAGCTCTATTCATTAAAACCTGACTTTATTCAAAAAGAATTTGTTGCTGCCAGTAAATGGTGTAACGAGTTAACAACAAAATAGTACGTTAAAAGAAACTATTATACGATGAAGATGAATTACATCACGCTAGGTACAAACAATATGGCGAAAGCCATTGAGTTTTATGACGCTCTTTTTACAAGTGTAGGTATTGATAAATGGTTACCTACAGGAAGAGTTGTTGTTTATCGTGGCGATGGTTTTTTATTTGCATTAGCGGAGCCTTTTGATGGAAATCCCTCAACGTCGGGTAATGGCACTATGATAGGGTTTGAAGTCGAATCCTTTGCAGAAATTACCAGGTTACATCAACAAGCACTATCGTTAGGTGGTACTTGTGAAGGAAAACCAGGAGCACGCCCAAAAGGTCCCGCAGCTTATATTCGAGATCTAGATAACAATAAGCTCTGCTTTTTCTGCATGGATTAAAGCCATTCTTAGTATTGTTTCGGTCTACAAGAATGGTCTCACAACAACTAAATTCCTAAGTACTCACGTCTAACTAAGGGAGAATAAGATAATCAGTGAAAAAAATTACACTTATTCAAGATGAAAACTTATCTTTTAGGATAAGTCAGCAACTGTTACCTCAAGAACATCAACGTTTGGACTTGTATTTTTCTATCCCTGAAGAAATGGGTATAAATGAAAGTACGCTTAATGAAGAAAATTACTTTTTCAGTAGTATAAAAAGCCATTGCGCTTATTTTTCAGAAAAATTGCATCTTCCCTTAGTGAGAAGTCGATTTATCAGTAAACAAAAGGGTGAACAAAGAGATTATCGTAGTAATTTAAACCTTTTTTCATATCAGCTTCGTATCGCGTTAGATACTGACATTAGTCAGATTTTAAAAATTGACGATATAGAAGCGTTTTACATTGCTGCTTTAGAAATAGCAGATCAAGCTCAAGCGTTATTAAAACAATTAAGACGCTATACACCTCCAGATCAAAAGTTAAGTTCGTATTTTGAAAATGTCGATAATTTCCTGAGTTGGCATATTGAACAATCATTTTTAGCACTGCTTGCCAACAGCCCTAAAAGTAATGAACAAGCTGAACAACGTGAACGTTTATTCAAGTTATGCCGGCAGGAAAATCAATACCGTGTTGAAAATCAATATAATTCACAATTAACATTAAATGATCCTAATCGTATCACAAATAAAATGCGCTTATTACAGCGCTTAAGTGAATATGGTGTAGTTTTTAAAAAACAAACAACTAACCTAAATACCAACCTAAAGCGTTTTGTTAAGGGTACAATAACTACAGTTGTTATGGCCTTTGTTATGTCTATTGTGCTCAATGCTCGTTCAGTTTTTAGCGAGGTTACTATCTTATTAATCCTTATCTTAGGCTTGATATATGGTATTCGAGAGATATTTAAAGACGATGTAACGCGTATTATATGGAGAAAAATCCAGCAAGGTCGCCCTAAATGGCAACACCTATTTGTTAATAGTTTAACAAAAACAAAAATTCTCTATCAAACCATATGGCTTGAGTATATTAAAGTTCAAAAACTTCCTTTGGGAGTTAACAAGCTTTTTCAAGAGCGCCGTCAACAAAATAAACAAGCAGCACAATTACTACATTTTCGATCTAGTACTAAGGTCACCGCCAAAAAATTTATGCCTGGCTATAATGAAATTCGTAATCAAACGTTCTTTAATTTGGCGCCATTTGTTCGATATTTGAAAAAAGGAGAAGGGCGCTTATATACATTAGATGGTAATAAAATATCTAATCAAGGTGTTGAACGCCGCTATCAAATTAACCTTGTTTTGGTTCAGACTAACAGTACCAACCAAGAATATTTACGAAGATTTAAAATAACTATTAATCGTTCAAAAATTATTAATATTGAACCAATGAAAGAAATTTGTAACTATGAGTAGCCCTATTAGTTACCTAATAAAACACTACTTTTATAAATTTTTATTTAAAAAAAGCGCTTAAATATTGGAATTATTAAATATTCTATATCATAGTTAATATTAATATAGAACAAGGAGTGTTTAATTATGAATAGTAGTGAATTTGAACGTTTAAATTTCCTCTCAGAAAAAGCCCTAAACGAAACCGCAACAGATCCCGAATTAAAAGAATTCTCTCAGCTATTAAACCATTGGAACAGTGCTGTTGAATTAAATCTATTTGGCGGATTTTATGATGAGCTTCATTAATATGATATTTATTATTGCAGTAAAGAATAAATATCTAAATGTTAGTCGCCATTCAATCTGGCTTCAACTTTAGTCACTGTCATGCAACGCAAATAACTGAACTTTAGACAACAGTTGATAAAATAGATGTCCCTATAAAGTTTCAAAAATAAATGTACATTTATCCTTAAAAAAATATACCATAATAGTCAATCTATTAAGTTAAGGATAACAAGTGCAAAAACTTCAAAAGGCGAGAACTGTTTTATCAGTAACTGTTGCAGGCTTCACAGGAAGCACAATTGCACTAATTAGCGATCAAATTGTTACGTCAATAAAATCAATTACCAATGTTTCAGAGCAAGTCGCTACTGGTGATCTAGAGAAAAACATCTTACTGTTTTTCATCTTGGTACCAACTTTATATATCACTCATTTACTATTTAATCACTTTGCAACATGGGCATTTAATATTAAATGGGTGAGAAGACTTATCCTTCAACAAGACTATGTTGAAGGCTATTGGTTAGTGGATAATAGGATAGATGATTTTGTTGTCAGTACAGGTGTTATGCATTATCAAATTATTGATGAACAGCTAAAGATCGAAGGTACACACTTCTCTTTGTCAGAAGATAACAGTGAACCTAAAAAAATTGCTGATTCAAGATCAATTGCTGCCGATTGCATTAAAGGTGACTACTTTAATCATTTCGATATTCCGGGTGTTGGTTGTGGCGTTGCAAATGGAAAATTTAGTTCAAAAAATGATGGTAGGATACCTGAGAGTTTTCAAGTGCAAGTCGTTATTGCCACATCACCTGCAAGTATTCTTGAATGGGGGCAAAATGCCCCAAATTGGATTAATGACAAGGTCAAAGGTTTTTCATATTTACCGGACCGAGAAAGAACAGAGCTGATTAACTCAATGGCTACTGGAAGAGTCGTAACCATGCATCAACATGGTATACGAATATCAAAAGAAGAATTCAATCAGGCTAAGGAAGGAAATTCAAAATCCTATCAGAGAAGCCTTGCTAAAAAGCATTTTGAAGAATTGCAAAAAGAAGTTTAGTGATACACTAATCCACTTTTCTCTTTTTACCACTTTCAGCACGTTTTTTGTTTTCACTCTGCACATATACGGTATCAGTTGTTGCCATGCTTGCATGGCCTAGATCTTCAGATATATCTTTGAGAGGGCGGCCACGCTCGATTTCCATACTAGCACCGGTATGTCTCAACCAATGTGCAGAAGCCTCTTTCAATTTTAACGCCTTATTTTCACCTTCAGATATGCGCATATTTTCATAAGCTTTATCAAAAACACTTTGTACTAAACGTCGTAAGTGCCGGGATGTCATACCGCCTTGACCTCTTACTTTTTCAACAAGAACCGAATTTTCATTACTCGATGGCAATCCTAGTAAGTCTCGGGAAGAACGATAACGCTCTAAAAAGGGTAAAAAATCAATTGGAACAGTAATATCTCTTAGTTTGCGGCTTTTTCCAAAGACTTTAAGCCACCAATTTTCATCATCATCTTGCCAAAAGTGTCCCATTGTTGGAGACCAATTTGCTCGTTCAGATAATTCTGAAATCCTTAAAAATAGTGTTTTTAAAGAAGCAATAACAAATAAGTTTCGTTCAAACATCGGGGTTTCATCAGCCATTTCAACGGCTGTATCTAAAACATATTGCCATTGACTAGCGGTTAAACGTTTAATTTCTTTAACTTGAGAGTCTATTATAAAATGCCGACAATCTTTTTTTGCTATTTGTGCAGGATTACCAATACAAAAATCTTCAGCCATTAAGTAGTTATAAAAAACAATAATAGCGGTAAACATCGATGAAAGTGTTTGTTGTGATGGACGATATTTTTTCTTATCAATGACATATTGAGATTTCAAACTTTTAGGAGCTTGAATTTTATATGGAAACCAAAGTTCATTGGCTGATGAATAGCCATTGGCTATTTTAAAACGTTCTTGGTTTGATGTACCAATCCAGGAAACTGGTGGTTGCCAACAAAAGTCAGCATATTCCAATAGGTCTGATTTACGTAATTGATCAATGGGTTTTTTGTTTTCAATAAATGACCATAATAGAAAACGCTCAACATCATTTCTAAATCTGTCATAAGTGTGAGTAGATTTATTTCTACCTATGTAAGTAAGAAAAATCTTTCCCCAATTAAACTGCTCGAGCCACCATGGTTCATTTGATGAGAATATCTTTGCTAACTCAGGATAATCTTCTAAATCAAAATCACATAAGTCTAGGTATGGCGGATATAAAGGTACAGGTTTAGTTAATAACATTATTTTTATTAAATGGATGGTTATTCATGTGAGACTAGTTTAAACGACTATATATACTATGTCCAATACTGAAGAGTATCGGACATAGTGAGGGTATGAATTAAAGGGAAGTGTTACCTGTAATCACAATTGATTTTCCTATTCGAACAGCTGGATTCACATACCCACCTAAATCACTTATATCGCCTTGAGATTCTTTTACTCCTTTTGTTATCTGAATCAGAGTCTCTTTAACAAATTCCTTTAATTCCATGTTTTACCCTTTTTTTTAAAATGATTTAGATAGTAATTTGGGATTAATAAATAAAAAACAACTTAAAGAAAACACTAAACAATGACCTTTTAAGCTGTAGCGTAGGGAAAAGTATCGAGTTGTACCCCGTAATACATTTACGATGTAAACAATATTTAGTCACCCGATCACCATTAAAATTCTAGCTGTTTTTTAGTAATGGTTCTCAGAAAACATCCATAACATCTTTTACATGCGATATGGGGATCAATTTCACCCCTGGGGTTTCTAATCGTTTATTGTAATTTCTTTTTGGTAATATGATGACTTTAAAGTCGTTACGAATCGCCTCTTTTACCCGTTCTTCTCCTGAGGGTACCGGACGTATAGAGCCGTCTAGTCCTATTTCGCCAAAAGCTATGGTGTTTACTGAAAATTTATGTTCTCTTGATGATGAAATCATCGCTAAAATCAAAGGCAGATCAGAGCCAACATCTTTGGTTAAATTCACTCCGGCAACCACATTCACGTAAATATCATTACCACCAATATTTTCCCCCATGCGGCTTCTCAATATGGCCAAAAGCATTTGCATACGCTTATAGTCAAAACCGACTCCGCCTCTGATCGGTATCTCGCCTTGCGATTCTGTTACCAGAGATTGAATATTGATTAAAAGTGTCCTACCCGTATCGTTTGATGCATAGGCCATATTTCCACTTGATTCAATGCCATCTTTATCTAAAAAAATAGCGGATGGATTGACAACATCTTGCATGCCCTTGGCTGTCATGGCAAAAGTCGCTATTTCTGTGGTGTCGCCAAATCGGTTTTTAGAAGATCGTAGTGTTCTGTATTTACTGTCGGCTTCTGTTTCAATTTTACACATACAATCGCCAATATGTTCGAGTACTCTAGGCCCCGCCATATCGCCTGATTTTGATACATGACAAACCAATATAACAGTAACGCCATGTTCTTTAGCTAGCCTATTTAACATGGCTGCGGACTCTTTTACTTGCGTTACACCGCCAGGAGAATTTGGCAGTGAACTAACAAATGCCGTTTGGATAGAATCTACCACTAGAAATTTATAATCGTCGGTGACTATGACACTACAGATAAGCTCAACGTCACCTGAATTCATTATATCTATTTTTGAAATATCGGCCTGTAGCCTTAGGCCTCTGTCTCGTACTTGACCTTTGGACTCTTCACCTGACGTATATAAAGCCTTCCCAATTTGACTTAATTGAGCACATGTTTTTAACAACAATGTACTTTTGCCAGCACCAGGGTCTCCCGCGACAAGAATAACGGAGCCCTCAACAATTCCACCACCTAAAACGCGGTTAAATTCGGCGCTGCCGGTGTCAAATCGAGTTAAGTCCATATCAGAGACGTCACTCAGTTTATCGACTTTGGCATCACCTTTAGAATAACCTTTGTGAGCATTTTTACTTGGAGTATGCTGCGTGATAACCTTTGATTCTTTAAACTCAGTGATACAATTCCAATTTTTGCAACTTGAACATTGACCTAACCACCGGGAATGATTTTCACCACATTCACTACAAACGTAACTTGTTGAATTTTTAGCCATAATATTATACTGTTCTTAATGTTTTTTTGCTGTTTTCTTGTTTAACTTACGGGTTAGATTGATAGCTAAAACACCTGTTAATCTTGCTTATATCCTGGTGCAATCGCTAAATTTTCAGCGCCATAAAGTGTTTGTCTGTTTCTTAAATACAGTTGATATTCTGCGCCGTTAAGTGAAGCATTTTCGGTACAGTCAACATTCCAGCGCCTTAATAAATACCCTGCCATTGCCGCCCTAACGTTTAGTTCTAATATGCCTTTATCCATTGCAAAATCTAACTCAATTGCGGTTGGGTGTTTTACGTTATTAGGATGTGGAATGATTTGTAGCGGCATCATGCGTGTCCACTGATGGTCTTCTTGTTTATTCTCAAAAGGCTCTACTACTGTTTCTGCTTCTTTAATGGTTACTTTGGCAATACGTGTTAGTACAAAGTCACGAAAGGACTGTGATTTTCTATCAAAAGCACGCACATGCCAGCGTAAACCATTATCTACAATGGAATGTGGCACAAGTTCCCGTGCTGCAGAGCCACTTGATAAAGAGGTATAAATAATGCTCACGGCTTTGTTATTAATGATCGCCTGAGATAACTTAGCGACCACAAAAATATCGGGAATGTTTAACTGACTTGGTGATTCAATGGGGAACTGAACATCGTGAATGGCGTCATAACCATCACTGATATTATTGGCCAATTTGATTAAAGTCTTGCGTGGGTCATGGCTAAATAGTGGTTTGAATGATGACTTAATTAAGTACTTTTTATTAACATTATCATAATCCATGTTCTCTGGTGCATGCTCTTTATATAACGCAATATCACGAGAGGCCGCAGCTAATCCTAGCTCAAAACGACTAACTATTTCGTAACGCGTTACAGTTCCAGTAAATAGTAGCTTAAAATCTATGTAAGCAAGACGTTGTTTTTGCGCGTAATTTAGAACATCGACATTCATTGTTATTATTCTTGTATAAAAATGTATAGCCAGTATGTATCATTTAGAGTCGCACTACAATTTCTTTATTTATATAGCAATTAAAGTGCCTTTACTTAATTAAACCTGGTTTTAAAACACGCTAACGACGTATTTTGTTAGCGTGCAGTTATTTAAAAGGCGTTATGAGCACACGGCATATACGTGAATAAAGTACAGTAAAATAACAATGTGATGGCTATTACTATTCCCCTATTTTTAACAAATAGAGTATTAGATATGTCTCGTTGTCTAACATTAACCAACACTAAAATAATTTGCTTACCTTATTCTTCTCACTCATTACGATGTTGAAATATCAAATCGTAATATGTTCACATGTACGCTTATTTATACAAATTTCAATATTTATTTTACCTATATACCATCTGCTAAATACCCATTTAAATACAGGCAAGGAATACCCTGTCGTTAATGTTATTAAACAAGTACGGCAAGGATCTCTTGTACTTCAACACGCTCTCGGTAGTCACCACCTTCTGATTTTGCGAATATAACTTTTCCTGATTTATCGAGCACAAATACCGCAGAAACGGGTAACTCTGCTGATTTATCATCATAAAAGCTGTAAAAATCATAACCCAGATCATTCATGGCATTTATTGCTGCATCAGAATTTTTAAATACTGTGGTAAATTTTTTAGCGACTTTATTACCAAGGTCACTAAGCACCTCAAACGTTAATTCATTTTCTTTAATCGCTCCTTGCGAACTGTCTGGACTCATAGGAGATATTGCAACTAAGTTGGCTCCTGCAGCTGATATTTGAGGCAGAGCATCTTGAAGAAGCTTCAGCTGTAAATTACAGTAAGGACACCATACACCACGGTAAAATGTTAATACTAACGAGCCTTTTTCCAACAAATTGGCCAAGTTCACCTGTTCACCGCTAGCATTAGGTAAACTAAACTGTGGTGCTTTTTCGCCAACGTTCAACCGTAATGGCGCGTTATGATTAGTGGCTAGTTGCTTAGCATCAGTGGCAAAGACTTGAAACTGCTCCTTAGGTAACATGCCTTCTAATTGACCAATTAATTTGTTTACTTCGTTTTTGTACGATGACGGCTTTGTAATTGCATTCATGATTTGTTCTCTTTGGTAAGTTCAAGTATTAATAGCTGCTCAAACATATTGAGCAACTGGGTATAGTTTAATGAACTATATCTAGTGAAAACACCGTATCAAAAGCAAAACATATGTGCGAAAAGTGCACTAATAAGACAAGATGTAGTGGTATAATCATCATTTGATTATTTTACGCAATAAAAAATTGATTAAAAAACACTAAGAAATAGGAAATTATGGACGTTGCCAACTTATACCTTTTTGCTGAAGTAATACGTCAGCGTAGCTTTAGTGCTGTTGCCAAAACTCGCGGCATTGCCCCTTCTTCAGTATCACGTTCTATTCGCGCTTTAGAAAAAGAAGTCGGTATTCGGTTGTTCCACCGTACTACCAGGCAAATTATGCCAACTGAAGCGGGCTTGCGCTATTATGAGCGTATTACTTCGGTGCTTGAAGAGCTAGAGCTTGCTCAACAATTGGCGAGTGACCATGACTCCCTTCCTAAAGGTACTTTAAAAATTACGGCTCCAAGAGTTTTTGGAGAACTCTACCTTATACCTTTACTACCAAAGTTTAATCAGTACTATCCTGATGTATCGTTTGAAATTGTACTGAGTGATGGTTTTACAGATCTAGTACAAGAAGGCATTGATATCGCCATTCGTGCTGGTAAGTTACAAGACTCAAACTATATTGCTAGGCAGCTATTACCGATGAATTTCTTCATTACTGCCAGCCCTGATTATCTCGCTAAAATGGGCACGCCTTCTTTACCTGAGCATATTGCTCAACATAACTGTTTAATATTCCCAAGGGCTGGACATAATCCTAATTGGCTATTTAAGACGGCAGATAAAATTGAAGAAGTGGCGGTTCAGGCAAAAATATTGGTGACTCAGTCGAGCGCAATTAAAAAATTAACCTTAGCTGGTATGGGGTTATCTTTGCTACCTGATTGGTTGGTGAGTCGTGATATCGCATCGGGTAAGTTAGTACAGCTGTTTGACGATAAACAAGTAACAGCAACAAATTATGATAGTGCGGTTTGGTTACTCTACCCATCTCGCGACTACCTACCGTTAAAAGTAAAAGTGTTTAATGAATTTATCCTCAAGCATTTTTCCAAATATCAATAGAAAAACCTTTGTGAACCTCGAGAGTTTACTATATTGATAGTCGTTCCAGCTCAGCTTTTAATTTTATAATGAGGTGTAAGTTATAGCTCAGATACCATCTACTTCTGAGCTTTCTTTTTTATGGTTGTAGCAAGGTGAATAACAAATGCACTTGAGAGACCTTGCTGTTTTATTTAATTAACCTTACGTATTGTGAACAATAATGTTATTAAAGAAAATTTTTCAATTGTCTAATGCTTCTGCCTTTAATGCATCAGTGAGCCAGCTTTTAGTAGGGAATCCTTGGCAACGCTTCTGCCCAATAATAATCGTTGGAACTACCGTGATTTTATCTTCCTCGTACGCATACTTTAAAGCACTTTTGTGTTTACTTTTGTACATATTGCACTCCAATGCGTTTTGCATAGCGTCGCGATCTAGGCCTATATCTTCTGCCAACTCAGCAAGGACTTTAATATCACCGATGTTTTTTCCTTGCTTAAAGAAAGCATTCATTACCGCGATAGAAAATTCGCTGCCCAAGCCACGTTCTTCCGCATATGAAAAACCTTCAAAAGCTTTCGTTGTTCGCGGTTGTGGAGATATTCTAGGTAACCTTATATCTATCCCCAGTTTATCAGCAAGAGGATATACAGATTGTTTCCATATGGATGGCAGATATTCATCTTCTACTTTTAAGGTAGGCACTGGAAAAGGACGAAGTTCAAAGGGGCGCCAACGTATTTTAATGTGTCTACCTTTAACGGCTCGCTGTAATACTTTGTCCACAAGCAAGCAGTATGGGCAGACATAATCAGTATAAACTATGATTTCTGTTGTCATGATATTCTCTAAGAGTTGATGTGGTAAATTAAAAAAATTTTGAAACGCTTTTAATCCAACGCTGCCTATTTAAATCTAGCTAAATAGACAACACTAGATAGGAGCCGCATTAAGTATTTTTTGCCAAAAACGCATTAGCTGTTTTTAAATCAGCAAGAGGGTTAAACATCTCAAAGTTAAATTCTTGTAATGGCTGATTATGCTTAATAACATTGGGCCAATCGGGATTGGCCAAAGCCATTTTCCCTACGGCAATCACATCCGCTTGGTTGTTATCTAGTATTTGTTTGGCATCATTTTCATTAACTATGCTGCCATTGGCTATGACCGAAACACCGCCATGCTTCTTTGCAAGCTCAGCAAGGGATAAACCTTTGCCAAAGGCAGGATCTTTAGCGTTATATTCGGTCGTATGGATATAATCTACGCCACATTTTGCTACAAACTCGAATGTGGATTTAGCGTCTTCATCTTTTGCTGGCCATTTATATTCAAAGTCATTAACCTTGCCTTGCGAAAAACGTATACCAATAGTAAAATCATCACCCACAGCCTCCCGTATAGATGTGATAACTTCTTCATATATTCGTAGTCTTTTCAGTAATTTTCCGCCGTATTCATCGGTGCGTTCATTGGTGTGTACGGTAATAAATTGATCGAGTAGATAACCATTAGCACCGTGAATTTCAACACCATCAAATCCTGCATATTTTGCTAACTTAGCAGCGTTAACAAAGCCATTGATGACATCATTAATGTCCTCTTTATCCATGGCTTTTGGCGTAGAATAATCACCATTTCCGTAATAAAAAGTCATTTCTTGACCTAGCGGTTTTACAGCAGAAGGGCCGGCATTAGATCCTGTGTATTTATTATATTGAGAAAGCGCTCCCGCATGCATTAGTTGTGCGATGAAAAGCGAACCACTCCTATGAACGGCATCGACAATAGGCTGCCAACTTTTAGCTTGTGCTTCATCTGTCAGTCCCGGTTGGAATTTATAGCCTTGGCTATAATGTTTATCAGGGTATAAACCTTCGGTGATGATCAGTCCAAATCCCCCTTTGGCGAACGCTTGATAGTAATCTTTCATTAATGGCCCTGCGGTACCATCGGCTTTACCGCTCACGCGTGTCATTGGTGCAACTGCCAACCTATTTTTAAGGGTAAGTTTGCCAATTGTATGATTTGCAAATATATCAACATGTTTATTTTTCATTGCGCTATTCCTATTGCAACATTTAATTAAGTGGCTGTATTTTTACATCAAAAGAAAACAATGATAATATCAATATAAATTGAATCACTATTAACTTTTTGTTGAATATGTCCAAAATCAACCAATTAGAAAGCTTAAAAGTTATGAAAGCGGTTGTTGAAGAAGGAAGTTTTACCGCCGCTGGGAAACGCCTTAATTTATCCGTGGCTAGAATTTCCAAATCGATTGAGCGACTAGAGTTGGAATTAAATGCAAAGATTTTCATTCGCAGCACTAGGCATATGCAGCTTACAGACAGTGGTGAGCGTTGCTATCGATATGCACTTAAGCTACTTGAACAATGGCGTGGACTCACGGATGAGCTAGTCGAAACGCAATCTAAACCCAAAGGTAAGATAAGAATAAGTGTACCAATGAGCTGGGGGTTATGTGTATTTTCAACGGTTTTAGCCAAATTTATGGCCAAATATCCTTTGATTTCTATTGATGTTCATATGAGTGATATGCATGTCAACGTTATTGAAGGAGAGTTTGATTTGGTGCTTAGATTAACCAATAAACTTGAAGATAGCTCTCTACTTTGCAAAAAACTAAAAACCTACCAATTCACGGCATGTGCATCACCAGAATATTTTGAAAAATTCGGTGTTCCTATGACGCCTAAAGAACTTAAAAGCCACCGTTGTTTAGTTTATTCACAGCAAGGAGATAGACGGAAGTGGCAGTTTATAAAAAATCAAAAAATAGTCGATGTTTATATTGAGCCATGCTTACAATCCAATAACAGTGCATTATTTACTAAAATGTTATTAGCTAATCAAGGAATTGCGCTCATTCCTAATTTTGTCGTAAAAAATGAAATTTTGTCGGCGAAGCTAGTGCCCGCTTTAACAGACTATTCGACGGAAGAGTTGAATCTTTATTCATTAAGGCCGATAGATCATATGCCCTCAATGCGACTTAAGCTTTTTACTGATTTTCTTTATAATGAATTAAGCTAATGCTGATATCTATAACTCGATAACTTTAGTGGTTTATGTTAAATCCTTTAATACAAACCAAAGACTGAATTAAGCTTTATATTCACTAAACCTAAAGTCGTTTTATTGACAACATCTTCCACTGAAATAAGGAAATATCATTGGGCAATGACATGAAAAAGTGTCTTTGTAATAGTTGACGATAATCCCTACTATCCGCTATAAGTCTTTCACTACGTTTGCCATGGCTTGTTTCAATAAACTTACCGTTCGATATAGTTAAGCGCCCCGTTTTAGTGGCAATAGAACAAACTGATTTTTTAGTAAAGTTAGACTTTGAAGACGTTTGTTGAAATTCACACATTTCCGTGAAAGCTTCTATTTCTTGTGGATTTAAAGTAAAAATGTACTGAGGCAGCCATTCTTCCTCATTTTTTTTGCGATATAAAACATATCTATCATTTTGTGAAGTTATTTTGTAAAGATAACCACGTTGTTCCACAGGCTTTGAGTCAAGTTCTAAAGGACTAATAAAAGAATCACCAAAACCTACATCAGCAATAGATAATATCCCTTCACATTCTATAAGTAACAATAGGTGGTCATATTCCATACCGGGGATTTCCCCATCAAACACTTGAGCTGAGAGTAAGCTCACTTTAAAACCGCAGGCTTTGAGCATTTCAGAAAATAAATAGTTGAGTTCATAACAAAATCCACCACGATTTTTTGTCACTACTTTTTCAAATAATTGCGGTATAGATAAGTTAATTTTATTGCCTAGATGAATATCTAGGTTTTCAAAAGGTATACTTTCCATGTGAGCTTGATGTAAGTTGTGAAGAGTCTCTCTATCAACATTTACGTTGCCTTGAAAGTTAATCCGCTGCAAGTATTGCTCTACCAATTGATTATTCAGCATAAAGTTCTCCTATAAATTGTTCAATATGATGTTGATATTGAGTAATTTCGATATCATCTTCAACACAACAATAGAGCATACCTTGGTAAGTCATGCCTAAATAAGCGTAAGACAATTTAAAGGCTTCTTCAAAACATGATGCTGGAACTTGGTCACACCCCGTTGCAAGCAGCGCTGCAGGTTTACCTCTAAGTTGGCGACCTAAATCTTTATTTATCTTAAGTAAATCTGAGAATCTATCAAGAAATGTTTTCATTATTCCACTGGCAGAATACCAATAAACTGGAGACGCTAAGATAATACGATCAAAACCTAGTATATTTTTCATTAACATTAAAAAGTCATCATTGCTGTGCTTAAACTTATAATCAAAGGGGTTAATATTATAGTCGTTCAGATTAAAAATCGTTGCCGGAATTTTGCAAGCAACCGCAAGGCTCAATTGCTCTGTATTCCCCTTATTTCTAGCACTTCCTACGATAATTGCCGTTTTCATTAAATAGACTCCTCAGTTAAAAATTTATATCACTTATCACCAAACAGAATTATTTTCGATTGATTAACCAAACACCAATGAGCATGCAAATGCAGCCAACAACTCTATTTAGTGTCAGAGGTTTTATTGGAAGTTCAAACCACCCATAGTGTCCAGCAATTAGTGCCAATATGATTTGTCCCGACATTGCACATGAAATCATAGCACCGGCTCCCATTTGGGGAATAAGCCAATAAAACAAAGCAACACCTACGGCACTGAGCAAACCTCCCAGAAACCATAAATACAATGGCACAGACTTAATCATCACAGCGCTTGGATACTGTTTTGAGAATAAACCAATAATACCAATGGTAAATATCAAACTTGCCGTAAAAGCAATGCAGGTTGCCAACATAGGACTTTTTAGTAGTAGTCCAAGTTGGCTATTCAAACTAGTTTGTGCTGTTATCAGCACTCCGGCAATAAAAGCCAGTAGAGGTAAATAGATCATCTGCGCATGATAGAAAAAAATTTAAAATAGTGCCTTTACATATGTTGATTTTACTCGGCATTTAATTTTTTACGGATACGACTTAGTTGTGTAGGCGTGATGCCCAAATGTGAGGCGATATGAAAAAGTGGAATACGTTTATATAAACTTAGGTTTTCAACCAGAAATTGCTGATAACGTTTAGTCGCCGACTCTTGTATTAAGGCAACCTCATGTTTTTCTTGATTAATCAGCCAATTCCTCTCCAAATACTGAATATGATAGTATTGCAAATCATGAGAATTATTTAACAGCTTCCTATAGGCTTTATGATTAATGAGAATAAGCTGTGTATCTTCCATGGCTTGAATTGTAAACTTTGATGGTTCAGATAATAGCAAAGCGACCATAGCTCCAGGAAAAGTCCCTTCGCCAAAGAAACGTTTGTTATATTCATTACCATCTTTGTCACAAATATAAGCTCGTAATAAACCTGTATATACATAGGAAAATGTTTCAGGTATATCTCCTGCTTTGTAGATGATGCCGCCATTAGGCACATTAATCCATTCGCAGAGCTGCTTTAAAGCATGCCAAGTTTCTGTAGATAGAGGTGAATATAAATCCATTGACGTTTTAAGTGATTTATATGCAATGTTTTCTTTAATGGAATCTGACAATACTTTTACCTTTACTTCCAATGACCTTATAGCTTATCAATTCTTGCCGGTAGATAGCTGTGGATTTGATCTTAGGGATGATTAAAATAAATACAAGCTTTGAATATAAATATATTCCCTATCATCAATAAGTAACTCAGCTATTTTTATTGTTCTTAGTGGTGCCTTCATTCTTTGTTTATGTTTCGTCAGTTTGAATGGCTAGTTTTAAAGTGATCCCATCTGTTTTTAGCGACGTTGCTAAACATTCTACTTGTCATAATAGAAAATAGGTTTTGTAAATAGTTAAAATCGTACTGTGTAATTATCATTTTGGCTGCGAGGTAACTTTAACTCTGAGGAGTTTCAAGTATATGTAGTTTCCAATTATCCAACAAAATATTCTTAACAAACTTAGTGATAGACGATAAAATACCTATACTGTTAATTGATGTTGATCAAATTAATTATTTTTGGAAAAATTAATTTTGAAATGTACCGTTTTTACGATCTATTTACTGATATTTTTATCACCTATTGCTTTAAGCAATACCGTTATAAAACTAGGTGTTGAAAACAGTTGGCCTCCCTATTCTGATTCGTTAGGAAATGGTATTTCAAAAGTGAGAATACAAAAAGCGTTTAGTGCAATGAATGTGAGGGTTGAATTTTATGTTTTTCCTTATGCCAGAGTATTAAAAATGACAGAAAATGGTGAATTAGATGGTGCATTTAACGTCACTAAACAAGCCAGTACGATTGATAAGTTTAATTTTCATCAAACTCCTTTATTATATGCCCATGCGTCTTTCTATTACCCCCCAAACTCAACCTTAGATTATAAAAACGTTAATGAAATTCCTGATAATACACTAATAGCCCTAATTATAGATTATGAGTATGAAGATCAATATGAAGCGAATAGAGCGCGATTTAGTGAAGTACGTGTATCGAAACAAAAACAAATCGTTCAACTGCTTCTTAAGCAACGTGTCGATATGGCAATAATGTTTGATGATGTAGCCAAATACACTCTTGAACAAATGAAACTTCCAATAACTGCGATAAAAAAGGGTTACTCCAATCATACTAGTGAAATATTTGTCGCTTTTAGTAAAGTACGAGTAACGGATAAAATGATTAAACAATTGGATCAAGGATTACGTAAGATTAATAACACCACAAATCTTAAACATTAATGTTTTTTAGATATTGCCTTCTAATCATCATGATTACGCTTTACCTGCAGGTTTAGTTCTATTATTTATAATCATTTTAAGACAGTTTTAGCCACCAATTTGTAATTTAGTTAGCAACACTATGTAACAGCTCCTGAATTATAATAACCGTATTTAATTGAGTACAAAACCGTTACAACTATGGTTAATTTAAATCCTATATAATTGTGGTATAATATCATCAGTTAATTAATGACACCTGTGTCAACAGTATGTAAATGGTTGATATAGCTGTTTATTACTTCCCTTACAAACCTGGAAATAGAAGTAAAAGATGAAAATAAAATTGATTAAAGACTTAACGATTAATGATGAAATTATTTCAGCAAACGATGTTTTTGAAGCACAAAAAATAAAGCCTAGATCTTCTACGATAGAATTAACAACGCTACAAGGCAATGTAGTACGTGTATTCCACTACGAATATACCGAAACCGAAGAAGTGTAAACTTGCCATCCTCATCAATCAAATACAATTAGGTATGATGAATTTGATTAATGAGGATGAATAATTCTCCCTATTTTTGTAACAACTCATAATTTCATCAAAAAAGTTAAAATTCTAGCCCTACTTCCAAATTTAAACTTATTACACTAATGATTTGATCATTTTCAAAGAGCCTAATGATCCAATTTAAGCGTTGTGTACTTGGATATAAGTATTATATTTTTTGGAACAGAATATTGGTGCTTTCCTGATAGCTTGATATTGCACTACAAATGGCTGCTGCATTGTCTTAAACAGCTTGAACTTGATCACCAAGAGGATAAATAATAGCTAGTTTATGAGGATTTTTTCCATTGATGATAGTTGAAATTTAGTTAACATTTGTAACAGGAAAACTTTCGAATTTATGTTTAATAAGTTCTTTTAAGTTATTATCTATATAGAGTGTAGATACCACTTTTTTATCATCAACTGTCCAATGCAAGTGACCATGATTATTCAATGTTACCGATATTGTGTTTAGTCCTTCTTTGAAATGTTTCTCTGGTAAATGAACATCTAAGCCATATATCCTTTGTATTTTAGTGCCATTAATATATAGGTGTGCATGCCCTTCAACAAAACCTGTTTGTTTATCAACTGTTGCTGACATCAATTTGGTCATGTTAACAATTGAAGTTGGAGGAGGCATTAATCTGTAACTCTGTATTTGAACATGTAAATTATACCCAGACATCGTGTCTTTTTTTAGTAATAAACTCAATGAGGGTTTTTCTATATGACTTGGAACAGCAATGGGCATATGAGAATGGTCCATCTTAATGAGTATTTTATTATTTTCTGAGGATTGAGCATTAACGTCATTAATAATCACATTCAGTATTATGGCTAACAAAACAAAAATATTTTTCATTATTTTCCTGCTTCTCTTGTGAAGAGAAAGTAATGAAACAACATCACTTTCTTTGTATTATAGAGTGATGTATTTTTAATACTAAGGTCTTGGAGGTGGAGGCATTACACCGCCCTCAGCAGCACACTGACTTATTGAATTACTCGTAAGTTTTCCTTTAAAATTTGGCCCTATGGTATACGGGTAGGATGGGATGAGTTTACCATTTGGCGCTTGTGTCAACGTGATATGGTAATGATATCCTTTACCATCATTGCTATCGTGACCATTGTTCTGATCTAACTGTGCACCTTCAACCGTCTCAGCCGCGTAGTAGTAGTCTTCATAAAAATAGCCATCGTTTGCCGCTAGTGTATTACCCGATAAAGTCGTTACACTCTCGCCAATATCTGGACCATTAACCACATCTTCTACACCTTTTGATATATCATAAGGGTCAACGAGTACACAACTTCTCTTCCCCTCTGTATTACATCCACCTTCGCTAACATCTGCGCCATAATTACGAGCTTTCCAGCCGCTAATCGCTAAAGTATTCTCATTTTCGTATGGTCCATAAAGAGGAAAGCCATCAGCAGAAAAACCATAGATGGGTGAATGTGCATTGCCGTTATCTCCCACTAAATTTGCCAAGCAACTCGTATAGAAATGATGATGATAATCGCCCTGTGCGGCATGACCACCACAAATGTCTACATCATACTGTTCTGCAACGGGAGCCAAGGTATACCAAAGGTTATCACCTGAACTCATACCATCCCCCCAGTTATAGATACTGGTACCATTAACCATTAAGCCAATTTTTCCTAGACCCGTTTCACAATCCTCTTCACTTTCTTCATTTGTGGTTGGCGCCGTTGGAAAATAGTTTTTTTTATCTTGCTGAGTTGGACATCCTGGTCCTGGAGGCCAATAGCCATCACCACCGGTAGTAGTGCAATTTTCTTGACTGCTGTTGTAGCCAATATCCTCACCAAAGGTGACCGTTTGTCCTTCAACGATCGTTGTACTTCCTGCTCGAAAATCAGTATTTGCTTTTGGTCGTTTATTTAATTGTTCAACTATTTCGCTGGTGACTATCACATCGTATTTTGGTATTCCCGTTGCTTCAATATAGGTATATGTAACGTCTGTATTATTTTCCTCTAGAGTAACAGTTTCAGCTTTTTGTACATTCTCTAAAACGCTACCTAAAGAAGAATAAATGTTAGCCGAGCTCGTTTCATTATTAATTATCCAGTCGCTTAAAGCCGTTGTGGTCTGTCCATTAACTACGATATCAATACTATCTGATACAGGCGTATTAGTTCTGTCATCTACCGTTATTTCAAAGGTAAGTACTTCTTCGTTTTCAAGTAAAGGAGTAGTAAAGGTAATGGTATTATTATCAATCTGATTAATGGTGACAGAAGTGCCTGATGTTTGTAGCCAAGTCGTGCTAACGTCATCATCATCAGTGATGATGGCACTAATAATAACTTCTTGTTCTGAATTAACTGTTTGATCCGCTCCAGCATTTACTAAAGGTATTGTATTAACCAGTTCTCCTATTTCCATGGAATCAGACGAGTCACTACCACCACAGGCGGTTAAACCTAAAAGAGGGATCAAAGCCAAGATTATAATCGATTTTTTCATGTATTCTCCAAAAATAGCTACTTTCAAAATATAATGAGTTTGAAGAAGTCTACCAATGACTAGGTGAACTTTAGGTGAATTGGTGATTTTCAAGTAAGTTATACTCAATAAAGTAAATTCAGTTTTTAAAATTCAAACTCAAATAAGGTGTGTTTAGTGGTTGTGCTTGTCGTAGAGGATAATAGGGCTTTAGCGGCGAATATTATTGAGTTTCTTGAGGCTCATGACTTTGAATGTGATTATGCCGATAACGGTATTTTAGGGTTGAACTTAGCAATAAAACAATCATTCAACGCCATAATTTTAGACATTATGTTACCGGGTAAAGATGGCATGAGTGTCTGTACCGAAATAAGAAAAGCGGGAATTTATACCCCCATTTTAATGTTAACAGCAAGAGATACGTTAGAAGATAAACTAGAAGGCTTTAATGCTGGAACCGATGATTATTTGGTAAAACCTTTTGATTTGCCCGAACTTATTGCTCGAATACAAGTATTAACAAAGCGTTTTTATAAGAACAATACTAAATTGACTATTGGCGAACTGACCATGGATATTGATGTCAGAGAAGTCTCACGCTCAGGTCAAGTGATAGAACTAAATAAAGCCTGTTGGCAAATTTTAGAAGCGTTAATGATAACTTTTCCAAATGTCGTCACTCGCCAACAGATAGAGCAAATTATTTGGCCCGATCAATTACCCGATTCCGATGTACTTAAGACTCATATATATAAATTACGACAACTTATTGATAAACCATTTGATAAACCGCTCATTCAAACGGTAAGAGGCGTAGGTTTGGTATTAAAAGATGACAAATAAAAATAGTTTAAAATATCAGTTCAAAAAACAATTGGCGATCAGTATTGGCTTACTGGTGATCGTTTTTTCTTTTTTACTTTATCAGATTTTTTTTATTGGCATTGGTACCACAATGCACCGCACTATGATGTCAATGGCCGGTCACTATGCTAAACAAATTGAATTAAACCCAAATATTTCCTTACCCAGTGGTGGCGCATATTCCGCTTTTGTTGGTAGAGAAGCAATCCCTAATAAAATAGAGCATTTGTTTGATTTTGATGCAATCAAAGATTTTTCATTTTCAGTGAATGATGGTGACAGATTCGTAAAATCATCTCGACCCAAAAGTGTCTTTTTTTTGGTTACCTACCCAATAAAAAATACCACAGATAAACTTTATTTACTTTATAACGAACGCCCTCCTAAAAAGGGTTTTGCACACACACAAAAAAAAGGTCCGTTATTAAATGTTCCTCTTTCCATTGCCCTTATCACTTTATTAGCAATATTATTGGTATTTTGGATAGCACGACGTTTAATATCTAAAGTATTAAACCCCATCAATGAGCTTGCTGATATGGCGAATGGGCTAGATGAATACAACCCTGAGCTTTCATTTGAAGTGATGAATGATAAAACTGAAATAGGTGTAGTAGCAAATACCTTGCACCAAACAATGGACAGAATTTATCAATTTCATCAAAGAGAAAAACAGTTTCTACAAAATGCGAGTCATGAATTACGCACACCAATTGCTGTTGTTTCTTCTGCATTAGACATTATTGATTTAAGAAATAGCCAAGGAAATTCTAATATTGCTGACCAATACATAAATATTAGAAGAGCGAATAGAAACATGACTGAGCTTATTGGAGCGCTGTTATTGTTAAGCCGAAACGATAGCAGCAAAGTCCATTTAGAAACTGTAGATCTAAATAAATTATCAGAAGCTATCATTGACGAACATCAATATTTACTTAAAGGAAAAGATATCGTAGTTGATTTTGTTGCTAAAGATAATATTTTACATGAATTACCCTTAGCGCTTTGTAGAATTGCATTGAGCAATCTGATACGCAATGCATTTGAGCATACGTTATCAGGTATTGTTTGTGTACAACTTTCAAATCTTACCGTATCAATTACTAACAGCTCTTACTTAGTAGATAATTACCATAGTGCTGGTGAACAAGGCATATCGCAGGGACAAGGATTTGGTATAGGCTTAGAAATCGTTAAAAAAATTGCCTCACAACAAAACTGGCAACTTCAATTTTTATCAGCACATGAAAGTACTAACCAAGTGATTATTTCTTTTGAACAAAAATGAATTTATTTTATCCAGCTATTAAAAGTTATTTGAATTAAAGTACCTTGGTATTGAGCAAATATTTGGTTGAATTATTGATGCCAATAAATTCGAGTTATCCCCTACTTAACTTGACTCAATTCTACTTAGCGATGCTTAATTTATGGCTCAATCTTTTGGTATTGAAAGCATCGGTCCTGTAGGAATAAATAAACTCGGTTTGTTAATTTGCTGAACAGTTAAATTATGGGGAATATGAGGTTTAAGTAAATCTGTAAACATCTCTACATTCTGATTTGACGAGTCTAACCATGCATTAATCGTCTCGCCATCTTGCGGTAGCATCAATGGACTGGCTTTTGTATGAAAAGGCATTAATTTTTCATGAGCTGGCAAGGTGATCACTGAGCAAGATAAAAGTGTTTCTTGAGTGCTTGGATGTCGCCACTGGCGATAAAGACCACCAAGTGCAATAGCTCCTTGGTCAGCATAAAAGTCATGATAACGGGCATTACTGCCCTTACCTTCGGTTTCTCCAAATCCCTTGGCAACGATGATACAACGACTTTCTCTATAGGCAATAAAGCCTGCGCTCCTGGGAGTATTCAATTTATCATAACGCGTATTGAACGACGTATATTTTGACGGTTTAAAGCCTTGTTCTGTCGGTTCTTGTAATAACCACCAATGAGCATTTTTCAATTGTCGTTTTTTATTTTTTTCTATGACAATCGAAATAACATTTGCTGCACTCAGCATACGCCCATAGCACATTGTTTCTCTGGGGTTTTCTATTCCTAAATTTGCTAACAAATTAGTAATAAAAGGATCATCAGATACATTTAATCGACCACACATTGTTAATCTCAACTTGCAAGAACGTCTCTTTATTGTATACTGTAAATATATACAGGTATATTGATTATGAACGAAATAATAGAATTGTTACAACGAAAAAACTTAGTGTGGCACGCCAAAGAAGAAAAACCAATCTCTGATGTAACCCCATCAGGTTATGTTGATCTTGACGATAAACTTCAAGGTGGTTTACCTAATGTCGGTGTTGTTGAGGTGAGCACTTTAGTTGGGATTGGAGAGCTTCGTTTATTATTACCCACCATTATTAAACAAGCACAAAAAAGGTTAACTGTATTTATTCAACCACCGAGTTTTGTTAACGCTGAGTACATGCACAATCAAGGATTTGACCTAAATAATATCTTAATTATTTTTCCAAACTCCACCAAAGAAGCCCTTTGGGCTGCAGAGCAATGTTTAAAAAGTGGTGCATGTAATGCTGTACTATTTTGGTGTCAATCACTGGAGGTACATCAAGTCAGACGTTTTCAAGTGGCTGCTGAAACCGGACATTGCGTCAATTTTATATTAAAAGGCGAGCAAACTAATACGTTATCTTTACCGGTACCTTTAAGTATTCAATTGTCGCCACACCCATGGGGGATCAACGTTCGCATACCTAAACGCAGAGGAGGTTTTCCTTTGTCTGAGTTCACTGTTGATATGTCATTTCACTGGCCTTCATTAACCTTACACCCGCCAGAGAATAACATTGTTTTATTTCCTACGGCACAAGTCGTTTAAGATGACGCTTTGGCTTTATTTGCACTTTCCAGTGCTGCAACTCGACACTCTTTATTCTGATCAAAAAGACAAGTCGATTATTATTGTTGAGGCAAAAAAAAATGCCGTTGTACAATTTAATAACGCAGCATCGTTACATGGAATTACCTTGGGTATGGGATTAGGCACTGCGGCTTCGCTTTGTTGTGATTTAAATGTACATCCCTATCAGGCAGACATTGAAAAAGAAAAACTATTAGAGATTGCACATTGGCTGTATATGGTAACTTCTGATATTGTTTTTTTTGAACCCAATGGCATATTACTTCGCGTGAGTAACATGCTGACTTTATATGACGGTTTAGATAATTATTGGCAAGCAGTAAAAATGCATTTAACGCCATTAAAATTACATTTTCATTATGCTAGCGCCTGTTCACCTTTGGCCGCACAATTACTTGCTCAGTCTGGTTTTGATCAGGTAATCAACAATGAAGAAAAATTACTCGGGGCAATTCAAAAACATAACCTGATTGAAACAACATTACCAACTAAAACTATCGAAAAACTTAGCCGTATAGGGGTAAATAGTTTAAAAGATCTACTCAGTATTCCTATGACAGAAATTGCTAAACGCTTCGATATTTCATTGGTAAATTATATAGGAAAGCTGACAGGAAAATTTAAGCACCCTATTAATTTTTATACCCCTCCCGTATGCTTTAAACGTTGCTTACAATTGTTATTTGATATTGAAAATACACAGTGGTTAATACGTCCTTTAACGCTTTTATTAAATAAACTCGAAAGTTTTCTCACTTTAGCTGACAAAGTAACACATGAAATAGTTATTACCCTTCATCAAAGAGATAGTGATGATGTTGACCTAGTTATTAACTCAGCACAGGGTGATAACACGGCAAATAAATGGCTAAAGCTTTCCGCATTAACGTTAGAGTCTGTGCAAATAAACGCGCCAGTTCACAGTATTACCTTATGTGCTAGCCGTGTAGTGGCAAGACATATCGCGGAGGTTGATTTATTTTCTGGTTACCAAGCCAATACATCCCCTTTAGAATTACTTTCTATTTTACAAGCGAAGCTGGGTAAACAAGCGATAAAAGGACTGACACTTACCGAAGATGCAAGACCTGAATTGACTAGTCAATTCTGTGAACCATTGTCCTGTGAACGATCGTCTAACGCCATTAACTTGTCTCTTGAGGAAAAATTACGTCCTAGTTTATTGTTACCCGTCCCAGAGCGTTTAATAGATAAGGTATCTGTTATTCAAGGGCCTGAAAGGATCGCTACCGGTTGGTGGGATGGGCACCCTATTGTTCGAGATTATTTTATTGCTCGTAGTAAACAAGGCCGTTGGTTATGGATATTTAGAGATCAGAAAAAAGAATGGTTTCTGCACGGTGCATTTAGCTAATGGCTCTTTTTAATAACCGTACCTTCAATTATCGTATCTTTAAGATAAGACTATTCAAAATAGAGCCATCAGTAGATGGCCTTCAATGTGTACGTTGTTAAGCGATGAAATATGCTGAATTATTTTGCCAAAGTAACTTTTCCTTTTTGGAAGGAGCTTCGCACGCAGAAGAGCTGGTTACCCAAGCTGATTTTTTAGGTTACTCTGCATTAGCTATTACGGATGAGTGCTCGGTTGCAGGTGTTGTACGGGCATATACTGCGATAAAACAGCATGAATTTGAGCTTAAACTGATTGTTGGTAGCTTATTTTCCTTAGGAACAACATTAAAAGTCATATTGTTATGCCCTAGCCGTACTGCCTACGCTGAACTATGTCGGATCATTACCAATGCACGTCGAAGAAGCCCAAAAGGAGAATATGAACTATCAGAGTGGGATTTAACCTCAATTAAACATTGTCTATTTATTTGGCTTCCTAAGAACGATACCTCAGATGAATATTGGGCAGAATGGCTCTATAAACACCATAAGAATCGATTATGGATTGGTATACAGAATCATCTACAAAGTCATGAAAAAGCATACGGCCAACACTGTAAAGATATCGCTCAGCGACTAGATATACCTATAACCGCCTGCGGCGGCGTATTAATGCACAATGCTACACGACTACCTTTACAACATACCATTACGGCTATTCGTGAAGGTACAACGCTAGCAAAAGCAGGACACCTTTTACTGTCTAATACCGAGCGAGCTTTACGTTCAAAAGAAAAGCTCTCCAAGTTATTTCCTACAAAGTGGCTCATTGAAAGTATTAAAATTGCTAACCGATGCTCATTTTGTTTAAGCGAACTACAGTATGAATATCCTAGCGAACTGGTGCCAAAAGGGAATACAGCAATGGAGTATTTACGCAAACTTGTTATGGAGGGCATTGAAATACGCTTTCCTTTAGGTATCGACGACAACGTACAAGGGATTATTAATAAAGAACTCACACTTATTGAAGAGCTTAACTATCCATTTTTCTTTTTAACCATTCATGACATTGTCATGTTTGCAAAGTCTCAGGGGATTCTATATCAAGGCAGAGGATCTGCGGCAAACTCTATTGTGTGTTACTGCCTTGAGATCACCGCTGTAGACCCACGAAAAATATCGGTATTATTTGAACGATTTATTAGCAAAGAGCGAAATGAGCCTCCCGATATTGATGTTGATTTTGAACATGAGCGTCGTGAAGAAATTATCCAGTATATTTACAAAAAATATGGCAGGCAGCGAACCGCACTCGCCGCAACGGTTATTTCCTATCGTTTTAAAAGTGCTGTGCGTGATGTCGGTAAAGTTTTAGGTATAACTAAAACACAATTAAATTTTTTTATTAAGAATATTAACCGTAGAGATAAAGATCAGAATTGGCAAGCTCAAATCGTTGAGTTAGGTTTGCAACCAGAGTCATTAAAAGGCCAACAATTTATTCATCTAGTGAATGAAATAATGGGTTTTCCTCGGCATTTATCACAACATGTTGGTGGCTTTATTATTTCATCAGGCCCCTTGTATGAGTTAGTGCCAGTAGAAAATGCAACAATGGAAAATCGCACAGTTATTCAATGGGATAAAGACGACTTGGAAAGCTTAGGTCTTTTGAAAGTGGATGTCTTGGCCCTTGGCATGTTAACGGCAATTAGGAAATGCTTCTCGTTTATTAAACAATTTCATCAAAGAGAGTTAAGTATCGCTGAAATCACGCGTATGCAGGATGATGCCAAAGTGTATAAGATGATACAAAAAGCCGATACAGTTGGTGTTTTTCAAATTGAGTCTCGTGCTCAAATGAGTATGTTACCTCGGCTTCGACCCGCAACCTATTATGACTTAGTCATACAAATTGCCATTGTACGTCCTGGTCCTATTCAAGGAGATATGGTGCATCCGTTCCTTAAAAGAAGAAATGGTGAAGAAGACACATCTTATCCTTCAGCTGCGGTTAAAGAAGTATTGTCACGAACCTTAGGCGTACCTATTTTTCAAGAACAAGTGATAAAATTGGCCATGGTAGCCGCAGGTTTTACCGGAGGCGAAGCAGATCAATTAAGACGTGCGATGGCGAAGTGGAAGAAAAATGGGGAATTATTTAAATTTAAATCAAAATTAATCCATGGCATGGAGTCTCGTGGCTACGAAACCGCTTTTGCTGAGCGTATTTTTGAACAAATCTGTGGCTTTGGTGAATATGGCTTTCCAGAAAGTCACTCCGCTTCTTTTGCTGTTCTCGCCTATACCTCTGCCTGGCTTAAATATTACTATCCTGAAGCCTTTTATACGGCGTTACTTAATAGCTTACCTATGGGGTTTTATAGTGCCTCACAGCTTATTCAAGATGCACGAAGACATGGCATTATTGTTCTTCCTGTCTGTATAAATAACTCTGAGTACCAACATAGCATTACTGAGTACAATCAAGGGTACGCGTTACGTTTGGGACTACGTATTATTAAAGGGTTCAGTTCAAAAACAGCAAGAAAGTTAATATCTTATCGTCCAGACAACGGTTTTACTCATATGTCAGAACTTAAGTTTTCAGATGTTCATCGACAGGATATAGAGCGCTTAGCATCCGCTGATGCGCTTAAAATATTATCAGGAAATCGATATTCTGCTCGTTGGTCTATCATGAATGCCGAAACAGAGCTGCCGTTATTTAAAGATATGACATCTCCGGTTGATGAACATCAATATGCTCCCAGTGAATTTGATACCTTAACGGAAGATTATGCTTCAACGGGGTTAACGTTAAATAAACATCCCATTTCCTTATTAGTCGAAGCAGGAAAATTAAATCACTTTACTCGTATGAATGAGCTAATTCATATGCAGCATAAAGCTTTTGTTTGTGTGGCAGGTATTGTGACCGGAAAACAATCACCTGGTACCGCATCAGGTGTAACATTTTTCACACTAGAAGATGATACCGGTAACATTAACGTCATCGTTTGGTCTGGCACCGCTAGAGCGCAAAAAAAAGTATATCTTACTGCTAAGATCATCAAAGTTGTTGGCATATTGGAGCGTGAAGGTGACGTTACGCACATTATTGCCGGAAAATTGATTGATTTAACTCAAAGTTTGTCCTGCTTAAATGTCAATTCCAGAGATTTTCATTAGAAATACCACTGAATTATTCATTTGATTAAACTCAAAAGTTTCAAATCTAAATATAAGCGTTAAATTTATATTTGAAAATGATTAAAACACTCTAAATGGCTAATTGGACTACACTTTTGTGTAAAGAACAAAACACAGAGGAAATTATATGAGCAACCCTATCGTAGCAGACAATAAGCCCAAAGCCGTTGAATTAACAAAAGGTGACGATTATTACTTTTGTACCTGTGGCAAGTCGACTAACCAGCCTTTTTGTGATGGCTCCCATAAAGGGACAAGTTTCAAACCTAAGCAATTTCAGGCAGAGGAAGATGGCACGGCCTATTTATGTGCGTGTAAACATACCCTTAATGCTCCTTTTTGTGATGGTACTCATAAAAAATTTGATAGTAGTATGATAGGAAAAGAAGGTCCTGGTGTGCAAATACAAGTTACTCAAATGCCTATTGGAGAACCAACACCTGAAGAACCTACTGTTGCTTATATTCATGAGTTGGCTAAAAATGGCCTAACAAAAGTAGGTCATCATGGGCCTATGACATCAATGGGAGTGCCAAGAAACCTATTACCTCACTGGGATGACATTCAAATAATGGTTGCGCAAATGGCGAAAAAACCCTTATTGGAAAACCACCCCGTAACAACAACATTAGTGATAGGCCCCCAAGCGAAGAAACCACTAGCGTTAACTATCCCTTTATTTGTATCTGATATGAGCTTTGGTGCTTTGTCTGAGGAAGCAAAAGTATCTCTTGCCAAAGGAGCTGAGCTTGCGGGTACCGGAATATGTTCAGGTGAAGGAGGAATGCTTCCTGAAGAACAACAAAGTAACTCTCGATATTTTTATGAATTAGCCAGTGCTAAATTTGGTTTCAAAGAAGAATTACTACGCGGTGTGCAAGCGTTTCACTTTAAAGGTGGCCAAGGAGCAAAAACAGGTACAGGAGGCCATTTACCCGGTAATAAAAATATCGATAAAATATCACAAGTACGTGGTATAGCTGCTGGAAAACCTGCTATATCTCCCCCTACTTTTATTGACCTAAACACCGCAGAGGACTTTCGACGTTTTGCTGATCGTGTGCGAGAAATAACCGGTGGTATACCTATTGGTTTTAAATTAAGCGCTAATCATATAGAGCAAGATATTCAATTTGCATTGGATGCAAGCGCCGATTATATCATTCTCGACGGTCGAGGCGGCGGGACCGGCGCAGCACCTGAAATATTTAGGGATCATATTAGCGTGCCTACAATCCCTGCTCTTGCCCGAGCAAGACGTTACTTGGATCAACAAGGTGTATCAGATCAAGTAACACTGATCATTACAGGCGGCTTACGAACTCCTATAGATTTTGTCAAAGCAATGGCTTTAGGCGCTGACGGTGTCGCTGTCTCTAATAGTGCGATGCAGGCAATTGGCTGTGTTGCTGCGCGTATGTGTAATACCAATAATTGTCCATCAGGTATCGCTACACAAAAGCCGGAATTACGTAGCCGTTTACAAATTGATAATGCGGCCGTTAAATTACAAAACTTTTTTAATGCTTCAACAGAGTTAATGCAAGTTATGGCGAGAGCCTGTGGTCACCACAGTTTAAATGACTTTACCAAAGACGATTTAGCAACTTGGCATCGTGAAATGGCCAAATTATCAGGTGTTAATTACGCAGGATATGAATTATAAAAAACAAAGTATAAAGCTGATGTACTTAACGCGACACATTTAAAGTAATAAATGGTTAAGTACGTTGTTTTTTGTAAAGGTAATATAATGACTTTTCTGTTATTAACAGCACTTGTTCAAGTCCATTTGCTCAATATTAACTCTTAATGCCAATTAATAGGATCAACCTTGTAATATTGCGTAAATTGTCGATAAAGAATGGGATACTCATTGCTGAACTGTTGTGCCTTCTCAAAAAACACCTCGCTGGCAACAGCAAAAAACTCAGCAGGTTCACTAGCGCCGTAATAATCAAATAACGAAGGTGTACCCATTGCGGCTTTTTTCTTAAGTAATTCAAATTGCTCAGTAAAAATTTTAGACCAAGATTGATAACTTTGACCTCGCCCTAAAATAGGAGCACCGTTTGCTCGACCATTCTCTTGATCTAACTGATGAGCAAACTCATGAATGACAACATTTTGTCCATCATTAACAATCTCAGCGCCATGTACAGTATCTTCCCAGGATAAAACTACCTTACCGATATCCCAAGACTCACCTAAAAGTATTTGCTTTTGAGTGTATTGTACACCGCCTATATTCTGTTTTGTTTGTGCCTTAATAAATGCACGAGGATAAACCAGTATGGTTTGTAATTTAGGATAATAATCCGTCTTTCTATTAAGTAATAAAAGGCAAGCCTGCGCCGCAATCGTAATTCTAATGTCATCGTTTATTTCTACACCATTACAACCAACAAATTCCTTTTCAAAGAGAAAGACCTGAATGTGCTGTTTTAACTGAAGCTGTAAATCAGCCGGCATTTGCCGAAAATAAGGAATTCTTTGTTGAATGATCTTACGCCATTGTTTTTTAAATGGTTGTTTCTTTATTTTATTGCGTTGATATTCACGCCAATAGGGTTTTCCTATTAAAAATCCTATTAGGGATATACCAATTATCAAGGGTAATAAAAGAGGCAACATAGCTGACTTATGTGGAAGACTTTCTTATGAGATTGGTATAAAAAAGGTAAATATCAAGTTCTACTGACTAAACTCGCTTGCTAAAAGTTAGCAAACGCCATACAGATGACTCGCATGACGTTGTCTGATGATATTAAGGCGCTGTTGATCTTTGAAGTTCATTTTTAGCTGGATGCGGAAGCTGTGCACGTTATTTACTTCGAATACTAAGAGGCATAACAAGCACTGCGATCAGAAGACGCTTAATAGAACAAAATTTGAACTCGAAAGTTCAACAACTCCTAATAAAATATACTATTTAATAGATTTAACCTGTAGTACATATGCTGGGTCTAAACGTACGTTAAACCAATTAATTCGCCAATCTAAATGAGGTCCCGTTGCTCTGCCACTTGCTCCTACAGCTGCAACGACTTGTCCTTGTTTTATTTTTTCACCTACTTTGACATAAGACTTGCTGAGATGTAAAAAGGTCGAAGTAATACCATGGCCATGGTCAATGATCATGGTTCCGCCTGAATAAAACATATCCGGAACAAACAATGTGACGGTACCATTTGCGGGTGCTTTAACGGGATCCCCTTTTTTACCTGCATAATCAAGACCATAATGTGGTCTTTTAGGCTCTCCATTAAAGACACGTTGACTACCATATACGCCGGTAATTCTGCCCTCTATCGGTGCTTCAAAGCCATTAACAAAAGAGGTTAATGCGCTACCTACTTTTCGAGCCTTTGTTATTTGACCATTATCCTTTCGCGATCGTGCTACGGCTTTAGGATTTGGTTTCATAATGCTTTTTTTAATACCTTCAATACGTTGAATTTTATATTCACGTTTTGCTGGTGTTAAATATTTTGTTTCTTGTTTATTATCTGGCGTAGTGATCACTAGTTTATGTTGTTTGTCATCATCCCGACCAAAACCAAAAACGAAATCACCATTTGTTGAAACCATCAGAGGTTTATCATCAAAGGTTACTTTGTTATTCGCTTTTGTTTTACCAAGAACTAAAGCGCCCTGCTTAACCTCCCCTGATAATTGAACCTCAGCAACAACATCGATGGTGTACAAAGATGTCATTAACGTCATTGCTATAGGCAATAATAACCTATGCATAAGCAATAGCTCCTTTGGCAACACCTTCATAGGCAACCACCTTCACGTTATCATCGCTATTTAGGTCAGCTTTCAATTGTCGGCAAATAAAATCAGCCAGTAATTCAACGGTGGAGTCACAATCAACGACATCTAAGATTTTACTTGGTACTGCAATATCAAAACGTCCTTGTGGTGCATGATAAGAGAAATACTGGTGATCGGGTGTCAAATCATGTTTGGCTTTAGTAGATAACTCAATATCATCAATTGAAATGCGATCCTGCTCAGAGGCAATATAAATATCCTGCCAGCGTTGTGACCAACGCTCTTCGAGGTTATGATCACGACATTCATTTTTAAATATTTGAATTTTTGAACGATGACCATGCGCTATGCGCTGACAATTACCATCGTGAAGTTTTAAACCATGGGTATAATGATAAAAGGCACCATCGATCACTTCGGGACGTAGTGTTAATGTTAATCCTTGCACATTATCAGGTAACTGCGCTTTAATAATTGTCGTTAAGTGCTTATTAACCGCTGTTATATCAATTTGTTCATTGTCAATTTGTGCAAAAGCACATTGCGGCGATTGTAGATAATAATTGCCGCGTTCCGATATAAAGTCCAAACATTGATGATCGGCATTATGTGCCGATTCGGATAATGTAATAACATTATTTTTCATCGGTAATAACAATTTATGGTCAACAGCCTCATCAATAATTGCCTTGATCTGTTTTTTTACCACACCAAAATCAAGCACCATACTCATTTCGTTGAGGCTACCGTCTAGTAATACATCTACAATCCAGCTTTCACCGACAATTCCTCGTTGCTGACAACAATATGAAAAATCAATAACGGTTAAATCATTAACAAATAATTGCATATTTCTTCCTTATCACTATTCGCTAACTTGCCAATGAATGTCTTCATTAGCACGGATAGGCACCACTTGGTCGTTACCAAAAGCAAGTGTTGCGGGAACTTGCCATGATGATTTTGTTAACGTTATAGTTTCAGTACTTACCGGAAGATTGTAAAAAGTAGGACCATTTACACTCGCAAAAGCCTCTAATTTATCCAATGCATTTTCTTTTTCAAATACTTCAGCATACAACTCAATAGCAGCATGAGCTGTATATGAGCCTGCACAACCACAAGCTGACTCTTTTGCTCCTTGTGGATGTGGAGCAGAGTCAGTTCCAAGAAAAAACTTTGCACTACCACTTGTCGCTGCTTCAATAAGTGCTTGCTGATGAATATTACGTTTTAAAATAGGTAAACAAAAGTAATGTGGTCGTATACCACCAACCAACATGTGGTTACGGTTAAATAATAAATGATGTGCGGTAATTGTCGCAGCAACATTATCGCCTGCTTGCTTAACAAAATCGACAGCATTTTTAGTGGTGATATGTTCCAAAATTATTTTTAATGAACTATATTTGGCCGTAAGTGGCTTTAAAATAGTATCAATAAAAACCTGCTCTCTATCAAAGATATCAATATCATCGTTTGTTACTTCACCATGAATAAGTAAAGGCATGCCGACTTTATCCATTTCATCTAATACATGATAGATGTTTGCAACATCAGTTACACCCGATGAAGAATTTGTCGTAGCACCAGCAGGATACAATTTTGCAGCAACCACCAAACCTGAGTCTTTCGCTTCTTTAATATCTGCCGCTGTTGTTTGATCCGTTAGGTAAAGTACCATTAACGGTTTAAAAGTAGCAGAACGACTTTCTTTTATAATACGTTGGTAATATTCTTCAGCGAGTTTGGCATTCGTAACTGGTGGCACCAAATTTGGCATTACAATAGCACGACCAAAATAACGACTGATATCAGGGACTGTGGTTTTTAATGCTTCGCCATCTCTTAAATGAACATGCCAGTCATCTGGTCGAGCAATAGTTAAGGTTTTCATTGATAAATCCTACTTTTCACGTATGTGATAATTAATAACATTAAAATAATAATTGGCGATATAAAACAACAAGATGGCAGTTATACGTAACCACAATAACATTTTATCATCCCATTTTACTCGTAGCTAGACTCTTCTGTTGAACTATTGTTTTCTAGTAACGCAAGTAACTGCGCTTTTAAATTGGGAGGCACTTTATAAATGGTTAAACTATCGTTTGCCTGGTTATAAACAACATCCTGCCCGAAGTGTGCACGTTCAAAACTCACGCTGATTCCACCACCATAACCTGAATATTTCGTTATTTTATTCACAACCGTCTGATCATGAGGAAATGACTCTTCTAATGGGTAAGACTGCTCTTGGCAAAAAGCATAAAAATCTTGACCGTTTTCTTCTTGTTTAATCACCTTACCAAGCTCTTGTATTGAAACATCTTGGTCAACGGATTTTTGTTCTTTACAATAACTTAACAGTTCTTTACGTGTATCTTGTTTTTCTTGAGCATCAAACTGATTAACAGCAACATAATCTTCTACTGCTTGTACTAGTGTTTGTGTTTGCTCTTTTGAATTTAAGCCTTCTTCACAACCTAAAAAGTCTAAGAAAAAGTCTGAAACCTGACGCCCGGCACGACCTTTAATAAATGACACATATTTATTACCTTCCGCATTTTGTTGGTAATCAAATAAGTCTATACGTGCAGCTAATTGCAGACGAGAGGTATCAAGATGCTTATCAGCCGATATATTTAGCTCACCATCGACAGAATAATGTTCAGAGACAGGAATAATCGCGGTTAATAAATACCGACCTCCCATATGTTCATAATGACAGACTATAAGATAACCCGTCTCCGTTAAATCATACTTTTCTAATTCATTTTTAAGTAAATTAGCTGATTGACAACTAAAATCATAAAAATTTTGCGTATCAGATAAGTAACTTGCCATAACATCAACAAACCTTGCCGTGTCTCCCTCAGCAGGAGTTGATGAAAAGTGACCATAAGCTTTACTGCCCTTGCCGTTATAGATCTTATGCAAGGAATCAACAAAGCTTTCTATTTTTTGGGTCACCTCAATGCTTTCAGGGCCAAGACGAAGGTTAACTTCTGCTGTTTCTTCAGTTTTTGAAAGAAAATGTAGTGCGATATTTGAAATTATTAAACTCATAGCTAATGGTCAGTTTTATATTGTTCGGGCAAATGATAAACTAAAAAACAGATAACCATTTACGAATTAAGTATTAAAGATGCCTATTGTATCCAAGTATTCCAACGAACGTGTAGAAAAAATTATCCAAGAAATATTCGATGTCTTAGTAAAAGAGTCTACAACCCCCGACCTAGCGCTGATGTGCTTAGGAAATACCATCACAGAAATAATTAATAAACAAGTTCCACAAGCGCAAAGAGAGAAGGTTGTTGCTAATTTTACCCATGCATTAAAGCAAACTGTTGCCCAACAATCCAAAAAAACAAACTAATTCAATAAAAAAATTGAGAGAATAATAACAACGAATGGTCACATTTGAGTCAAAATCCTATAGTAAACGACTGCTTCATCTTATTAGCTGGAGCCATTGGTTCACGTTATTTAATATAATTGCCGCTATTGCCTTATCTTCGTTTTATGTTTTTAACGAAAGTACCCCAGAGACGGTTTTAGGGATAATATATTTAATTACCAACTGGACAAGTCATATGGGTTTTTTGACCTTTATGAGTTTTGTTCTCATCTTATTTCCAATCACATTATTATTCCCTCATACTCGCTTTATTAGAGGTACAGCCTCAATAATATTTACGATAGGGTTATTTTTATTGATACTTGATGGCTTTGTTTATAGCCGCTTGGGTTATCATTTAAATGCTTCATCAAGCGAGCAAATATTTTCATTATTGAAAACAATTGGTCAAAACAATCGTAATTTTTGGTTGTATAGCTCCATTGTTGGCGTACTCATCTTTGCTGCTGAATTAGTGATCAGCAATTATGCTTGGAAACATCTAAAAGAGTTACAGGGCGCAGTATTTGCAAAAATCATTGTCATCCCTTTACTGTTGTTTTTCTTTATTAGTCATACCATCCACATTTGGGCCGATGCCAACCTAGAATATGATGTGCTTCAGCAGGACACCGTATTACCCTTATCATACCCTTCTACAGCAAAAGCATTATTAACTAAGTATGGATTATTTGACCGAGACGATTATATTGAACGACGTAACAGCCCTCTTTCATTTAGTCACCCCATTCCACAATATTCACAACTTGGCTCACAATGCCAGTCAAGTATCGAATTAACGCAATCTACTTATTTAATATTAACCAATGAGATGTTAACGAATAAACAGATACAGAGGTTTAAGCATAATTCTTCTGTTAACGCCATCAATGTAAAACATCATATAGATAATGCCTTAACTTCAGATGCTTGGTTTAATTTATTTTTTAGTTTACCTACTATTTATCAAGAACAATTAATTGCTCAACAAAGTAAACCTTTATTATTTCAAGCGTTAGAAAAAAGCAATGCTGTCAAACGTTTCACCATTATTGGTAATAATAGCCCTACATCCTATTGGTTTGAGTCAATGTTTGATTCAACAACCCACCTTAATGATGTATCAAGCCTTATATTCTCAGATAGCAACACCGATTATACTGACCAGCTTAATACCATGAGACTAGGCTTACATGTCCTATATTTCGATGAGCCTAATACCCACCAGCTTGAACTTTTTATGAATGCCTTATTACTTGCACAATCCCAAAAAGAAGAGAAAGATATCATTTGGGTAAGCTCCATTGGCAATGAGAACCAAACAACCAGTTTAACCACTAAACCCTCATTATTTATCTTACCTAATGTGAAGAAACAAACGATTAAGCGTTTATCTAGTCAAATGGATATACAACCAACGCTTATGACACAATGGTTAGGCTGTGAACTTGATAAAAATACCTTTACCAATGGCCAAAATATTTTGCACATAAAGAAAAATAGATTGATTGCGAATACCATGCAATCGGGCATCATGGTGTTTAATAAAGACCAATCGGTGTTTATAGATCAAAATGGAAATTTTGAAAGCCATTCTATACAACTTGATGCGCCAATAACCGTTAGCGCCGACTTTCCACTAATGATCGATGCTGTTCATTCTATTAAACAATTTAGTCAAAATAAGGTCGATATAAGGTAATGGAACAATAAATAAGCGGTTAGCACATATTTAATGTTTTTACGTTGCAATCAGGAGATAAAACGTTAATATACTCATCGCAAACACAATTATCCCCTAAAGTTTGCATTCGGGGTGTAGCGCAGCTTGGTAGCGCGTGCGTCTGGGGGACGTGAGGTCACAAGTTCGAATCTTGTCACTCCGACCATATAAGTTAAATAAATCAGCCACTTAGTTATGAAATCAAACATCATACAAGTGGTTTTTTTGTACCTGTCTAACCTCTGTCTAGCATATAGCTAACGGTAGAATAATTCTCGCTGATATAACGCCTGCCACCTTTACACATTCCCCTAAATAATCCAATGATATGACTTAATAGCGTCATTAGAATTATTTTTATCTAGATAACAGCTAAACTTGAAATGGAAGAGTAACTTAGAAAACACCTAAAAGCTTGTTTCTCTCCTAAGAGTTACTGACAACTCAATAATTTTAAAGCCAAAAATAACGATTTCTTTAATATTCAAAAAAATTAAAAAAAAACATCTATTACCCTAAAAACAATTATTTATAAGTGATTTCACTAGAAAATCTTTATTGTATTTGTTATTAATATCGAAAATAAAAAGAGCGAGTTGTTAGTATAAATTCGTAGCTTTACACTATTAAACGGTTAAGCACTATGGAGTATCACTGAATGATCGAAGCAAGTTGTCATTGTGGCGACATCAAAATTTCCGTTCCTGACACAACAGAAACGGTTTCAAGTTGTAACTGTTCTGTTTGTAGTAAATATGCCTCACTATGGGCTTACTTTTCACCTAAAGACATTAACGTTATTGCAGAAACTAATGCAATTTCCTCATATTCATGGGGCGATAAAACGATTGAATTCCATCATTGTAATAACTGCGGTTGTCTTACTCATTACACACCAACAGAGCTTGGCAATAAAGATAAAATGGCTGTTAACTTCCGCTTAGTAGATGCAAATATTATTGCTACTCTTAAAGTGAGGTATTTTGATGGCGCCGATACTTGGCAGGAAATAACACAATAAATGTTTAAAAATGGTGTTAAAGACAAACTGGATTTTCCCTAAATCAGGAAGATACCTACTGCTTTTAATCACTTAAAATACCAATTGCCTTTATCTTTATTACACAAGGTATTTATTTTGTAGGTCCCCTCTCTTTATATAAAGTGAGTTGTTATATTTTTTTAATCGACTTATGTGGTCAAAGAAAATTATGAATGTATGTAAAGTCCATTGGAAAAGAATAGAAGCTGACTTAGCAAAAGTCAGTACTGCAAAAAAGGCAGAATCAAGTCGTCGTTACTTTCCTCATGGGATTAACTGTATTGGTGCAACAGCTGCTGATATTAAGTTGATAGTCTGTAATTTTCAGGCTGAAAATGATGATATTAATGCAATAGAAATGCTTGCTATAACTGAGTATATTCTTCGAAATGCGGAATATAGTGAGGAAGTATTAATTGCTTTTGCGCTAATTAATCGATTTGTAAAAATTCATTATGATGACGATTTATTACAACGTTTTGAATTTTGGTTAGAAAACTACGCAAGCAATTGGTCCCATGTAGATGATTTATGCATAAAAACAATTTATCAGTTTCTACTTGCTCGACCTCATTTAATTGAAAAAACAAATCATTGGGCATTTTCGAAGATATCATGGTGTCGACGAGCGAGTAATGTAGTTTGGGTGAAATTTATCAAACGAAAAATGGGTAAGTCTATATATTACCTAAATAAAGAATTGGTATTTAAAAATTGTGATTTGCTAATAAACGATAAAGATGAGTTTGTTCAAAAAAGTATTGGCTGGTTATTGAAAGCAACATCTCTACACCATCAAAATTCTGTGATTAACTATATTGAGATGAATTTTCAATACATGACTCGGCTAACAATTAGATATGCTATTGAAAAAATGGATGTAAACACTAGAACATATATATTATCTTTAGGTAAGTGAATAGCACGATTTTATAAAGAAGACATTCATACCTACTATGAAGATATGGCGGTAAATCGATACTTAATTTATGAATTAATAGCACAATACACAATTGATGTTTGTTTCATCATTAATTTTATCAAAAAAATTTCATTTTTTAACAAGACGTTAGGCAAAAAAAGCAAACTGGAACTATAATTTTTACGTACATTACTTATAAAAAAGGAAATTAACATGGAAGCCATAGAAAAAGCCATTGAAAAAGCATACCAAGCTCATATATCTTCACTTTATAAAGTTTTATCTCAATCAATCTTATCTGCGAATGGGGATCCAAGTGAAATCTTGGCAGCTCAATCTAGGTTTAAAAAAGGTTTAGAATTTGCGGCTGATGTTAGACAAAAAGCAAGAGCCGCAGCTGAATTATAACGTTTACATAAAAACATTAACTAATTGTTTAGTGCCTCATAAAGAGGCACTAAAACTTTAGCATTTCTATGCCACTTCTAAAATAGTCCCCTGAAACGAAATAGAAAGATCCTTGCTAACTTTTAAACACTAAAAAGCTTTGATATATTTGTTAGTACTCATTGAACCAATCCAAACGAATGTCCCAGTCTTCCAATCGATGTTCTTTCTTTAATGGCGCTACGGATTCATCTATTTTTTTGTGAACATTAATCGCAGGAGAAATGTTCACATCACGTCCGTGAATAAAACTCTGCGTACGTACAATTTGGGTATAAGCTTTATTCATCGCATAAGCACGCTGTTTTGATGGAGTAATTAGCTCATAAACATCTGCTTGCTTTATTTTATCTTTGTTGACTGTGCCATCAGCGTTATACCACTTTTTGAACATTTCAATGTTTTCACGAAACTCATTTCCGCCGCCATTAATTTGTAGATATTGCAATATTTCACCTTCTTGTTGTCCTTTAGATGGTACATCTTTCATGCCTTTTAAATTTACATACCCCCAACCATCCCTGCCAGTTACTTTCCGTGGAAAAGCGAATGTTTGATCAATAGTGGTTCCTATTGCTGAATGACACCCCATACAAAAAAAAGTTTCTTCATAAGATTGAGGTCTTAACTCACCATTATAGTCTTCGATATAACCTTGGATCAGCCAACCAAATTTATTATTAAAACCACTGTCTTTAACTCGTATATAACTAGGCAGTTGCTCATCAAGTTTCTCTTTTCGTTCTCGACGATAGGCATTATCAATTTCCGAGTGATTTAAAAGAGCCGTTTTCTTCATATAACGTAATTCTTTCATACGTTTAGGAACTACAATGTCGCCTTTATCATTAACCCCAACATAGCGTACTGAATGCATTATTTCTGTATTAACTGGGTATTGTTGATGAGGAACTTCAATGTGCTGAGCGTCCCCAACAAAATATCGTTGCGTCGATAACGATTCAACATCTGTTGTTAGCCTACCATCTAGGTTTAAGTCTCTGTTTATTCTTATTTCATCTGCAGAGAAAATATCTATTTTCGCTAACGTTTTAATACTTAATTCAACCAAAGAAAGGTTAATTAAGTAGACATTTTCATTATATTTCCCATTGAGTTGTCTAAATTTTGGAGACAAACGAATCAATACATCATCGGTTGCTCCATTTGTTGGCCAAAATGTGCCTGGAAATGGCTTATAATTAAAAGCTATCCAGCCACTGCCGTCTTTGGCTATACCTTTATAGTCAAACGCTTCGTTGGCTAAATGATAATTTTTCAAGTCGGGAATAAAACCTTTCCAGTTCATTTTTCTTAGTTTTTTCGGCAGTTGACTGTAATTATCTTGATCAACATATTGTGATATTTGCTCATCCGATATTTTATTTATCCATTCTTGACGGTTAACAAATAAGTTCTTCCAACTGTTAATCTCCCCTTCATCTGAAAAATTATAAAGCCCCTGATTAATGCCGTCATTTCGTAAATTAGTACGATAGTCATTATTATCAGGTGTAGTATAAGTTTGATGGCAGGTATAACAAGGGTTGTTACTCCCTTGCGTTTTGGTATAACACTGGGGCGGAATTGGTGCTTCTTCATTTACACTGCCATTAGCAGTAGGTATAACGATTTCACTTACAGCGACATTGGGCAATAATCCCTCATTCGATTTTTCACTTTTGGATAAATCTGAAAAACCCAAAAGAAAAAATAAAATAACTAGACTAAAAAATAGAACGTAATTTTTCATAAGCTTTTTAACCATCTCTTTAATATATTCATTAAATTATACGAGGCTTTTATTACAGTTATTTGAAGCTTACTTTCATACTTCCTTAACAATTAAGTAAAAAATCAGTCATTGAACTGTCACACCCTCCCCTTAACTTAAAGACGTGTTTTTACAAATAACTTTAGGAAAATGGAAATGCTAAATATAAGAAAAAGTAAAGTTGCAGCATTAATAACTGTAATACTTGGTTCGTCAATATTAACAGCATGTGGTGGAGACGATGGCGCTGATGGTATAAATGGTACGGTTGGGGTAAATGGAGCGGCTGGTATTAACGGTACAAATGGAAAAAACCTAACAGCAGCGGCAAAATTAACTCGATTAGCAACCGTTCCTGTTGGTGCAGAAATTACAGGGATATTTTTAACAGATAACGATGAACTCTTCTTTAATGTTCAACACCCTTCAGATTTATCTGGTAATGAAACCGCAGCACAAGTAGGTGTTGTAACAGGTTTTGACTGGAGTACTCTTGACCCGATGACAGAGAGTTTACCCGTAGCTTCAACAGACGCTGAAAAACTTGCTGTACGTTTAGTTGCAGGACAGTATCAAGTACTAGGTAATGCGGGCGATACTTTCAATAATCAATTACCTCATGGTTTAGGCGCCATTAGTACTTTTGATAACACTACTAAAATTAAGCAATCTCAAGATCCAGATTTTAACGCATTTGTTGCAACCTCTGCTAATGGAGATAATGGATATTTGTTCACAGCGTGGGAAGATCGTCCCGGTGCTATGAGTCGTATAGAGTTAACAAAAGAAGACTCAGGTAGCTGGACAATAGGTGATGCTATAAATGTTGATTTTTCTACAGTACTCGGGACGATAATTAATTGTTTTGGTACCTTATCGCCATGGAATACGCCATTAACGTCAGAAGAAAACTACGAAGCTGAAAATACAGAGCAATGGAATAATCCCGAGTATTTAGATGGCTATCCTAGCTACCCTGACGTTAAAAACTTACAAACCTATTTAGCAAGCTCGACATTACCTAACCCTTACAATTACGGTTATATAGTTGAGATAACAAACCCAACCTCTACAAGCCCCACACCGGTAAAACATTTCACCTTAGGGCGTGTCGCACATGAGAATTCTGTAGTGATGCCTGATTGGAAAACGGTTTACACAACCGATGACGGTTCAAATAAAGCATTTTATAAGTTTGTTGCTACTAATGCCGGTGATTTAAGCGCTGGAACCTTATATGCGGCTAAACTTACACAAGATGCGACGACATCCCCTGCCAAAGCCGGTTTTGACATTCAATGGATTGAATTAGGAAAAAGCGACAATACCGAAATCAAAACGTGGATAAACTCATATAATGGAATTACTGAAGCCGATTATATCGAAGGTGAAACCAGTTATATAACCCAAGCCGAAATAAATGATTGGGCAGTAAATGGAAAAGGTGATGATCGTTATGCATTTTTAGAAACATTACGTGCCGCAAAAGCAAAAGGCGCTACAACAGAGTTTCGTAAAATGGAAGGTGTTGTCATTAATTATGATGGTGTAGCAAGTGGCGCTGTGCCCTTTATGTATGTTGCCATGTCCTCTGTAGGAAAAGGCATGGTTGATGGTGAAGGTGATATACAGCTCGATTCATCGGCATATTGTGGAGCAGTATATCGTTTTGGTATACAAACAGACTTTAACGTTAATCGTATGGAGCCAGTTGTTGTTGGTGGTGCTTATAATGCGGAAGGCGACGCAGAAGGCAATAAATGTGATGTAAATGCGATATCAAATCCTGATAATTTGGCTGTTTTGGATGATGGCCGTGTTTTAATTGGCGAAGATACAAGTAAACATATCAATAATGCGCTTTGGATTTATAACCCACAAGGTGAGTAATACTAAAAGTTAATTTCTATGTTAATCGAAGCCCTGAATTCCAGGGCTTTTAGTAATCAATACCAAATTAAACCTAATCATTACAACCGTTTTGTCATTCCATCATATAGGTTACTACTAAATAGTCACTGTCGTAAGAAATCAAAAGTCATTTAAAGAACGTCCTTGTATCTACTATTTAAGAAATGATCTTTTACGACTAAAAAGTCTTGATATAATTGTTGGTGTCTATAGCCACCTAACTCTAGGGCGTCTCTATCAGGAAAAAAAACGGCTTGTAATGCTGCGTTGGGATCAATCACAAAGATTAATTGGTTATGACTGACTTTATAGTCTTTCTCAATTAGACCATTGTCCGAAATTTTCACCTTGATACCTAAATTGCTTTCGAAGCTATTATCAAAATTATTGTCGAAATTAGGATTACTGCGATTATTAGCCCTCAATGCAATAAAGCGACTATCAAAATAATTTATATATGTTGATAGTACCTTGGAAGTATCTCGCATAGGATCAACACTATAAAAGACAAAACGTGTATCGTTGTAAATTCCGCTATTTTTTAATGACTTTGCAAGTTCAACCATTGTCATTAATGTTGTAGGGCAAACATCTGGGCATTGGCTATAGCCAAAAGAAATAATATGCCATTTTTTCTGTAAATCTTTATTGGTAAAGTTTTTACCATTTTGATCTTCTAATTCAAAAGGCATTAACGTTATTGGTCTCTTAAGTATCTTACCTTGAATTGTTGCAACTTCGACACTTTGGTCAGCTTTTAGGAAGTAGATACTGGGAATTAAGAATAATAACGCTATTGCTATCAATCTCACTTTTAAACGTATAAGTTGTTTATTTGCCTTTGTTCTCTGAAAGAGTGTATTCATGGCTTTAACGCCTTATGCTTAAAAAGCAGTGGCCACGGCATGATCAATCACTAAAGCAATAAAAAGTAGGAATAAATAGATAATTGAAACATAGAAGGTTGTAATTGCTGTTTTCGCAGTGCATGCATATTTTAATTTTAAACTGAAATATAAAAACCAAGCCCCTAATAATACGGCACAAATCAAATAACTGATGCTGTTCATTGCAAAAAAGTAAGGTAGCACACTAACAAAAACTAAAAGTACTGTATAAACGACAATATAGTTCTTAGTATGCTCAATACCATGAGTCACAGGTAACATCGGAACTTTAGCTTTTCTATAATCATCTACCCTATCTATAGCTAATGGCCAAAAATGTGCTGGTGTCCAAATAAAGATGATCAACATTAATAAAATGGCTTCAAAGTCAATTGAATTAGTCATACTAGTCCAACCAAGTAAAGGTGGTAACGCGCCAGAAAGACCACCAAAGACAATATTTTGTGGCGTATTATGTTTTAAAAATATGGTATAGATAAAAGCGTAACCTATAAGGCCTGCTAAACTCAGCATTGCAGTAAGAATATTCACATAAGAAACTAACAGCCACATTGCTATACTTGCCAAAACCAATGAAAAGATTAAGGCGTGACTCCTTTTAACGGTTCCCGCGACTAAAGGTCGACGTTCTGTCCTTTTCATTTGAGCATCAATATTAATATCTACTACATGGTTTATTACGGCTGCTGAACTTGCTGCCAAACCAATGCCAATTGTTGCAATTATCATGATATCAACCTTGATATCACCTGTTGTTGCTAGTCGCATCCCCACCATTGCCGTCACTAATAAAAGCAAGACAACTTTAGGTTTACACAAAATAATAAAGTGACGATAGTGGTTTGTAATATAATTATCGAAAATCACAGCTTTCATATAATGACTCAATAGATTTCCTTAACATAAAAATTACGGGGCTAAAAAAGCAATGAACACGTTATAAAATAAATAAGTACTTAAGGAGTAATGAATACGAGTAGTCGATTAAGAAATACGTAGTTAGCTTCAATACCCATTAAGGCAATAAATACCAAAATTGCTATTGGCGGAATGAAAAGTATAAGTTTTAGCGCCATTCTCTCCCAGGCAACATGCATAAATACGGCAATTATCAAGCCTGCTTTTAAGAACATAAAGATCAGAATAAGTGTCCAACGCAGCACACCTTGTAATTGAAAAATATCCACCATATATGAAAAACTACTCAGTACAAACAGTAGTAGCCATACCTTTAAATACATACTAATTGGGTGTTGATTTGCTGTAACTTCACTCATGCTACTCATCTCCAATTACCAAAGGTAAAAAAATGCAAAGATAAAAACCCATACCAGATCAACGAAATGCCAATACAAACCCGTTATCTCGACGATTTGGAAACCTTTTTTATCGTAACGTCCCTGATGTATGCGTTTGGCTACGACCAATAATAAAATGACGCCGGCGCTAACATGTAAGCCATGAAAACCTGTGATCATAAAAAATGAAGCACCAAACTGAGCAGCGCCCATCGGATTCGACCACGGACGAACCCCTTCTTCAACTATCAATTTTGTCCATTCAAATGCTTGCATACCAACAAAAGAAATCCCCAACAAGGCCGTTAGTAATAGTAAATAAACCGCTGTTTTTTTCTTACCTTGATAAGCAAAATTAACCGCCATCGCCATAGTGCCGCTACTGGTAATGAGTATAAATGTCATAATAGCAATTAAAATCAAAGGTATATGATGACCTGCAATTGTTAACGCAAAGACCTCACTGGTCATTGGCCACGACTCAGTAGTCGACATCCTGACACTCATATAACCAATGAGAAAAATACTAAAAATAAAAGTATCACTTAGCAAGAATATCCACATCATGAGCTTACCCCACGACATACTCAAAATTTGTTTATCTGCGCTCCAATCAGATACTGCGCTTTGCCAAACGTTTTCACTATCACTATCGTTGCCATTCATTATAATCTCCTAAAATCCACAAATAAGCGCAATTGTTCGATAGGTTTCAGTTGTTGCGGTGAGCAATGCAAATAGAAATAACCACAATAGAAATAAGTAATGCCAATAAGTTGTACACAAAGATAAACTTGCCTTTAAAGTTTCTGGCTGTACATCCTTGTAAAAACCTTTAATGACATAAAGTAACGCAAAAACACCACCAATCAGATGAACTCCGTGTAAACCCGTCAATAAATAAAAGAAACTATTGGCCGGATTTGTGGCAATGAAATAACCATCAGCCATTAATTGTTGCCATACTGAAATTTGTCCAAAAATAAAAATCGATGTAAATATACTGCTTAATGTTATCAATATAAGTAATAAGTTTAGACGCTGTGTAGAATTAAACATCGTTGATAACTGCAGTGATATACTGGCTAACAAGAGAAAAAGTGTATTTTCCCATAATTGTATAGAATCACTTAGAGGCAACCACGGTTCTCCAGAAAGAGCTTGGAAGTCACTCGTTTGTGAACGAGATAAAAAAGTGATGGTAAAGAGGAAAAATAGAACAGTGACGACTGCTAAAAAGAAATGTAAAGCTGTTTTCTCAGGCCACCTTACTTGGGTATTTATAAGAGGTTCATCAACTGAAACATCTATTGTTACAGCATCGCTTGAAAGCCAGGGTTTTTGCATTATTTCTTTGAAAAAATTCATAAGGCGCCATCCAATTTATTATCGTTAATCTTAATAACATCGTTATCGGCAACACTTTGAGGAATAAAATCGTCCTTAACATTTGGCACACTATAATCGTATGCCCAGCGATAGACTTCAGGTAGTTTTTTCCCCCAATTACCATGTATGGGAGGTGTTTGTGGCGTCTGCCACTCCAGCGTTGTTGCATTCCAAGGATTTGAACCAGATTTTTTACCTTTGAATAGACTCCAAATGACATTATAGATAAAAACGAGTTGGATAAGACCAACGATTATAGCCGAGACTGTGATACCCGCGTTTAGTGTTTGTGCAGACGCTGGAATAAAATCAGTATCGCCCATAGCATAATATCGCCTTGGTACCCCCAAAAATCCTAAATAATGCATTGGCAGATAGATAGCGTATGTACCTAGGAATGTTCCCCAAAAATGAAAGTTCCCTAATCCTTTGTTGAGAAATTTACCTGTTACTTTAGGAAACCAATGGTAAATAGCGGCGTAAAGTACCATTACCGGCGATACTCCCATCACCATGTGAAAATGGGCGACAACAAAGTAAGTATCAGACAAAGGCAAATCAACAATAACATTGCCCAACATCAACCCAGTTAAACCTCCGTGTGTAAATGTAAATATAAAACCAATAGCAAAGAGCATTGGAGTTGTTAAGTGGATATTGCCCTGCCATAACGTTAATATCCAGTTATACACCTTAATCGCTGTTGGGACCGCAATGATTAAGGTTGTGGTTGCAAAGAAAAAACCAAAATAAGGATTCATACCACTGACGTACATATGATGGGCCCAAACAACAAAACTCAGTCCACCAATAGCGACAATAGCCCAAACCATCATTCGATAACCAAAAATATTTTTACGAGCATGGGTCGCAATAACATCTGATACCATACCAAATGCAGGTAGCGCTACAATGTATACTTCAGGATGGCCAAAAAACCAGAATAGATGTTGAAATAAAATCGGGCTGCCGCCACTATGCTCTACACTCTCTCCGAGTGAAAGAATTGCCGGCATAAAGAAACTTGTACCTAACAATTTATCAAAAACCATCATAATGGCACTAACCAATAGTGCAGGAAATGCCAAAAGCCCTAAAATGGTGGCAGTAAAAATCCCCCAAATGGTTAATGGCATGCGCATTAATGTCATACCTTTGGTTCTTGCTTGTAAAATGGTTGTTACATAATTTAATCCCCCCATAGTGAACGCTATAATGAAAACAGCCAAGGAAGCTAACATATAGATCACACCAAGATCGGCTCCTGGTGTGCCCGATAAAATAGCTTGTGGGGGATACAAGGTCCAGCCAGCTCCAGTTGGTCCACCAGAAACAAAAAAACTCGCGATAAGAATAATTACAGCCAATAAATATGTCCAATAACTCAACATATTTAAATAAGGAAATACCATATCTCGACTACCAACCATCAGAGGTATAAGGTAATTGCCAAAACCGCCAAGCAATAAAGCTGTTAATAAATATATCACCATTATCATGCCATGCATGGTGACAAATTGAAGGTATGCACTTGGATCTATAAATGAAAATTGATCAGGAAAACCTAACTGCAGCCTCATCAAACCCGATAAAACCAAAGCGACTAGACCTACGCCAATAGCAGTAATAGCGTATTGAATAGCAATGACTTTATGATCTTGGCTCCAAATATATTTACTGATAAAAGTTTTAGGATGATGTGATTCATCAATTTGATCAGCAATAGCGGTGTGCGTTATTTGGGACATAATTTTTCCTTAATAGATTATGGGATCCATGGCTATTCTGATTTTTCTAAACTATTGATATAGGAAACTACATCGTTAATAGCTTGCTCACTGTGTAGCGTTTTAGACATTAAACTCATTTGATCGCCATACAAATCGTTAGGGTGGCTGCCACGCATTCCTGTTTTAAAGGCCTGCAATTGACGTTTTAAATACCAATCATGTTGTCCAACAAGCTTAGGAGCATTCATAGCGTAATTACCTTGCGCATTATCACCATGACAAAAAGAGCAACTTTTAAAGAGTTTCTCTCCAGAAATAATACTGCCTTGCACATCTGTAATTGCTGCAGTATTTGGTGATGTATCAGACAATGTTTGAATATAAGCAACAACATTATCAATTGCCTTAGGGCCTTGTAGTCCAGCACTAACCGCCAGCATTTGTTGACCGTAAACATCACTTTTGTCTAAACCACGAATGCTATTTTTGTAATAATGTAACTGACGCTTTAAGTACCAAGTGCTTAGACCTGCCAATTTAGGTGCATTTAAAGAAGTATTTCCTTCACCATTGACACCATGGCATGCAGAGCAGACAGCAAACAATTGTTTACCTTTATGAATATCTGTCGAAACCATTTCCATACTTTGTCTAAATGTTGACTGTTTAGCTAACCACTGTTGGTAATCTTCCTCGGAGTCAACAACGACATGTCCACGCATCGTATAATGTGCAATGCCACAAAGCTCTTCACAAAGAATTTCATAACGACCTATCTTAGTTGGCGTAAACCATAAATAAGAGACAATTCCTGGTACTAAATCCATTTTCACTCGAAACTGCGGTACTGCAAAATTATGCAAAACATCTTTAGAGCGCAGTAGTACTTTTACAGGCCTGTTAACCGGTATATGCAAGGTATTACTTTTAATTAAAATGTCATCAGCACTGTGCTTATCATTGATATCAACACCAAAGGGATTTTTTTCATTTAGCGTTTCTATCGCTGTTCGCCCTAAAATACCGTCCTTACCCGGTAAACGAAAACTCCAATGCCACTGTTGACCAACCACCTCGATAAGGTCGCTTTCCTCAGGTACTGTTACAAATTGTCCCCAAACAAAAAGGCCAGGTACAAGCATGCCAGCTACACCAATTGCGGTTATAACTGTTAATCTGGTTTCAAGTTTAGGATTTTCTGGTTCATAAGCCGCACGTCGGTTTTTTTGATAACGAAAGCGATAAATAACGTAAGCTAGAAAAAGGTTAACGACAACAAAAACGATGCCAACAACCCATAAGGTGAGATTCATAGTACTATCTATTGCCTCCCAATTTGATGCCAAAGGTGTAAACCACCAAGGGCTAACAAAATGAAAAACTAAAGAGCCTATGACCAGTAAAACTATTATTATTGCTATTGCCATAACTTATCCAATTTGAAAGAACCTTTTTATGTTCTTCATTCTTGAATTGCAGTGGCATGTTAGGTTCTTCATTGCACATTGGCTATGATAAGTCTTGGAACTTAACTATGTCCCGACAATTAAATGTCATAATGAGTATAAAAAATTAAATTAAAACTAAATCAATGATAAGGCACCTATTTATCTTCATAGGTGCCAAAACAGCCGAATTACAAATTAGGGCATAGACTTCATAAAATTATGAAATTTATCTTGTGCTCGTACGACCCAGTGTGGTGTTGCTTCCCCAACACCAGCAACTTCAAGATTTGGATAACCTTTCATTACGGTCGCAATTGTTGATTCTTGGTCTGGGTCAACATCTACAAATAGGACATGTTTTCCCTTTTTAATTAACTCTTGAAAACGTTCAAAATTTACATTTGGTCTTTGGATCCCGATGAGGCCCCCTTCCCAAGTACAAAAACCAAGAACAATTATTGATAAAAATATAAATGGCATCCAACCGGCTTCTGAATTAGTCCATTCCATTAAATAAGCCACTAATAAGGTGGCTGCGGCTGCAATAACGCCAATAACACTACCGACTTCGGTAGAATGAACAACATCTTTTTTTAATACCGATTCAACCTCATGTAAATGATGTGCTTCAACCTCTGCATCACTATCACTTAATACATGGATTTGTGGTTCAGTAAAGCCATTCGACTCAAGTTCTCTTTCTGCTCTTTCCAATTCTTCAATATCGTCTGTAATATAAAAATGCCTGATCATGACATTCTCCTTCTATACAAAATTTAGAGTTCATTCAACAAAAAAATTATATTAAACAAACCTTAATAACGGAGCATTAAATTCTAACGCCAACAGTAGTTTAAATAATGACTATCTGTTCAGTATAGCAACAATTAAAAATAATCAAGTTTTACTTAATTACTAATCTTTAAAGCTTACATTTATAGTTATCCCAAATACCTTGAACAACCTTTAGGTAGTTAAAACCAAATTACATGTTTATATTTTGTAAAAAGAATCAATTTATTTCGCCGTTATCTCTATTGAATTGAGCTTTCAACTCTCATCGTTAATATGTAAATAATAAGTGTTCAAATATTGAATAGCCCATCTTCGCCGCCGAACGTATTCTCTTAGCCACTCGGCGTATCCCCCGTATATTTCCAAATTATATTTACTTAACCTACGTTTTCTTTATTAATCACACGATGGAATATTACAATGAAAAAAGTCTTCACTCTGCTCGCTTTTAGCCTATATTCATTTACAACCTTGGCAATAAAACCTAATCCGTATTACCTTGTTGCCGATGATTATATTGCCCCACACATGGTCGAAGCCCACGAAAATGCTTTAATCGATTTTAAAAATAAAGTGGATGATAATGGTTACAAAGGCAGTTGGCTTTTTTACTCATTTGATGATGGTCGTCATATGGCTTTCAGCAAAAAAGAAAAACAAGACTACAAAGCACAAGATGATAAGGATTGGCAAGAAGTCGCTGATAAGTTTCCAAAAGGTTTTCTTCAAGAAAATGGGGCTATTTACTCAAAAACAATTGCAAATCAAGATTTCTATTTAATGCGTTATCTACCTGACTTATCTTATGACAACAATAGCTCTGCTAACGAACAGCCAAGTAAATATATTGTTTGGTTAGAAATAGAATTGCACCGCGTCCCTGTGAAAGAACATATCAAGAAATGGGTTAAACAGCTTAAAGAGACTGACAGTCATTTACGTTTTTCAATTTATGGCAAACAATACGGCGCCAATTTGCCATCAATTTTTATTGTATTTCACACAGATTCATTACCTGAATTTTATAAAATGATGGAACAAAAAGGTTTACATGACCCTTTAAGGTTATTACCAAACGACGTTTATCAAGGTGTTGAAAATTATCGGGTTAGTGTGGCAAAATATATGCCCATAATGAGTTACTAAGACTTTTTATTCATGATAATAGCTTGTTGTTATTGTATTCTGTATTTCTATGCTACAGATTTAATCAACTTGAGGCTTATTTTTGTTTAAACATAGAGAGTTATTAATCGCACATATTGTTGGTTGGGGTCTTTACGGTTTGTTAGAGCATCTCAGCCATCTTGTTTATGATGAGAATCATTGGCAAGGAAGTTTAGGTGGAGCATTTATTGGCGCTCTACTTACGGCATTGATCGCATTTAATTACGAACGAACAACAACATACTCCTTATGGCTGCGAATATTGAGTTTCACGCTCTTGGGTTTTATCTCATCAATCATTTGGCATAATTCATCCCGTTTATTACACCAACAAAAAACCTTGCTAGAGTTACTTGATTCAGACTTATCAGCTGTACTTAGTGGTAGCTCATATACCGTATTATTATTTGCGGCGTGGGCAGGTTTATACTTTGGCATCTCCTTTTATCTACAAAAACAGCAGCAAGTTAGAAATTCACTAGTATTATCTGAACAAGCAAAAGAGGCACAATTACAAAGCTTACGTTATCAGTTAAACCCTCATTTCTTATTTAACGTGTTAAATAGCATTGATGTTGCAGTACAAGAACAAGAAAACGATACTGCACATAATATGTTAGTAAAACTCAGTCGCTTATTACGAGTAACGCTGGAAACTGACGCAATACATAAAATATCGTTACTTGAAGAAATAGCACTATTAGATGATTTTATTGCTATTGAAAAAGAGCGTTACGTTGAAAGCATACTTTTTGAAAAACATTTATATGAACAAAGTAAGGATTGTTTGGTGCCTTCTCTTATATTACAACCGCTAATTGAAAACGCGATAAAGTTTACTTGGCAAGCTAAGTATAATAAAAAAATAACGTTGCGCACATCACTGGTAGGAGATCAGCTTTTAATTGAATTAATTAACCCATATCACCAAAGTAATAGTAATAAACTAGAAGGCACCAATACTGGCCTTAACAATGTCATAAAACGAATCACAACACTCTATGGTCAAAGTGCCAGCTTAACTACTTACAAAGACGCTAACCACTTTAATTTGAGACTTAAATTACCTCAAGAGAGAAACTAACATGACTTTTCAGTGCTGGATAGTTGACGATGAAAAAGCTGCACATAAAGGGTTAGCTCTTGCACTTAGATCCTTTGATGACTTTAAAATCAGTAAAAATTACTATGCTATTGACCAGTTACCTGATAATGCACCTGATAATCTCGATATAGTTTTTTTGGATATTGAAATGCCAAGAGCTGATGGATTTGTGTTGTTTGAACGTTGGCAAGAACGTATTCCTTTGATCGTATTTATCACAGCTTACAGCCAACATTCACTAAGGGCATTTGAGAATCATGCTTTTGATTATCTTTTAAAGCCTATTGATATTTGCCGGTTTAATTGTCTAATAGAGCGTTTAAGAAGACGATTAAGAGAACAAGATTTTTTTGAACATTATGAGGATCTAAGTAAACTCATTAAAGAAATTGATACACCGGCTCTGTTATTACCGATCCCAACTGACGAAGGACTTTACCAAATATCAATCGACAACATTCTTTATATTCAAGCTGTAGGTGATTTTGTCGCCGTTAAAACTAACGATAAAGAATTGATAACGAGGAGTACGCTAAAAGCTTTTACCATAAAGCTAAATGAAAAAGGATTTGTGCAGATCCATCGTTCATTTCTAGTTAATACGTTAGCAATAAAAAATGTTGAAAACACCAATTTCGGCGATGCAAAATTATATTTAAATAACGGCGATAAACTGAAAGTTAGTCGACGTTATAAAAAAGCTCTCATTGATGTGTTAAATAAAAATTAACATTCTAACCATTTAGCCTTAATAAAATTAACTTCACTTTATAACCTGCAACTTAAACTTCAAAATTAAAAGCCTTATCTAAACTTCATAGGTTAAGAATGAGAGACAATTAGAAAACTTTTAAAATGCGTTTTACGTTAAACAATCGCAAAAAGATGCGTTCTCATCGAGCATAGGTTTTTAGCTTTGTAACTTTTTTTCTTTTATACATTGCATTTAATGGAAAAGAAAATAATCAAAAAATATAAATACATTCTAAAAAACAACCCTAACACCTCTAAATCAATCACAATATTTTTTTATACGGATTAAATTTTTTTCGTTCTCAAATAAAGAACAATATGACGTATTAAAACACAAACATCACTAGTAAACACTTACACACTCAACATTAAGGGTTGTCAGGGTTATCATTATTAAGTCATGTAGAGTTACCAGGGTTATTCACACTCGATCACAAAGAGTTATCAGAGTTAGTTGTACATTTACATTTAGAGTTGTTAGGGTTATCATCATTTAAGAGCTATTAAAAAGGATTAACATGAAATACCCAGTTTTAATTACCAGCAATAAAGTCGATACAGGCTATACGTTTTCAATACTGGACTTACCCGGCTGTCAGGTAAATTCAGATTCTATTGATGGCGGCATGCTTAACATAGAAGAAGAGATTGCTTCACATTTAAATATTTTAGCGGAATATGGCGAGTCGATACCTCATGCAAAAAGTATCGATTATCATATTAAAACGTCAACTGAGTTATGCCCTATTTGGGCCGTAATAGATTTTGATATCGTTCCGTATTTAGGAAAGAGTCATAAAATTAATGTGACACTACCGGAATTATTAATCAGACAAATTGATGATCGGGTAAGTAAATCCCCTACGTATAAAACACGTTCAGGATTTATTGCGAGTGCTTGTGTAATTGAATTAAATAAATAGATTGAGTTCTAGTGATTAACTTACAAGTATTCTAAACGTTGGAAGTTTAATTTCTTCGCTTTAAACATTAATGTTTAACATTATATTTTATTTTGTAGTAGCTTCCGAAATTAAAGAAGCGTAGACAAATCAAATTGTTTCGCTGTGACCTGCTTATCTTTTTCAAAAGACAAAGAGGCTAATTTTGGCATGGGTAACAAGCTTTCAAGTTCTGAAATATTTTCTTCAAGGTAAGGCATTTTCTCAATGCAGTTAGCAACCCAACCTATGCATTCAAGACCGTCACTTATAATACTTTGATAAGTTAAAACAGCATGATTTAAACAGCCTAGTTTCATGTTAACAACCAAAATGACTTTTTGTTTAGTTTGTTTGACAAAGTCAGATAAAAATAAGCCATCACCTAAAGGCAAACGCCAACCTCCTGCGCCTTCCGTAACAACGATATCGGCTTCTAATGCTTTTACTTTTTGATAATATTTTTGAATTTCTGCAATGGTAATTATTTTTTGGCATTGTTGAGCTGCAATATGAGGTGCAATGGCAGCTTCAAATGCAATGGGATTAATATCACATATCGATTGTTGACAATTTGCAGCGATTTCTAACAATTGTGCATCTTCATTAACTAAAACGGAATTTATTTTCTGACAACCTGCAGAAATAGGTTTATATACGGCTACCTGTTTCCCTTTGCTGACAAAAGCATGGACAAGAGAAGTTGCTACATAGGTTTTGCCAGCATCAGTATCTGTGGCGGTTATAAAAATTTCTAACATTAATAATTAACCATTTAACTTAGTCATTCAATTTAGCCATTCAACTTAACCAAAATTCCAGAATATACCCGATACGTTGCAGGATAAATGCCGCTAGGTTCTTGAAAATCTTGATAGCTTTGTGTCATTTTTTTCCATTTATCTTTACCCGCAAGTCCTTTATTTGTTGCTTTTGGAGTTTGGTTTGCACCAAGGCCTTTCAATTCATGTGCAAGATGTAAAACATTTTCATACTCTAAAATTATATCCTTTACCTGATGCTCTATAAGCCTTGATTGCGGACTATTAAAAATAGTTGTTAATTCCTCTTCTGTTTTAAAGTCGATTACATGTTGATCTTGATCGACTTGTGCCCAAGAAGATTTTAATTCATTCAACGTACCATCTATTAAGGTACTAAATATAAATAGACCACCGGGTTTTAATGCTCTAAGAATTTCAGCCAATACATGTGATAAGGGATCACACCACTGAATTACCAAATTAGAATAAACAAGATCAATACTATTATCTTGTAGTGGTAGATGATATGCATCACCTGCGATCCATTTAATATCTTGAGTTCTATTATTTTGAGCATACTTTAACATTTCGGATGAAATATCTAAGCCAAGTACTTGTTTATATTTACTAGCAAGTATATCGGTAAAAAATCCAGTACCTGAACCTAAGTCAAGTACGTTTAAATCATTTCGATTAGGTAAATGAGGCATCAAATGTTTACCCGTATAACGCTGTAGACGAGCTGAAACGTCATAAGACTTGCTCGCAACACCAAAAGAGCGCGCTATTTTGACCCTGTTTTGGGTATTAGGCATTAAACTATGACCTCATTAATATTTTTTGATAAATAATTGATATCACTAACATTATGACTAGAACAAATAGTAACACGTAACCTAGAACTGTTATTAGGAACGGTTGGAGGTCGAATGGCGGTGAGCCATATTCCTCTTTCTTTTAATTTTTCACAAATGTCTAGTGTATTTATTTCCGAACCTATTTCTATTGCATGAATAGAGGACTGGGTTGGCACTAATTTAACTTGAGCATTTAGTGTAGATGATAAAAGCTGACTTAACTCAGTTATTTTTTCTCTACGCCAAGACTCTTTTTTTATTATTTCGATACTTGCTTTTGTGGCCCATGCTAATGCTGGTGATATTGCCGTTGAATAAATATAGTGCCTTGAAAAATTCACTAAATATTCAAATACGCTTTCATCGCAAGCAACAAAAGCACCACTAGTCGCAATAGCTTTACCAAATGTAGCCATGACAATATCAACATCACCTTGGTCTACACTGCCTTCTCCATTATTACCAATAACGCCAATACTATGAGCATCATCTAAATATGACCATGCTTGATTTTCTTGAGCCAACTGACATAACTTACCGACATCTGCTTTATCGCCGTCCATACTAAAAACGCCTTCAGAAACGATAAGTTTATTTTCCGATGATGAGTTTTCTAAATAACGCTTAAGCTGAACAACATCATTATGTAAAAAACGTTTAATACTGGCTTTAGATGTCAAAGCACCATCAATTAACGAGGCATGACTTAATTTATCAAGAAAAAATGTCGTATTTTCATTCTGCCCCAGTGCCTGTAATACACCTAAGTTTGCAGCAAAGCCACTGGAATATAATAAACACCTAGGTTTATTAAGCCAAGTACAAATTTCATTTTCTAGTGCTTGATGGGCATATTGATATCCCGTAATTAAACTTGAAGCACTAGCGCAAAGACCATAACGGTCTATACCTTCTTGCATTGCTTGATTGATCTTTTCGTGATTATTTAAGCCTAAGTAATCATTTGACGAAAAATTTAAATAGGACTTACCATTTATACTAAGCTCACGAGCATTTTGCTTTGCTACAGGATAACGTTGTCGATAACGATTTGCATTACCTTGCTGGTTAAGCTTGTTGCTAATAAATTTAAACGTCATAGTTTATGCAATTAAGCTTAATTTACAGCGTTATAAAAAAGGTCACTATGTTGCTGATCGATAACAGCCGTTTTTACTTTTAACATTTGATCTTCTTCATCAGCACTGGCAATTGTTTCTGTATTAATGCCTAATTTTTCAAATAGTATAATATCTTGGTTAGTCTCGGGATTTTCGGCTGTTAATAATTTACAACCATAAAAAATAGAATTAGCTCCTGCAAGGAAACATAACGATTGCATTTGCTCATTCATTTCAGAGCGCCCTGCGGATAAGCGAACATGACTTTTTGGCATAAGGATCCGAGCAACGGCGATACAACGGATAAATTCAAAATGATCAAGGTCGGCAACATCCGACAAGGGTGTTCCTTCAACTTTTACCAACATATTTATTGGCACACTTTCTGGTTGTGGTGATAAGTTAGCTAATTGAATGAGCAATGAAATTCTATCTTGTGCTTTCTCGCCTAAACCAACAATACCGCCACTACAAACTTTCATACCGGCACTACGAACATTTGATAAGGTATCTAATCGGTCTTGGTAAGTTCTTGTCGTGATAATTTGATTATAATGCTCAGGTGATGTATCCAAATTATGATTGTAATAGTCTAAACCAGCAGATTGTAACTCATCAGCTTGATCCGACGATAACATACCTAAAGTCATACAAGTCTCTAAACCAAGTGCTTTAACGCCTTTTACCATGTCAACAACAGCTGGCATATCTCGCTCTTTTGGGTTACGCCATGCTGCACCCATACAAAAACGAGTAGACCCTTGATCTTTCGCTTTTTGAGCAGCTTCTAATACGTTATTAACAGCCATTAAGCGTTCTTTATCAATGTCCGTTTTATAACGGGCACTTTGTGAGCAGTATTTACAATCTTCAGGGCATGCCCCCGTTTTTATTGATAACAAGGTGCTCACTTGCACTTCATTTGCATTAAAATGCTCTCGGTGAATCGTTTGAGCCTTAAACATTAAGTCATTAAATGGTAGATCAAAAAGTGCTTGTACTTCAGTTGTATGCCAATCATGACGTATTGTTGTTTGCTCAGACATTTAACATCCTATTCTTTTACAAAAATGACACAAGTGAAATTGCATCTATAAATAATTGCAGGTAGTCTACCAGCAAATAGCCATTGTAAACACCGAAGAACAACATTAGTTAACATATGAATAAAAAACAAACAGACCTTTTGAGCTATGATCAACAACATGTATGGCACCCTTATACATCAATGTCAGAGCCTTTGCCCTCGTACTTAGTAGAATCTGCAGCTGGCGTTTATATCAATCTTGCTAGTGGCGAAAAGTTAATAGACGGTATGGCCTCTTGGTGGTCGGTATTACACGGTTATAATCATCCCAAATTGAATGCGGCATTAATTGAACAAAGCAGTAAAGTTTCACATGTTATGTTTGGGGGGCTAACCCATGAGCCAGCAATAGACTTATGTAAAACGTTAATAAAAATATCACCGGAGCCATTACAAAAAGTTTTCCTTTCTGATAGTGGCTCTGTTGCAGTAGAAGTCGCTATCAAAATGGCTTTTCAATATTGGATTTCAAAAGGTAAAACAAGTAAGAACAAAATGCTTACCGTTAAAAATGGCTATCATGGAGATACTTTTGCGACCATGGCAGTTTGTGATCCTGTCACGGGTATGCATCATATGTTTGAGCAGGTCTTAAATAAGCACTATTTTGCACCCGCTCCAAAAACAAAAATAGATCAACCTTGGCAAGCTGACGATACCGCCGAACTTGAGCAGTTGTTCATTGCCCATCATGACAGCATAGCAGCGTTTATTATTGAGCCTATCGTTCAAGGTACTGGCGGTATGAGAATGTATCATCCTAATTATTTAATAGCTTGTCGAGATTTATGTACTCAATATGATGTACTGTTTATCGCTGATGAAATAGCGACAGGTCTAGGTCGCACAGGAAAATTATTTGCCTGTGAATGGGCCAATATAAGTCCGGATATCATGTGTTTAGGCAAAACGTTAACCGGTGGGTATATCACGTTAGCAGCAACCTTATGTACAACTGATGTAGCTGAAGTCATCAGTAATGGTGAAGCAGGATGCTTTATGCACGGGCCGACGTTTATGGGTAATCCACTTGCATGTGCTGTAGCAAACGCAAGTTTATCGTTATTACTCGATGGTAATTGGCAACAGCAGGTACAATCTATTTCTTCATATTTATCAAAATATTTATTACCTTTATCTAGCCATCAACGAGTTCATGATGCCCGTGTATTGGGCTCGATTGGCGTAATTGAGTGTACACAAAAAGTGAATATGTCTAACATTCAAAAACGTTTTGTTGAACTTGGCGTATGGATACGACCTTTTGGCAAATTAATTTATATCATGCCGCCTTATGTAACAACAAATGAGCAATTAGCTTGTTTGATCCAAGCGATTACTACAGTATTAGATGAAGATGATAGTTTTATCGCTGAAATACGTAAATAATTGGCGCTGAGGTAGAACTAATATCCCATAGCACTGGTTTGTATATAAATATAAACCACCCAAGCGATAGTAATGACCAATAATAGCCATAAGTTAAAATGCTTATTATCTGTTTTACGACGCCTTCTAAATTTTTGTATAAATAAATAGAAGAAACTACTCGCCGCACTGAGCCATAAAACAATGTATAAGTAATCCGTAAGCGGTTGTAGCCAGTTTCTTCGTATTTCGATGTTATGATAGCGCAATATCCCGTAGTTTTTTTCGGGGGCAGCATAATAAGAAAGTATTAATGCAAATATAAAGAATATCCAACCGCCAATCGCTAAAGCTCTAGCAATAAAAACCCATTTATCGGGTTCTTTTCGTCGATTTTGCTTATTGACCAACATAACGTCCCTGACAAAGCTCTAAGTTGGCAATAAATTTAATGGAATTGTAATTAATAATCAATATCAGTCTAATTTTATTAATTTTTACTTGTTAAACATAACAGGCACGGTAACATATCACACCTTAAATCTATACTCGTTCCACTTGAAGATACAGGGTTTGTTTATAATTTAAAGTATTTTAGGTAAAACAGATAAAAATAGTGATATATCCTACTAAATATTTATCCGATATAACATAAAACACTTATAAAACAGTTCTATAAATATTATCTTCAAATGAAACGAGTATTTACACTTTGACAGACAAAGAGGTCGATAAATGTCAGTTATATCAATTACCGAAGTATTAGCAGGTAAACATCCTGTGAATGAACTCATTTCGGTACATGGTTGGATCCGCACCCGTCGTGATTCTAAAGCAGGTATTTCATTTTTGGCGATACATGACGGTTCATGTTTTGATGCTATTCAAGCCATAGTACCTAGTGAATTAGAAAACTACCAAAGCGACGTATTAAAATTGACTACCGGCTGTGCTGTGAAAGTCACAGGTATCTTGGTTGAATCTCCAGGTAAAGGTCAATCATTTGAAATTCAAGCAACGGCAGTTGAAGTATTAGGTTTTGTTGAAGACCCTGATACCTACCCTATGGCTGCTAAGCGTCATAGTATTGAGTTTTTACGTGAACAAGCGCATTTACGCCCACGCACTAATATCGGCGGCGCGGTAACTCGTGTTCGAAATACGTTAGCACAAGCTGTGCACCGTTTTTTACATAGCAAAGGTTATTTTTGGATAAGTACTCCGCTTATTACCGGTAGTGATTGTGAAGGTGCCGGTGAAATGTTCCGTGTAAGTACGCTTGATATGGAAAATTTGCCAAGAACTGATAAAGGCGAAGTAGATTACGGTAAAGACTTTTTTGGAAAAGAAACATTTTTAACCGTTTCTGGACAATTAAACGTTGAAACTTATTGTAGTGCGCTTTCAAAGGTATATACCTTTGGTCCAACGTTCCGTGCGGAAAACTCAAATACTTCTCGTCATTTAGCTGAATTTTGGATGATCGAACCTGAAATTGCTTTTGCTGATTTGGCCGACGCAGCAGATCTTGCTGAAGAAATGCTCAAATATGTGTTTGCAGCTGTGCTTGAAGAACGCGCTGATGATATGGCTTTTTTCCAACAGCGTGTTGATAAAACAGTTGTTGATCGTCTAAATTCAGTGATCAATAACGATTTTGTTCGCCTTGATTATACTGACGCGATAACCATTCTAGAAAATTGTGAAAAGAAATTTGAAAACCCTGTTTCTTGGGGAGTGGATTTAAATTCTGAACATGAGCGTTATTTAGCTGAAGAACACTTTAATGGCCCTGTCGTTTTACAAAACTACCCTAAAGATATCAAATCATTTTATATGCGTTTAAATGATGATGGTAAGACCGTTGCTGCGATGGATATTCTGGCACCAGGCATTGGCGAGATTATTGGTGGTAGTCAACGTGAAGAACGTTTAGATGTACTTGATTCACGCCTAGAAGAAATGGGATTAGATATAGCCGATTATGGTTGGTATCGTGATTTACGTCGTTATGGCACAGTACCTCATTCAGGGTTTGGTTTAGGTTTTGAACGTTTGGTAGCTTATGCTACTGGTATGCAAAACGTACGTGACGTAATACCTTTCCCAAGAACGCCAAACAACGCGGCGTTCTAATGGCATTGCGATGTTAAACCATCATATATAGATGCACTTGACATAACCTCTTTAAAAACGCCCTCCTTTGGGCGTTTTTTTATTGATAAGGTTTTAAAAAATATTCATAGAAAAGTGACATAATCCTGATATGGTGTAGTTGCTTTTACCGGTAACTGTTTATTTTCAGTACCTATATATAAAAAGCCGATAATTTCATCAGTGTCCCTAATATTCAATTCACTTTTTACTAATGTATGGTAACTTAATTCTCCTGTTCTCCATATTGCCCCATAACCTAATCCAAAAGCCGCCATTTGCATTGCATAAGCACAACAACCTGCTGCAATTAACTGTTCTTGTTTTGGAACTTTGGGATGATCATTATAACGTGTACTGATCACAATGATCATCGGTGCCCTAAATGGCATTTTTATCATTTTGTTTAGTTTTTCTTGATCAACACCATCAGCTTGTCCAGCTTTTGAAAAAATATCACTTAAGTGTTCAAGTCCTTTGTCTTGCATCACAGTAAAATGCCATGGCTTTATATTGCCATGATCAGGAACACGCATCCCTGCAGTCAATATTTTATCTAAAGTTGCATTATTTGGTGCTGGAAATTTGAGCGCCCCATTGGAGCGACGATTTAACAATAAATCAATATTATTCATAGTGTTTATCTTATGGAGACAAAAAAATTATGCTTACATTACTCGATTTTTTAGAAAAATACGCATTTTTTTACATTTGCGACTTCTTAACGAGTGAAACTTTAAGTAGCATAGGCCTATCTAATTTAAAAATAGCCCATCAGTAGTGTAAAACATGCAGCCAAAATCGAATGTTATTAAACGTATATTTTCTAAAACATTTCAAATCTTAAATGTATTTCGAAAACTTATCATTAATCTGATATTTTTCTCAGTACTCTTAATTTTTCTTTCATCAATAATGGCAGATAGTAACCACGTTGTTGTTCCCAATAAGTCAATATTGGTGCTCAATTTATATGGCGATATCGTTGAACAAAAACATCAAGTTGAACCTTTTGATGCCTTTGTTGGTGAAGCACTACAACAAAACCAAGAAAAGCCTGAAATTCTACTCAGTGATATTACTAAGGTTATAAAATCAGCTGAAACTGATGACAGAATTAAAGTATTGGTACTCAAACTGCAAAATATGAACCGCTCCGGTTTAACTAAAATGAGAGACATTGCGAAAGCCATTGAACAATTTAAAACATCTGGTAAACAGGTGATCGCGATTGGTGATCAATATTCACAAGACCAGTATTATCTCGCCAGTTATGCTGATGAAATTTGGTTAGACCCCAATGGCTGGATGATTTTAGATGGATATGGTCGTTATCAGTTATATTACAAATCGGCATTAGAGAAACTATCAATTAGTCAGCACATTTTCCGTGTGGGTACCTATAAGTCTGCTGTAGAACCCTACATGCGTGATGACATGTCAACCGCAGCTAAAGACGCAAACAAAGTTTGGCTAAATGATTTGTGGTCTCAATATAAAACAGATGTTGCCAAGCAGCGTAAATTTTCTATTGAAAATTTTGACGAGAGTGTTGACAACTTAGTGGTAAAATTAACAGCTGTTGACGGTAACGTTGCGGAATATGCTCTTAATAACCAATGGGTTGACCAATTAAAAACACGTGAACAAATCAACCTAGCTTTAAAGGAAAAATTAGGCATAAAGTCAAAAGATGATGAATATAAACATATCAACTTTGACGACTACTTATTTTCAATAACTGACAAATTTCCAATTCGAAATCCAAATACAGATAAAGTTGCTGTCATCGTCGCTAAAGGCACCATTTTAAATGGCTCTCAAAAGCCAGGCAGTATTGGCGGCGATAGCACTGCTTTATTACTGAAAAAAGCACGTAACAATAAAAATGTTAAGGCCGTTGTTTTACGTGTTGATAGTCCGGGTGGTAGTGCTTATGCTTCTGAAATTATCCGTCAAGAAGTTGAACTACTGAAAAAATCGGGTAAGCCTGTAATTGCTTCGATGGGAACGTATGCCGCTTCTGGTGGTTATTGGATTTCAGCGCCTGCTGATAAAATATTTGCTGCACCTACCACCATTACTGGCTCAATTGGTATTTTTGGTTTATTTATGACTTTTGAAAATACCCTAAGCAAATTGGGTATACATACTGATGGTGTTGGCACAACTGACTTAGCAGGCTTTGGTTTAACACGACCATTGTCTGATGGGATGGGAAAAATCATTCAAATGAATATCAATCGAGGATATAAAGACTTCATTTCGTTAGTCGCCAATAATCGTGATATGACAATAGAACAAGTAGATGCTATTGCACAGGGCCGTGTATGGTCTGGAATGAAAGCCAAAGAGCTTGGTTTAGTTGATGAACTTGGTGATTTAAATGACGCTATTATTGCCGCAGCAGAAATGGCCGAGCTTGATCAATACGATACTTTGCTTATTGAAAAAGAATTATCACCACGTGATAAGTTTATTAAAAATTTATTAGGACAAGCAACTGCCCTATTTCCAAGCTCATCGACAACAAGTATTGGCCCTATAGACGCGGTTATTGGCAAACTTAAAGCGGAGCTAAACCACTTCAATCAGCTTAACGATCCACAAGGTGTTTATACCTTATGTATTGCCTGCGAAGTTAATTAACGTACTTTACAAAATATTTATATTATTGCCCCTAAAATTTGGGGCTTTTATATGTAGGTTTTCTACTAATTTTATATCGAGGTTAATTATCTATACTTAACCTCATTACTACCTCCATGAACGTTAATGTGAAATAATTAACATTATCTACAACTAGAAAAATTTCTCGCACAGTTTTTGTCACTGTGATACGCAAGCACCGGCCATTATTAACGATGTACATCGCAAATAATAAAGAATTTATATTAGAGAATTAAATGAAAAAACGTATTTATATTGCCTATACTGGCGGTACTATCGGCATGAAAGCTAGCGAAAATGGCTATATTCCTGTAACGGGCCATCTAACTGACTCAATAATGGCAATACCCGATTTTCACCGTGTTGAAATGCCTGAATTTACTATCCATGAGTATTCCCCCTTAATCGACTCGTCAAACATGACACCTAGCGATTGGCAACGTATTGCTGATGATATTCAAAAAAACTATGACAAATATGATGGGTTTATTGTATTGCATGGCACTGATACCATGGCATATACCAGCTCTGCATTATCATTTATGTTCGAAAACCTATCGAAACCTGTCATTGTCACCGGCTCTCAAATTCCTTTTAGTCAATTACGCTCAGATGGGCAAGTAAATCTGCTAAATTCACTTTATATAGCAGCTAACTATCCAATTAGTGAAGTCGGCCTGTATTTTAATAATCAATTGTTTAGAGGGAATCGCAGTATAAAAGCTTATGCTGATGGTTTTAATGCCTTTGACTCACCAAATATGGTGCCATTATTAGAAGCTGGGATCAATATTCGTTTGATCGCAGGTAAAGTATCCAAACCATCTGGTGAAGCGTTAACATTAACAAATATCACTCCACAACCCATAGGCGTTGTTCACCTATATCCAGGGATCAGCAGTGACGTTATTGCCAATATCATTAGACAACCTGTAAAAGCGCTGATCATTAGAAGTTATGGTGTAGGTAATGCCCCCCAAGATGAAGCATTATTGTCTTGTCTCAAAGCGGCCAAAGAACAAAGTATTATTGTCGTAAATTGCAGTCAATGTATTAAAGGCACTGTGAATATGGACGGCTACGCAACGGGTAATGCCTTAAGTCAATGTGGTGTTATTGGAGGGGTTGATATGACATTAGAAGCAACGCTTACAAAATTACACTATCTGTTAAGTCAGGATTTATCTACCGATGAGATAAGGATACGTCTACAGGAGAATCTTCGTGGTGAATTAACAGTTTCATAATCACAACGTCTTTTCACACACTGTTTATAACTTATTCTCATGCGGTATTACGTTTTTATTAGGCTTGCGTTTATTACACAAGCCTAATAAAACGAAAGTTCAAACAAATAATTGCTGAACTTTAAATTTCAAAAAACTTATTTACAATAAATAGGTTCCACTCTTTCAATAAACGGCAAATCGTTTACCGTAAATGTGCCAAGTTGTAACCATGAAATAAAGCTCTTTTGTAGATCAACAGATGAGCCTGACAACATTTGATGTTGCATTAAGTCGACTTGAACTTTCATACGTTCTTGTTTCAATTCACTTGGTGAATCTATACCTGCGAAAATTTCCAATTCCAATGTTTTTAATGCTCTTTGTGATGTTTCGTTACTTTTAATCACATCAACTATTTTCTTTTGCCATGAAGTAGAAAGTTGTAAATAATTTTCGTTGATTAAAATACTATCATTATCAACGTTTGACTTGGCGATAGATCGCAGTAAATTAAAGAGGTACTGCCAATCTAATTGGATTTTCTTATCACTGTGTACTTTTATATCATTGTTGATATTTTTAATAAAAGACTCAACGGTATTGAATGCAGATTTAGGTAGAGGTTTACAGGACTTTATTTCAGACAATAACTGCTCAGCCGAGTTTTTAACATCTTGTAATTGCGCTATTTCCATATCTGATGATAAAGATAATTTTAATTGTTCAAGTTGCTGTTCAAAACCCTGTAATAGCGTTAATTGATTAGCGTCTTCTGATTTTTTAACATCATCACGTTTTTTAAATAATGCATCGTTGATAATACGGAATTCTTGCCACAATTTATTCTCTTGTCTAGGACCTGAATAACCAATTTCTCGCCATTTATTCTGTAACGTTTTTACATCTTGAATCGCAGCAAAGATATCTTCTTTTACTAATGCTGCATTAGCTTTATCTATAAGTAAACGCTTAGCTATTGTATTGTCATCATGAAATTGTTTAATTGCTATTTTTACTGGCGCTAATATTTCATTAAGTTGTTGATGTAGATTTTTATATTTTTCGCGATCAACTTCACCTGCATCCTGCCATTTTTGTTGTAACTTATTTAATTGACCATCAACAGATTTCCAATCCTTTGTCTCATTATTAAGTAGCAATACCAATGTTTTTGCTTCATCAACAATGGCTAAACGTGTTTTAAAATGCTGTTCTCTCAGCTTTTCTTGCTCACCATAATATTGTCGACATGGAGCAAAGGCTTGTTCACATGCTTGATTAAACTCTTCATTTAAGGTTTTTTCAACATCATCATCAGCATGACCCAAACTGTTCCATGTTTTACGATATTGTTTAACTTTCGCCGCTTGCTCATTAGGGTTGTCTAATGGAGTAATAACAAGTTCTTTTACTTCTTCAAGTAAACTCGCTTTTCTGGGCGTTGCAATATAATGTTCCCAATCACTTAACTCAGATATTTTTTTACTGATGTTGTCATAATCACGTTGTAGACGTTGTTGTTGGTTTTGAGATAACTGACTATATAAACTTTCAACTCGTTTAAAAACACCAAATGCAGCATTATATTTACCACGAGCAATTAAACTGTTTACATCTTGCAGCTTCTTTTGACATTGTATAAATAATGTTTTTTGTTGGCTAAGAAGTTCACTAAGGCCTTTATTCCAAAGTTGTTCTATTTCTTTGTATGCATTTACAATTGAATCAGGCAATACACCAAAAGCTTGTTTCTCCACAACTTTCCATTGCGATAGCCAATCTTTATAAATAGGATGACGTTCGTTTAATTCAGCAATTGTTGATGGCAATGCGAGTTGAGATACTTTAGAAATTAAGTGTGTCGCTTCTGTTACGGATTGTGCAATTACGGGTAACTGCGTTAAGCGTTTTAGTTGAGAGTCAATCAGCTTTTCAAAATGTAACTTTTCATTGTTATTAAGGATTGAATTAACAACATCATTTTGTAAACTGACAAGTTCTTGTTTGAAAGATGTTTCATCAATATCAGAATTTTCAAAAATTGCCGTGGCTAATGATTGACTTAATACTTTGATAGTCTCGTTAAATCTATCACTAGCTATTATTTTTTCTTGTACAAGTTTCTTTTCTATTAATTGTTGTTTATAAGCCTCAGCTTTAATAGCAAAAATTTTATCAAGTTGTGACACTATTTTTTGATACTTATCTTTAAATGTTTTTTGTTCTTGCGACGATAAACAATCAAAACCTAAAACCACATTTTTCCATTCATCTTCTAGTAACGTTTTTTTAGTTATCATTACTTCATAGTCAGTGACATCACCTAAGGCTAATAACTTTGATAATAACAATTGAATTTGTTTAGTTAACTTTTTAGGTTTTTCTGATAGTGCAACTAAGGATGTTAACTTCTCTGTAATGATTAAACTGACTTTTTCATTGCAGGCATGTTTTGACAATTTATCTAAAACACCTACCTGGTCAATAAGGTTCAAAAGATAAACTTGTACTTGCTCTTGTTGTTTTTGAATAAATAGGGTTTGAATTAATTGTGGTTTTGCAATTTTTTCATAAAGAGCAATGATCAACTCAGCAGTTTGCGATTTTTGTAGCCAGTTTTCTAAGCCTGCATTATTTTTTAACTGATCAATATATTCAAGTTTCTCTTTCATCGATAACTTAATATCATGTTGATCGGTTAATATTTTTTGTATTTGTTTTAAAGAAAACTCTTTAATTTTTTTATTGTTATTATTTTTACTCGCATCTAACCATACAAAAAAACTATTTAGTTTTAATAATGCCGCGCGTCTCACTAATTCATTTTCGTCTTGTTCAAGCAACTGTTGAAGAATATCTCGTTGCTCAGGGTTTTTTATTTGTAATTCATCATTAATAGCAGCAATGCGGATATTGCTATCTTTGTTTTGCCATTTTGCTTTAAAAAATTTGGAAAAAATCATAGTTCTGAGAACCTAGCAATATCATTTAATTCGGAAAACGTTTTTTTAAGTTCACGTTTAGTTTTTGTCACAATTTCCCCATCAGCGCCAATGCTTAGTATTTCATCAGAATCTAAGCGCTTCGCCTGATATGCCATAACAATTTGTAAGGCCGAGTCTCGTTGTGGTTGTTCAACCGTATTGCCTTCAGGCCACTTCCCTGTTTCAGCTGCATGCTTTAATCTCAGATACATGTCTTGCGACATATTTTCAACTAACTGTATTATATCCATGGTTGTCTCTTAAAATTCTTGTTAATGCTAAAGAACATCTTTTGTGCAAAGCCGTTACACACTATTTACGTTTTAATAGGATCAGACGAATTCGTGTAACAATATAGAGAATAAAACCAAGAAATGTACTGGTCATCGCTGTGATGTATTGCCACGTCCCAGGATGTGTATCCTCTAAATATAAAAACAAAAATCCACCACAAAAAAGTAACATCGCTATAAACGAGTGTGACATTAAGCTTTGTTGTTTTTTAACGGAGCTCATCACTTTTATACTATGTAGTTGTTCTTGGTCGACACCTGCAATATCAATATTACAATGCGAACAAGTTTTTGCTTTATCCGAAACTTTATTTTTACAATTGGGACAATTTATAACAGCCATTATGTGCTCTCTTAAAAATAATGCCGATAGTTTACAAAAAAAAACGCCCTAATGGGCGTTTTTTATCAAGATTTAATCATAAATCTACTTTTTTTGTTGATTAATACGTTCTTCCCAAAAATCAGCATTATCGATGCCTAACTTTTTAGGATCAAAGGTATAGTTTTCTACACCTTCTAATTGTTGACGTTCATAATCTTTTAATGCCTTTATGGCAGGCTTTGACATAAAGAATATAATTAAAATACCAACAATATTTAACCACGCCATTAGGCCAACACCAACATCGCCCATACCCCATGCTGCGCTTGGTTCTGCTACTGTTCCGTAGAATACCGCTGACATAATGAGTATTTTTAATAAAAATCTAAGAGCAGGAACTTTTATGGTTCTATTAATGTATGAGACATTATTTTCAGCAATAAAGTAGTAAGCTAATACCGTTGTAAATGCAAAGAAAAATAACGCAATAGCAATAAAAGGTTTACCAAAACCGGTTAATACACTATCAACTGCTATTTGTGTAAATGCTGGACCACTTATAACAACATCATCTGCTAGGTTTTGTACAATAAAACTTGTTGAACCATCTGGTAATACGTTATATGACTGAGTGATCAGAATCATGAAAGCGGTTGCTGAACAAACAAATAAAGTATCAATATAAACAGAAAATGCTTGCACTAAGCCTTGTTGTGCTGGGTGGTCAACTTCTGCTGCTGCTGCAGCGTGAGGGCCTGTACCTTGTCCTGCTTCATTTGAATAGACTCCACGTTTAACTCCCCACCCGATTGCGGCACCAAATCCTGCCATCGGAGTAAAAGCGTCAGAAAAAATCAGAGAGACAATACCCGGTAATTTATCAATGTGTAAAGCAATAATAGAACAAGCGACAATGATATAAGCAAGTGCCATAAATGGAACAACAACCTGAGTAAAATTAGCAATGCGTTTTACACCACCAAAAATGATGAAACCGAGCATTAGCACGATAAACACAGCCGCATAAACCTTAGTTAATGCTAAGTCACCTATAAAGGATTTAACCGTGCCGCCTTGACCAAATACATTAACTAATGCATCACCTATACCATTTGATTGCACAACGGGAAGCAATAATCCACAAGCAACAATAGTTGAAATAGCAAAGATCCATGCGTACCATTTTTGCCCCATCGCTTTTTCAATGTAATAAGCTGGACCACCACGATAAACGCCGTCTTCTTCTTCTTTAAATATCTGCGCATTCGTTGACTCAATATATGCAGTAGAAGCTCCTAAAAAGGCAACAACCCACATCCAAAAAACGGCTCCGGGTCCACCAAAACCAATAGCAGCAGCAACCCCAGCAATATTACCAACCCCTACACGACCAGAGAGCGACACAGCTAAGGCTTGAAATGATGAGATACCTTTTTCAGAACTTTTTCCGGAGAGTAACAATCGTAACATTTCTCTAAAATGACGAACTTGCACAAACCGTGTTAGAACAGAGAAAAAAATTCCTGTTCCTAAACACAAATATATTAGAGACGAACTCCATATATAACTATTGAGGGTATTTACTATCTCTTGCACTATATAACTCCTGATTTTTATTATTTTATTATTTTATTGAAAGCTTATTGAGCAAAGTTCTAAATAAGCCTTTTTATATTTATCTTAAATCATCAACAACGTGATAGATTGCTGTTAAAAAGTCACGACCAAATAAGCTGCTACGTTCATCAGACCAACCAACACTATAATCAGGTAATAACTCATTGTCTTTAAATGGCATTTCGACGGTATAGGCTAAACACTTAAATTGCTCTCCTACCCAACTAGCAGCTACGGTAAGGTTTGCCTGTCCTGGTTCATCTTTGTCGTAACCTTTATCGTCTTGAAACTCGGGGGTAATATGAAGTAAAATTTGCTTAAACTTTTCTTCTAGCCCTTGATGGCGTTCATCATAGGACGGGATCCCTTCACAACCTGCAACAAAGTTAACAGGTAATGCTTCATCACCATGTATATCAAGATGCATATCAACACCAGTACTCAACATTTTTTCACGAACTAAATAGACCTCAGGACTTTTTTCCATTGAAGGTTCAGCCCATTCGCGATTTAAATTTGTACCAACAGCATTAGTTCGTAAATGTCCTCTGACACTACCGTCAGGATTCATGTTCGGCACAACATAAAACACAGCTTTGTTTAATAAAGAGCGTGCTACACCATCATCTTCATCAAGCAAACGGTCTAAGAAGCCTTCAATAAACCATTCCGCCATGGTTTCACCAGGATGTTGACGAGCTGTTAACCAAATAACGGGCTTACCCTCACCTTCTTCACCGATTTTAAGTAAAGACATATCACGGCCATCAAGCGTTTGACCTAATACTTGTAATTGACAGTCCACATCTAATTGTGCGCTGTGAATGAGGTCTTGATGACGTTCATAACTATAAGGGGCAAAATAAGCGAAATATACCGAATCAAATTCTGGTGTTAATGTGATGGAGAGTTTTTGCCCATCAAAGCTTGTTGGCACACGAAACCAGCTTTGCCTATCGTAGGATGCGACAGCTTGGTAATCATCCCAGCCTTCTATATAAGCAGAATTTCCGGCATTAAGGATATGGAGCTGATGTTCAACATGAAGGGTATTATGAAGTTTGAAATGAAACCACTGATAAAAATCAGATTGATGGTCCTTTACAATTTCTAGTTGAATATTAGCCGGATCGTTGGCATTAAGTACACGAATATTACCACTATCAAAATTGGACGTTATTTGCATGAGACATATCTGCTGTTATTATTTTTGAAGACATTAGTGTACACAATCAACGACAAGATCAGAAGTATTAAAGTATACGTAAATACAAACCAAACTCCGAAGAATATCCTTGAGAACGAGCAATCACAGTATTTTGTTCATCTATAACATAATAACTTGGGTAACCACCTATTTTAAAAGATTTTTTAACTTGCTCCGACCCTAAAGCTATGGGAAATGTTAATTGATGTTGTAATGAAAACTCTCGTATTTCGTCAGCGTCCATATAATCAAGAGCAACAGCAATCACGTCGATATGTTCATTTTTTTCATAAAGTTCTTGTAGATTACTAATGCTAGCATGACAAATTTGACACCAAGGTGCAAAAAAATAAAGAACAGTGGTTTTACCATCAGCGCTAAGGGTTATAGGTTCATCCATAATAGTTGTTAGTTGATAATTATTTTCGACTAAGGTGTCGTCTGTAGATAACATTGATGATGCTCTTATCCACGACACAAAATTGAAAATAATTATAAATACGACAAACTGAATCGTTAAATTTCGAAACAAAAAGTATTCTCTTAATAAAAGTTGTGACTACCTAATTGACTAGACCCGAATATTGCAATAATAATTTTCTAAATTAATCCCTTTTTTCGTAAATATTAACAAGCACCTATTATTAAACACTTGAAAGCGATAGCTATAAACTCAATACAAGTTAATAAAACCTGACCGTAACAACATCACATATTTCTTATTAATACAAAACAGCTGCAGACCTGTAAATCAATGACTCTGAAATATGGCTTGATGTAAAAACAATCTAAAACAACAAGTATAAATTATAGTACTATATCTTATTTAAACACTTAATGACCGCTCTAGATAACTTATTAAATAACTGAAATACCAGCAACTTCAGTTACTGAATTAGCATTAGCTCGCTCGATGATCTTAAGTAATGTTGTTTGAATTACCTCACTTTCTTTCGCATCTGTTTCACTAACAAATCGCTCTTCTTGAGCTTCCGCTCCTTCCTCTAAAATGAACTGAACTACAACTTCAGTTGCACAATCTGCGGTTTTACCAAAGTACGCTACAGATATCTGAGGATAACCTCTAAATCCTTTCTTAATATGTTTGGCTATTCGTTTTTTGGCTTTATCTATATGCATTGCTATTCCTTAAAATCATCAATCGGAGAATAATATCATGCAACATAAAATTTCAATTTACTTGGCTAAAAATTACGATAAATAAACCAAGTGATCGCATGTCTAACTAATATACCTTTTTGTTCTATGGTGTCTAAAATAAATAAGAAAATCTACTGTTCTTTTTTTACATTAAAGCAACGGGTAGCATTTAACCTGCTTTTAGGCATATTGATATGCTGTTATTTGATACTTTATACTTGTATTAAATATCGTTGACTATATAGAAAACTAACCAAAAAGTTAGCAGTGATTTATCTTTGTTTGAGATATGATGGATTTTAATAACCTATTCATATAAATTCGATTTGAATTCCACGAGGTTCATTACACACTATCTTTAGACTCTGCAGTATCACACTTCTTACAATTTAGTTCATATCCCAACATCGACAGACGCCCTACTGGAGTTGTTACCCAAGGTCTATTTATAAAAGGTGAATTATTTCTAATATGCTGAAAGTGACCACACAATAGCTCAGCGACCCAATCATTCTCTTTTACATTAATTTATCTAACTTTGTCTAGCTAATATAATTTAACAGTGAAGGAACATTATTCTAACATTTTATCAAGTTGACTTGATATTAAACGGTATTTATAAACGTCAATAAAAAGTGTCATCTAGGACAAAAAACACTATTCATTAAGGCGAAGTTTCTTCGAGTGAGCCTGATGAAATGAGGCAAGTTTAGATGTTGGTTTTATTCAGTAAAATGACCAGTAAGGTAGTAACCTCATGGAATTAAAGATAAGTTCCTATTTTTGACAGACTATTATCTTAGAATAAAGGTTATGAATATATACTATCAACAAGAATTGTAATAAAAATGGATTGTTCAATTATCTAGAAATGTTCTGACACTTTGCAACAATTCAATTCTATTATAAGGTTTATGGAGGAGATTACGCTGTAACTCATCGTCTACAAAAATGTTGTTTTTATCATCATCGAAACCACTGACTAATTTAATTTTCATATCAGGATATTTTTCTTTAATTTTAACAGCAAGTTGATAACCATCCATCTGAGGCATTAAAACATCAGTTAACACCAAATCAACATGTTCCTTTTTTAAAGTCATTAATGCTGATCTCCCACTGTCTGACTGTAAAATGTTATAACCTTCTTTTTGCAATAATTCAGTAGCCAATTCACGCAATGCTAATTCATCATCAACAATCAATATAGTTTCATTTCCTTTTAAATTTATTACACTTACTTTACTTTGAATAGACATATCTTGGGGCTCAACAAAATATTTTGGAAAATAAAGTGTAAAGTGGCTACCTTGCTCAAACGAGGATTTAACAACAATACAGCCACTGCTTCTTTGTACAAATCCAAATACTTGTGATAAGCCCAAGCCTGTTCCTTGTTTACCTTTGGTTGAAAAAAAGGGGTCAAATATTTTTTTGCTAATATCTTTGCTCATTCCACTACCGTTATCAATGATGCAAAGCGTTACGTAATTCCCAGGCGCCAAACCTAGCTCATCAGCATATTCTTTTGTTATCTCAACCTTGTCAGTTTTTAAAATTAACTCTGCAGTTGGTAAATTATCGCTCATTGCATGCATAGCATTAATAGACATATTAAATATTGCATCTTCTAAATCACTAGTTTCTAACCAAGTCGGCCAAATATCTTCGCATAATTTTAATGTTATTTTTATGCGTACGGTTAACGTTTTTTGCAAAACATCTTGTTGATGGAGTAGGAGTTTATTTATATCAACCCTAGAAGATTCAATGTCCTTCTTTCGAGTAAAAGACAATAATTTTTTTGTTAGTTTTGCTCCTCTCTCGCCTGCTTCTGAAATATGTTCAACGTAGGATGTCAATTTTTTTTCATTAACTAACTTTGCCTTTAACAATCCTGAATAACCAATAATAACACCAAGCATATTATTGAAATCGTGAGCGATACCACCAGTAAGTTTGCCCAAAGCTTCCATTTTTTGAGATTGGTGCAGTTGAGCAGCTAACATTGCCTGTACTTTTTCAGATTTTTTTCGACCATGCATTTCTATTTTTAGTTTTTTATTCATGCTAAAAAACACTAAAATAACAATTAGCATGATAAATGAAGCGATAGGTAAAACCCAAAGAGCAATAGTTGATAGTTCGGCTCCTGTTGTAAGCCGAATAGATAGCCAATCATTAGCAATTGCAATTTTTCTTTTCTCACTCATATTTAGAAAAACTTTATTGATGATCCCAACAAGCGGAGCTAATTCGGTTCTCACTGCCATAGCGATTTCTAATTTATAAGGCGAAAAACCTGTGATAATCAGATCAGAAAATTGTTCCTTATTAATAATGAAGTTGACAAAGGAAATATCCCCAAGAAAAGCACTAAGTTCACCATTATTTAATTTTTTAAGTCCATCAATGGTCGACTCTACAGGAATTATTAATATTTCAGGAAAATCAGTAGCAACAAACTTCAATACAGCATTCTCAGCAACAATACCAACGGCTCGCCCTTTTAAACTCGCTAATGAATTCGCATTAAATCCATTTTTACGTGAAACGAGTATCGTGTCTGTAGAAACGTATGGCTTGGTAAAAAGCATGTTTTTTTCACGTTCTGTAGTTCTAACAATTGCCGACATAACATCAATTTTATTATCTTTCATCGCAGCTAACGCTTCAGCCCAACTATAATTTCGATCTGCCTCAATTGTTAAAGAAAGTATACTCATTATATAGTTGATATAATCAGCAGAAATACCTGAAAAATCACCTTCGTCATTAAAATATTCATACGGATACCATGAATCTACACCTAATCTTAGAGTAGGAGCTTGTTGCAACCATTTTCTTTCTGCCATTGTTAAACTAGTTAGCAATGACTTATCACTAAAAAAAGGTTTTAAGGTCGGCAACCATTTTTTTTCTAACTCAATAATTTTATTGACAGGAATATTTTCTATACCCACATTAATGTTATTTAACAATTCAGGCTGACCTTTTGCTATAAGGGCAGACACATTATTGGATACAATGACTTCCTCCGAGATAACAAAGACACCACTTAAGCCCCTTTTAGCTAACTTTCCAAAGGCAGTAGGTAATTCAACAATCACAGCCTGAACTTCATTGTCAAGTAACTGATTAAAGACATCATCAACATTTTCATGGGTTAGTTGCACAATATCAGGATATTTCTCTCTGATATATCGCTCTTGAAAAGTAAAGCGTGGAGTCGATACTTTTATATTCTTTAGCTCTCTAAGATTAGTCGTTTTGTTGACCGAACTATTATAAATGACACCTGTCTGTACATTATGGATTGGTAACGAAAAGTCTGCCCATAGTTCTCGTTGTTCATTCCAAAACAGCCCAGCATGAAGGGTATTTTTTTGTCTTGTTAATTGTAAACTCTCTTTAAAAGGGACTAAATTAATACGTATTGGAATATCGTTCGTTTTAGACCACAGTTCCCAAAACTCAACATAGAGTCCACTCGGAGTTCCATCAGGTAGACTAAAGCTAAAGGGTAAGTTATCTTCGCTCGCGACAACGGTAAGAGTTCTTGACAGGTCTTTTGTTTGTTCTGCTGACAACGACTGGATGCTGTGTAAAAACACAACAGTCAACAGCAACAAAAAGGTGATTTTTAATTTCATACTTTGTTTTTAGTATAAGTTAAGTAAATTTATTAAAACTGTTCTTGTTCAATACATTAGTGAGATATTAATCACATTTCAGTCGCTATTTTTCTGTCGTATTTGCCAACACAACTAATAATTTTAATAATAAAGCTATTCGCTAGGTTGTTTGCGAACTGTCAACGAAAGATTTTATGTGAAAAAATTTATTCTCTTTGATATAGCTCTATAATATTGATCATCCTTAGTCATAAAGCCAAATTACTGGGGGAGATACTATAATATGACTTTAAAGAAAGTGACCTAATTTGCTCAACCACTTCAGATCATTAACTGAAATATAATATGTAATAGCAAAACTTATATTGAAATGGTTCGCTATATCACCTCGATTAAATGAAAAATTTGTTACGACCTAAAAGTCTAACTGTGCCATTAATTTATTTATATCGATTGGCTTTTCAAAATACTCTTCTGCACCCTCATTTATTAGACGTTTTTTCATGTCATTATCAATACCACCGGACATTACAATAACTCGTGTATGATTGAGTAGAGGGTCTTGTTTGATTTGCTCACAAAATTCTAAGCCATCAACTGCTGGCATCATTATATCAAGTAATACTACAGTTGGTTTAAAGCTGCTCATTTTTAAACCTGCTGCAAAACCATTAAAGCAAACATCAATATCGACGTCATTGTAGTTTTCTAAGAGAGCATCCTTTAAAAACGCAGTATATAAAGGCTCATCATCAACAATTAAGATACGCTGCTTGTTGTTTTGCTCCACCAATTCTATGCTTTTTGTTTGGGCAAACACTTTAATTTTGCCTAATAGAAATCGGTGGTGCCCGTTAACAACTTGATCCGCTTTTAACTCATGATTGTTAATCCATGTATATACTTGTGAAAGTGAAACGCTCATTAATTGTGCGACAGTTTGCGGTACTAAGTATTCTTGTGATGAGAGCATGAAAACCTAATTTATGATCTTAATAAAGATAGCTTGTTCAACCATAAACGATAATCGCTTATAATGTAAGCAAATTTAACACAATTATTAATCATATTTATTATTGTGTGAAGTCATACAAACTGGCTTAAACGGAGAAATAGAGCTTTGAACTCAACAAGTAGGTTTAGCGCTACAAACACGGCTGCAAAAAAATTAACGAGTAGAAAGCAAAAATCCCGTTAATTCTTTCGAATTAACGGGATTTTCTGAATGTGGCGGTGAGATAGAGATTTGAACTCTAGAAGGGCTACAAACCCTTGCCGGTTTTCAAGACCGGTGCTTTCGACCACTCAGCCATCTCACCTGTATGTTTAAAACAATCGCTTGTTTCAAGACGAGGCGAATTCTAATGAGTGTTGTGATCTTTGTAAAGTGTTTATTTTCATATTTTAATAAAATTATTTTATTTGTAGTTTTTGTCAGCAATTACCATATATTCCAACGCAAACATTCAATTTATAACGCCTTCTAACTTTGTTATTCTCACAGTAAGTATCAATTGCATATCAAGCGTTCTATTGATACATCTAAATTGATGTATCATTCACACCAATCCATATCATTATGTTATATGTAAACGTATGTAATATTGTAACTAAAAATTATGATTTTAAATTGTACAACATTTAATTTTCCCAAACGAAATCGTTCGATAATTAGACAATGCTTTTTTAAGTACTATGATTATTTATGGAGGGTATTATTATGCAAAAAGATAAGTTTGTGAAAGGTCATTTCATGTCAAAAGGTAGCTTTCAATCAATCGATGGAAATCATTCAATTGCATTTGGTGATGAATTTAATATCACTGATGTTTTGAAAGACAATAAAGTTGAAATTACACATGATGACCAATGCTTTACATTTGACATCAACTGTTTTGAAGGAACCTTTGTTCCATTCAATCAAAAATAAACATTATGAAAGTTAAATGATTATTTTACTTATATAAAAGAAAAAGTCATTAAAACCCTAATGCGTTTTAGGGTTTTAATGCCTAGTTTACTTTACCGCACTAGCCATATAAGCACTGCTACCAATTAAAAAGCTTCCTCCAGTGTACCCTAAATATTTTCTTGATTTTTGACTTTGAAAAGCTTTACCTGCACGCGACGCCAGCAACGCGTAACCAAACAAAATCACTGCAATAACAACAGATGAAGTTAATATAAGTATTGAAAACTGCAACAATTGATCACCTGCGGGATTCATAAACTGAGGTAAAAAAGCCATATAGAAGGCTACCGCTTTGGGGTTCAACGAAGACGCAATAAATCCCGCTTTCAAACTACCATGATTAACATTGTTTTTATCACTTGCATTGTCATTCAAAGTATTACTTCTAGCGTAGATAATTTGGCAATAACCAAGATAAGCCATATAGAGCACACCCAACCATTTAAAAATGACAAAAAGAGTCGCCGATGTTGCCAAAATAGCGCCAACACCTAATAATGATAAGATCATTAATACCACGCCACCTAAAATATCACCAACTATGCACATTAATGCTGCAGACAATCCTTTTGTCAAAGATTGGCTTATTACGAGTAATACACAAGGGCCAGGAATGAGTGTAAGTATTGCGCTTGCGACTATAAAAGATAACCAAACTTCGATGGACATAGTACCTGCTGTATAAAATAATTCGATTAGAGTTGAGTTGTTCGCGTACTGTATTAATCTAACAGGTAATAGCGAAGCTAGGCTAGCAAATCAATCCAACATTGCAATACTTGATTGCCTTTCAATGAACATTTCAATGAACATTTCAGTGAATTAACATATAGTAATAACACTCATTCATTCAATCCAATCGTTTGTTATAGTACTTGTGCTGTTTGATACCAATCACTAGAAGGTGTTGGTACACGCATTTTTTCACGTAATGCTGTTGCATTTTCAACAGAAGTGAGTTCTTTTAATAATAAAAAGGCAACCTCTATTGCAGTACCTGGACCCGTAGATGTAATGATATTTTGATCTTGTACTACTGGGCGATCAATAAAAATTGCGCCTGTTTGTTCTAGTTGTTGTTTACGCTTGCCACTTAATTGATGGTAAGTTGTTGCCTCTTTGTCCATCAGTATACCGGCTCGACCTAAAGCAATAGATGAAACACAAACACTCGCGATAGGCTTATTAAGAAGATGAAAGTGTTTGATTGTGTTTAGAAAAGGCATGCTCAACGCGTCATCATAAAACCCTGATGGCTCAAAGCCTCCGGGAATAGCAAGCGCATCAAAATCATCTAGGTTAATATTTTGTAAAAGCATCGATGGTTTGAATGTTAAACCAAATGTTGTTTCTATTTCATTATTCAGACCAACGTCTAGCAATTCGACAGTTTCATTACCCAGTATTGTCGCCCAGCCCATAACATCGGTAAAGGCCGCCATTTCTAACGGCTCAACGCCATTAGCGAGTAACATAAGTATTTTTTTCATTGGTTTCTACCTATTTTTAAAATGTCATTAGGGCATACTAAATCTTTGTGAAACATAAAAGCATGTACGGTTTTTCTTCTTTAACGAAGTAGAATATTCACTTACCTAAAAACGTTGCAACCTAAAACACTTGGCTGCAACGATAAAGGAAACTTTTTGTTATATTATTTATTTTTCATAAACTTAAGTATATGGTTAGCAATAACATCACCATCTTCTTCTAAAGCAAAATGTCCAGTATCCAAAATATTAAAGTCTAAGTTTTTCAAATCACGTTTATATGGATGTGCACCTTCTTCTGGGAATATATAGTCACCTTTTCCCCACATTAATAACGTAGCTGGTTGATGTGCTCTAAAGTATGCTTGCCATTCTGGATATAGCGCAGGGTTAGTACCATAAGAATAAAATAATTCTAGCTGAATTTCTTTATTACCAGGGCGATCTAATTTGGCTTGGTCTACTATCCAGTTATCAGGGCTGATCGTTTCTTTATTACGAGTACCATTGGTATATTGCCACTCTGTTGCACCAATAGTTAATAAATTATCTTTAAGTACTTTGGCATTTGCAGGTGTTTTGTCCTTCCAATAGGCTTTAATAGGTTCCCAAAAATCACGTAATCCTTCATCATAAGCATTACCATTTTGAATAATAAGACCCTGTACTCTTTCAGGATGTTGTGCAGCAATTCTGAAACCAATTGGTGCGCCGTAGTCCATCACATACATGGTATACTCTTCAGCCCCCACCTTTTCCAAAAAAGCATCGGTAATTTTAGCCAAATTATCAAAACTATATTCAAATTCGTTTAAAGCAGGCATTGAACTATTGCCAAACCCTGGATAATCAGGTGCTATCACATGATACTTCTCTGACAATTTAGGAATAAGATCTCTATACATATGTGATGACGTTGGGAAGCCATGTAACAATACAATCGTTTCTTTATTCTCGACACCTGCTTCACGGTAAAAAATATCTTGGTTTTGAACCTTCATTGTTTTATGCAATGTTTGTGACGCTTCAACATCATTAATGCCTACAGCACTAAACATTAAAACACCAGCGGCTGCCATTAAATAGTTCTTGAAACGATTATTTTCAATTGTTGCTTTCATAAATTTTTTCATTATCTTTACCTTAAATATTATTTAGTTAAACTTTCATTGCTTAAAATCTGTGATATTAAAAATTCGTGTAACTTTTTGTTTCTCTTACTTTTGTTAATAAGCCCATTTGCTCCTTTGCCAATAACTCTGTAAATCCCCCTACCGATTTATCTTCAATGAAAACTTGTGGGTAGGTTGTGCCCATTGTTCTTTTTTGTAATTGCTTTAAGTATTTAGGGTTTTCATAAACATCGTATTCAATGAAACTGATCCCTTTATTTGTTAATAACCGTTTAGCGTGTGTGCAATAACCACAACCGGGTCTGGTATATATTTCTACTTTTGACATATAGTCCCCTTCTGCAAATTTCTTTTTAAGCTGTTTGCCAGTTGATGAAGCTATTATCCATACTAGTGATATATTGATAAATAGTGTTGACATTGAATTATTGTCAACGTATTGTTGACAATAATTCAAATGGAGATCGTTATGGATACGTTAGATGGTCTAAAAACTGTAGTGGCGGTGGTGGAAACCAGCTCTTTTACCGCGGCAAGTGAAAGACTCGGTATATCTAAAGCGCTGGCCAGTAAATATGTTGGCGAAGTTGAAAAAAAATTAGGCATACGTCTTTTCAACAGAACGACACGCCAGTTAGCATTAACTGAAGCAGGTCGACGTTATTATCAACAGTCAGTTATGTTACTAGAGCAATATATGGCATTAGTCGATAACGTTACTGGTGAGCAAAGTAAACCTCGAGGTTTATTAAGAGTTAGCGCACCGGTCACATTTGGTGAAATGATATTGTCCCCTCTTCTGCCAAAATTCTTAGCCTTATATCCTGATCTACACATTGAGCTGGTATTAACAAATAGTGCCATTGATATGTTAGAAGAAGGCATTGACGTAAGACTACGTATAGGCGGAGTTGATGACTCTAGTATGATAGCAAGACATCTAAAGACTTTTCCGCTGGTTTTATGCGCTTCTTCTGCCTATATCGTTAAGAATGGATTGCCTAAATCACCTCAGCAGATCGCAGAACACAAATGCATTATTGATAGTAATTTCAGAATTGGTAAACAGTGGCCATTTATATCACCTAATGGCCAAGCTGTTACTGTAGATGTTAAGTCTGCAATTTCAGTTAATAGCCCACAGGCCGTGCGAGAAATCGCCATTGCAAGTGGTGGTATTGCTATGACGCCAGAATTTATTGTTGAAGATGCGATTAATGATGGTAAGTTAATATCAATATTGCCAGAATTCACTACACTAGAGTTTGGTCTTTATGCCATTTATCCACATCGAAAATATGTTGCTAAAAAAGTGAGATGCTTTATAGATTTTGCGTTGGAACAATTTTCAAAATAACATTCTAACTTTGTATTAATAGGTTAAGGTTGTTGTAGTTTATTGTTAATAATTTTCAACTACGCAATGCTCTTATAATCATTTGTTCGGTAATTTAATGACTGCAAATCTAAATAGGCTAAGTCAACATGACGTTTTCATGCTGACTTAAAGTCGACTAATTACCACCACAAAAAGCTATTTATAACACCTTCTTTTTGCTGGGCTCGCTTTTACTCTCGATGCCTTTAGCATATTTATCAAACCAAGACAGAAACCTTTCAAAACGGTCTTTTTGAAAAGTTGGCAGGTTTATGCCGTGATGTTCGCCGGGATATACAACAAGCTGAGTCTCTCTGCCCAGTCGTTTCATTGCTTGGTACATTTGTTCTGAATTAAGGATAGGCACGTTCCAATCAAGTGCACCACCAATCCATAATGTCGGTGTAGCAATTTTTGCAACATCGTTAAAGGGAGATATCCGTTCCCACGCAGGCGCATTTTCCCATGGTAATCCTAACTCTTGTTCCCACCACATTTGGTAATGATCATGACCATAGTTAGAGCGCATTAGTGCTTCACTAGCACCAGAAACAGCAGCCTTGAATCTAGTGGTTTGAGTAATAATATAATTTGTCAAAATACCGCCATATGACCATCCACCCACGGCCAATTTATCAGGGGCGGCATATCCTTGTGCTAAAACATGATCAACACCCGCCATTACATCTTCATAATCAAGTTTTCCCCAGTCAGCAAATAACGCATGAGAAAATGCTTGTCCATACCCAGATGAACCTCGAGGATTTGGTTGTAAAACAAGATAACCGTTGGCGGCCCATAGTTGTGCTTGAAATCTGAAGCGGAAATCCCATTGGCTAACTGGTCCTCCATGTGGATTTACGATCATCGGATATTTCATTGAGGCATTAAAACCTACTGGCTTAGTGAGAAAGGCCTCAATTTCTGTACCATCTTTGCTTTTAAAGTGAATATTTTCAGTTGTTGCCAGTATTAACTTGTCTATAAGTTTTTGGTTTGAAAAAGTTAATTGCGTTAATTTTTTTCCCTTGAGGGTGAACATTTCGGTTGGTTGTGTACGTTTACTTATCAATGCTGTGATGGTTTTTCCCTTAACAGCATATCCGCGAATACTCATTTCACCTTTTATTCGTCTTTTTACTTTGCCACCTTTGGTAGCAATTGAGGCTAAATTAACTTCTCCGCTATCTTCTAGGAGGAAAAAAATATCTCGTCCATTATTAGAAAATTTGGGTTGGTAAACATTTCTATCTAATTTCGCTGTAAGTAACGTAGATTGACCACCTTTTGCAGAAATGACAGCTAGGTGATTTGTTGCATACCACATAACATCCAATGGTGCTGTTACTGTAGTGTAAGCAATAGTCTTGCCGTCAGGACTCCAAATAGGAGAGTTATCTTCACGAGTATTTGTTGTCAGTTGCAATAACGTTGACCCCTTATCTGTATTATCAGCAGCAACTAACCAAATATCACTGTTTGGGTTTCCATCGGGCTCTTCTGTACGATTACTAACAAATGCAATTGACTTTCCATCCGGGCTCCATGCTGGTTGAGAATCATCAAAATCACCAGAAGTGATTTGAATCGGTGCATTATCAGAATTTGGCGTATAAACATATAAATGCGTACGATACCTGTCAAGATAACCAGCGTAGTCACGTTTAAATTGTAAGCGATCCACCACAAATGGGCGAGGCTCTTTATCGTCAGCTTTATCTTCTGTCAACTCATACGGTTTTGGATCTCTTATTAACAGCAGTAATTTCTTTCCGTCAGGTGACCACTCATAACCTGAAACCCCTTGCTTTACATTGGTTAGTTGTTGAGCTTCTCCACCAAGACGATTTAACGACCAAACCTGTGGTTTATCCTCGCTATTTTTTTTACTTTCACCTGCCTCACTACGTTTGGCAATAAAGGTTAAATATTTTCCGTCAGGGCTCCAACGTGGCTTCGAAGCCGAATACCCTTTTGCCGTCATTGGAATCGCTTCGCCTCCTTTTGTAGGCGCCATCCAAATTCGCGTTTCAGATTTATTCTTTTTAAGATCACTTGAAGATACGGTATAGGAAACCCATTTTTCGTCTGGGCTTATTCTTGGGTCAGCAATTTTTTTAAGTTCAAAGAAATCATCGATTTTTATCGCTCTCTTTTCCGCTTCAACGGCAAGCGTGCTAGTACCAATGAAAAGGCTCATAATACTCGCAATGAGCAAATTATTAATCTTCATTATTTGAATCTCTTTATGATTAATTTAATAGTTTCAATACATTAATCTTCAAAGAAGCAAACTGCAAATAAACTGGAAAAATAAATAAAGTTCTAAGAACAGTAAATAAGTTAGAAATAATTCTTAGATAAACGTTTATCAAGAATATCTGCAGAATAAGTAACTATCCGAGATTAGTTAACAAACTATCTATTAGATTTGATCTACTCGTTATCAGTAGAACATGTCGTTTTAGCACCTCAGATAAATAAAAACTATGGGGCTAGGCGCCATTGCAATTAAGCATCGCTATCCAAGTTTGTTTTAAACAATAGACGTCCCATCTTTAAACCATTTTTGGTATGCGTTTAACCGTGGTTATTATTCTCAATCAAAAACGATAACTTATCCCGATATTAAACCCTTTTATATCGATATGAGTTCCCAAGCTTAATGCTTCATATCCTGCTTTTATCCCTATTCCATGATCAAAATTATACATCCAACCAAAAGAAAAACCGAAATCATTACCATCATCATTGTAAACCACTTTCTTATAGTCAATGACATCATAATCATATTGGAGTGCATTCACTTTCAAGTATAAATAATTACGTTTTGAGATTGGATAATTGACGGCCGCAGAAACCAAGAACGCACTGTAATCAATTTTAGAGTTTGTAAAGAGATCGATAAGTAGTCCGTCAGCATGACTACTATCTCCTTTTAAGTAACCTATACCAATGAAAATACGCTCTGTAACCTGATATTGATAGGAAGTTATATAATGTGATGTTAATAAATCGTCTAAGTCGGACGTTAATTTAGAGAAATTATTATTAATTTCTGAGTAGCTATATTCAAAACCTATAGCATGTGGTGTTTCATTCGCAAGCACTAAAGAGCTCATAAAAAAACTTAAAATAATCAACCGTAACATTTGCATCCCTTCTGATCACAACAACTTCCCTTCATGGCAAACAACGACCAAATCATAGGAAAAATTGTTAGTTAAATATTAATGTTTATAAACAGTAAATTGTTTATGAACATTTCAAATTCCATTTTTGCGTGGTATTTATTTATTTAATTACAAAATTTATAATTAAATAACAAACAGTTACCATAATTATTTCACAATAACAGAGAGAAGTCTAACAACAGTCAATCATTTGTAATTATTCCAATATTACCTATTTAAAGCTGTTTTATTCGGTTCATTGTCATACCAAATACCATAGTGATCACCCTGCCATATAAGTCCATGGTAAAGATAAGACGTAGCAAGCATGAACAAACCACCTACTAACGCGGCTTCACTTAACTTATAAGTCCTAAACAACAAAATAAAAATCCACTAATATGACCAATAATTTGAATTCGAAAGGCTCACTTTCTACTAGGTCTCGTTTGTAGGAAATTGAATACAAACCAGCATTTCAATATTAAGGGTAATTTTTTCCAGTTAACCAATTTTTTATCTATCATAAATATCTCCTGATTCAAGGTTGACATATCAACATTAAGTGCAGCTGCAAGACACTTCATTGACTCAGTGCTCGCATTATTACCGCTCTCTATGCGTTGAATAGTTCTAACATTTAGGCCGGACATTTGCGCTAATTGCTCTTGCGATAGATAACGACTAATACGCAGTTCTTTAAGGATCATTAAACTTACCTCTGTACTTAAGAAACACAAGTATTCATCAAAATTTATGGTGTCGGTTACGAGTTTTCACCGACATTTCCTCGACATTTTTCGTTTCAAGACACATCGTCATTCGAAACTGATCGAAACTGATCGAAACTGATCGATAGTGACGACAATACCACCCAATTGAAAAATCATGTCGAGGACTGATTTAAAGTGATATAGCCAATTATGTAGAACGTTGTATCCAAATATGTGAACATTAATACTGTGCAGACATCTAAACTATGACCTAACATCCCATCTAAATAATCCCTTGATATCAACGTTTGCACCTAAACGTTCATAGAACTTTATTGCACCATGGTTATCTTGTTCAACTTCCCACTTAATACGACTAGCTCCTTTTGCTAAACATACTTCTTTTGCTTTAAACATTAATTTTTCACCAAGTTGTTGACCACGAAATGTCTCCCAGATAAATACATCATCTATGTTCATATAGGTTGAACCTAGCCAGATTGAGTAGTTCCATGTATAAGAACAATACCCAGCGACTTCCCCATCAATTTCAGCTAATAAAACACCAAACGACGGTGAACTTCCAAAGCCAGAAATGGCCAATTCATCTTTGTTAGTTACAACATATTGTTCTTGATTATGGTGTTTTGCTATAGCAATTATCAAATCATATACGGTCTCAATATCCAATATCGTCGCTTCCCTAACAGTTACCATTTAAAGATCCTCGTTGTCTTAACGCCCAAATATTAGGCTAAAAATTGTTTACTAAAATAGTCGTTTATTTAAATATTACGAAGTAAAGTTTACTTCCATTATCCCCACAATAACGGCTTCTGATGTTTCTACAAGTTGATACTCTGAAGATGAATAAATATCACCGTCTTTATTACCCAAAGCAATATCTACTATGTCAGGCTTTTCATCATGAAGGAGAAACACTATTTTTTTATCCAAAGTAATGCAATCAATTGTAATTGCATCCGCCTTTATACCTTGTTTACGCAAGCCTTTATCCATTATTCCCATAATGGTGTCAAGATGATCAAATTTGCTACAGAACAAATCATTTGCTCTAGCGACAATCTCAGATAATTTTTGTAATTTATTATTCATTACTAACTCTTATTCTTAATAAAATTAGATTGGTATTCAATGCCTTATAAACGGCGATTATTATTAAGTAGATAATTTATGACATACATTAAACAGTGATTGAATAACTGTTGTTTTATGAGCTTATTATCCCTTTAACCCTCGAATAATATCGATTCCTCGCTCTTCGTTATGCAGGATTATCTGCTCAGCTTGGCTAATGTTATGATATTGCCATTCGATAAATAAAACATCACCTGCACTTATTTCAAGTGTCTTGTATTTACTTTTTGAAACATACTCTGTTCTAAAGTAAATCGTACCAGGTTTAGCTTCAATTCTCATAAAAGCATTAGACCTTAAACACCCTTTATTCTTTCCATAAATATAGATATCTGTACAAAATAATGGGCTACCCGAATTCCATTCCCTCATTACATATAACGTTGCCGTATCTGGGGAGAACGTCTCTATTTTTTCAAAAGATTTTCCAACCACGGCACAACCTGATAAAACGATTACAAAAATTGATATATAAATAAATCTCATATGATACTCATTGCACCACGATGTGTGACTAAATATAGGTAATTGATATAATTAATTTAAATTATAGGCTCGACCACCTACACTTATTATTACTTAGTGTTGCTTGTATTAACCAAGTTATTGATAATCTATAAGGCTCAATTTGTCTTGTTTACAAACATTAATTACTGCGTCTTTTTTAGCTAAGTTACGTAAATACCTCGACAAGTTAGTGAACGATAAAGGTGGTCTTTTAAATTCATCAGCCCATACTGACAACATAAACAAGAAAAAATCACAGACACTGACCCTTTCTCCTATGAGGAATGTTTTATTCTCAAGTTCATTATCAATAAGCTTAAACATCTCTGTTACCCTATTCTCTTGTGCCGCGATAATATTCTCAACATTCTTAACATCTGTAGTATGTCTTTGAGGATAAAAACAAACCATCAACTCTGCTTGGACAGTATTGGTTAAATACATCATCCATTGGAAAAATAAGGCTCTATTTTTATCTCCTATTTTTGGAATTAATTCTGAAGCAGGATGAGTTTCCGCTAAATGGATACAAATCGCGGGACTTTCAAAAATAGTTAAGCCATCATCGATTAATGTAGGAATTCGACCTGAAGGGTTTAAAGCAAGATAATCTGGAGATTTTTGGGCATTACTTTTTCTATCTACCGTGATTAATTCATAATCTACGTTTAGTTCTTCGAGAATAAAATGAGGGGCCATACTGGCATTCAAAGGATAATAATATAATTGATACAACGAGTGCTTCCTTCTTATGTTGCTTATCATACCAAGATAATACGCTTGGATCTGACTTCAAAAATAGTGAGGTTACCTTTAGTTAAGATGTTTTTCTATAAATTTTCGATCTTCACATTGAATATGGATGATTAGCCAGTCGGTTAAAAAGTAAAGCAGCTCAGTATAAGAAAAGCATGTTTGCTCGTTTTGTTCATTAAAGCTCACTAATTGTTCAACAAAATGTTTGTGTTGTAGCTGATGTAACTGACTATCTGCTTTATTTAATTTTGAAAAGTATGCTTCTTCTGTTTTAAAGTGTAATTTTGTATAGTCAGTAAGCTCTTGAAACAATGAAGTAATTATTAAAGAGGCTGCTTCTGTATTAATGGCGTCAGATAATCTATTAATTAAATCGACCAATATTTTATGTTGCTGATCTATGATATTTATTCCAACACTATATTCTTCATCACTCCATATAATTAATGCCATTATTTTTTCCTTAACTATTTACTAAGTTATCGGCTAGTAAAAATTTGTATTTACTAACCAATTTCTACTTATTTTTGCTATCAAATCTGCAACAATTACTGACTTATCCATTAACATATTCTTTTATGATGTGATTTTTGCTCGTTTCCTTGATGACTATGGTGTGTTCTCTGGTAGTCAATGCAACCATAATACTTTTGATTTATAAGTTTTATATCTTCAATAAAGTAAGTAGGTTTAGATGCTTAACAATTTTTATATTCTATTGGTTCTTTTTTATCTTAATGAACGCATAATTTATTTACAAAGTAATGCATCGCGCGCAATATAAGACATTTAATCAAATATTACATAGTTTAGTTACTGTTTGTTAATATAGATCAACAGCTAAAAGCTTTTTCATAAAAATAAACCTTGAGCATTAATCGTATTTACTGGCTGGTTCGTGTCATAATTTGTCTTGTGTTTTGATCATTATAAAATCAATGAACGCCCTAATTGATGGTTTTATATAATGACTATTGGTATAAACAGCATAGACATCACCACTGGTACCTTCATGTAATGAACAGTCCCAATCAGGTAAACAAACAACTAACTTACCTTGTCGAACATAATCAGCAACCATCCAATTAGAAAGCTGCGCAATACCTGTGCCTTTTATAACAGCGTCTAGTATTGGCGTACCACCAAGAGAAGTAAGGTTACCGTTAATAGCGACTTTTTTGAGCTTTTTGGCTTTATTAAAATGCCAGTGATTCTTTTGTCGTTTTTTACCCAGTACCAAACAATTATGAGACATTAAATCTTCAGGTATTTGTGGTGAACCATGCTTACGTAAATATGCTGGAGACGCACAAATAATTGTATAATTTGGTAATAGCTTTCTAGCTCTTAAACCTGAGTCTGTCGGTCGTCCAATTCGAATGGCAAGATCAACCTCTTCCTTAATGAGATCAACGACTCTATTTTCAAGGGCTATTTCCATTTGAACCTTAGGAAAGTCACTAAGGAATTCGGCCAAAAAGGGACAGATTTGTATTTTTCCAAAACTCTCAAATACCGAGATGCTAAGCCTCCCTTCCGGCTCTGTATCCGTTGGTTTTAGTGATGTCGCAAGTTCGTTTGCTTGCTCTAATAGCTTACTTCCTCCTTCAAGAAAAGTACTACCCTCTTCCGTTAGTATAAGCTGTCTGGTACTACGTTTAAGTAGCGTAACTCCCAATTCTTTTTCTAACTGGTCAAGGTTTCGAGTCACAGAAGACGGTGCCATATTGAGTATACGTCCCGCCTTTGAAAAGCTGCCTTGCTCAACCACCTTAATAAATAAACGTATTGAATTTAACATAACCCAACCTTTTCACTATACGCAACACTGATGTGCATAAATAGCATATTCTAAGTTTATTCGCAAAAATGTAAGCTATTGACCAGATAAAGAAACTTACTAACTACCGGAGACACTAAGATGACAACAAGAATTGCATTTTCAGAAGTACCTAAAGGCCTAATGTCTAGCATGATCGTCACAGAGAACTACCTGAAAACGGTGGGCTTTGATTTTAAATTACTAGAACTTATTCGAATCAGAGTTTCCTATATCAATAAATGTGCTTACTGCATTGATATGCACATCAAAGAAGCGGTGGCAACTGGTGAAGAAATTCATCGTCTTTACTCCGTTTCAGACTGGCAAGACACAACTTATTATAGCGATGAAGAACGAGCCTGTTTGGCATGGGCTGAATACATCACCTTACCATGTGAGAAGTTATGTGATGAACAACGCCTTTTTGACGATTTGTTACACTTTTACGATAAAGAGAAAATTGCCAACCTAACACTTGTAGTGATCCAAATGAATGCTTGGAATCGATTAATGAAGTCTTTTGGTATTGAGGCGGGTAGCTATAAAGTTGGCCAACATTAAAAATAATCAGCATGCGAAGATCTTAATGGTCTTAGGTTTCAATCAAATGATGAACTCACTTTAAATTGTAAACAGGAATACTCATGAAAATAGTATACTTAGTAAATAGCCTTTTTATCACTGTGATTTTAAGTGTTATATCTATCACTGTCTTTGCAGAAGGCGCCAAAGTAACTCCTCTAATTCAGAAAACATTAAACGATCTTACTAACAAAGAAGCCATCATGATTAACGTTGAAATGCCCCAGGGATGTCTTCAAACAAGCATCGCCATGATGCTGATATTTTTGTCTATGTATTAGAAGGCTCTATTATTATGCAAGTTGCTGGTGGTGATCCTGTAACATTATTGCCAGGAGATACATTTTATGAATCGCCAGAAGACAGCCATCTGGTATCAAAGAATGCAAGTGAAACTGAGCCTGCTAATTTTATCGTTTTTTCTATCAAGAATAAAAGTACGCCGGTAGTCATTCCGGTACGCTAAAGTAAGATAAATACTGTAAGCAATTATCGTAACTTCAATTATTTTTTCTTCAATGCACTTATCTTTATTATTTTGGTATTAAATAACTTTAATACCAAAATAATTATAAGCGTTCGCTTGGCGTCCACTGATCGTTGTTGTAGTTTTCACTTCTGAGCTTAACATTTTGAAGGTGTTAACTAATTCACTCATTTGCTTGGGTGTACGATGTTTCATGGTAATGCCAATATCATTAACACTTGAGTGCCCTAATTCGTGACAAAACTCGACGATGTGAATAATACCATTAAGCTTTAACAGTCGATTTAATTCAGTCATTATGCAGCTGCATTGAGTTTCATCGGCAATGCAAGTAAAGACACCACAAACAACGATTAAATCAAAATAATCATCCATGAATGGAAGTCTACTTTTAGTATTATGTAGTAGTTGTAAATTAGGGAAAGCTATTACCCCCCTATTTATCATCTCCTGAGAAGGATCTACACCAACAACGTCCGTCATCCCTTTTGAGGTCAATAGGTGACTATTTCTTCCATAACCACAACCAAAATCTAATACTTTTGCATCACAAACTGTTAAATTGATAATCCTGTCATATCAATTTCCAAATTAAAATCTATAAAAGGAGCGACTTTATCCCATCCATTTAACGGCATACAATCCCTTATTAATTAAACTCCAGATAATGGACCTAACATTCTAATAGTTAATAAAAATATCTAACTATATGATGTCCACACACCTGTTAATAAACTATTTACATAACTGTGAAAGAAAACGCTAACTTACAATCAATGTATTTCAACATTCTATTTACAACAGTAGGGATACTTATAGAATCGGTACCTGGCTCGGCATTTACTGAAATAAAAATATCAACTTCATCGAGCGCTATTCGTTGACGTACGTAGAAATCATTTATATCGTCTATGTTGTTATCGATTAAATCAACATAGCCCACATAATAATTATCCTTTGTGCTTTCGTTATAAAAGGCACTAGAGGTTTCTCGTACTAACGTAAAAGCTTGAAGTTTATCGAGACGTTTAAATCGAAAACTTACTTTGACAATGTTTGAATTTTGCATCAGATTCTCAGTGTTTTATAGCGACCATTTTCTGGATAAAAATAATGACTGCCTTTTATTACGTTTCTATTATTGTTTTTGCCAATCTTGAGCAAGTGTTATGGCCTGTTTTAAATTAGACCAATTTAAAAGACTTTCTTGATAGGCACCCGCTTTACCTTGAAGCTTTATGCCATATATATTTAACCTAAAAGCAAGAAGTGAATAAAATGCATCAACTATTCCAGCAGAATCAAACATAAATGGCAGTTGCGCTAATTCAAAAATAGACTTAATTCGAGTTATCTCATTTTCAATATCGTTACTAAATTCCAATAAAGGGTCAACGTGTTCTAGAGAAAATGGACATTGAGTTCTAAGACTCATAAAACCAGCGTGTAGCTCTGCACATAAACTTCTAGCTAAAGCACGTTCAGCTATTGATGTTGGATACAGAGCACCGTTACAACATTCATTAAAATATTCAACAATTGCAAGAGAGTCGTGTATGAACAAGGTTCCTACTGTTAAAGAAGGTACTAACCCAGTTACTGAATACTCAAGAATTTCAGATTTATAATCTGAATGACTGAGATCAATGACATTAATATCGATTGGTAGTTGCGCTAATTCACTACATATCCATGCTCTTAATGACCATGTTGAACCAGTACCTACTGTTAATTGCATATATTAATCTCCGACAATAAATTGAATTGTTGTTTACGTTTATATAAACGTAAATATAATTTTCTACAAATTACGGGACAAAGTAATCTGCTATATATTTATTTTAAAGTAGCTGTTAGGAATTTTTTCGTGCTTTAATGGAATAAAGTAATGGCACTTGCTGTCCTTTATGTAGCATTTGATATCCTTTACCTTCAACATATTCAAGCCCTTCAAAACAATTATACGGACTATAAGGGTATTCTTTAAGGTGCTCTATACTCAAACCGGCCACAATTAAAGCATTAACAACTTCACTTAAGGAATGTGCCCACGTTAACATTTTTGATTTTATACCATCACAGTTTTCCGTGTATGTCCCCTCTTCTTCAATATCCGGTTCAGATCGTGGAAAGTACGAATAACCGCATAATAAATCATTAAAAGTATGAAATTCTACAAGATGAAACTCACCACCAACTTTTAATGAATTAGCAATTGTTTTGGCCCAAAGATTTAGGTTAGGTAACCAACAAAGCACACCGTAGGAAGTAAATACAATATCAAATAGTTCTGTATTTTCATCACCAAATTGATAAATGTCCTTAGCAATAAAGGATGCATTGAGTTCTGGGTCAGAGTTAAGCAGATTGGCCTGTGCAATCGCTTCTGTTGACAAATCTACTCCAGTAACCGTAGCCCCTTGCCTAGCCCACGATAATGAATCTTGGCCAAAATGGCACTGAAGGTGTAACATGCTTTTTCCTTGAACATTACCAACTTGTTCAAGTTCGATGTGATTAAGTGATGACTTTCCATCTTTGAAAGCCTCAACATTATAAAACTTGGAATCAATATGCACTTTAGTTCTCTTATCCCATGCATCCTTATTAATATTTAAATATTCCATATCGTAATTTTCCTCTTATATCTCATTAATTACAAATTAAGAATTAACCTCAACGTATTGTAATCTATTATTTTTTAAAGCAGTCTGCTTATGGTTGTCTTTATATCGAATACAAAAATCAAAAAATATTTAAGGTCGATTAAGTTCCACATATTCAGAGGTTAAACTAAAATGGTTGCCCCCCATTTTACCCACAGAGTTAATTAACTGCTGATTTATATTTCCGTCTAAATATAAATCATCACGTACATAAATATACTTTACATCCAAAAGAACAACAGTCCCTCCTGTTGGCAAGTCACTAATACCAATCACTTCTCTTAACGTACACTCGTAACGAACTGGAGAATCTTTAACTGAAAGTGGTATTACTTTATAGCTGCCACAACTTTCGACGTCTGCAAAATCAAATTCACTTTCTTCAATTTTAAGACTTTCACTTGTCATGTTCATTTTTTTTAATAAATCGCTATTTACAATATTAACAACGCACTCTCCTGTTTCTATTAAATTCTTTAACGTATCTTTATCAATGCCACTTCTTGGTGTTACCTGTGTATAAAGAAGTACCGGAGGATTACAACTTGCAACAGTAAAAAATGAATAAGGAGCCAAATTATCGATATTATCGCCTGAACGTGTACTGATCCATGCAATTGGTCGAGGTGTTACACCACCATTAAGAAGACGATATTTTTTTTGGTTTTCTAATTCTGTTACATCAAAGATCATTACGTTTCCATTGAATATTGTTATGTTTTTTGCAAAGTGTTGTTGGCAACCATTCCATTTCGTGGCTTTACATCTCGCGCGATATAAAGAGTTTAGGAAGTGGAAAGGCTATGATGCTTGATAACGAGCGATAACAGAAATGTTACACAGACGACTGTAGACCTTCCCTATTGATAATCCTCCGTGCAGAGTTATTTAGGTGCCAATCCCATGTCATCTAACCTAAATAATATTTCTTCTTTTTGGTTATTAGCCACTTCTTGCCAATGAATACCTTCTCGTGCGCCTATAATTGCGTATATAGAATTTAAGCCAGTGCCTTTGACAGTTTGTTTGAGTTGTTTATATAACTCAAATGGCTCTATTGCCATAAATTCTTCAACTGAGTTGATATTAACCTTTGCTAAAATTTCTTCACTTTTAGGTCCAAACCCTTTTAAATCTCTTAATCTCATTTTTAAAGTTCTACCTTCTATTTTTCAACATGTTTACTCCAAAAATAGCCTAGGCTATAGAAGGTTTAATTTAATACTTGCGACACTTATCCAATATCTGTAATTTTCAGCATTTGATTCGCCTTTGATTTTCAAAAATATGAATTAAATAGTATCACTTAAATGTTTATTACATTCTAACAGACTTAGATTAACCTCTTACCATTAATGAGAGATGTTTGCTGATGTTCGAGTATAAATCAATGGCAATACACTTCTATGTCCGACAATTAGGCAATTAATACTACATTACCAATATCATGAGTTAACGCCGAAATAACATTTTGGTTTTTGATTTTATATCGATAACGCCCTTGTATATTGACGTAAAATAATTGGTTTAAATTAATGAAGAACAAACAACAGCCAACTGTTAGCAGCCACTTTTTAAGTGGCCATATTAGCTACAGCAATCATTTGTAGCAATGAATTCCATCAGATAATAGCTACATAAAACAAATAAGGATGTAAAAATAATAATGTTCCATAAATCACTTTTTTGACAACAATCACGTCCTTTGTGAGCGTATATTTCTCATCTTACTTTGTAGCTCAATGCAAATTTGCAGAGATCATATCAAACAAGACAACTGCATTTAAAAATAACATTTTGAAATTATTTTAAGCGGTTACCTTGAAAAAATCGGCATAAAAAAACCCAATACAGACTATTGGGTTTTAAAGATATTCACAAACAAGTAGTACAGATTAAGAACAATTAACCAATTTGAGTTAAGCCTTTCATATACGGCTGTAATACTTTTGGAATGGCAACACTGCCGTCAGCTTGCTGGTAGTTTTCTAAAACAGCGACTAACGTCCGCCCGACAGCCAATCCTGAACCATTAAGTGTATGAACCAGTTCTGGCTTGCCTGTTTCGGTATTTCTATAACGTGCCTGCATACGACGTGCTTGGAAGTCACCCATATTTGAACATGATGAAATTTCACGATAGGTATTTTGAGCAGGCAACCACACTTCTATATCAAAGGTTTTTGTCGCACTAAAACCAATATCGCCGGTGCACAAAACAACGGTACGAAATGGTAGTTCTAATTTCTCTAATATTGTTTCTGCATGCCCGGTTAACTGTTCTAAAGCGCTAAATGAGTCTTCTGGCTTTACAATTTGCACCATTTCAACTTTATCAAACTGGTGTTGACGAATTAAGCCACGAATATCTCGTCCGTAAGAGCCAGCTTCACTACGAAAACATGGCGTATGTGCACACATTTTTAATGGTAATTCAGACTCTTCCAAAATTTCGTTACGCACAAGGTTTGTTAACGGTACTTCGGCTGTAGGAATAAGTGAAAGTTTTTTACTGTTTAAATCAGTATGAAATAAGTCTTCACCAAACTTTGGTAATTGCCCTGTACCGTATAACGAGTCATGATTAACTAAATAAGGAACATACATTTCTTGATAGCCATGTTCATCACTATGCACATCTAACATAAATTGCGCTAAAGCACGATGTAATTTAGCCACACCACCACGCATGACAGCAAAACGAGTACCAGCTAATTTGGCACCACTTTCAAAGTCTAGCCCTTTGTCAATGGCACTGCCGATATCAACGTGATCTTTAATATCGAAGTCAAAGGTACGTGGTGTGCCCCACTTTTTGATTTCAACGTTATCATCTTCACTTGCGCCAGCTGGTACCGAGTCATGAATTAAGTTAGGGATAGCAGATACGATCGCTTCAATTTTTTCTAAAACAACATTTTGTTCTTCTTTCGCTGCATCCAAATCTTTACCAAGTTGACTGACTTCAGCTAACAAGGGTTGAATGTCTTCACCTTGTGCTTTGGCCTTACCAATCGATTTAGAGCGCGTATTACGTTGGCTTTGCAACTCTTGAGTTTTGATTTGAATGTCTTTGCGTTGCACTTCTAATGCTGATAACTGCGCAACGTCGAGTGTAAAGCCACGTTTTGCTAACAATTGTGCTGTTTGTTCAATGTCTGTTCTAAATAATTTTGGATCTAGCATGGGGATATCACGTATCTAGTAAAGTTAAAAATATTGGCTGATAACAACCAATTACTTATTAAAAAATGTCACAATAAACATACCTAAACCTGCTGCAAATATACAGAGGCTGACGTTAAGCAAAATGTTTATCATCGCTTTAAAAAAGTCACCTTGTTGTACTAACAATAAAGTGTCTAATGAAAAAGTTGAAAAGGTTGTAAAAGCACCTAGAAAACCAATACCAATCAATGTTCTATAAACGCTAACTTCTAAAGTACCTTGTTCAATTAATCCGTATAACATCCCCATCACAAGGGAGCCCGAAATATTAACCGCCAACGTCGCAAAAGGGAAACCTTTTCCGAGCCAATTTAAGATTAATTGTGAAATAAAAAAACGAAGGCTTGCACCACACGCCCCACCTAAAGCCACAAATAGATATAAAGAGAAACTACTAATGGTATTAGTCATAACGTTGTTCATCACTTTGTTCATTTAATTGTTGTAGGTATTCAAGCTTATCTTTAAGTTGTTTTTCTAAACCACGTTCACTGGGCTGATAAAGCTGTGTTTGTGAAATTTCTTGAGGAAAATAATTTTCACCTGCCGCAAAAGCATTTATTTCATCATGAGCATAACGATATCCTCGTTTTTGACCGAGTTGTTTATCGATATTGCTTTTTATATTTTTTAAATGTAGTGGTACATCCAAATTGGCCGTCTCTTTCGCTAATACCTTTGCTTGATTAAATGCTTGATATACAGCATTACTTTTTGGTGCTAATGCCATGTAGACGCAAGCTTGTGCGATAGCTCGTTCACCTTCACTTGGCCCTACGCGGACAAAAGTATCCCAGGCATTAATTGCTAACTGCATTGCTCGTGGGTCGGCATTGCCGATGTCTTCACTGGCGATAGCTAATAGTCGTCTTGCAACATATAATGGATCTCCTCCACCCGTTAATATACGTGCATACCAGTATAGTGCGGCATCAGGGTTAGAACCGCGCACTGACTTATGAAAAGCGCTGATCATATCGTAAAAAGCATCACCACCTTTATCATACAACGCCATTTTGCTACCCGCGACCTGCATGACTTGCTCAACAGTTATGGTTTTGGTGTTGTCTACAGGGTTAATACTGTCTAAACAGTTTTCTAATATATTAAGTAATCGGCGAGCATCACCATCAGCACAATTAAGTAGCTGTTTTTTGGCTGTTGGCGACATATCAATAGTAAATTGATTCTCACTGACTAATGCCTTATTTAATACCAAAGACAAATTTTCTTTGCTTAATTTTTTTAGGGTATAAACACGAGCTCGAGATAGAATGGCTTGGTTTAATTCAAAAGCAGGGTTTTCCGTCGTTGCCCCAATAAAAATAATCGTTCCATCTTCAATATGCGGTAAAAAAGCGTCTTGTTGACTTTTATTAAAGCGATGTACTTCATCAACAAACAAGATAGTGCGACGTTGCTGATGAATAGCACGTTGTTTAGCATTCTCTATCGCTTGTCTTATTTCTTTAATGCCCGAGGTAACGGCAGATACTCGTTCTATATCAGCATTAACGCGCTCGGCTATAATTTCTGCTAGTGTGGTTTTACCTGTACCTGGTGGCCCCCAAAATATTAAAGAATGACACTTGCCCTGTTCGATAGCCACACGAAGAGCCATGCCATGGGACAAAATATGTTCCTGACCTACGTAGTCAGCTAAACAAAGCGGCCGCATTCGCGCAGCTAGTGGTTTAAAATCGTCGTTTATTTCAAATCCTAAAGGTAATGAACCATTAACGTTGGTCATCTAAATATGAACCTGTAGGTAAAGAAAACAGAAATAAATCGGGTGCTGGAGCCATTGTAAAATTGGTGTTTTTTAGGCTTATCACACTAAGTTGACCTGTCGCATCTAAAAAAGTGAAACCTGAAAGTTGCTCTTTATCAAAATGTAACTCGAGTGTTTTAACTTGACTATTTGTATTATTTGCATGAATAAGATACGTTGCTTGATTAATTTGACTGACACTGTAATGGTCCCAAAGTTCTTGAGCATTACTGGTTAGTAATAATATCGGTGTATTAGCGATACTACTGGCTAATTTATAGGCTGTTGCTTGCTCAATAAAGGGGTCATGAACCCACAACGTTTGACCGTCAGATACGATCAACGACTCATCGGGTGTTTTCGTATTCCAATAAACCAAGTTAGGTTTACTTACCGCAAGTATTCCACCGCCTTCTTGTAACACGTTACCATTTTCGTCAATAATCTTCTGTTCAAAGTCAGCACTAAAAAAGCCAATTTTTGATAGCTTTTCAATAAGTTGAGTTTTAATGTCAGTCGATATTTTTTTACCTGAATCAGTAGGTTGTACAGTCGTTTCACTTGGCTTGTTGTTGGTTGATACGTCTGCAGCGTATGACGATTCAAGCGAAAATAATTGCGCCGACGTGATCATAAACATGAAAAGTCGTTTTTTATATAGAAACATTTTAATCCTTAACTGGCGGCGGTGCTAACACTTCACGTGCACCATTATTACCGGGGTTACTAACAATGCCTTGCAACTCCATTTGTTCAACAATACGGGCCGCTCTATTATAACCAATTCTAAACTTACGTTGCACACTAGAAATTGATACACGACGTGTCTCAGTGACAAAAGCGATAGCTTCATCGTATAAAACATCAAGTTCTTCTTCACCGCTTTCTGCTTGTTCGCCAGGTAACAGTATTTCGTTGTCTGTGTCACCCGTCGTAATCGCATCAATATAATCTGGAGTACCACGGGATTTCCAATCTTTTACAATGGCATGTACTTCATGATCGTCAACAAAAGCGCCATGCACACGTGTTGGTACACCAGAGCCAGGAGGAAGATAGAACATATCTCCCCAACCAAGTAACTGCTCTGCTCCTTGTTGATCAAGAATCGTTCTAGAATCAATACGAGAGGAAACTTGCAGCGCCATACGTGTGGGAATATTGGCTTTTATTAAGCCGGTAATAACATCAACCGATGGGCGTTGTGTAGCAAGAATCAAATGAATACCAGCTGCCCTTGCCTTTTGCGCAATTCGACCGATTAACTCTTCTACTTTCTTACCTACAACCACCATCATATCGGCGAATTCGTCGACGATGACAACAATACTAGGTAATTTTTCTAGTTCAGGTGGTGTTTGATCTAAACCGTCACTGGGCTGCCATGTTGGATCAATTAATGGCTCACCGTCAGCAATCGCTTGAAGTACTTTTTGGTTATAACCCTTGAGGTTTCTGACACCTAATGACGACATCACTTTATAGCGTCGCTCCATTTCACCGACACACCATCTTAGTGCATTGGCGGCATCTTTCATGTCAATAACTACTTCTGATAATAAATGTGGAATCCCTTCATAAACTGACAATTCCAACATTTTTGGGTCAATCATGATCAATCGTACATCATCAGGAGTTGATTTGTATAATAGGCTTAAAATCATGGTATTTACGGCAACTGACTTACCCGAACCGGTAGTACCTGCCACTAATAAATGTGGCATTTTTCCTAAATCAACAACAACAGGGTCACCGGCAATGTCCGAGCCAATCGCCATGGTTAATGGTGAAGTAGACTCAATAAATTCTTTACTAGAAATAATATCATGTAGAGGTACAATTTCTCGGTGCTTATTAGGAAGCTCGATACCAATGACCGACTTACCTGGGATCACTTCAACAACACGAACACTTTTAGCTGATAATGAACGTGCCAAATCTTTTGATAAGCCCGTTATTTTACTAACTTTTACACCTGGAGCTAAATCTAATTCAAACCGCGTAATTACAGGACCAGGGAATACTGAAACGACGTGAACGATAACACCAAACTCTTTAAGTTTTGCCTCGACTAAGCGACTCACTTTATCTAAGTCTTCTTGCATGATTGGGTTTTCAGCTTTATCTGGTCTATCAAGTAGGTCTATAGATGGCATACCTTCATATTTTATGGCAAGCTCATTGGCAGTTGAAATCGTTGAGGTGGGTGTTTCTGTAACCGATATTTTTTCAACACCTTCAAAGGCTGCTGTAATTTCTTCAGTACTGACATGTTCTTGTACGTTAATGGCTAAAGGTTCTCCCATTAAGTCGCTGATATCAACAAAAGGCTCTAGTTCATCATCAAGTTCAAATGGCATATCGTTTTTGCTGGTGGCAATAATATCTCGCTCTGATGATGCTGAAATAGCAGAAAATGCATGCGACAATTCTTTTTGTGGCTTTTCAATCACTTCAGATTTGTTGGTTATTGTTTTAGGCGATACCTTATTTTCGTCGATCTTTGTTTCATCAAGTGCTTTTTCACTACCATTGTTACTAGTGCCAAATTGCTGTTTTAATATTGATGGTACAGTGATTAGATATTGCGCTGATGCAATGGTGTAAGCTCCAGTTAAGTCAATAAACCTTAATAAAGATAAGCCTGTTAACAACACAAAGCCTGCACCACAAAAAGTTAAAAACAGTAGTGTTGAGCCAACAAATGAGAAATAGGGTAATAATGTATTACTGAGCACATCACCTAGTATACCGCCGGCAGAAAAATAAAATACATCATCAAAATTCATACTGGCTATTGAAGTGATACCAATATAAAACATGATAAAACCAATAAACTTCAGACCTAATGTTAAATAATCGAGCTGCATTAAACGATAATATTTTTGAAAAAGTAACCAACCACATATCGCCATAACAAAAGGCAAACTATAGGCAATGAGGCCAAATAAGTTTAGCAATAAGTCAGATAAATAAGCGCCAACAGCACCCCCCAAATTACGAACAGGTGTTTGATAACCCGTTTGTGCCCAACCAGGATCGGCGGGGTCAAAGCTAAAAAGCGCCAACATAATGAACATAGCAAAAACACATGAAACTAATAACCCAGCTTCAAGTAGTCGTTGCACACCATTTAATTTTGAAGAATCAGAAGACAATATAATTACCAAGAAAAATGTATTGTTGATATATACAGTAAAGTAGCAAATTATTGCTCTTAGTTAAATGCTTTAATTACAATTAACGCTTAATTGGCAAGTAATTAGTCGATTTGACTTCTTCCATTACCACATAAGTTCTACTTTCACTTACTGCGGGTAATCTCAATAATGTATCTCCCAATAATTGACGATAAGCAGCCATATCGGCAACCCGTGTTTTCAAAAGAAAATCAAAATCACCAGAAACTAAATGACATTCTTGAATGACATCAAGCTCATGTACAGCATTCGAAAAATCGTCAAATACATCTGGACTGGTTTTTGTTAGCGTAATTTCAACTAAAACCAACAATGCGGCTTCTAGTTTTAGAGGGTTTAATATTGCTTGATAACCTTTGATATAGTTTTCTTTCTCGAGTCGTTTAACCCTTTCAAGGCAGGGTGTTGGGCTTAATCCGACTCTTTTTGAGAGTTCAACGTTTGATAAACGTGCATTTTTTTGTAATTCGACCAAAATATTGCGATCAATTCGATCTAAACTTTTATCTTGATTATTTATCATTTTATAAAACTCCGCTCAATACATCTATTGCAGGATTATATATCGTCATAACAAATAATTCGAGAGGTTAATTCGAGAATAACGTTTTATAATAGTCGCAAATATTAAGACATTTATACAACAAGAGAAATTATTATGATTATTGGTGTTCCTAAAGAAATAAAAAATCACGAGTATCGTATTGGTTTAACTCCGGCGGGTGTTAAAGAATTAACCGTTAACGGTCATGAAGTGATTGTTGAGAATAATGGTGGTGCTTCAATTGGTTTTGATAATGAACAATATGTTACTGCTGGTGCAAAGATAATTGATTCTGCAGCAGAAATTTTCGCAACTGCTGAGATGATAATCAAAGTAAAAGAGCCTCAAGCAATCGAATGTAAAATGCTTCGTCCAGGTCAAATACTTTTCACTTACTTACATTTGGCTCCAGATCCACAACAAACTGAATTGTTAGTTGCTTCAGGCGCTACTTGTATCGCTTATGAAACGGTTACAGCAGCCGCGGGTGGTTTACCTTTATTAGCACCAATGTCTGAAGTTGCCGGCCGTATGTCTATTCAAGCAGGCGCTCATGCTTTGGAAAAAGCACAAGGCGGTTTAGGTGCCTTATTAGGTGGCGTTCCGGGTGTAGCTCCTGCCAAAGTATTAGTTATTGGTGGTGGCGTTGTTGGCACACAAGCTGCGCGTATGGCAGTTGGTATGGGAGCAGACGTTACCATTTTAGATCGTTCTTTACCTCGTCTACGTCAATTGGACACCGAATTTGATGGCCGTTTAAAAACTGTCTATTCAACAGCTGATGCAATGGATCAGTTAATTGTTGATGCGGATTTAGTCATTGGTGCTGTATTGATACCGGGTGCAGCAGCACCTAAATTGGTCACAAAAACACATATAAAAATGATGAAGAAAGGCGCTGTTGTTGTTGATGTTGCTATCGACCAAGGTGGTTGTTTTGAGACCTCTAAAGCGACAACTCATCAAGAGCCAACTTATGTTGTTGATGACGTAGTACATTATTGTGTAGCAAATATGCCAGGTGGTGTTGCGCGTACTTCAACTATGGCATTAACGAATGCAACAATGCCATTTGCTGTGACACTTGCCAATAAAGGTGCTAAACAAGCAATGCTTGATGACGTACATTTAATGAATGGTTTAAATGTTTTAGGTGGAAAAATCACTTACAAACCTGTTGCTGACGTTTTAGGCTACAACTACGTAACACCTGAAGATGCAATTGCTACTTTATAAATTTCATTAAATATTAAAAATAATTGAAAGCCTTAGTCAGATAATGACAAAGGCTTTTTTTATTTATCAACTGAAAAAAACATTTGGCTACATTAGTTGTTTAATATCCAGTCAACGTACAGTTAACCTTGCACTTTTTCTATTTTCTATAAATATATTATATAAAAACTGTTTTACCCTCTTGTGATCTTTGCTTAAAATCCCAATTAATAGTTTATCAATTTTTCTTTTCATTTTTTTGGAGTGATTCATGAGCGAAGCAAGACATTGCCCGTTACTCATTTTGGGTTCAGGCCCTGCCGGTTATACTGCTGCTGTATATGCTGCACGAGCTAATTTAAAACCTGTTATGATAACGGGTATGCAACAAGGTGGTCAGCTGACGACTACAACTGAAGTTGAAAACTGGCCAGGCGATGCCGATGACTTAACAGGCCCTGCATTAATGGAGCGTATGCAAAAACACGCTGAAAAATTTGAGACAGAGATCATTTTTGATCACATCAATGACGTTGATTTTTCTAATCGTCCTTTTCGTTTAACTGGTGATTCAGGCTCTTACACTTGTGATGCTCTTATCATCTGTACTGGCGCATCAGCACAATACTTAGGCTTACCTTCAGAAGAGGCCTTTATGGGCAAAGGTGTGTCTGCTTGTGCTACTTGTGATGGCTTTTTTTATCGTAATCAAAAAGTCGCCGTTGTTGGTGGTGGTAATACAGCTGTTGAAGAAGCATTATATTTATCCAATATTGCTTCTGAAGTACACTTAGTTCATCGTCGTGAAACTTTTCGATCTGAAAAAATATTAACTGACCGTTTATACGAAAAAGTTAAAAATGGCAACATTACTCTGCATTTAAACCAAACACTAGATGAAGTATTAGGTGATAATATGGGTGTGACGGGTGTACGTTTAAAAGAGACTCAATCAGATAGTACTAAAGATATTGATGTTATGGGTTGTTTTATTGCTATTGGTCACAAACCTAATACCGACATTTTTAAAGATCAACTTGATATGAAAGATGGTTATTTAACGATTCAAAGTGGTACACAAGGTAATGCCACACAAACGAGTGTTGAAGGTATTTTTGCTGCTGGTGATGTTGCTGACCATATTTATCGTCAAGCGATTACATCTGCAGGTGCAGGTTGTATGGCAGCCCTTGATGCTGAACGCTATTTAGATGCAAAAGAGTAACTAAGTTATTTCGACCGTGAGCCAGACACTTCATTTTATTGAGCCGAATAGTCTGGCCTTCCCTCCACTAAATCAAGCCTTAGACGAACCCAATGGGTTACTAGCAATAGGAGGAGATCTATCAACAAAACGTCTCTGTAGCGCCTATAGTCATGGGATATTCCCTTGGTATAGCAAAGATGAACCCATTATGTGGTGGTCCCCCAATCCAAGGGCTGTTATTCCAACATCCACAATTAGAATAAACAAAACACTTAAAAAAATATTAAATAAACAGTGCTTTGAAGTCTCTATAAATACGTGTTTTAATCAAATCATCGATCTTTGTGCCGATGCACCATTTCGGCCTGATGCAACGTGGATAGTTAGCGACATGTTAAATGCTTATAAAGTGTTGCATAAACAAGGTCATGCTCACTCTATTGAAGTTTGGCAAGACGATAAACTGGTAGGTGGACTTTATGGCGTTGCTATTAATGGCTACTTTTCAGGAGAATCTATGTTTTATAAAACAAGTAATGCATCAAAAGTGGCACTTGTCGCTTTGGCGAAATTGCTACAAAGCATTGACGTGAAATTTATAGATTGTCAAATAACCAATCCCTTTCTTGAAGATATGGGATGTATAGAAATAAGCAGAAGAACTTTCATTGAAAATCAAGAAATCGCGAAACAAATTAATGTGCCATATGGCTTTTGGCAACCTCGCTATTTATCAGAAAAAATATGAGTGAAGATTTTAAATTAGGGATCACTGAATCTTTTCCTTGTAATTATTTACCCGATCAACTTGAACGCTTACTAGTTGCCACAGATCCTAGGCTACAAGATAATAAACATTACAGCTGGTTGATGGCACAAGGTTTTCGTCGTAGTGGTGAACAGATATATCGTCCTCATTGTGTCAATTGCAGCGCTTGTCAGTCCATTAGAGTATTGGTGAACGAATGTGAATACTCTAAAAGTCAAAAACGTAATATAAAACGTAACTGTCAGTTTCGTTTACAAAGTTCTCATCAGTTACAATCGTCATATTATCCTCTATACGAGCAATATATAAATACGGTACATGCTGATGGTAGTATGTACCCTGCAAATTATGAACAATTTGAAAGTTTTGTAAAAAGTAAAATTAGCCAACCCATGTATCTTGAGATTTGGGATAATAAGATATTGATCTCTGTTGCAGTTATTGATGTCTTAAGTGATGCACTATCAGCCGTTTATACTTTTTATCATCCTGGATACCGTAACAACGCTATTGGCATATATTCTATTTTGATGCAGATTGAATTAGCAAAAAAACAAAACAAAACTTATCTTTATCTTGGTTATCAAATTGATGATTGTCAGAAAATGAATTACAAGAACAAGTATCACCCTCACCAAAGGTTGGTATTAAACAAATGGCATACTGTAAATAAATAACACAATAGCTTTACATTACCCGTTCAATTCGGCATCATCTGCCCAGCTTTTTATTTAGTACTAATTTGAACAAATATTTGTCCTTAAACGAGGATAATAAATCAAGTTGGTTACAGTGCAACTATAGAGGTTTTACGCCCAATGGCGAAAGAAGAAAATATTGAAATGCAAGGTACCGTGTTAGATACACTACCTAATACTATGTTCCGCGTTAAATTGGAAAATGATCATGTAGTTACTGCTCATATTTCAGGAAAAATGCGTAAAAATTATATTCGTATATTAACCGGCGATACCGTTACGGTTGAATTAACGCCTTATGACTTATCTAAAGGTCGCATTATTTTCCGCGCTAGATAGTTTTATTATTTAATAAATTTAAAGCCCTGTAACGGTACCGTTACAGGGCTTTTTTTATAGAGTGTGCTTATATAAAAATGAGTAATACCAAAAGCATTACTCATTATTGTTCAAGCTAAAATTACTGTTGCTCTACTAATTCTTTTTTACTTTCACAGGTAACAACCAGTTTATCCTTTTTAACGCCAACCTTTGCGACCCCACCATGAGTCAAGTCACCAAAAAGTAATTCATTAGCAAGCTCTTTCTTTAAATGCTTTTGGATAAGTCGTGCCATCGGACGTGCGCCCATTGTTTTGTCATAACCATGCTCAGCCAGCCATTTTCTAGCATCTTTGGTTAATTCTAACGAAACGCCCTTTTCATCGAGTTGCGCTTGTAATTCAACAATAAATTTATCTACCACTTGATAAATGACTTCTGTATCCAAATGATTAAACCAAACGATATTATCTAATCTGTTTCTAAATTCTGGTGCAAAGACTTTATTAATTTCATCCATTGCATTCAAACTATTATCTTGTTGTTTAAAACCAATAGATTGACGTGTTGTTTCACTAACACCAGCATTTGTTGTTAGGACCAAAATAATATTTCTAAAGTCTGCTTTTCGCCCGTTATTATCTGTTAATACACCATGATCCATAACTTGAAGTAAAATATTAAAAACATCCGAGTGGGCTTTTTCAATTTCATCGAGTAATACTACGGCATGTGGGTGCTTAAGTACGGCGTCTGTTAATAAACCACCTTGTTCATAACCTACATATCCTGGTGGCGCCCCAATTAAGCGACTAACAGCATGTTTCTCCATATACTCAGACATATCATAACGAAGCAATTCAACACCAAGGGTTTTAGCAAGTTGCTGTGTGACTTCTGTTTTACCAACACCTGTCGGTCCAGCAAACAGAAATGAGCCAACCGGCTTTGTTTCAATGCCAAGACCAGCTCTAGATAAGCGGATCACAGAAGATAATTCATCAATGACATGATCTTGTCCAAAGACCACAAGCTTTAAATTACGGTCGAGTGTTTTAAGACTATCTTTTTCTGAGGAAGAAACCGATTTTTCCGGTATTCTTGCCATTTTTGCAACAATGCTTTCAATATCATTATTATTAATGACTTTCTTACGTTTTGATGCAGTGACAAGTTGCTGCTTTGCCCCTGCTTCATCGATAACATCAATCGCTTTATCGGGTAGAAATCTATCATTAATATACTTAGCAGACAGTTGAGCGGCGGCTCTAAGTGCTTTATTAGTATAACGAATACCATGATGTGACTCATATTTTTCTTTTAAGCCTACCAATATTTTGGTGGTATCATCGACACTTGGTTCGACCACATCTATCTTTTGAAAACGTCTTGCCAAAGCCCGATCTTTTTCAAAAACACCTTGATATTCTTGATACGTTGTTGAACCTATACAACGAAGCTTGCCCGCAGATAATAATGGCTTGATTAAATTAGAAGCGTCCATCATGCCACCAGAAGCGGCTCCAGCACCGATAATGGTGTGAATTTCATCAATAAATAAAATGGCATTACCATCATCTTCCAGCTCTTTTAATAATGATTTAAAACGTTTCTCAAAATCACCTCGGTATTTTGTACCAGCCAAAAGAGCGCCCATATCAAGTGAATATATTGTGGCATCGGCTAATACCTCAGGCACCTTATCAGAAATAATAAGATTCGCTAATCCCTCAGCAATTGCCGTTTTACCAACACCAGCTTCACCAACAAATAAAGGGTTGTTTTTGCGACGACGACTTAATACTTGTAGTGTTCTTTCTAATTCATCATCTCGTCCAATTAAAGGATCTATATTTCCTTTCAACGCCTCTTCATTTAAATTAGAAGCAAAGTTTTCAATGGTGCGAGGTTCTTCTTCAGTCTTATTGGCATTTTCATCTATCGACTGAGGGTTTTCATGGTGTTCTACTTTTGAGATGCCATGAGAAATAAAGTTAACAATATCCAAACGGCTAATATCTGATTTTTTTAGGAAGTATGCTGCTTGTGATTCTTGTTCACTAAATATTGCAACTAAAACATTTGAGCCATTAACTTCACTTTTCCCCGATGACTGCACATGAAATACAGCTCGTTGTAAAACACGTTGAAAACCTAACGTCGGCTGTGTTTCACGTTCTTCTTCACCGCTAGGAATAACTGGCGTAGTCTCACTAATAAATGCGAGTAAGTCTTTTCTTAACGTTGGCATGTTTGCACCACACGCTGTTAAGGCTTCAATAGACGATGGATTATCTAATAAGGCAAGTAATAAGTGTTCAACCGTCATAAATTCATGCCGTAAATCTTTAGCTTGACGGAAAGCTAAATTTAGCGATATTTCTAGGTCTTTATTTAGCATAGGTGACTCCATTTATAAACCATACGACTTTACGCTTTTTCCATCGAACACTTTAAAGGGTGTTGATTTTCATAAGCGTAACTACTTACTTGATTAACTTTGGTTTCTGCAATTTCCGCAGTGTACGTGCCACATCGAGCTTTACCCTTATAATGAATATCAAGCATAATATCGGTAGCTTGCTCTGAATTCATATTAAAAAACCTTCGTAAAACCTCAACAACAAAATCCATAGGTGTATAATCGTCATTTAATAAAATAACCGTATACATCGGTGGTTTTTGAATTTCATTTATAACCTCTTCATCAAGTAATTCTTGATTATCGGTTGATTCTTTCCACTTGCTCATAGTTCTATATTAGCCTGTCATTGGTGATTTTGCTGTAACATTTCATAAAATAATAAATCTAATTATTTCCATAAATTCGATAATATTACTTGACTATTTAATTATTTTATCTACGATTCAATTGATGGCTATTTTTTAATCGCCTGCTAAAGAAAAAGTTTATTGCTTTTAGGAAGCATAACAATACCAAGTTCATTGAAATAAAGGATGTAGATGTATGGCCCACGGTACAGTTAAATGGTTTAATAATGCAAAAGGTTTTGGTTTTATTCGTCCAGTAGATGGTGGTGAAGATATTTTTGCTCACTACTCTACAATCCAGATGGAAGGATACCGTACTCTCAAAGCAGGTCAAGATGTAAATTATGAGTTAAATGCCGGTCCTAAAGGCCATCATGCCGCTAGTATAACACCTTCGGAAATTGAGTCAGAAGAAGAATAGATAAACCCTCATATTTTGATCGTAAAAAACACAGCTCCGCTGTGTTTTTTAGTATATTAAATCAATAAAATTACATGTGCGAAATAATACAATCACCAAATTCAGAACATGTTACCAACGTTGCATTATCCATTAACCTTTCAAAGTCATAGGTTACTGTTTTGGCATTAATTGCACCGGACATACCTTTAAGTAGTAAATCAGCCGCTTCAAACCACCCCATATGACGAAGCATCATTTCTGCAGATAAAATAACCGAACCGGGATTAACTTTATTTAACCCTGCGTATTTAGGGGCTGTACCATGCGTTGCTTCAAAAATAGCAATATCATCATTTAAATTAGCACCAGGCGCTATACCAATACCGCCAACCTGCGCCGCTAAGGCATCAGATAAATAATCGCCATTTAAATTAAGTGTTGCAATAACGCTGTACTCTGCAGGTCTCAATAAAATTTGTTGTAACATGGCATCAGCTATAACATCTTTTATAATAATTTCTTTACCATTATTAGGATTTATTAAAGAACACCACGGACCACCGTCAATTAAATTAGCAGCAAACTCTTCTCTTGCTATATCATAACCCCACTCTTTAAATGCACCTTCGGTATATTTCATGATGTTGCCTTTGTGCACTAAGGTGACCGATTCACGATCATTGTCTATCGCGTATTGAATCGCTTTCCTAACAAGTCGCTCACTGCCTTCTTTTGACACTGGTTTGATACCAATACCACAATTTTCGGTAAAACGAATTTTTGTTGCGCCCATTTCCTCTGTCAAAAACGTGATGATTTTTTTCGCTTGTTCGCTACCTGCTTGATATTCAATTCCCGCGTAAATATCTTCTGAATTTTCTCGAAAAATGACCATATCAACTTCACTTGGCTTTTTAACCGGGCTTGGTACTCCTGTAAACCATTGCACGGGACGTTGGCATACGTACAAATCAAGAACTTGCCTAAGAGCAACATTTAAAGAACGCATGCCTCCACCAACAGGTGTGGTTAAGGGGCCTTTAATACCCACTTTATATTTTTTGAACATTGCTAATGTTTCGTCAGGTAGCCATGTTTCTGAATCATACGTTTGAGTGGCTTTTTCTCCAGCATATACTTCCATCCAATGTATTTTACGTTTTTCTTGATATGCCTTATTTACCGCGGCATTAACAACTTTAATCATCGGAGGTGTAACATCAATACCAATTCCATCTCCTTCAATAAATGGAATAATAGGATTATTAGGTACAATTAACTTGCCGTTGTCGATAGTGATTTGCTCACCCATGCTTGGTATTGAAACTTTATTAGTCATGTCTACTCCAAAAGTTAACGTTAATATTTTTGACTGATGACAGTCCTATTGAAAACCTACAGTTCGTCATACAAATAAACTATATGAAAAATATTGACGATACTAATCACTTGTTTGTGATAGCGAACATAAATGAGCTAAATAGTGAGAGGTAAGGAGGAAAATTAGTGTAGAAGAGACTGGCGTATTTTCACATTATCATGCGTAGAAGCAGATACTTAACTTAGGTCTGGAACGCTCTTTATAAATAAAACTGACCGTTCATCCTGAACATCGTCATTCCTTCACATCCATGTGACCATGACATACCGTTCATCCTGAACATAAAAAAGGTTAGACAATTTTGTCTAACCTCTCAGATAAAACAGTTTAACTACATTAATAAATTACAATAAAGTAGATAAAATAGTATTTAGGGTTTCACTTGGACGCATCGCTTTTTCTGCAAGGGTTACATCAGCATAGTAATAACCATTAATATCCATTTTAGGACCCTGAGCATTATTTAACTCTTCAACAATTTTATCTTCTTGCTTAGTTAATGCTTGTGCAACAGCGACAAAACTTGCTTTTAATTCTTCATCTGCAGTCTGTTCTGCGAGTGCTTGTGCCCAATACATTGCAAGATAAAAATGACTGCCACGATTATCAAGCTCACCTACTCGACGTGACGGAGATTTATTTGTATCAAGGAACTTACCCGTAGCAGCATCTAGCGTATCCGCTAATACTTGTGCTTTGGCATTTCCTGTAGAAACACTTAAGTGTTCAAGTGAAGCCGCTAATGCTAAAAATTCACCTAAAGAATCCCAACGTAAATGATTTTCTTTTTCAAATTGTTGAACATGTTTAGGTGCTGAGCCACCAGCACCCGTTTCAAATAAACCACCGCCATTCATCAGTGGTACAATAGAAAGCATTTTGGCGCTCGTTCCTAGTTCTAAAATAGGAAATAAATCTGTTAAATAATCGCGTAATACATTACCTGTAACAGAGATTGTATCCTCGCCTTTCGCTGTGCGTACTAATGTAAACTCACAAGCTTGCACAGGTGCTAGAATTTGAATATCTAAAGCGGCAGTATCGTGATCGGCTAAATAAGTATTTACCTTTTTAATCATTTCAACATCATGACCTCGATTTTCATCTAACCAGAAAACAGCAGGAACATTAGTTGCTTTAGCGCGAGTAACGGCAAGCTTAACCCAGTCTTGGATTGGCGCATCTTTAACCTGACACATTCTCCAAAGATCACCTTCCGCAACAGTATGTTCTAATAATGTTTCACCATTATCATTTACAACACGAACAGACCCCTCTCCTGTCATAGTGAAAGTTTTGTCATGTGAGCCATACTCTTCAGCTTTTTGCGCCATTAAACCAACATTTGGGACGGTTCCCATGGTAGTAGGATTAAAAGCACCGTTTTCACGACAAAAATCAACAACCGCTGAAAATACACCCGCATAGTTGCGGTCAGGGATCATAAATTTAGTATCTTTTTGTTTACCTTCTTTATCCCACATCATACCTGAAGCACGTATCGCTGCTGGCATGGATGCATCAATAATGACATCACTTGGTACATGAAAGTTAGTAATACCTTTATCGGAGTCAACCATTGCTACTTCAGGACGAGTATTGTAAACAGCCGCTAAATCAGCTTCGATCTCAGCTTTTTTATCACTTGGTAAACGTTCAATTTTTGCATAAACATCACCAATACCATTATTTGCATCAACACCTAATTGCTCAAAAATTGCTGCGTGCTTAAAAAACACATCTTTGTAAAATACTTTAACGGCATAACCAAACATAATGGGATCTGAAACTTTCATCATGGTTGCTTTTAAATGAAGAGAAAGTAAAACACCTTCTTCTTTAGCTTTTACCGTTTGTGTTTCATAAAAATCAACTAATGCTGACTTACTCATTACTGCAGCATCAATAATTTCTTTATCTAGTAACGTTAAGTGTTCTTTTAATAAAGTAACATCACCGTTTTGAGCAACAAATTCAATTTTAACATTTGTTGCGCCATCAATGGTGACTGATTTTTCACTACCATAAAAATCACCTGCAGCCATATGAGCGACATGAGATTTAGAATCTTTAGACCAAGCCCCCATTGAATGTGGATTATTACGAGCATATTGCTTAACTGATCCTGGAGCACGACGGTCTGAATTTCCTTCACGTAAAACAGGATTTACCGCTGAGCCTAGTACTTTTGCGTAAGTCAATTTAATTGATTGCTCCGCTTCATTTTGTGGTTCAGCTGGGTAATCAGGTAAATCAAAACCTTTCTCTTGTAGCTCTTTAATAACAGCTTGCAATTGTGGGATTGACGCTGAAACATTGGGCAATTTAATAATGTTTGCTTCAGGTGTTTTTGCTAACTGGCCCAATTCAGCTAGTGCATCGCTAACTCGCTGCTCGGCCGTTAAGTATTTAGGGAAATTAGCAAGAACACGACCTGCTAATGAAATATCACGTGTTTCTATGTCAATACCTGATGAAGCAGTATAAGCTTGGATAATCGGCAATAAAGAATGCGTTGCTAATGCTGGAGCTTCGTCGGTAATAGTATATATAATTTTAGATGAGTCAGTATTCATTGTGTTTCCTACGTAGAAATTACCAGTGATCAGTATAAAATGCATAAACATTCAACAATCGTTAATTGACATGCACTTTTTAATAAATTAATTTTCGCGCGCATAGTATCGGAATTCGAAGAATATTAATATAGTGGATATTTATATGATTAAATTTTTTAATATGGAAATAGTGTGATTACCAAGAAAAACAGAGGACCACAAGGACGCGTGTTCAGGAAACAAGCAAAGGTACGACCAGTTGATTTTGAACAAAAAATAGTCTTATTCAATAAACCTTTTGATGTATTAAGCCAATTTACTGATGATGAAAAAAGAAAAACACTAGCTGATTTTATCGATATCAAAGAAGTGTATGCCGCAGGACGTCTTGATCGTGATAGTGAAGGGTTATTACTGTTGACCAATGATGGCAAATTACAACACCAACTTGCCAATCCAAAACAAAAAACAATCAAGACCTATTGGGTACAAGTTGAGGGGCTACCAAATGAAAAAGATCTTAGCAAACTACGCACGAGTATAACTTTGAAAGATGGTCCAACCCTCCCAGCTATAGTTAATGTTATTGAACAACCTAAAATCTGGCAAAGAACTCCTCCAATCCGCGAGCGTAGTAACATTCCTACAACTTGGTTGAGCATATCTATAAGTGAAGGTCGCAACCGTCAAGTCAGGCGAATGACGGCTCACATAGGTTTTCCAACACTCAGGCTTATTCGCTATAGTATTGGAAAATATTCTATTGATAATATTAACAACGGACAATATAAAGTCCTATGATGATTGAAAGTCAATCCTTAGATAATAACCACGGAGCAAATCAATTTAAACCCAATACAACAGTTGCGGCAGTCATTGTTTGTAATAATAAATACCTACTCGTCGAAGAATATGAAAATGGTAAGAAGGTATATAATCAACCTGCCGGTCATATAGAAGCCAATGAGAACCTTGTTGATGCCGTCAAACGTGAAGTTCTGGAAGAGACTGGGCTTGCATTAATACCTGATTATTTAAGCGGTATTTACTATTTTCATCGCCCCGAACTCAATCTTTATTTTCTAAGGTTTTGCTTTGTTGTAGAGTTAGCCCAACAAGTAGCAGCAATCCCTTTAGACGATGAAATTATCGATACCCATTGGTTTACGCTTGAAGAAATAAGAATAAAACAGCATCAACTACGTAGTACTATGGTTTTAGAATGTATTGAAGATTATGTAGCAGGTGGTCAAAGTGGCAATAAAATCTCTTTATCCATGTTAAAAAGTAATCTTTAGTCTGTTTCCCAGCAAAATCACATGCTATAATTCCGCGCCTTTTTTATCATCTTAATCTATTTTCATGACAACGATACCTGACACTTCTATAGAAAAATCTCCTGTGAAAAAGAACTCTCAGATTAAAGCTCCTGCGCAAACCAAAGTTGTTGTTGGTATGTCAGGTGGAGTTGACTCTTCTGTTTCTGCATATTTATTGCAACAGCAAGGTTATCAAGTTGAAGGCTTGTTTATGAAAAACTGGGAAGAAGATGATACCGACGAATATTGCGCTGCAGCTGACGATTTAATAGATGCACAATTAGTTTGTGACAAGTTAGGTATAAAATTACATACCATTAATTTTGCCACAGAATATTGGGACAATGTGTTTGAATATTTCCTCGCTGAGTATAAGGCGGGTCGTACACCAAACCCCGATATCATATGTAATAAAGAAATAAAGTTTAAGGCCTTTTTAGAATTTGCTTGTGAGGACTTAAACGCGGACTATATTGCAACAGGACATTATGTACAGCGCGAACTTCGTTCGGGCAAGTGGACGATGTTACGAGGTTTAGATAGTAATAAAGATCAAAGTTACTTTCTTTATACATTAAGTCATGAACAAGTAGGTAAAACCTTGTTTCCTGTCGGGCATATTGAAAAACCTGAAGTGCGAGCGATTGCTGAAAAAGCCGATTTGATTACTCACAATAAAAAAGACAGTACTGGTATTTGTTTTATTGGTGAACGAAAGTTCAAGGACTTTTTAGGTAAATATTTACCCGCGCAACCTGGCATTATAGAGTCAGCTGAAGGTGAAGAAATAGGCAAACATGATGGTTTAATGTATCACACATTAGGTCAACGCAAGGGATTACATATTGGCGGATTAGCCAATGCAGGCGAAGAGCCTTGGTATGTCGTTGAAAAAGATTTATTACGTAATGTATTAATTGTTGGACAAGGTCATAATCACCCTCGCCTTTTCTCTAAAGGTTTAATTGCCAATCAATTACATTTAATTGATCGCATTGAACTTACCCAACCACTAAAATGTACGGTTAAAACACGTTACCGACAAGACGATGTTATCTGCCACTTATCTCCTATGACTGAAGGAGAATATTTGGTTATGTTTGATGAAGCACAAAGCTCAGTAACACCAGGTCAATCCGTAGTTTTTTATCAAAATGATGTTTGCCTCGGTGGCGGCATTATTAATTCCCTTATTCGATAGTTGCATTAAATAATATGGTAGATATAAAAGAACAAACAATTACCTTAGCCGCAATATGTCAAACGGCATATTGGGTACAAAAATTATCTCGAACGGGTCAAATTAACGACCAAGATTTATCACTTTTGCTCAATAGTGTGATGAACACATCGCCAAGTAACACCATGGAAGTTTATGGTGGTGAATTGGAAAATATTAAAATAGGTCTTGAAACCTTAATCCATCATTTAGGTAATCAATCCAAAAGTAAAGACCCCGAATTAACACGATATGTAGTCAGTTTATTAGGATTAGAACGACGTTTAAGTAAACGTAATAAACAAATGTCATTATTAGGCGAACGTATTGAAAAGACCCAACGGCAACTTGTCCACTATGATATTAATAGCGAAACATTAATCGCTAGTATTGCAAGTATTTATAGCGACTTGATCAGCCCATTAGGTACTCCAATTCAAATCGCTGGTGAACCTAGCATTTTAAAGCTACCAATTAACCAACAAAAAATAAGAGCCTTGTTACTTGCTGGAATTCGTTCATCAGTATTGTGGCGACAAGTTGGCGGTAAGCGAAGAAATATTTTATTTGCACGTTCAAAAATAGTTGCATGTGCACAAGATCTTCTTAAACGAATATCTTAATCAATTTATTTATTTTTATCATTTATTTAGGAAAACACTATGGAACTTTCAGCACTTAGTGCCGTATCACCAGTAGATGGTCGTTATGGCAGTAAAGTTAAATCATTACGTCCTATTTTCAGTGAGTTCGGCTTAATTAAGTACCGAGTAACTGTTGAAGTACGTTGGTTACAAAAACTAGCCGCAGCGTCTAACATTGCAGAAGTTCCAGCATTTAGTTCATCAGCAAATGCGTTACTTGACGCAATCGTCAGTGATTTTTCTGAAGAAGACGCTTTAGCGATAAAGAAAATAGAAGCTACAACGAATCACGATGTTAAAGCTGTTGAGTATTTCTTAAAGGAAAAGATTGCTGACAATGCTGAATTACATGCCGTTACAGAATTTATTCATTTTGCCTGCACCTCAGAAGATATTAATAACCTTTCTCATGGTTTAATGCTTAAAGATTGTCGTGAGCAAGTATTGTTGCCCGTTATTGATGAAATATTAGCTGAAATTAAAGCATTAGCAATTGAATATAAATCGATACCCATGATGTGCCGTACCCATGGTCAACCCGCTTCTCCTAGTACCTTAGGTAAAGAAATGGCTAATGTTTACATTCGTTTAAAACGTCAACGCCAACAAATTGCTGAAGTAGAATTTTTAGGAAAAATTAATGGTGCTGTTGGTAACTACAATGCTCATTTATCCGCTTATCCAAGTGTCGATTGGCATCAATTTGCTAATGACTTTGTAAATTCTATTGGTTTAACATTTAATGCTTACACCACTCAAATAGAACCACATGATTATATTGCGGAACTGTTTGATGCTATTGCACGTTTTAATACCATATTGATCGATTTTGATCGTGATATTTGGGGTTATATTGCCATTGGTCACTTTAAACAAAAAACCATTGCTGGTGAGATTGGTTCATCAACGATGCCACATAAAGTTAATCCGATTGATTTTGAAAATTCAGAAGGCAATTTAGGTATTGCTAACGCATTATTTACACACCTTGCACAAAAACTGCCTATTTCTCGTTGGCAACGTGATTTAACTGATTCTACAGTATTACGTAATTTAGGTGTTGGATTTGGTCATGCACTAATAGCTTACCAAGCAACATTAAAAGGTATCAGCAAGCTTCAAGTTAATGAAGATAACTTGGCTAAAGAGTTAGATAACAATTGGGAAGTTTTAGCAGAACCAATTCAAACGGTTATGCGTCGCTTTGGCATTGAAAAACCTTATGAAAAATTAAAAGATTTGACCCGTGGTAAACGTGTTAATGGTGAATCAATGCGCGATTTCATTATGACATTAGAATTACCTGATCCTATAAAGGCAGAGTTATGTGAATTAACTCCAGCAAAATATATAGGCCGTGCTGTTGAATTTATCGATGAACTAGATTAAATATCTCTAGTATTACTTATTTTAAAAAGAAGACTTCGGTCTTCTTTTTTAATGCCATTTTTTAAATGACTAACAGGTGAGTTGTTCTTTTTTAAGAATAAGTTTATAAAAATTTTGACATCTTTATTTTTTATAAAAATCTAGGACTACAAAATGAATAAAAAGTTCCCTAAATTGTTTGATAAACCCACGTTCGTTAACTAATGTTTATATAAGTATCATTCGTAAGTAGATTCAGTTGCAATGTCCTTTAGTACTAGTCGTGTAGAATGGGATTTGGCTGCCCCTTTGTTAAAAAAAGTACGGGAAAAAGTCTTCATTTGTGAGTGGCGTATTCCTAAAAAGATAGAATTCGATCGTAAAGACAAAAATGCTTTTCACATGTTGGTTTGTGATGATTCAACACAAGAACCCATAGCAACAGGTAGAATTTTAGCGAGTGGAGAGATTAGTCGTATTGCGGTTATGATGAAATACCGAAAAGACTGTATTGATAAGGTAATTTTAAAAGGGTTAATGTCAATTGCAAAAGATTTAGAAATAAACGAAGTCTTTATATACAGTCCTTTAGAGTCTGTTAATTATTTTCAAAAACAGAACTTTAGCATAAATGGTACTGTATTTATGGAGGCTGGCATACCAAGACAACGCATGGTATGCCCGATTAAAGAATTCAATATGGCAAAATATTATCTGGTACACTAACTTTATACATTAGTGTAGTAGATATTCGAATGCCTTTAATTTAAAAATTAACTCTCCGCCCATAACTCTTCTTTTTCATACAAGCCATATAGGCCTTCTGCACGAGAAATAAGTAAATTAGCAAATCCTTCCTGCTCTTTATTAGCATTTTTACCAATATTTTCGGCCTGCATTTGCCATTTAAAAGAGAAATGACGAATCACATCTCGAGCCGTCGCTGCAATATTGTTGCTCACATGATCAGTAGGTAAGTCACCACAAATTACCCAGACACTAGTTTTATCCAATAAATTTAGTTTCCATACAGCTACCACTGGAACCAGATAACGACTTTCTTTTTCTACTACTGAGTCAGTAACCATGCCCTTGCCTGCCAAGTATTTAGTTGCTGCATGATAGCTATCTCGAATCCATTTTTTTTGCTCTTTTTCGCTCATTTTTTGCTGTTCTGCCATGTTATTTATTCTACTTTTTTAACGATAATTACTACAATTGACTATACCTATTACCAAAGAAAGTGCAAGATTTGAGTTGTGATTTGGCGACTTCAAAAACAAATTTAATAAAGATTAGTTAAATTGCCAGTTTTGTACTGTTTTATTGACGCTTAAGCAATAAATTAATTTGTAAGACTAATGTAGCGCTAACATTCACTTAGTGATATTGTGCGCACCGAAACATTACATCAATAGTTCCAAAAATATCGTGGGTATTAATTTATATACTCACTAATTATTGTTGGAATTAGATCTTCACGGAGAAATTACATTGGCCCTTTTTAATTTAGTAGATTTTGATGATCATGAGCAAGTTGTTTATTGCAGTGATGACTCTTCTGGTTTAAAAGCTATTATTGCTGTTCACAATACTGCTCTAGGTCCTGCTGCTGGCGGGTGTCGTTTTTGGGATTATGCAAGTGACGACGAAGCATTAAAAGATGTTTTACGCTTGTCTAAAGGCATGACTTATAAAAATGCAATGGCCGGATTGAAACTTGGTGGTGGTAAAGGGGTTATTATTGGTGATCCAAAGTCATTAAAATCAAATGACTTATTTAAATCATTTGGCACAGCAGTAAATAACCTTAACGGACGATATTATACTGCTGAAGATGTCAACATTACCACCGGCGATATGGCAATTGTTAATCAAGTAACAAACTTTGTTTCTGGCTTAGAAGGAAAAAGTGGAAATCCTGGTCCATTCACTGCCCTTGGTACATTCTTAGGCATTAAAGCAGCTGTAAAATTTAAATTAGGACGCGAAGATTTAACTGGAATAAAAATAGCGGTACAAGGTTTAGGTAGTGTTGGTTATTCATTATGTGAAAAACTTCATCAAGCCGGCGCAGAGCTCTTTGTTACTGATATTAACCAAGTAGCTTTAGATAAAGCGGCTACAGAACTCAACGCAACCGTAGTCGGTTTAGATGAAATTTACAGTCTTGATGTTGATGTATATTCCCCCTGTGCGTTAGGGGCATCCATTAATGATAAGAGCTTAAGCCAACTTAAAGCGGTAATTGTTGCGGGTTGTGCCAATAACCAATTAGCAGAAAGTCGTCATGACCAAGTATTGCTTGAAAAAGGTATATTATACGCACCTGATTATGTAATTAATGCAGGAGGTATCATCAACGTTGCTTTAGAAATTTACCCTGAACCTTATAATGCAAATGAAGCGACAGCATTGGTTGAAAATATTTATACCACCTTAATGCGTGTCTTTGAAAAGGCACAGTCTGATAATCGTCCTACAGGGGCAATAGCAGATGAGATGGCACGCGAGATAATCGCGAACGGTAAAAAATAGCAGACCGCCTAATTTATTGAAAAAAACCAGTCTCTTGACTGGTTTTTTATATTCAGGATGAATGGTATATCGTGATGTCATGGACGACAAGGAACGACGATATTCAGGATGAATGGTATATCGTGATGTCGTGGTGTCAAGGACGACAAAAACGACGATATTCAGGGTGAAAGGTATGTCGCACTGTCATAGACAACAGGAACGACGACATTTAGTTATCTGGTGTGTCTAGGACCACAAATCTAAACGATATAGCGTACTTTCCCTAACTTAGGCATGACAATAATGCTGCTATCGGATGTTTGGCTTTTATATCAGTAAAACGTTTGACCTGGCTTCGACATGAAAATCCAGTCACCAATACCTGAGGCTCATCTAGCGCATTAAGTTTTTGTTGCCAACTCAATTCAAATAATCCCTTTGAATTTTCTAAATTTACTTTCTCATGACCATATGTTCCTGCCATACCACAGCAACCAACAGCAACAATATCTAGTGACAATCCAAACTCAGTAAAAATTGTTACCCATTGTTTCTCACTATTAGGCAACATGGTTTTTTCAGTACAATGTGCAAATAGTTTATATTTAGTTTCATTCAAATCAATAGTTAATAAAGGTTTATCTTTTACTTGTCCTAATAGCCACTCATGTGCCAACAACACTTGAAATTTACCACGTTTATCTTTTAATACTTGTTTATATTCATCTCGATAACATAATACTAATGAACCATCGACACCAACCATGGGTATATTTAACTGGTGAAGTTCATTAAGAAAATTCGCTGTATTTTGTGCTGTTTTAGCAAAACGGGCTAAAAAGCCTTTAACATGTTGTGCTTTACCGTTGGGTTTAAAGGGTAGTAATACCGGTTTAAAACCAAGTTTATGAGCTAACGCCATCATAGCCTCTACCGTTTTTGCATCATAAAAAGACGTAAATGGGTCTTGAACGATTAGTAGGTACTTTTGTCGCTCTTCCGCTGACAACTGTTGCAAAGCAGTTAAGTTAAATTTTTCATATTTTCCCTGAACTACTGCTCTATCAATATTTTCTTTTAAGGTCGGTACAGATAATAATGGTGTATTAACATAACCAATTGTAGCGCTCGAAAATTTATCATAAAGAGTTGACTCAAGAACACTATTAACGAGTTTTGGTGCTTTGGCCATCAAGGGCGCAAGTATTTCTACATTAGCAACTAGATGGTCTTTTAATGGTCTAAAATAGCGCGTGTGGTAAAGATTGACAAAACGCGATCTAAAATCAGGTACATCTACTTTAATGGGGCACTGACTAGCGCAAGCTTTACAAGCCAAACATCCAGACATTGCCGTCATCACTTCATGAGAGAAATCACCTTTATTTTCTTCAATAAAATGGTTGCGAACTTTATTAACCGTTTGTTCAAGCAATTTTTTTACTGACCAACCGTGAATGTTTTTCTCAAGAGCTAAAACATCAACTCCTTTGTATTCCAAAAGACGTAACCACTCACGCATAAGTCCTGCGCGTCCTTTTGGGGAATGTCTTCTGTCACGAGTAATTTTACTTGAAGGACACATCGGACTATCAGCATCATAATTAAAACATAAGCCATTACCGTTGCAATCTAATACCGATTTAAAAGAATCCTTAACATTAACGGGAATTTGTCGGTCAAAATAGCCTCGTTTTGTATCATCAACAGAGACCAAAGATTCATTTGAGTCGATGGGTGTACAAATCTTTCCTGGATTCATCTTATTTAACGGATCAAACACTGTTTTTATTTTACGAAGTTCGCTAAATAATTGTTCACCAAAAAATTCGGGACTGTATTCACTACGATAACCTTTACCGTGCTCTCCCCACATTAAACCGCCATATTTGGCCGTTAATGTCACCACTTTGTCTGATATTTCTCTTAATAACTTTTCTTGCTCAGGGTCACACATATCAAGTGCTGGACGCACGTGTAATACACCCGCATCAACATGACCAAACATGCCATAATCTAGGCCATAACCATCAAGTAGCTCCCTGAACTCTACAATATAGTCCGCCAAGTTTTCAGGCGGAACAGCGGTATCTTCTGCAAAAGCCAACGGTTTTTGGCTACCTTTGGTATTTCCTAATAGGCCTACTGCTTTTTTGCGCATCGCATAAAGTTTATTAATACTAGCTAGGTCTGTCGTCACTTGATAACCGATAACACCGCTATCATTTTCAATATCTTTGTCTAAACGTTGGGTTAATTGACTGACTTGTTCAGCAAGGTCTTCAATACTGGTGCCATTGTATTCAACGATGTTAATGCCATCCATGACCTGATTTTGCACATCGGTAATCAAATCACTGACTGAATTCCAGATGATATCTTTTTTTGCTAAATTAAGGACTGTACTGTCGATAGTTTCTACAGACGTCGCTTTAGCCGCAACTAAAGTTGGGGAATGTCGTAAAGCCGAATCAAAACTATCATATTTTATATTTATTAACGTCTTAGCTTTTAAAATAGGGGTTAAATTTAACTTGGCTTCACATACAAATGCCAACGATCCCTCAGAGCCTGTGATCAAGCGCGATAAATCAAGTTGCGTTAGTTCTTTATTAAGAACATTTTCCAAGTCATAGCCAGTTAAAAAACGGTTCAATCGCGGAAATTTATTTAGAATTAATTCACGATTTCCTTGGCAAGAACTCAAGACTTGCTTAACAATATTGCCATGCGTATTTTCTTGTTTGGCTAGTTCCTCTGCGGCATCAATACTCATTGGCGCTGTAGAAAATAACTCACCATTTGCTAAAACTGACTCTAACCCCAAAACATGATTAGATGTTTTCCCATAAACTAACGATCCTTGTCCTGAGGCATCGGTGTTGATCATTCCACCAATAGTTGCTCGGTTACTGGTTGACAGATCGGGAGAGAAGAAAAAACCATGTGGTCGTAAATAATCATTTAGCTGATCTTTTATGACACCCGCTTCAACTTTCACCCAGTTTTCTTCAATATTTATCTCTAAAATACGATTCATGTATTTAGATAAATCGACCACAATGCCAGGTGTTAAACTCTGGCCATTAGTGCCCGTTCCACCACCACGAGCACTAAACTTGATGACCTTAAATTTATCTTCGTTAGCTAAGGACGTAATAAGTTGAATGTCTTCTTTTGACTTTGGATGTAATACCAACTGTGGTAACTGTTGATAGATGCTGTTGTCTGTCGCCACTGCAAGTCGAGCACTATATTGACAATTAACGTCACCGTTAAATGGCAATAATTGTAATTTTTTAGCAAATTCTTGGTAAAGCGGTGCAACAAGTTCGAGGTGATCAATCCGAGGTAACATGTGGGTAATGTTCTGTAAAAATGCTTAGAGGTGGTCAGTATATCACGTCATTTTTATAATTGATGATCGGATATAAAAAAACCTAAGAACTTTTTATCGGCACCTAGGTTTCCAAATTTTAAATGTCTATATTAGTAATATTTAGCTAGTGTGTTGTTCAGCAATATATAACCAAGTAGCCAATACCGTATCTGGATTTAAAGATACACTATCAATACCTTCCTCTACCAACCAGGCTGCAAAATCTGGATGATCTGAAGGTCCTTGACCACAAATCCCCACATACTTTCCCCGGGCTTTACAGGCTTTGATTGCCATTGACAGTAATGCCTTAATCGCTGGATTTCGTTCATCAAATAAATGAGCGATAAGCCCAGAGTCTCTATCAAGACCAAGAGTTAATTGCGTTAAATCATTTGAACCAATAGAGAAACCATCAAAATAGTCTAAAAACTGATCAGCCAATAAAGCATTAGAAGGTAATTCACACATCATAATAATACGTAAACCATTTTCGCCTCGTTTTAGCCCATGTTCTGCCAAAATATCAATGACCGCTGCAGCTTCTTCCAAAGTACGTACAAATGGGATCATAACTTCTACATGTGTCATGTCCATATCATTACGTACTCTTTTGATCGCTTCACATTCCAATGCGAAACAATCACGAAAATCTTCAGAAATATAACGAGAGGCTCCGCGATAACCAATCATTGGATTCTCTTCTTCAGGTTCAAACTCTTCGCCGCCAACAAGATTCGCGTACTCGTTTGACTTAAAGTCGGACATGCGAACAATAACTTTTTCTGGCGAATATGCTGCCGCTAATGTAGAGATGCCTTCGGTTAATTTTGCTATATAAAATTCTACTGGACTTTCATAACCGACAATTATGTCATTAATTTCTTCTTTGAGCTCAGAAGACTGCTGTTCAAAATTTAATAGAGCTTTGGGATGAATTCCGATCATTTTATTAATAATAAATTCTAATCTGGCTAAACCAATCCCCGCATGAGGTAAACGTGCAAAGGAAAAAGCACGATCTGGATTCCCGACATTCATCATGATTTTTAAAGGAAGTTCAGGCATCGCGTTAACTTCTGATGTCGTTACCGTATAATCAAGTTTTCCTTGATAGATGAAACCTGTATCACCTTCCGCGCAAGATACTGTTAATGGATCACCATTTTTGATTTTGCTTGTTGCATCACCACAACCGACTACAGCAGGTATGCCCATTTCACGCGCTATAATTGCGGCATGACAAGTTCTTCCACCTCGATTGGTAACAATAGCGGAAGCTCGCTTCATAATAGGCTCCCAATCAGGATCAGTCATATCGGTAACTAGTACATCACCTTGCTGAATTTTATCCATTTCATCAATAGACGCTAGAACTTTAGCCTCTCCACTACCAATTTTGTGGCCAATGGAACGACCTGTACAAACTACATTAGCTGTTGTCTGTAACTGAAACTGCTCCATAACATTAGTATTTTCACGACTTTTTACAGTTTCTGGTCGAGCTTGCACTATGTAGAGTTTACCATCTAGTCCATCTTTGGCCCATTCAATATCCATAGGACGTTGATAGTGCTTCTCAATAATAACGGCTTGCTTAGCGAGTTCTTGAATTTCGTCATCGGTTAATGAAAAACGATTACTGTCTTTTTCATCAATATCAACAATCTCAACTTGTTTACCGTGTTCCTGCGCTGATGAATAGATCATTTTGATTGCTTTGCTACCAATATTTCGGCGGACAACAGCAGGTTTACCTTTGGCTAAAGTTGGCTTATGTACATAAAACTCATCTGGATTAACGGCGCCTTGTACAACCATTTCTCCCAACCCAAAGCTAGAAGTAATAAAAACAACATCTTCAAAACCTGACTCAGTATCAATAGAAAACATCACGCCACTTGCGGCGATATCGCTACGAACCATTCGCTGAATGCCTGCAGAAAGAGCCACACCACGATGATCATACCCTTGATGTACACGGTATGAAATTGCACGGTCATTAAAGAGTGAAGCAAATACATGTTTTATTGCTACCATGACTGCAGCAAAGCCACGCACATTTAGAAACGTTTCTTGTTGACCGGCAAACGAAGCATCAGGCATATCCTCAGCCGTTGCGGATGAACGAACAGCAAAAGAGGCATCATTTGCAAAACCATCAGCAAGCTTTTCATATGCCTGCTCAATATCATTTTGCATTTCAGGTAAAAATGGCGTCTCAATTATCCACGTTCTAATGGTCTCACCACAATGCGATAGTGCCGAAATATCACTGACATCTAAGGTATCAAGCAACTTATAAATCTTGTCGTTAAGACCACTTTGCTCAAGGAACTCATTAAATGCAAAAGATGTTGTCGCAAAACCTCCTGGTACTTGCACTCCAACATTTGATAAGTTGGAAATCATCTCTCCCAAAGAAGCATTTTTTCCACCGACACGGTCTACATCATCCATTCCTAAAACTTCATACCAAAGTACATTATCTTGCACAACAACCTCTCCAAAAAAGTAAGATGGATACCAATACTATTAACGTTACTTCCTACACAGAATTATGTTTTAAAGAGTAGAACAAATTTTTACTCTTCTTATTCCTAACATACTCCCAATGGGCCTTATAAATTTTAAATAACACTATTGATATAGAAACGCATAAACACTTTTATATCAAAGGATTGTTTATAAGCTATTTATTTCTCGCTGTGTGGGAAAGAACTCTATAGATTTAGTATTATCATATATTTATAGTTGAATACATTTTACACTGCCATATAATTAAACTGAAATATTATTTGAAAGTTTTTACATACAACAACAAATACTTAACAAATTGAGAATTATGATATGCGCGCAGCTTTTTACGTTTCTGACGGAACCGCAATAACCTCCGAAGTTTTTGGCCATGCCCTGCTCTCCTTATTCCCAATGGAGTTTGAGCACTTTACGATTTCATTTGTTGAAACAAAAGAGAAAGCAATTGCAGCTAGAGAAAAGATTAATAAAACTTGCAAACGCACTGGCGAACCCCCCTTGGTATTTCATACTTTTGTTAATCCAGAGATTCGTGAAATTATCGATGACTGTGACGGCGTAATTTATAATTTTTTAGAACACTTTGTTGCACCACTAGAAAAACAATTGGGTATAAACGCGAAACCTAAAGCACACAGAACACACAGTATCCACGAGAATAGTTATGATAATCGTATTGATGCCGTCAATTTTGCTTTAACTAATGATGACGGCTCTAACGTCAGTAACTATCAACAAGCTGACGTAATTTTAGTAGGTGTATCGCGCTCAGGAAAAACACCTTCTTCTTTATATTTAGCATTACAATATGGGATTAAAGCCGCAAATTATCCATTTACTGATGAAGATATGGATGAACTTAAGATTCCTGATTTTTTAAAAGCTCATAAAAAGAAACTTTTTGGCTTAACCATCAACGCACAACGATTAATTGATATTCGTACAGGCCGAATGTCAAACAGCAAATATTCATCTGCAAGACAATGTCGTATGGAAGTACGCGAAGTTGAAAAACTCTATAAAAAAGAAAAAATCCCTTTTATTAATACAACCAAATTTTCAGTAGAAGAAATTAGTGCAAAAATATTATCTGAAACAGGATTGCAGCGCTATAAATACTAATTAACGTCCTAGTCTTCACTGTATAAAATATATGATTGGAATTATCATCATAAAAGTTGTTTTAAAGACTTCTAAACTAGCCTTGTTCATACTCAGTCCTATATGCTGACTTACTTCAGGTTGCGTGCAGGGTTCTAAACCCTGAAATATTTTCTTGAAGGGAAACGGGTGTAAGCAGTGTAATTAATAAACTAGTGATGTATCACTCATAAATAACAGTGTCATTATTTACTGAATTAGATCAACTATTCACAACTTAATTGTTCCCTTAAGCCCATTAATTCGCTATGTTATCGCGATAAAATTAATGTATTGCCAAGATACATTGTCAAACAGAATAAATAGAACAGTAGATGACTATTAAAACAGATGAATTACGCACCACATTAATCGATAATCTTGTCTCTCCAGCGCAGTTGGCGACACAAATCCCTTTAAATTCTGAAACTGGGAATTTTATCCTTTCAAGTCGCCAAGAGATTGAAGCCATAATAAATGGTGACGATGACCGATTATTAGTCATCATTGGCCCTTGTTCAATACACGATCCCGAAGCCGCCATTGACTATGCAAAAAAATTAAAAATACTTCACGATAAATACAAAAGTGAATTGCTTATTGTAATGCGTGTTTATTTTGAAAAACCACGTACTACCGTAGGCTGGAAAGGCTTAATTAGTGATCCTGACCTAGATAAATCGTTCCATGTAGCTAAAGGCCTAAATCTAGCTCGTACATTACTAATGAATATCAACCACTTAGGCCTTCCGGCAGGCACTGAATTTTTGGACATGGTAACAGGACAATATATTTCAGATTTGATTAGCTGGGGTGCCATTGGCGCTCGTACAACAGAGAGCCAAGTTCACCGAGAATTGGCTTCTGCGCTTTCTTGCCCTGTTGGCTTTAAAAATGGTACCGATGGTAATGTGCAAATTGCTGTAGATGCAATTAAAGCGTCGAGTGTTCCTCATGTACTTTATTCCCCTGATAAAAGTGGACAGATGTGTATTTACCAAACACATGGAAACCCATATGCACATGCAATTTTACGTGGAGGGAAAACACCTAACTACCACCATGAAGATATTAAAAATGCGTGTTTAACATTAGAAAAAGCATCTATAACGCCTAGAATTATGATCGATTGCAGTCATGGCAACAGCTATAAAGACCATAATAAACAAATTGATGTTGCTAACTCAATTGCAAAGCAGATCTCAGAAGGAGAGCAATCAATTTTTGGTGTAATGATCGAAAGTTTTTTAATTGCTGGGAAACAAAGCGTTGAAGTTAATAAAACGCTAACTTATGGACAAAGTATTACTGACGCCTGTATTGACCTAGCAACGAGTGAACAATTACTTATCGTATTAGCAAACGCTGTATTAACAAAAAGATAAACACTAATCTATACGGTTTATTAAGCAAGTTTTTTTAATAAACCGTCGCTTGCATCTTCAACCAAATCAATAACGTACTGAAATCCTTTGGCACCTCCATAATAGGGATCAGGAACTTCTTGTTCATCAAAATTTAATGAAAAGTCTAAAAACAAGTGAATTTTCTCTTGCTGATGTTCAGGTGATATTTTATATAATTCACGAATATTATGATTATCCATTGCTAAAATAAGGTCGTATTTATCAAAATCTTTAACCGTTACTTTTCTTGCCTTTATTTTATCAAAAGAATAACCACGTGCCATCCCCGCCTTTTGAGCTCGATGATCTGGTTTTTCTCGCGCATGAGACCCAAGTGTACCTGCTGAGTCTATTTTCAAATGAAGTCCCTGCTCAGTAGCTTTATGTCGAAAAACAGCCTCAGCACTAGGCGAACGGCATATATTGCCCATACAGACAAATAAAACACTACTTATCTCTTTATTATTCAATATGTTACTCATGATTTACTTGCCCGTTTAGGTGCTATTTTTGGTTTGTTCCGCCCCAATAAAATCAATAACTTACAAAACTGTTTTGGGGAATTTATTAGCTTGTTTTTATTCTTTTTTCAAACATTAGCTAAAGAATACCTAATTTATATGAAATGACAATATGAAACTTGAGATAGATCTATTTATCATCAATTAAATTTATTAACACATTTGACAATGAGTTATTCTATACTTGCTCGGCAAAGCAAGAAAGCTAACAAACACAAACGGCAAATCAACTACAAAAGGATCAACTTAAATAATTAAAGTTTAGGAGTCGTAAGTGACCAAAAAAATTAAAGAAAAAGACGAACAGAAACAAAAAACCTTTGAAAAAATGGAAGAGTTCGTAAACTCATTTGATGAAGAAATTGCAATCGATATTATGTGTGTGTTTTTATTGATGTATGCACACTACAAAAAGAAGCCTCTTATTTGCGAGGGCATTAACGGTAAAGTTGAGTTAAGTATCATTGAACCTCTAATAAAAGATAATTCGCATTAATTAAACTCAATCCCCCAAAGTGATACGTGAAATAATGTACTCGAGAAGAATCACTCGAGTACTTCCCTGAAAAATACCATTTCATAAACTACACTTTAAACACTTCTCTACAGTTTTGGTGCATCATGTATCGTGACGAAATAAGCCCTGAAATGAGGTCATTTACGTAAAGAGTGAATCATGGAGCTTTTCTACGACACGATTTGCATCTTGTTCTGGTACTAAAAAGCATAAATTATGAGAGCTAGCGCCATGACAAATCATACGAATATTGAACTCGCCCACTTTCTCAAAAATGTTACTGCTAACGCCGTTAGTTGCATGGATTTTGTTGCCTATAACGGCAACTAGTGAAAGACCATGTTCAACACTAACTTCACAAAGTTGTTCTAGCTCTTCAACAACCGCTTGTGTAATTAAAGCTTGTGTTGAACCTAAAGGGTTATCAAACGTTAACGCCACACTAATTTCACTAGTAGTAATGAGGTCGACACTTAACTCATGTTTTGCCAAAACAGCAAAAACTTTCGCCAAAAAGCCACTAGCGTGTAACATTTCTGGACTTTTAACTGTCACTAACGTTTGTTCACGACGTAGTGCAATTGAGCGATATGTAGGACTTGTTGCTACCTCTTTTTGAATGCGTGTTCCACCTTTTTCAGGCTCCTTACTGCTTCCAACAAAAACAGGAATATTTTTACGCATCGCTGGAATAAGTGTAGCGGGATGTAATATTTTAGCACCAAACGTTGCCATTTCAGCGGCTTCACCAAAACTTATTTCTTTAATTGCACGAGCTTGTTCTGTTATACGTGGGTCTGTTGTAAAAATACCTACGACGTCTGTCCATATAGATAAGTTCTTTGCATCAAGCGCTTCTGCTAGTAAAGCAGCTGTATAATCTGAACCACCTCGACCTAAAGTTGTTGTATAATCATTATCATCTTGTCCAATAAAGCCTTGTGTAACAATAACTTTCTTTTCCAGTTTAGGTTGTAGCAAATGTTGAGCATTACGTTTTAGTGATTTGATATCAACCGTCGCTTTACCATGCACGCTATTAGTTTTCATTACTCGTCTAACATCAAAACACTCGCCATTAAGACCAATAGAATTCAATACTTGTGTAAATATTAGTGAACTTAATTGTTCACCAAAAGATAGTATGGCGTCTGTTATGCGAAGACTATAATTTAGTGCTTGGGCATTGGCATAAGCCATTAATTCACTTAACAAAATATCAATATCGATATTTAAGTTTTGTTCATTAACCAAATATTTAGTAATGCTTAATTGAATTTTTTTAATACTGGCAATAATACTCAGTCTTTCCGCTTCAGGTACATTTTTCTGGCTTAGTCGAACAAGATGATTTGTTACACCTGCACTCGCAGAAACAATGACCAAGCGATTAGTGTTATCTGATTTAATTATATTTGCGCAACGAAGCATTGCTTGATAATTTGCGACACTAGTGCCGCCAAATTTAGCAACAGTTAAATTTACTGACATGTTGGCTCCTTAATTGAAGCATTGACGTAAATAATTACTGAAGATATTTTGATTTTTAACATGATATATTCTCCCAAACAAGCCAATTAATATAGCTTATTACAAAAAAAAGGAAGAGCGTGACTGAGTGGTGTAGTGAGCGGTATAACCTAAGACTAAACTTTTCAGCCAGAAGCCCTCCACCGTTACTAATTCAAAATTGATCATCCAATATTGAATTAAAGGTGACAATCCTAAGGATTCAACCTTAGTGACCGAATATAAATACGCCACACATATTTTTACTCTCGGCGAAAGTCCCCCTCAATAACAGTCAAAGGAAAGTGGTTCCTCGTATTATTTACCTGGCTTTCGCACCTCTTCTGGTGTCAATATAAATAAAAACTTCAATACTGAGTATTTATACTAATATTAACATCGCTATTAGAACGTACTTTAATTTGAAAAGCAACAGGCTTTAGACGTCTTAAACATAATTTATTAGCATTTGTATAATTGTTATTTATCTCTTCTTAATTTGCCTGATATAATGCATAAAATAATTAAAAATCAGTATGATGAATATCTTCCTTTTAAAAAAAATAATCAGCGCATTAATAATGCCACTAAGTATTGTCCTCATATTATTGTTGTTAGCACTTGTCTTTGTAAAAAAACGTCCACGTTTTAGTTTCAAATGTCTACTTACTGGTTTTCTATTATTATTAGTAAGCACAATACCGCTTGTGTCTGACTCACTTATGTTACCATTGGAAAATGATTACCCTGCTTTTGTTAAACAAAATCAACAGGTTGATTACATTATAATCTTAGGTTGTGGACATACTTCGGACAAGCAACTTCCTGCTATTTCGCAATTACAAATATGCTCATTACAACGTGTTGTTGAAGCATTTCGAATTTACCTATTACACCCTGAAGCGCAGTTAATTGCTTCCGGTCATGCACACGGTGATATCATGTCAAATGCTCAAAAAGTAAAGCAGGTTGCAGTATCACTTGGCATCCCAGCAGAAAAAATACTGGTTGAGAACTTTCCAAAAGATACTGAAGAAGAAGCTGAGCTTATTGCGCCACGTATAAAAGATTCAACCACAGTCTTGATCACCAATGCTAATCACATGCCACGTTCAATGAAATATTTCCAAAGTCAAGGTGTCAACCCTATTGCAGCCCCCACAGGGTATTGGGTAAAAACTAGCGCTTCAGAAAAAGGTTGGGGCTATTACATCCCCAGTGCTAATAAATTGAAACAAACAACCATCGTTTGGTATGAAACTCTTGGAAGAGTCGTACAATGGTTTAAAAGTTTTACAAACTAATTCTTTCTAAGGAAATAACAGCGTTAAACTGGGTTGTCGATATCGATAAATGTTGCTTCGATGTTCATCTCTTGATTTATGTGCTCAGCCAAGGCTTTTGCACCATAGCGTTCCGTAGCATGGTGTCCTGCAGCAAAGAAATGAATATCCATTTCTTTAGCTATATGGGTGGTTTGTTCGGACACCTCTCCTGAAATAAAAGCATCAATACCTTGCTCGGCCGCTAATTCAATATAGTTTTGACCACCACCAGAGCACCAAGCAATTGTCTTAATATCTTTATTTGAATGTGCAGCAAGGTGTAGGCATTGTCGATTAAGTCGTTGACTGATTCGTTTGGTTAATTCGGCAGCCGACATACTTTTCGTAAACTCTCCTTGAATAGCAACGCTGAATTCATTACCTAACTCTAACGGTCCGGTAACCTTAATATCCAATAACTTTGCAAGCTGAACATTATTGCCTAATTCAGGGTGAATATCTAAAGGAAGGTGGTATGCAAAGAGGTTAATATTATGCGTTAATAACGCTTTAATACGTTCATATTTCATGCCTCGAATAACGGGGGACTCATTTTTCCAAAAATAGCCATGATGGACAATGATGGTATCTGCACCTATGTCGATGGCTTCATCTATTAGCGCTTTTGTGGCCGTGACTCCAGTAACAACTTTAGATATTAAATCATTACCTTGTATTTGTAGACCATTTGGACAAAAGTCGTTAATTTGTTCTGGTTTTAATAAACTATTTAGCTGTTTTTCAAATTTATAACGTTGCATAAGTTCTTTTTGTATTGAATGTGCCAAGGATGTTAATAACTTATATTATAGCAATTGTATTAATCAATCGACCAGCTTCCACCCTTTTCACTTATATCGTCCAAAGGAGTGACTCAAATATTCGCTATAAAAATAAAAACAGAAGCTAATTGTTTATTATTTCTTTTATCTAAATTTCACTTTATTTTTTGAGAGCTCATTGTTGGTATCTTTACGGGTTGAAATTTAGGGCGTAGTTTCCATTTGGCTTTAATTGGTGTTAACGGTAATACTCTTTTTTTGGCCACAATAATATAAATAGAACCCAGTCGCGATAAATAGCTATTCGCAAAGTCACGCCAAGAATCAGAGAATCCCCCTTGGCCTATTTTCCCCCCTAATGTTGAGTGAATTTTTCGCTGATCACTTAAAATTTCATACCCCATCAAATGTAACCAATCTTTAACCCTCATTGTGGAAAAAAAACGTTCTTTCCATGGCGTTTTTTGACGTCGATAAGGTATCAGTTTATTTAAACCCGCTAAACTAAAAGGGTTAAAACCTGTTATAACAAGGTAACCATTTGGGATCAGAACTCTATTTACTTCGCGTACTACGTGATGTGGATCAACAGAGAACTCCAAAGCATGACTCAATACACAAACATCAACACTATGTTCAAGTAAGGGTAAATCATCGATTTCTGATATTATATTTGTATCACTTTGATGTTCTGAAATAGTAACCTGGTGTTTAATGGCACATTCATCGCTATTAATTGCACCGCTTAGTGCGCCAATTTTTAACAGATGATATCCAAAAAATTTTGGCCACCAAGGTAACAGTTGTCGATTAATTTCATTTTGAATTATTTCACCATTGGGTAATGCCTGCCAATTTTTTGGAAAGTGAGGTTGTCTAAATGCTAATGCTGGTTTCATAAGTTATTAATCACTGCTAGAACGATTTAAATGGTTACACTATTAGATTAATTCTTGAATAATTTTGATAGAATCTAAAAGAGTATTACTTTCTTATTGAGAACGATTTATGCCAAAAAGTCAATCAACAGCAAATATTACAATATCCGCAATTAACGCTTTTACTGATAATTATATTTGGTGTATTCAAACTAAGCACAATAACACTGCTGTATTAGTTGACCCTGGTGATGCTGAAGTATGTATTAATTATATGAAAGAACATGGTTTAACATTAACAGATATACTAATTACCCATCGACACTCTGATCATGTTGGAGGGGTTCGCAAACTCGAAACATATTGCCAACAGCAAGGTTGGCCAGTAACAGTTTATGGTCCTACTTTGGAAGCAACAGAACATTGTCATATCAATTTAACAGATGGCGATAAGGTTGTATTAAAGTATTTAAACATTGAATTTAAAGTAATTGATGTTCCCGGCCATACACTAGGTCATATTGCTTATTTTGGCGAAGATAATTTATTTTGTGGTGATACGCTATTTTCTGCAGGCTGTGGACGTGTATTTGATGGCACTTATGAGCAACTTCACCATTCATTAAAAAAACTTGCTACATTACCAGAAAAAACAAGGATTTATTGTGCACATGAATACACTTTATCAAACCTTGATTTTGCCCTAGCTGTTGATCCTGAGAATGCTGAACTGATTCATTTTTACAATCAATGCCGTCAACGTCGTGAACAACATAAATCAACAATTCCAACTTCCATCGCTATAGAGAGAAAAATCAATCCCTTCTTAAGATGTTCTGAATCAGCGATTCAAAATAGTGCTAATCAGTATAGAGAAAATCAAGATATTGCGAATCAAAATAGAAAAATGTCCATAATGTCTGAACTGACAACATTTAAAACAATAAGACAGTGGAAAAATACATTTTAGTTATTGTACTTTCTTGAATAAACGCCGTAAATAAGTGACACTTGTAACCATCTAACATTAAGTAAAATTTTCATGAAGTATTTTTCTTTTTCTTTAATATCACTAGCATTACTTTCTGGTTGTCAAAGCACATTTGTTGAAACAGCTCAAATCACTCCAGAAAAATCAATTAACACAACAAGTATAGATATAGCCTCACCTGTAGAAATAAATCAGGCATTACTCACCGATGGTACTATTGATGTAATACACCCTGTTGAAGATGTTGAATTTACTGTTTCTGACGAAATGATTGATGTCACTGATGATGTTTGGCAACGCATTCGAAATAACTTATCTTTTGATATCCCCAATAATAATAGAAGAGTTACAGCTCAGCGCAATTGGTATACCAAACACCAAACATACTTAGATCGCGTAGCAAAACGAGCTGAACCTTTTATGTACTACATAGTTCAGGAACTAGAAGCCAATAATATGCCAGTAGAAATGGCTCTTCTTCCTATCGTGGAAAGTGCCTTTGACCCGTTTGCTTATTCTCATGGAAGAGCATCAGGAATGTGGCAGTTCGTGCCTGCTACGGGCAAACGTTTTGGTATGAAACAAAATTGGTGGTATGACGGCCGACGTGATGTTATTGCTTCTACAAAGGGGGCTATTGCTTACTTAAAATATTTACATAAATACTTCGACGGAGACTGGTTGTTAGCACTGGCAGCCTACAATTCTGGCGAAGGTCGTGTTAGAAGAGCAATGAAAAATAATGCTCGTAAAAATCTTCCTACTGATTTTTGGTCTTTAGATTTACCTAAAGAAACTCGTGCTTACGTGCCTAAATTACTAGCGCTTGCAGATATCGTCAATCGACCACAAGCACTAAATGTAAAATTGTATGAAATAGAAAACAAGACTGTTATTAGTCAAATTGATATTGGTTCACAACTTGACCTTGCAAAAGCAGCAAAATTAGCTGACCTATCGTTACCTGAATTGCAACGCTTGAATCCTGGATTTAATCGTTGGGCAACAGATCCTAATGGACCACATTATTTAGTGATCCCAACGAATAAAGAGACAGCATTTAGACTAGGACTATCAAAATTAGCCACTAAAGATAGACTTGCATGGCAACGATATCAAATTAAAAAAGGTGATAGCTTAGGAAAAATTGCTAAACATTTTAATACCGATTTAGCCCTAATTAAGCGACTTAATAATATTAAAGGAACGCAAATTAGAGAAGGGAAACATCTACTAATTCCTGTCGCTACACAGGCATTAGATAGTTATATACTTTCTGAGGACCAGCGTTTAGTAAAAACACAAAATCGTCAACGAGGCGATGTAAAGCATATACATAAAGTGAAGTCAGGTGATACTTTGTGGGACATTAGTCGAGCATACAAGGTAAATACTCGTAGCCTTGCAAAATGGAACGGCATGGCGCCTAGAGATACGCTAAAACTGGGACAAAAGCTGGTTATATGGAAAAAGAACAAAACAAAAAATATTTCCCACTCGCCTATAACTGACAATGCGGTAATGCGTAATATTACTTATAGAGTACGTCGTGGCGATTCATTTGCACGTATAGCTGATAAATTTAATGTTAGTATTCGAGATATAGAACGTTGGAATAGTTTGAGCCGGAAAAAGTATTTACAACCGGGCCAAAGACTTAAATTATCAGTAGATGTAACGAATAATATTTAATAACCATATCACTACAATAAGGTATATAAATACGTTTACTACGTTATTGTTTAATTAAAATATTCTCTATCAACATAAAAGTGCCGAAACTTAATTCGGCATTTTTATCATTGTTTACTTAATCCCGCCCCTAAATTGCCGTAATCGATTTAGATATCATCGCTTTTATTTGTTTAACAATCTTTTCCGTTACTTTTGGCTCAAATGCTTTAATACGTGGCGTATGAATATGACCAACAGGAAGTATAGGGTTATAAGTATTTCTCAAAACTATACTGCGATAGGATATTTCATTTGATAAATATCCACCTCCTGAGCCTTTAACTGATATTTCTTTATCTAACTCAGGTAAAGAGTTAACAGACATGCTTGCTGTTAGTGTGGAAATGTTAGCATTGTAATTAATTTCATATTCCCCCCTGGCAGACATCATTTCTTTAAAGGGTAAGCTAAATTCAACAAATTCTGGACTATCAAGTGGTTTACCTTTTAGTAAAGGTATTAATGGTAATTTTGCTGTTGCTCCCGTATAAACATTTAAGTTATCAGGGGCATTTGCACTACGCCTAAGGCCAGGGAACCTTTCTAAATCAAAGTTTTTACGCCCCATGCTAATAGTGATAATCATGTCTACTGCATGATTTTTCAAATACGGTGTTAATAGTTCCTCAATTATGCCTTGGTCAAAATCAGCAAACCTTACAGGGATCATAAGTGTTTCAATTTCAGCACTTTGCCCTGCACTGCTTAATACCAGGTCATCAAGTGCAAGTGCTGCCACACCAGACGGATTACTTTGGTCTATGTTTTTATCCAAAAAGAAGGGGTCAAATCCTGTAACAAGAATTTTTTTATTTGTTTTTTTATCAAAATCAATATCACTTTGACCTCGTGAGTACAGTTCCAAGTTCCACAATAATTTCTCTTGTTGCATGGGTAACAATTCGATAAAAGGCTTTGACTGTTTTAATGCTTTAAACATTTGTAGTCTTGCCCAATATAAAGGGCGATCATCAAAATCATTACTTGCCCGAAAAGCAACTACAGCCTCTTGCCATATTTTTTTTCCATGCTTAATAACAAGTTGATTAAGCACTGTAAAATTAGAAGCTTGTATTAATTGTTTATTAAAACTTTCTACCCTATCTGCCAAGCGAAAAGTGACTTTAGGCATATACAGTTTTGCTTTTTCAATACGTAATTCTTCAACAGTTAAATTTACATTTGCCATCGAAAAAAAACTCACACCCGAAAGAGTAAGCGCTAATATTGTCTTTTTTATCATCAATATTGCTTCCATAAAATTTATTGTTAAATATTTTATCCAGTATACACATCAAGCAATTAAACTTTATAATTTTAAATAGTTTCTCACCTTTTCTTTTGGCGTAAAACAACGAATAAAGATATAGCAGCTCCTTGTTATGCCTTATGAATATCTGACAAAAATAATACTTATGCAATCACACCATTTTAAATAAATTTTTATTGCTTTTTTCTGTAAAAATGGCAAAGTGTTCGAACTGATAGTATATTTTGCCTCTATTTTTTCACCTGAAAGCTTCTAAAGACTTCAATAAAAAAAATACGTTTCAAATTCTTCTCTGTTAGCAAATGATTTCATATTTTTCAAAAAATAATGATTATCTTAATAATAATTTAAAGGAGTAGCGCTTCAATGTGTTCGATCTTTGGTATATTAGATATAAAAACAAGTGCACAAGCACTTCGTCCTAAAGCTTTAGAATATTCACGCCTATTACGTCACCGTGGACCCGACTGGTCAGGTATCTATAATAATGAACATGCAATTTTAGTACATGAACGTTTATCTATTGTTGATACGGAGCATGGTGCACAACCGTTATATAGTGAAAGTCTAAAAAATCCTGATAAACGATATGTACTTGCCGTCAATGGTGAAATTTATAACCATAAACCATTAGCAAAAAATCTCAGTGTAGAATATCAATTTAAAACAGGCTCTGACTGTGAAGTTATTTTGCCACTTTATGAAGAGTTTGGCGTTGATTTTGTAGATAAATTACAAGGAATGTTTGCTTTTTGTTTATACAATGAAGTAGATAATTCGTATTTAATTGCTCGTGATCATATTGGTATTATTCCTCTATATACGGGTTACGATGCAGAAGGGAATTTTTACGTTGCTTCAGAAATGAAAGCACTAATGGCAATTTGTAAAACGGTTAGTGAGTTTCCTCCAGGACACATTTTAGATAGCCGTGTTGGTAAAATACAACAATACTATAAACGTAATTGGCAGAAATATGATGCCATTAAAGATAACAATACCAGTAAAATTAAATTACGTGATGCACTGGAAGAATCTGTAAAAAGTCACTTGATGACAGATGTCCCTTATGGTGTTTTGTTATCTGGCGGTTTAGACTCCTCGTTAATTTCTGCTATAACACAAAAATTTGCATCTCGTCGCATCGAAGAAAATGACTTATCAGAAGCTTGGTGGCCAAAAGTTCATTCATTTGCCTGTGGATTAGCCGGCTCACCCGACTTGATTGCAGCACAAACTGTTGCAGACAGTATAGGCACTATTCATCATAGTGTAGTCTTTACCGAACAAGAAGGTATTGATGCACTTAGAGAAGTTATTTATCATTTGGAGACCTACGATGTCACGACTATTCGTGCCTCAACTCCAATGTACTTAATGGCGAGAAAAATTAAAGCCATGGGTATAAAAATGGTACTTTCTGGAGAAGGTGCAGATGAAATATTTGGTGGCTATTTGTATTTTCATAAAGCCCCTAATGCACAAGAATTTCATGAAGAACTTAATCGCAAACTTGACAGATTGCACAAGTTTGATTGCCTTCGCGCCAATAAGTCAATGTCAGCTTGGGGTATTGAAGCACGAGTCCCCTTTTTAGATAAAAACTTTATGGACGTTGCAATGCGCATCAACCCTGAAGATAAAATGTGCGGTAATGGTAAAATGGAAAAAGCAATTTTACGTGAATCTTTTGAGGGATATTTACCAAAAGAAATTTTGTGGCGTCAAAAAGAGCAGTTTTCCGATGGTGTGGGTTACTCTTGGATTGATGGTTTAAAAACTTATGTAGAATCACAAGTTAGCGATCAGCAACTTGAAAGCGCTCGCTTTAAATTCCCTGTTAATACTCCTGATAGTAAAGAAGCTTATTTTTACCGTTCTATTTTTGAAGATAAATTTCCATTGGCTTCAGCGGCTGATTGTGTCATCGGCGGAAAATCTGTTGCATGTAGCACTGAAGAAGCTTTAGCTTGGGACAAAAGTTTTTTAAATAATGCCGATCCTTCTGGTCGTGCTGTAATGAGTGTACATAACGACAGTTATTAGTCGTACCATATCAATCTAAATCTAAACCAGTATATGAACGTTCATTTACTGGTTTTTTAATAATCTAATTTTATGCTCTTTGAATTACAGTCATTACAGGTTACAGGTTACAGGTTACAGGTAAACAATATCATAAGGAATAGTGCATAAAAGCATGAGGGACGCTAAAATAGCTGATAAAGAACGTTTTAACTCCAGCAAAACTTACGTATTGAATGTATTTGGAGATATTATCGGTAATAAAACATAAACTTCTAAAAGTAGTTAACATAAATGATCAATTCCTTGAGTCGTGTTGTACCAAAGCTAAGAATTTTTTTAATCATCACCTTTATAACGACATTGTTATTTATTGTATTTACGCTTTGCCAATTATTAAACCACGTTAACAATGAAGGAATTGCTGAATTAAAAGTGAACGCGCAATTTAGCTATTTGATTGATGACAAAGCTTCACTTACGATTAATAATATAAATAGTTCCTCCTTAGAGTTTATTAAGACGCCACCAAATAAAATCCCCTTTACTTTAGGTTATAGTGCTTATTGGATAAAAGTCGTACTAAAAAATGATACATCTCATAATCAGGATATAATACTACATATTAATAATACGCTTCTTTCAGAGTTCAAAGCTTATCAGCAACATAACTACGATAAAAATATCAAAAATTCTTTATATCACCCCATACCAAACACCGACGACATATCACGACAGTTATTTCCCAATATAGCTTTTCATGTAGCAGCACAAAAAAATCAAACATTTTTGCTTAGAATAAGAACGTTAGGTCCACCTAATGTTCCATTAGTTCTACACACCGTCTCATCGTTTGAGCATCAGAAACAAGTTTCACTGTTAATATTTGGTGGTTTTATTAGCATAATTCTTCTAATGTCAGTTTATAACTTAGTTATTTATCGTATGATAAAAGACAAAGTTTTCTTGGTTTATACAGGTTATTTACTTTCCGCTTTTTTCGTTTTATCAAGTATCAATGGTTTTGGTTATTTACTGTTTACTCAAGCAATACAGGGTTGGTTAAATAACAACCTTTTGTTCTTTAATTATTTATTGACGATATTTTTAGTTTTATTTGCTCTTTATTTTTTACGTTATGATCGCAATAAAACTAAAACTTATCGGTTGGGTATTAGTGTATGTTTGATGCTTACAGTTTGCAGTATCGTCACATTACCTTTAGATATGGTAATACAGACAAAAATATTTTTTTCAATCCAACCATTAATTTATATCTATTCTTTTTTTATTATTTTACGTCGGTTACGTGCTGATCACCGTTGGGCACGTTTTTATTTTTTATCTTGGTTGCCCATCATTGTCAGCGCAACAATACAACCTCTAGTGATGTTAAATTATATTGATTATTCTTTTATCGTCCACAATGCCTTTATATTTGGCGTGTTGATAGAAATTTCCTTTATGTCACTTGCCCTAGCCGAAAGAATGAGAAGAAATGAACAAGATAGAATATTTGAATTATCCTATCATTTAGAAACAAAGCTTCCTCGAAAATCGACTCTTGAAAATGTTATAAATAAAATGATTTTTGAGAATAACTCTAAGTTTAGTGTTGCTGTTATTAAGCCTGAGCAAATCGAACGTTTGTCGTTATATTCTGATGATACTTCAATCTCTCAATTTTTTGTTTCACTCAATAAACACTTATCATCCCTGTTTATCTACAACGATGCGATTATAAAATTAACAAATAAACATGAGAAAATAAGCTATTTAGACAATGATAACTGTTTGGCGATAGTCATTGATGAGCATAAAAATAATCAGTCGTTAGAAATAATTATCAAATCGATACAAGAGATCACCACTAAAAACTATCGAATTAACAAGCTTAGTTTACCGCTTTCTGCGTATATTGGTATCACATCAAGTACTGACACTAAAGGTACTACAGCACAAATAATAATTAATCATGCAAAATTGGCGCTAACTAATGCCGAGAACACCCCTAAAAAATGGTCTTTATATCAAGAAAATATTGCGACACAAGAAGACAGGATCCTAAATATAGCCCTAGAAATGAAACAAGCAATCGATGACAATGATTTTGAGATATATCATCAACCACAAATTGATTTAAAAACGTTGAGAGTTTGTGGTAGCGAATGCTTGATACGCTGGCACCACAAATTACATGGCCCTATACCACCATCAGTTTTCATACCTATTGCAGAAGATTTGGGACTTATCAATCAATTAACACTATGGATAATTACACAATCATTATCACAGCAACTTATTATTACTGAAGACAAAAAATGTAATCATATGATTTCCATTAATATAAGTCCCAAAGACATTATGTCAGCACTGTTCTACGAAAAAGTAGTAGAAATAATAGCGGCGAGTGAGATATCTTCAGATAAGATTATTTTCCAATTAACAGCATCTTCAACCATCACTAATAATACTTATGCTTTGAGCGTAATTGAACAATTAACTAGCTTTGGTGTAACTATAAGTATTGATGACTTTACTACAGGTTATTCGTCTTTGGCTCACCTTGATGAATTGCCTTTTCAAGAGCTGAAAATAGGTCGCAATTTTGTTGAAAATATTTTTGACGATAAAAAAAGGAAAATAGTCACCGAAACTACGGTTAAAATGGCCAAAGGGCTTGGTCTTGAAGTTGTTGCTGAAGGTATAAATAGCCAACTGGACGAGGACACATTACGACAATTTGGCTGTGATATTGGACAAGGTTATCATTATTCAACGCCACTACCTTTAACAGAATATATACAATGGTTATCAGCTCAAGTTAATGGTAGGACACCTGAGCACTATTATGGTGAGTTTATTCCAGCAAACAAAACAGATAGTTAATAATTTATTGCTTAAAACAATTGATTTTCTAGCGTTTTCCCATTAAATATCTGTACGTATTGCCAGTTATGTTGAAAACAAAGCTGTAAAACATCAATATCGGCTCCTGATTTCTCCTTATTGGTAATACCACGAATAAGATACTCTCGGTCCTGAGTAGCAACAATATCAATTACCGATGTTAATTGTTGTATCGCTTCAATAAATCCGTCTTCGTGCTGCTTCATTCGTAAGGTAAAGTATTGACTACTATCGTCGATTCCTGCTACTAAGGTTTTGTGTTCTTTTAATGAACCATTTTCTAAATATAAAACTTGGTCACATAAACGCTCAAGTTCATTTAAGTCATGAGAACTCAAAATAAAAGTAATATCGTCAGAAAGACTTGTAACAACTTCTCTTACTTCTCTTGCGTGAATTGGGTCTAGTCCCGCGTTAGCCTCATCTAACAAGACTATTTCGGGGCCACCAATTAACGCTTGCGCAATTGTCACCCGCTTACGCATTCCATGTGAAAGCTCATTAGGTTTTACGTTGAGAACATCACGTAGGCCGACTAATTCTAATGTACGCTCTACTTCACTCAGACTTTTTTTAGCACTAAATCCTTGTAGCTGTCCATAAAACTTAAGTTGATGGGCAATACTAAAGCGTGGATCTAATTGAGCATCTTGTGGTAGTGCTGATAATTTACCAAATAGTGCCCTATCGCCAGGTTGATGTCCCATGATGGAGACCTGGCCTGAAGTGGATCTAATATAACCACATAAAATACTAAATAGTGTTGTTTTACCCGCACCGTTAGGACCAACTAGTGCAACAGGAGAGCCTTTATTGATAATAAAGTCGACATCGTTTAATGCGTGTTTTTGCCCATATTTTTTATTTAACCCCTTAGCATGAATGACTGTTTTCATAATGAAGTCCTTTTCATGATCATATTGGCGAGAATCAAAAAGAAAACAGATTGAATGACCGGTAAACTATAATTCGCAGTCACTATTGCTGTTTCTCCTAAAAGATCAGCTATTTGCTTCCCAGGAAAGAGGTAATTTAGGTGCATAGCTATTGGCAACTTATACGCAAGTAAACTCACAATAAAAGGACCTAAGCCAAAGATCAATGTACAAACAACTATTGCCATTTTTGAAGACTTTAAAAAGCTATTCAAAAAGGTCATGAAAGCAATAAAAGGTAAAACAATAATACTAAGGTCAACCAACAACTTTATCGCCCGTAAAACACTATCAGCAAGTAAAGAAAAGTCTCGATAAGCAGCCATAATAACCGTTGCTAATATTGTTACTAATATCAATATACTTGTAATTAAGATTTGTCCTAGAAAGCGACCTATAATTATTTCAGACCTTGTTGAACGCAATGAAATAAAGCGTAGCGTACCTCTTGTTCTATCAGAGCAAGTTTGATCGCTTGCTGAAAATAATGAAAAACATGGAAATAAGTAGGCTGCAATTAACCAATAAATGGCAAGCTCTGGTACTGGCCATTCAAGTAGGTCGGAAACACCAAGAGCGCCAAATAACTTCTTTGCAACGTCTTGAAAAACTTCAGATGAAACAATCGTAACCGCAGAACTAACTAAATAATATAAAACGATAAACCACACTGTTGCAAATGCAGCAAGAGCAATCATCCCCCTTTTAGTTAAAAATAAGCGAGTCAACTCAAAGCGAGCTAAAACCCATATTCGTCTAAAACTATCGAAAACATCCATAATTCACCACAACACTGACTACAAATTACCATCATGATTCCGACATAACGATAAATACACATAATTTACATTAAAGGGAAATAAACGAAATAGCGAGTGGTATTTTGTAATTAAATATATGAATTAACTAAATATTACTTACATAGTTACAAAAACAATCAATATAAGAAAGCAGAAAACAACAAACAATTGTGATTTAAATATGAAAGGAGTTATGGCTAATCTCTATAAAAAGTCATTAGCCATAATAATTTATAAGCCTAATGATGCCATAAAATCGTCATCTTCAGCGGAGTCATCATCCGCTGGTGATTCAGGCTCATTGTTCTTATTTTGAGCAGTCGTTGAAGCAATGATAGCGTCAGGATCGATCTCATCTGCAACTTCAAATTCATGCAATTGAATAAACTCCGTTTTATCCATAGCCAATTCGAGGTAAAAAATATTATTGTTTTTTGTTGTAAACGTTACTCGACGAGCCTGTGGTCTATCCATTACTGTATCGACAGATATATGCACTAACTTATTAATCGCTAACATTTTAGGTTGGCTTTGTGTGATCGTAGTTTGTAATTGCTCTCTCACTTTAAAAGTAAAACCACCAACTATTTGATTCATTAATTCACCTAATACATTAGCAACATCATCAGCTAAGTGAGAATTAGATATTTCAGAATCAGGCATGCCCATTGTCGTCATGTAATCTTGATAAATTTCTAAAGCCGCCATTGACGTAAAGTTTGTAACAACAATGCCATTAAAACCTCCATCAAATAAAACAAAGCAGCCTATATCCGGGCGTAAACAAGTTCTGCTGATTTTCTGTACCATCCCAGAATAGGTAATTCTATTACCGCTTGCTTTGCTTAATACTTGGCTAACAGATTCACATAGCGTTATTAACACATCTTCAGTGTTTATAGTTTTAGACTTTCTCACGCTTATTCTATTCCTTCATTGATTATTCTGTATTGATTATAGCAGCTTCGCCAATATTATAGGTGATATTGCTTAAGTAAATGTATAATATTATTAAATATATATTGATTAAATACTTAAACATCTTCTAATATCTCGATAAATTTATATATCACTTGCTCATTTCACGTAAATTATAGCAGACGATATAATTAAGGAATTCCATTTGTTTTTTGAAGGTTCAGAAAAAAAAGCTGAAGTATTTATTGAAAGTAGCCAATTATCATTATTACACGATATAGATGAACAGTTTTGGTATAAGTTAGTAGAGTCTGGAAATGCAAAAATATTATCTTCTTCATCAAATGAATACTGTAAATCCTTTATACTGTCTGAGTCTAGTCTCTTTGTTTGGCATAACCATTTTCTTATTTTAACCTGTGGTGTTACTCAATTGATTAAATCAATAGAGTATTTTATTAAAAATATTGGCAAAGAAAATATAGTATATTGTAGCTATCAACGTAAAAATGAATACTACGCTAGCGCACAACCTAGTAGTTTTGGTGATGACATTGCATTATTAAGTCAATATATTAGCGGTCACGCATTACGTTTTGGTGAAATAGATGGTCATCACAATTATTTTTTTTATAATGAAAATAAATGCATAGCCAAAAGAGATAAAACCTATGAATTTATTGCATACCAAGTTAACTCCGATGTATTACATAAATTATCATCTTCAGAATTAAAATCTAACGATATAAGAGAATTTTTACAATTACACGTTTTATTTCCTAAGTTTACATTAGATGATTTCGTTTTTAGTCCTTATGGTTATTCAGTTAACGGGCTTTATCAAGATAAATACTTCACCATACATATCACACCACAAGCAAACAGTAGTTATATAAGTTTTGCAGCAAATATTGATTTAATAAAGTTAGTGCCTAATATATTGACCATCTTACAACCGGTATCATTTGACTTATTAAGTATTAATGAAACTCACTTTATAAAGAATTCTCGACAACATGTACCACAACATTATGTGAGTAAATCATTAGTAAAAGAAACATTAAATAATGGTGAACTTATGTGTTTTGCCAGTTATATATTGCCGCAACAAATATATAGTAGAGCTAATAAATTCAATGAAATAGAAGAAAATCACGCACTTTAACAGCAACCAAAACGTCCCTCTTCATGTTACAATTGTTTTTATTATATTTATACATTAGCTCTTGAGGTTTATATGCGATTTCTTTCTAGGCGACTAGTTCTTCCTAGTGATCTAAACTATGCAAATTCACTATTTGGTGGTCGTGCACTAGAATGGATTGACGAAGAAGCGGCAATTTATGCTATTTGTCAATTAGGAACCAACTGTTTGGTCACCAAACATATTGGAGCAATAAATTTTGAGTCACCTGCTCTACAAGGTGATATAGTTGAGTTTGGTTTAAATACAAAAAGTGTCGGCAGAACATCAATTACAGTGACCTGTTTAATGCGCAACAAGATCACGAAAAAAACAATTTGTTTAGCAGATGATATAGTATTTGTTCAAGTTGATCCTACAACTAAACAACCTATCCCACATGAAAAAACATTGGTCACACTTGAATTACAAGAACAATAAAATTGTACCGACTAAAAATGTGCTAATAAATCAGATTCAATCACTTGACTTATATCGTGCTGCATCAACAATAGCCCAAAGGTGTGTTATCAGCGCAAGGGCTATAGGAAAAATCAACCAAGATAATCCCCAAAATATACCAGCAAAAACAAAAAATAATATTGCAGGCAGAATACGCCCTTGTACTA
>Ga0209395_1000070_pt1 | contig 161973 bp, 154 predicted proteins | sample GOMGulsemesocosm_3_FD_184635 | JGI IMG/M metagenome (GOLD analysis project Ga0209395, IMG submission 184635) | Methane-oxidizing microbial communities from mesocosms in the Gulf of Mexico - GOM9D Gulf of Mexico (SPAdes) (version 2) | ecosystem: Environmental > Aquatic > Marine > Cold seeps... | reverse complement strand
AAAATATAGTGTTAACACCGCAGCAATAATCTCAGCCCAATAATGATCCGTTTTCAATCCAGACAACTGCAAAACAATGGCGTAAAAGTCGTAAAGAATAAAACCCCAAAGCGGTTTTATATTCATCAATATCATTAAGAATGACACTTTCTCTTGTTCAATCTCTTTATGATTAGCAACTAACTCCTTTGGCTCTTTAATAAACAAGGGTGGTAAAATTGATAAAATGAGTACCAGTGCAGCACCGAAATAGATTAAAACAAAATTCCCCCATGTTGCGCCAATACCATAAGCTAAAACACCAAACGAGCCCGATACTGTTTGCATCCAGGTATACCCTTTAGTGCGAGCATCTCCATCAGGCGTCACATCCGCAATAATTGATCGAGTAGGATTAAAACTAATATTAATGGATAAATCTAAGGTCAAAGCAACGGCAATCGCTACTCCCAATAAACCAGAGATACCTAATGAAGTTGAGACAATATCAATATTAGGCAAAGCTAATAGCATCATGCCAGCTAGAACACCGCCAATAAGAATGAACGGACGTCTTCTCCCATGCCAGAACCAAACATTATCACTAATAATGCCAATAAAAACTTGGCCTAAAATGCCTGCAATAGGTCCTGCAGCCCATACCAAGCCAACTTCATGAATATCTAAGCCATATTGTGTGGTTAAAATCCAGCTAAGCGCCGAAATTTGCACAGATAGAGCAAAGCCCATAGCGGTGGCAGGTAAACTTAATAAAATATAGAAAGGGTTAGACAGTTTGCGTTGCATCGCTAACATAAAAATCTCATAACTGCAGAGTATATGGTTAGCTACGCTACGCGTATGACTTACTAACAACAAGGCTCTGCATACGTATTCAGATATGTTAACCGCTTATGATGTTAAAACTAAAAACTACGCTTTTTGATAAAGCGCGCATGTTGCGCCAGCAGGATCTTTGATCACCACGTAGCGATCATCCCCAATATTTTTAATAGCTGTTATTAATGCCCCGCCTTGTGCTTGAACTTGTTCAACAGCAACATCTATATCTTTCACTAAAAAATAAGGTAGCCAAGTCGCTGGCATATCAGCGTTAGCACCTTTTGCATGACAAATGCCAGTAACAAATTGAGCAGACTCCTTACTAGAGCTCTCATTGCTATCAGCATTCTTTACTGGCTCTACCGATTTCATCACATAATCTTCATAGCTTTGACCATTATCTGACATCTTCATGGCATCACTTTGCCAACCTAAAATATTCTGATAGAAATCTTTTACCGCACTAGCATTAGGAACAGATAAATCCATCCATGCCATATCACCGATATTATTTCCGTACATAACGAGCTCCTATTTTTATACTAAATTTACAGTTGATTACTTATTGATTATTTATTGATTAAGGAAAGTGCTTACTAAAATATTTTTTAAATCCCTAATTAAACTCTATCATAGCAAGGATGATTATCGAAAATTTTAACTTGCTCAATACTTATTGGTGATCATTAAGAAATACTAACTATTTACTTAACTTGTGCTAACTAACAATTAATTACTCCAGTAAAAACAGCACCACCTTATCATTCCTAATAGCTTGTATAGTTTACGAAATATCAATAAACTCTTGATTAAAAAAATACAATAATGGAATAAATTAAAGGAATAGATGGTTTATGTTTGTAAAAGGGTTTAGCCTATTTTTAGTTGTAGTTTTGTTAAGTGGTTGCGCAAGTTATATCGCTAATGAAATAGCCTCTCCACAAACACCTCAAGTCACAGGAAACATATCCGAGTGGACAATTGAAAATACTTTTTGTGATGCACATTCTAACTGTATGCGTGCATTAAGTGTTAAAGATAATGACCTCATCAACATAGATTTATCTTTCAGCTCCAAAATTAATGATAATCATAAAATTTGGCAGTATAAATATAATATTGATGAAGCTTTACCGTTAAAGCCACTAAACAAGCAGCTCATTTTCATTTTTGCAGGTTACAGTCAACCTACTGAAATCTTATACATACATCAAGCATGGCTACAGTATATTACTGGCGCCGACGTGTTTGTTATTCCAAGCGCTGATAACTCTGAAAACTTTCAATTTGGTCTGGATTTTGTCTCCCCTATTGTTGCTGAAATTAAACGTCGTCAGCCAGAAAAAGTTCATCTCGTCGGTTTTTCAATGGGAGCGGTGGCCGCTCATGCCGTTGCAGAACAAACTAAAAATTCCCGTCTTCACTTAATTGCTCCTATGACTGATTTTAAACAAGCAACTAAAGCCCTATGGAAAATATTATACAGTAAGAAGTTTTATACAAAGTTGATATCAATAGATACGATTGAGGAAGCAGTTGAAATCATACATAAAAACTCTAAAACCCCACCTGAAAATATTGATATTATAAGAAAGATTCAGAGCACTACAATCCCAACGTATGTCTACGCATCTATGCAAGATAGAGTTACCTTAGCTTCTCATTGGGAAAATGTTAATGCTGAAGCAATGACATTGAAAAAATATGAGCAACTAAACCACTTAGAAATGGTGGCGTTATTAAATCAAGGATTACTAGTAGACTTTACATCACAACTGATAGGCCGGAAAGTATTAAAAAGTGAAATAGAAACCATCGGTTTGATGTGTGATGGTGCTGATGTCGAATGCCTTGATAAAATGAAGTAACTTCGGGTAAGCAATAATGATGAACATCAAAGAACAGCTTAATGACTTGCTTTAGGGTTCTGCGGATAAAACTTATCTGGCAATGTACTTATGTGTTCAAAAAAACGGGTATCTTTATAAGGTAGTTTCATAAAACCTGATATTCCTTGGCCATTAATAGTAGGTAATAAAGTAATAATTTGTGCTAAGCACTCTGAAAATTCTTTTTGTTTATCATGATTTAATAACATTAAATAACTGTGAATTTTTAAATGCGTAGGCAATACCTCAAAAATAATGCACCCTGTATGGTGAATCATGTTTAGCCGTGCCAACACCGCCATAATTTCATCCGGTAAATAAAGGTATTCATCAGGATCTTTACCATCTTCAAAATAGGAATGTAAACGCGTAATATCATCTACTTCAGGCACATCACTAATATCAAAAGGAATAACTTGATTTTCAGCTGCAACAAAAGGATCACTTGGCTTTTCTCGTTCAACATGCAAAGTATTACGGGCATTAAATAAACAACTTTTAAAAACCCCTACTCGATGAATACCTTGTGCTAAACAAATCATATTGTTGACTGCACTTTGAAAAGAATTTTTTAGCGTTTGATTATCTTTTAATTCCTGCTCATCTTTAAATTTATGTTCAAACAAGGTCAAATTAGAATCAATATAAACGCCATCAGCTTCCCAGCGTATTGCTAAACCACCAACAACAGGAAAATTACCTAGTCGACTAACCGCAGCAATAAAAGCTTTTTCAGTATCCCCCATGCCCATTAGGAAGTTTTTATAATACTTTTCAAGTTGAACATCATCTATTTCATTCAGTGAATCTTTACTACTCGCTTCTCGTAAAAATGATTTACGAGAGCCGTAAACCACTGTATCTATTTCTTGTGCTGACTTTTTACGCCATACAGGAATAAGCGGTTCTATGATTTGTTGAGTATAATCAGCAGCCAAAACAAGGTTTTTTAATACTGGTAAATGACGGAAAAAATAATCTCCAGCCTTATTTCGTATGGTCCTATCATCGCTAAGCATGCTTTCAATGACTTTAGCCAATAACTTAGGTAAACCAAGCGATAAAGGTGTGATCACCTTATGTCCGTATCTGCATGACTGCCCAGAAGCGATGGCATATATTGTTGCAGCAAGCCCTTGTTCATCAAAACGAGGTGAAGACATTTCACCGCTAATTTGCTCTGGGCCAATAAAATAAACATCCCCTAAGCGAGCATTAGAATTTTGTAAGTCGCTGCTCATTAAATCCATAATATTATTAGCCGTAGTTTGACCATTTGTATCGAGCTGAGCCTCAACGGCTGAGCCCCAATCAACTAAATAAACTTTACCTGTTTTTTCGTTATAAACAACATTTGAGGGTTTGATATCACCATGTACATAAGGTTTACCTTTTACATGTTGTGAACAATCTCGCAGATACAAAAGGATTTCAGCCAATTGAATAGCTATATTCACGACTAATTCTGGCGCAAGAGGACCATTTTGATGGGAGTATTGCTCTAAATCAATGCCAGGGGCTCGTGTCATATGCACGATAGATTGACGTTTTATTTTATAATATTCAATAATTTGAGGAATGCGATTATGGACAAGCTGTGATTGAATATCCGCTTCATCAGCTAGCCTGTCTTGCACATGTAGCGGTAAGTTAATACGGGAAAATTTAAACACTTGTTCATGACCTTGTTCATCTTCGCCGCCAAAAACAAAACCATAAGCTCCCTTACCAATCAATGAAATATTTTGATAACCAAGCAAAGCAAGCTGCTGCTGACATAATTCCACCCATTGTTTAAGTTTGGTAGAGTCTTCATGGTTTAGTAAATAAATCGACTGATCTTCAGCAATATAGAAATGCTGCAGCTTTTTATTTGACTTATTTTCTTTTAACGTTTTATTTAACATCGGATCATTGAGCACATGCTTTCCTTCAAATACTTCCATCTGTAAAGACTCAATGCAAATCTACACAATTACGCTAATAAAATCATAAAATTTATTAATTAATATGTTTTTCTCTACAAATATATTTTAGCTTTAAAAACAAAAAACCTGCATAAGGCAGGTTTTTAATTAATGAGTAAAAAAATGAAATTAAGACATATGCATCATCATATTACTTGGCTCTTCCAAGAAAGACTTCCATAAATTACAGAAACGAGCGATTGAACCACCATCAATAATACGGTGATCACCAGACCAACTTACTTGCATAATAAAGCGAGCTTCTACCTCACCCTTGTCGTTAAAACGCGGTAATTTTTGTAACTTACCTAACGCAACAATTGCAGATTCTGGTTTATTGATGATAGGCGTAGCAATAGTGCCACCAATAGCGCCGATGTTTGAAATAGTGATAGTACCACCTTTCAAGTCTTGGGCTGGAACACGGCCAGAACGCGCAGAATCGGTTAAACGCATAATATCTTTAGCAACATCTACAATCGATTTCGTTTGTACTTGCTTAACATTCGGGACTAATAAACCAACTTTTGAGTCTACTGCCATGCCGATGTTATGGTCGTCGAAATACGTGATTTCAGTACAGTCATCATTTACTTGAGTATTAATCACTGGAAATTCTTTTAATGCTAAAGAAATCGATTTCATGAAAAATGGCATCATGGTTAATTTGATATCTTGTTTAGCGTAAGCTTCTTTCATGCCGCTACGTAGGGCAATCAAGTTAGTCATGTCGATTTCTTCACAGTAAGTAAAGTGAGGAATAGTTGACACAGAATTAACCATGGCTTTTGCCATAGCCGCTTTAATACCGCGAATAGGCTCTACGCGTTTTCCGCCAGTGGCTGCAGTGGCTGCTTCATTAGCATTAATAGGGGCGGCAACAGGTGCACTGTTAAAAGCAACAACATCATCTTTGAAAATACGGCCTTTTTTGCCACTGCCTGGAATTTCGTGAATATTTACATTCAATTCACGAGCAACACGACGAACAGCAGGACTAGCAACAGCTTTACCATTAACCACTTTCTTAGCACTTGTAGCTACTTTTGCCGCAACAGGGCTAGTTGTTTGAACAACAGCTTCTTCAGTTGGCTTTTCAGCAGCAACAGAAGAAGTTACATGATCTCCTCCCACTCCACCTAAACCACCAATAGCCATTCTTTCTATTTCAAACAAGGGCGCATGAACTTTAGCAATTTCGCCTTTAGCATAATAAAGCTTAGTAACCGTACCATTATGCATGGCAGGAATTTGTACAAGGGCTTTGTCGGTCATTACATCAGCAATTGGCTGATCTTCAACAATTACATCACCTTCTTTAACTAGCCATTCAACTAATTCACATTCAACAATTCCTTCACCGATATCTGGCAAAATAAAATCTTCACGTTGCAAAGTTTCAACATTACTTGCTACTGGAGCAGTAGCAACAACAGCTACAGCTTCGTTAGCAGCAGGAGCAGCCTGTTCTTGACCTGCACCTTGATCAGTAGTCATAGAGAAAAGTGGCTGATGCACTTTAGCAATTTCACCTTGAGCATAATAAAGCTTTTCAACAACACCATCGTGCATTGCTGGAATTTGCACAAGTGCTTTATCAGTCATCACATCAGCAATTGGCTGATCTTCTTTGATAACATCGCCTTCTTTAACTAGCCATTCAACTAGTTCACATTCAACAATACCTTCACCAATATCAGGAAGAATAAAATCAATACTCATAACAAAAACCTTAGTAATTCATGCTGTGTTTAATGGCTTCATACACTTTTAAGTGATCGGCAACATATTCTTTTTCAAGTGACAATGGGTAAGGCGTATCCATACCACACACTCGAGCAATAGGAGATTCAAGATGTAAGAAACATTCTTTTTGAATCGTCGCGGCAATTTCACTGGCAAAACCAGCGGTTAATGGCGCTTCTTGGCTAACAATTAAACGACCTGTTTTTGTTACCGAATTAGCAACCGTTTCAATATCCCACGGTAAAATAGTACGTAAATCGATAATTTCACAAGAAATACCGTCAGCGCTTGCCATTTCGGCTGCTTTTTCAATAATTTCCATTTGTGCGCCCCACGCTAATAACGTGATGTCGCTACCCGCTGTAACAACTTCAGCTTTACCTAAAGGTAACTGATAATCTTCTGCTGGCACTTCGCCAATAGAAGCACGGTATAAACGCTTGGGTTCAAAAAATATCACTGGGTTATTATCGCGAATAGACGCTAGTAGTAAACCTTTTGCTTGATACGGATTACGGGGAACAACAACTTTTAACCCTGGTGTATGTGCGAAATATGCTTCTGGCGATTGGCTATGATATAAACCACCAGCTATACCGCCACCGTAAGGTGTACGAATAGTTAAGTTACCTACGTTGAATTCGTTACCACTGCGGTAGCGAAATTTTGCTGATTCGTTGACGATTTGATCAAACGCTGGAAAAATATAATCAGCAAACTGAATCTCAGCAATAGGCACACTGCCTTGCGCCGCTAAACCATTGGCAAAACCAATAACACCTTGTTCTACTAACGGCGTATTAAAACAGCGATCATTACCAAACTTTTCTTGTAAGCCGCTGGTTGCACGGAAAACACCACCGAAATGACCAACATCTTCACCAAAACAAACTGCACGATCATTTTCTGTCATCGCAATTTCAAGCGCGTTATTAATTGCGTGTAATAAATTCATTTGAGCCATTATTTAATTCTCCCTGCGGTAAATGGGTAAGCTTCAGGGTATTTTTTGATATGCACTTTAAGCTCTTCAAATTGTGCTTTTAATAGCGTAGTTGGCTCGTCGTAAACATCAGTAATTAAATCTTCAACTGGCGGTTTATCAATTTTTTCTGCTACTTTAACCGCAGCTAAAATGTCTTCACGCAATGAATCGAACAAACTTGTTTCTTGTGCTTCATCCCACCATTTATTCACTAACATCCAGTTTTTCATACGAAGAATTGGATCATGCGCCTGCCATTTAGCTTCTTCTTCACGGGTACGATAACCTGATGGATCGTCTGAAGTAGAATGCGCACCTAAACGATAAGACATCGCCTCAATCAGCACTGGTTTGTTTTCTTTTAAAACATAGGCACGTGCATCTTGTGTAGCTTTTAATACCGCTAAAATATCGTTACCGTCGATACGGATGGTTTTAATACCGTAACCAACACCACGAGAAGCAATACCATTACCAGCATATTGCTCATCAGATGGCGTTGAAATAGCGTAACCATTGTTACGACAAAAGAATATAACTGGCGAGTTATGTACGGCTGCCATGTTCAAACCAGCATGGAAGTCACCTTCTGATGCTGCACCTTCACCGAAATAACAAATAGTTACGGCATCAAGCCCTTGCAATTTTTGTCCATAAGCATAACCAGTTGCTTGTGGAATTTGCGTGGCTAACGGTGAAGAAATAGTCATGTAATTTAATTCACGACTACCGTAATGAATTGGCATTTGACGCCCTTTGCCTAAATCTTTTTCATTAGAAAACATTTGATTCATAAAGTCTTCTAATGCAAAACCACGGTACATTAATGCACCTTGTTCACGGTATTGCGCCATGATCATATCTTGTGGTTTTAAACCTGCCGCGCCGCCCACACTTGCTGCTTCTTCACCTAAAGCCGTCATGTAGAAACTTAAACGACCTTGACGCTGCGATGCGACCATACGTTCATCAAGCACGCGGTGAAAAGCTAAGGTTTTATAAATTTTTGTCGCTAGCTCCTGATCTATTTCAGGCAGCTCGGCACCGTCATAAACGTTGCCGTCTTGTTGTAATACTTTGAGGATGGGGATTTCAACTGAATGACCATCAATAAAAGCGGGTTGATGTACCACCGGGCTTTCGTTATAAATTTCAGTGCTCATAGCCTTCTCTTTTTATATTCCTTGCAAGCAAGGTAACAATTAAATCATCAAATATTATCAAATCGACCTTTCACTCTATATTTCTTTCGTTAATCGAAGATAAGTATAGCCAGTCGTTGATAAGAATTTACTATTTTTTGTCTATTTTAAGTGCGTAATAATTGCCACGCACTTTACCTTTACGTAAACTGAAATACAAGTCTAGTGATTTGTACTAAAGTCATAGCTGATAAGATCATTAGCGAAATGCCCTGTTTTGTTTACAGCAAATTCCCAATTAAGCGTGTTTAAGTAACTAAAAGTTACGACAAAGTTGTAGGAATAACGGTCAGCATAGCTCTTTGTCCAATGGCCACATCAGCATTAGGAAAAATAATCGCCTCGCCCTCTTTCGACGTTTTTATAGCTTTATCATCATCGGTAGCTAAAACATAACCCAATGGAAAGTCAGTAAAGTTTTCAACATCATCAGAAAAGTTGAGTTTGAATTCACTCCCTTCTCGATTGATAATTTGGTAAATTTCAAACAACTCAAAGTCATTTTCATCATATGGCACGAGTGATAATTTTTCACCTGAAATAAAATCAGTTAAGGTGTTCTTCACTTGCTGAAATTTACTCATATCGTTTTCACCAAAAGGCTGAACTTTTCCTAATTCAACAGTAAAAGCATGAGCACCAAATTGATGAGAAGAAAAGTAACTAAAGGTAGTTGTGGGTGAATTTGACAATAAAATAGTGCTAACACCACAAGCGTTTAAAAACTGAAGTTGCCCTTTATCGCGAGGTTGGTCATGCAAAAATGGATAAACAGCAAATTTATCACTTTTTGATCCTCTTATAGCTGTGTGTAAATCATAATGAAAACGCTCTCTATCACTGGAAACAGCATTAAAGAAATCACGCACAGTATTTTCTAATAATAACGCTCTGTGGCGCTCTTTATTTATTAACCCTGCACCATTGCCTTGATCTAGTGAATGGCCACCAGAGAACAATCTATTCATATTCTCTTCAACAAAACGTTGTGCGATATTCATTGATGCGGGATTACCAAAAATAAACAGTACACGCTCTGCTAAAGGTAACTGACCTAAAATCAGTTTTTCAATCAGCTCAGCACATATTTCAATAGGAGCTGTTTCATTACCATGAACACCACTTGATAAAACAATGTCTTTAGTTGAACTGCGATTAATGGGCTCAAAGGTAATCAAGCCAGTATCTAGTACAGTCACTAAAGACGCTGTATTTGAAGCTTGGTGAGTTACTTCAAAAGAAAAGGACTCTTCAAGCTGCCACTCATGAGCGCGGGTGATAGCAAGAAAATCGCCAGTTTGTTGTAATTGCTTTTGTAATATACTGATAGGTTGAGAAGAGTGTTGGTTCACGCGATACTACTTTTTTTTATTCAAATATAGCCTCATTATACCCAAGCCGGTTTAAATTTACCTGACTATTAATTGATCTTAGAAACTATTAATTCACATGAGTAAAAAAGACAAGTAAGCAACAACTATTTAGATTTTAAGCTCCTTTAATACTACTTTTACCTTCATGTTTTGCTTGCATCAAAGCATCTTCAGCTTGATGAAAAAGCTGTTCAACCGTTGCTTCTTTTTGCCAAAGAGTAAAACCAATACTACAAGTAAGCGCGAGTGTTGATGGCATCACTTGACCATTAATCACTTGCTGCAGTTCTTTAGCCATATCAAAAGGAGGTTGTTCTACCGAGTTTGGTAGTACCACAAGAAAGTTATCGTCTAACCAACGACAAAGCATCGTGGATGAAGAAAGGTGATTTTTTAATAATTGAGCAACTAATTTCAGTGCTTCATCACCTACTGATTGACCATAAAAATCATTGACCGTTTTAAAGTCATCTAAATCAATTTGGAAAACAGAGAAACCTCTATTGTCCTTTTCAGCCTTGTCACACCAGCTAATAAGTTTTATTTGTCCAGCACGACGATTAGGCAAATTAGTTAACGGATCATTCAGTGAAAGCTGTTCTAAAGTTTGCGCCATAAAACCCAGTTCGCGAATACGTCGATAAGAAAAAACAAGTAAGCTTAGCGCGATAGTGCTGGTTAATGGAATGATTTCATCAAGCTCAATATCTTCATGTTGACGTGAAAATTGATAAACAGCTTCTAACAAATCAACGTATTGAAAAATAATAAACATAGCAACATTAAAGATGAGCATCAAAGCTAAGTCTTTAAGTACTGTTGGACGATGATAATATTGTTTATGAGGCATAACGATACTTAATTTATTTTAACAATGACTTTTTATCCATACGTTAGACCACTTAAATTAGTTATCATTCCATTATAAAAAATTTATTCTTTACAGTGTCTAGAAAGCAATCAACAACTATAATCATACAATATATAGACCATTAATATACAATATATTGACCATTAACAAACAAAAACCTTACAAACCTGCCTGTTTAAAAGCGTCACTCACTAACTGTTGAGCATCAGCAATAATTAACTGTAAGTGATCTTGGCTGATAAAGCTTTCAGCATATATTTTATAAATATCTTCAGTACCTGATGGTCGAGCTGCAAACCAACCATTTTCCGTGGTTACCTTAATACCACCAATAGCAGCATTATTACCAGGTGCATGTGATAAGACCTGCTTTATACTTTCACCAGCTAAAGTTTTAACTGTGACATCTTTTTTCGATAGCGCCTTTAAAATTTGTTTTTGCTGATAACTTGCTACGGCCTCAATACGTCCATAACACGGTTTACCTAACTCTTTAACTAAGTCTTGGTATATTTGATGAGGATCTTTTCCCGTTACTGCTAATATTTCAGCCGCTAATAATGCCATGACAAAGCCATCTTTGTCCGTAGTCCAACAACTGCCGTCAAGTGCTAAAAATGTAGCCCCTGCACTTTCTTCACCACCAAAAGCGTAACTTGCATCTTGAAGACCATCAACAAACCACTTAAAACCAACAGGTACTTCAGCAAGGGGACGATCTATATATTTAGCGACTCTGTCTATCAGCGAACTAGAAACCAGTGTTTTGCCAATTTTACAATTGGTAGGCCAGTTACGATGCGTCAGTAAGTAATAAATAGCTACAGCTAAATAATGATTGGGATTCATTAAACCGCCAGACTTAGTTACGATGCCGTGACGATCAAAGTCAGGATCATTTCCTACCGCTACATCAAACTTATCTTTCAGTGCAATCAAACCAGACATTGCATAAGGAGATGAACAATCCATACGAATTTTGCCATCTTTATCTAACGGCATAAAAGCAAAACTGGCATCAACTACATCATTCACTATGGTTAATTTTAAGTCGTATTTTTTAGCAATAGCAGGCCAATAATGAATACCAGAACCTCCTAATGGGTCAACACCTATATCAATCCCTGCTTTTGCAATCGCTCTCATATCAACAACCTGCTCAAGTTGCTCTGTATAAAAGCTGATAAAATCTTCTCTTTTCAGCAAAGATGAAGTCATTGCTTGGCTAAAATCAGCTTGTTTTACGTCCAATAAACCACGAGCAATAATATCGTTAGCACGTTTTTCAATAAGTTTAGTGACTTCGCCTTCTGCAGGACCACCATGAGGAGGATTATATTTTATTCCTCCATCGCTTGGTGGATTATGAGAGGGTGTGATAATTAAGCCATCAGCTTGTGCTTGATGGGTTTTATTATGAACAATAATTAACCTAGAAATAACCGGTGTAGGAGTAAAGCCTTCGTCGTCTTGAATAACAACAGGAATATTATTCGCAATCAACACCGAAATAGCGCTAGCAAAAGCTGACTCAGACAAAGCATGAGTATCTTTACCTAAATAAAGAGGACCTAAAAAGCCCTGTTCGGTTCTATATTCAGCAACCGCTTGGCAAATAGCCAAAATATGATATTCATTAAAGCTAGTTTTACTGGCATTTCCTCTGTGTCCAGAAGTACCAAAAGTAACCTTCTCTTCTTCAACAAGTACATTGGGTTGCTTTAAAAAATAATCACTGACCAATTTTCCTATATTAATTCGATCCTGTGGACGAACAGCTTTACCTGCATGTTGGTGAATAGTCATGATTATCCCTTTTATATTAGTGCTAACATCTGCTAATTAAGTATGAATGTAAATTTCAAACCTTACTTATAGTAAATCTCGAATGCGCTCAATGTCTGCTGCTTGGTAACCTAAAACCTTGGCAACCTCGGTTAACATCATCTTTTTCCGCGTGGTGTTAGAGTTAGTCATCACCCAATAATCACTATCTGGGATTTGTCTAGGCTTAGTGCTACTACCACTTTGTGCTAATAAACTTTCCGACTGAGCAAAATACAACCGGTCTCTGCCACGAATATTATTCACTAAAGAAAACTGCTGAGGATGAACACGATATAGTGCAGCTAAAATCAATAAAAAACGACCAATTGCACCGCGTTGCATGGCTAACTCTTCTTTATTGATGTAGTTAAAAACATTTTCATCATCTACTGGAACTTCAGCAGGTTGTGGTTGTTTGTTTTCTACTTTTTCTTCTACTGCCTGCAATGGCTCTATTGTTGTTATTTGAATATCTTGCTGTTTTGCTGTTTCAGGCATTGGCAAAGATAATAAACGGCGCAGAATTGATGAAGCACTTTCGCCAATAAACTGGGTATTGGAAGCTAAAAATTGATAAAGCTCTTCATCTATTTCAATATGTTTCATTAAATAACCTAGAAAGTTAAAATCACCGCGAGAGTATACTTAGCTTAAATGTAAGTCTCTAGGGGTGATTGTTAATAATCTTAATTTTTTTTCCTATCAACTCAATAGAAATTATATAATTATTGCATTCACGCTCAATTCAAAATATTAAATGGGACATTAATGGCCATTCTAAACTTCCAACAAAACGGAACAGGTACTAATTTACTACTAATTCATGGCCTTTTTGGTAGCTTAGAAAATTTGAACATGGTGGCAAAAGGTTTAGCCGATAATTTTTGCATCACCAATATTGATGTTAGAAATCATGGCCACTCTTTTCATGAAAGAAATATGAACTACCCTGACCTAGCGCAAGATGTTATTGATACTTTAGATCACCTAGCAATAGATAACACCGCAATTTTAGGTCACTCCATGGGAGGGAAAATTGCCATGCAAGTGGCTTTAGATTTTCCTAACAGGGTAAATAAACTGATAATTGCGGATATAGCTCCCGTAACTTACCCTCCGCATCATGCTAAAATTATTGATGGCTTATTATCTTTAGATTTATGCCAATTAAAGAATCGTAAAGAAGCAGACAAACAACTTGCCCATTTCGTAGAAGAAGTTGGTGTAAGACAATTTCTATTACGAAATTTAACAACAAAAGATGGCGTACTCTCATTCAAATGCCACTTACAAAATATAGCTGATTGCTACAAGCAAATTATTTGTGGTTATCAAGGAAGTAAACATTACGATAAGCCTACATTATTCATTAAAGGTGGTAATTCCAATTACATTGGTTCGGAGCATAGAACGATTATTTCAACGCTTTTCCCTTCAAGTAAAGCTAAAATCATTCAAGGTGCAGGTCATTGGTTGCATGCTGAAAAAACGTCGGCTTTTAATAAAATTGTTAACAACTTTTTACTTGAATAATTAAAAATCATCGACGTACTCAATTATTTAGTAAGTACCTGTTCAATATCAAACAAAATTACGATTAATCCGGTATAAATCACACTGAAAATTATGGGTTTGCTTACAGCAATATGCTATAGTGCCGCCTGAAATTTTTAGGGTTAACTATGCTGGCAGAAAACTTTGTACTATTAGAAGCTATTGGTTTAAATTTATTCTTTGCTTTTATATTTATTTTCATAGGCTTATCAATAAATGATGTGATGAAAAAAAATGACGTACCTAAAACAGGTCGTTATATCATTTATCTTGTGCTTTTTCTTGGTTGTGCTGGGTTTATCGCAAAAGGCATCATTCAGTTTTTTTGGGAAAGCCAAGGGCTAGGATAATATGGCAAAAGAAGTAGCAGATTTAACCACCATTGATTTATTTAATGATGACAAGCGACCAGGGCGTCCAAAAACGAACCCTCATTCACGCAGCGTTCAAATAAAAATCAATAAAAGAAATCAAGTAAAACGTGACAAAAACAATGGTTTGAAACGCGTAGAATTTAAGATCCATGAGAGTTTAATAGAACAGTTAGATCAATTAGCAAAAAGCACAGATACTAATCGAAGTGAATTAATTGAGTCTTTATTACTGAAAGCTCTCACAATCGATGAAAATTAAAGAATAAAACAGAAGGTTATAAGGTAATGGCAATTGTAGGTTTATTTTTCGGCAGTGATACTGGCAATACTGAAGCAGTCAGTAAAATGATCCAGAAAAAATTGGGCAAAAAAGTTGTTGATGTTAAAGACATAGCTAAGTGTACCAAAGAAGAAATCGCTGAGTTTGATTTAATCATCCTAGGTATTCCAACTTGGTATTACGGTGAAAACCAATGTGATTGGGATGATTTCCTTCCTGAATTAGAAGAAATCGACTTTACTGATAAACTTGTTGCTATTTTCGGTTTAGGCGACCAAGAAGATTATGCTGAATATTTTTGTGATGCCATGGAACCTCTACGTGATATTGTTGAATCTAAAGGGGCTATTGTTGTTGGTAACTGGCCAACTGAAGGTTATGAGTTTGAAGCTTCCAAAGCATTAATTGATGAAAATACCTTTATTGGTTTATGTGTTGATGAAGATCGTCAATCAGAGTTAACTGATGCCCGTGTTGATAAATGGGTAAACCAAATATACGACGAAATGTGTTTAGCTGAACTTGCTGACTAATGTAAATCAGTAAGTAGTTAACAGTTAATGTATTTCTCAATCAAACCTGCCTCAGCAGGTTTTTTATTATCTGCCAAAAGCTATATTCCATAGAATTAATGCTTATCATCAAAATATTAACAAACAATTGAAATTAAAACTTTTAACCCAGCACATAACCCCCTATAATTTTCCCCTTACTTAATGAATCCTGAGAATTCCTGCATGGCAGACCAAAACGAAGAGCTAAAAAGAGCTGGATTAAAAATTACCCTGCCTAGAATTAAAATTCTAACGATTTTACAAGATCCAAACAATCAACATATTAGTGCGGAAGATGTTTATAAAATATTATTAGAGCATAATGAAGAAATTGGTTTAGCTACCGTATATAGAGTACTAAACCAATTTGATGATGCTGGTATTGTCTCTCGTCATCACTTTGAAGGTGGCAAGTCAGTTTTTGAATTAAGCCATAAAAAACATCACGATCACCTAGTTTGCTTAAAGTGTGGCAAGGTTGTTGAATTTGAAGATGATATTATTGAACAAAGACAAGAAGATATTGCCAAATCTCACAATATAAAGCTCACTAACCATAGTTTATATCTGTACGGTGAATGTGAAGATATAGACGCTTGTGAAGCATACCGAAAAGACAATCACTAGAGTAATCTAATATTCTCAAATAAAAAGCGCTTAAATTTATTGTTTAAGCGCTTTTTTATATGTTATTTGTTGAACAAATCATTTGAAATTCTAAATCATTTTCACCTGTGATCACAAAACCATGCCGTAAATATAGAGTTTTAGCAGGGTTTTCCAGTAAAACATTAAGTGTTACGGGTAAAGATAATGCGTGTGCTTTTCGCTTCACTAATGCCAATACTTTAGTGCCAATGCCTTGCTGATGGAACTCGGGTGACAATTGAAATTGTCGAATATGTAAACTCTGCTTTAATACTCCAAGCTTTAATAAACCTATAGCTTCTTGGTCACGTAGGATAATATGTGAATCAGAAAAGTACTCAGTAATACGAGCAAGATGTTGTTCATCTGACATCACAATACCTGCTTGTAGTAAGTGTTTAGTCATTGATGCTTTACGCAATTTAATTAAAAAAGCAATATCTTGTTGGTTAGCTCGTCTAAAGCCTATGGTGAAATTCATAGTGGTATTAGGAAAATAAGCATTATTTAAAGAATTAGTAATATTACAACAATCTGTTAATGCCTGTTTGGTTTTATAGAATAAGGGTTAACTTTTAAAGAAGAAATGAAGAATGCATACAGTAATTGATTGTATGCATTCCAAAAATTCCAACCTAGATAATATTTACTTAGCTGCTTTTAGTTTTTCTATTTGAGAGGCTGATAATCTAAGTGCACTACCAGGATAAGGTCTGCCTCCTCGGTAATCCCAATCTTTTGGTGTGGCATTTTTAACAAATTCATTAAATGAACGGCACACTTTCTTTGAAGGTGTTTGTCCAAGCTTTTTTGCATAAGCTTTCAAGTGTCCTTCTATAATTCCTGCTTTATTCAGTAAACAATATTCTTCCGTTGAATATTTTGCTTTTTCATTACCTGCATGAGATAAAAATGAAAAGAGTGAGAATATAACAGTGGTTATTACTAGTTTTTTAAATTTCATTTAGCCTTTCCTATTATTAAAACAAAATATTTAGTTACACTTTAGAATGTAGTAGATAATCAAAACATTACAATAAACTTATAACGAAATTCACTATTAAATGCTTTTTTTACTCCACTTCACCATTGAAGCTACCTTTATCTTGTTACCCCACTGAAAAACAACTAAGCCTGTAACAACAAAAAATGCTCCAAACATTAAATTAGAACTAACGACTTCATCATTTAGTGTTGCTCCCAATGTCATGGCTAATACTGGAGTTATCATCGTTATTAATGCTACGGTACTGGCATTAAGCTTTTGCAGAATATAAAAATAAGATAAAAAGCCAATTAATGACCCTACCACGCCTAAATAAATAATCGCCATGATAGAGCGCATTTGCCACTGTTGATAAGGTAAGCTGCCATCAAAAATAAACCATGCGAATAAAAATAGCGGTGTACTAAAAAGTAATGAGCCAACGGTTGTCGCAATAGGGTTAATTTTAACCTCAACACTTTTTACCAAAACACCACTTAAACTAAAAAAGAACACGGCAATCAAAACAAACGCAATACCTTTATAACTGTCCTTAGATAAAGTAAGACTATCAAAGCAAACAATCATCAACCCAACTAAAGCAATAGTTAATGCGAACTTCTTAATCAAGCCAAACTTTGGCTCAGCAATTAGTTTTTGTGCAAGTAACCCCGATAAAATAGGCGCTAGTCCAAAGATCAACGACATTAAGCCTGATCCAATATAGCTTGCTGCAAAATACGAAAACAACATCCCACCAAAAATCCCGATAGCCGAATAAGAATATAGCCTTATCGCCTTTTTATTCATTGGTAGTTTAATTGTGCAACTACGTAAAATAATACTACCTAATAATAAGGCGATGAGCATACGCATTAAAACGGCAAAGGTTGGGCTCACCGTCTCACTACTCCACACTATGCCAAGTGGGGTTGTTGACCAAATCAATACAACAGCAAGGTAAGCAGCCGGTACACGCATTGTAAAACTCCTTTAGAAAATAAATGATGAGTGATGAAAGTTACCGAATCTACACTGAGAGTTTTTTTGAAAGACTAGAAACAAAAAACCGCAGCGAAAGACTGCGGTTTTAATATAATAAAAGCTAACTCATTTACATTAATTCCACAGCAAGCAACGGCCAGCGTATGACCGTTGAGGTCATATTTATCTGATCGAGATTAGCATTGCAGCAAATTAATTTATTTTTCATTAAGCTTCTATTAAATTATTTATTTAAATATTTTCAGTTAAGCTTTTTATAACGGTTAGCTTTCAATAAAACCCAACTGATGAAAAATTATATTGACGCTTCACTTAAGTTAAGTCAACAGTTAATTATCACTACGCTTTTTTAAGGTAAGCAGACACTAAAACGATGCGTGTACCATTTACTTTACCTTCAATATGCTCCGGGTTATCCGTTAAGCTAATGCCACGTACCATAGTGCCCTGTTTAGCGGTAAAGTTTGCCCCTTTAACTTTTAAGTCTTTGATCAAAGTAACATTATCACCGTCTTGCAGCTCAGCTCCATTGCTATCACGTGTTGGGCCATTACTGCGTGCAGCTGCAATACCTTGTTCTGCCCATGTTTTCACTTCATCTTCTAAATAAATCATTTCAAGCGCATCTTGTGCCCAGCTTTCACTCGATAACTTATGCAACATCCGGTATGACATCACCTGTACTGCAGGTTCTTGATTCCACATGCTATCGTTTAAGCAACGCCAATGATTAATATCAAGTTCAGTTTCACCATTGATTTGTGATAAACAAATAGCACAAGCATAAATACATTGTTGAGCACTACCATCGCTGGTTGGAGGCACAGGAAAAACAGCCAAATCACTTGTTGAAGTACATAATTCACAGCTTGAATTACTGCGAGTTTTAAGAGCTTGTTCAGTAGGCATAACAATTCCTAACAATCGAATAAAAAATTGCGGCTATTATGCCTGTATTTAAAGGAGCTGAGAAGATAGCAAACAAAAAACCTCTTCAAATACAGACAATATTTTCCAGTTAACAATAACTACTAGACAAAGAGCATTCTTCGATGTTACAAAACAGCTCTATTCACATCATATAAAAATAATAACAAGGTTCACTATGACTAGTGCAGGAAATCCTTTCATTTCAAAACTAACATCCATCGGTTTGATCAGCCAAATCATTATTGCCATTATACTTGGTTGTATTTTGGCCATTACAGCGCCTGATGTAGCTGAATCTTTCTCAATGCTAGGCAGTTTATTTGTTAATGCATTAAAAGCAGTTGCACCAATATTAGTCTTAGTTTTAGTTGCCTCATCTATTGCTAACCAAAAAGAAAATAGCGACGCAAATTTAAAACCAATTATTGGCCTTTACCTAATTGGGACATTAAGTGCTGCGTTAGTGGCTGTAGTGATGAGCTTTATTTTCCCAAGTAGCTTAACGCTAAATTTAGCAGGAGCAACAGCAAACCCACCACAAGGGTTAGCTGAAGTGCTGTCAACACTCGCCTTTAAAGTGGTAGACAATCCAATCAATGCTGTTGCAACCGGCAACTTCATTGGCATACTTGCTTGGGGTTTAGGTTTAGGTTTTGCGCTAAAACGCGCTAATAGCTCAACTAAAATAATGGTGCATGACATTGCTGATGCCGTTTCAAGTATAGTAAAAATAGTTATTCGCTTTGCACCTTTGGGGATTTTTGGTTTAGTTGCCAATACCATAGCAACAACAGGATTTAGCGCACTAGGAGAATTCAGTCACTTGGTCTTAGTCTTAATTGGCTCAATGTTGATCATTGCCTTGTTAGTCAACCCATTGATTGTCTTTTTAATGATGCGTAGAAATCCATATCCATTGGTTTTCACTTGTTTACGAGGCTCAGGTATAACAGCATTTTTCACTCGTAGCTCAGCAGCTAATATTCCCGTGAACATGGCTTTATGTAAAAAGCTTGATTTACACGAAGATACGTATTCAGTTTCCATTCCATTAGGTGCGACAATTAACATGGCTGGCGCAGCAATTACCATTACTGTTCTAACCCTAGCAGCAGCTAACAGTGTTGGCATTGAAGTTGATTTTGCCACAGCTATTTTATTGAGTGTCATAGCTTCTATTTCAGCGTGTGGTGCTTCTGGGGTTGCGGGTGGCTCATTATTGTTAATACCACTGGCTTGTGGTTTATTTGGCATCAATATGGACATTGCGATGCAAGTAGTAGCGATTGGTTTTATAATCGGCGTAATTCAAGACTCAGCAGAAACCGCATTAAACAGTTCAACTGATGTGGTATTTTCAGCAGCTGCTTCGCATCATTTAAATAAATAATTTTTTATTTTCAAATGAAAAGCGTTAAATATAATATTTAGCGCTTTTTTTAGAAAAATTCTCCCTTCGTAAGCTATTTATGAAAGATAATTAACATTATTGATAAAGAGCCACATCCTTTGTATCTGATTACAGTTCAGTTTAGGTCTAAAGAACTACAGTTTATTTTTAGTTTATTTTTGCCTTATCTTCATACATATTTTTATCGGCAAGCGCAATTAACTGCTCTAGGCTATGTAATTGATTATCAGCTAAAACATGACCAATACTGATTGTACTTAAGGGAATGTTCGAATCTAAAATATTTTGTACAAAAACCTCTTTTAGCTTGATTATGATATTTGTTAGATCATCCCCTTTTTTTAAATGTAACATGACAACAAACTCATCTCCTCCTAATCGCCCAATAACATCTACGTCTCTAAAGAACTCTGTTAACGTATTTGCCAAAGTTATAAGTACTTGGTCTCCTACTTCATGGCCGTGTTGATCATTTAGTGGTTTAAAATCATTAACATCAACAAATAATACCGCTGTTATTAGCTTCATTCTTATAGATAATTTCAATTTTTGTTGTGCCAATAATGTAAATGCCCGGCGGTTATTTATTGAGGTTAAGGGGTCTATCATCGCCATGTCTCGCACTTTATAAAAATTATCAATCATGATTAAGTCATCTTCAATAACATCCCTTAAGTGTTCAATTAATTCTAAATAATCTAACGAGTAATTAGTTTCTTGAAAATCCATAACGCATAAAGTACCAAAGACAGAGCCGTCATTTCTGATGATTGGCAAGCCTAAGTATGATTTTAAACCATCATCAATAAGTTCAGGATTATCATCCCATAAGCAATTTAAAGCAGCATTTTTAACATATAAGGTACTCTTCTCTTGCACTACATGCTTACAGAAAATATTAGTATCTATTTTGATTTTGAGACCAACAGGATAAGGAGTTTCAACTTGCTCACTTGCAATCAATACTCTAAAACTATCATCAGGTAAATATTGCACTACAAATCCAGCTGGTGCTTTAAAAATACGTGCAATTAGGTTGACTGTTTTTTGCCACTTATTATTTGCTAAAAAGTCTTCTTTTTGATCCAACAACCAGTGATGAGTATCTAACATATAGTGCCTCAAATAAACTTAAGGATAAAAGAGATAATGTTAGAGTATAGGAATAAACTTACTATATGGGTATATTAGGTAGAAATGAAGCAGGTATTAATTATCCAGCCAATGAATGTTAATATTCGCTTTTGAATTCTTTGCCAAATAAGCTTTACAAACAAAGTAACCTATCCCTGCTACTAATTGCTCTCCATAGTATAGAAAAGGAATACGTTTTCTCTGCCAAGGAGGAATATTTAGTTCTTGTAATACTTTCTTTAAAGATCGTGATTTTTCTCGGTAGTCAGGTATGCAACGGGGATTATCATGAAAAAAGCGAATAGAAACTTTCTCATTCTTTTTAGGCTTAATCACTGCATAGAAAGCTTCTTTATCTTCTGTAACGGCTGGTGAATTAATAAAAGTTAATACACCTAAATCATCAGGTAATGCTAAGGCATTATTTTCTATTAAAAGTAAGGCCTCAAAGTCAAGTTCCGCTTGCCAAGAAGTAAGGTCTTGAAACGCTTTGGTTAGGTATAGTTTTTCTTGATATCGTCTAAGCCACATATCTCCTACTTTCACAGATGGAGACCTATCAGCATTGGCGCTAAGTTGCTGCTGAACTTGTAACAGTTGTTGCTGACTTGGCATTAAGCAGTGCTGTTTAGCCAAAAAATGCCTAATGAGATAATTAAAGCGATTAGTTGAAAGTTTAATTAACTGGTTAATATCTAGAACATTATTATAAGTAACACCTTCATCAAGTAAACAAGTTTGTAAATCTTGCTCAGCTATTTCAGTTAATAAAGCTTGTGCATCTCGGCAGTGTTGAGCGCTACGAACGATAGTTTTATCAATACCTGACCAGCGCTCTTTTAGTTGAGGAATAATATTTTGACGGAGAAAGTTACGATCAAAAGCTGCATCTTGATTAGACTCATCTTCAATCCACGCCAAGTTGTTTTTCTTTGCGTAATCAACAACTTCAGCTCTAGGAATACTTAACAAAGGTCTAATCAATAAATGGCTACTGTTTACCATTAAAGATTGCTCTGCCATTGCCGACAGTCCTTTTAAACCAGCCCCTCTTTTTGTCGCTAATAAAAAAGTTTCAACTTGGTCATCCTGATGATGCCCTGTTAAAAAAACGCTGCTTTCGTTTGCCACTTCTGTAAAAGCTTGATATCGCGCATCTCTTGCTAGCGCTTCAAGGCTTTGTCTGTTTTTTTTATTAATAACAACCTGTTTAATAAACAAGGGAATTTGTAATGCAATACATTGCTGCTCAGCAAATGTTTGCCAAGACTTAGCATGCTCACTTAAGCCATGATTAACGTGACAAGCACTAACAGTAGCATCAAGTTCATTCGATTTTATTAACTGGGAAACGGCATGTAATAATACTTGAGAATCTACACCACCACTATAAGCAATAACAATTGGCTTGTTATCATGCGCTTTTAGGGAAGATAAAATGGAGGATTGAATGTTAGACATATAAAAGGATGACCTACTAAACGCTATTTAAGTTTAGTAGATCATGAACATTATTTAGCAATAAACGATTAACAATAACCAAAAGACATTAAACGTTGATAACGATTTTCAATAAGTTCTTCTTTAGAAAGACCTTCAAGATCCGTTAACTGCGTTTTTATTGATTGCTTTAAATTGGCCGCCATAATATCCATATCACGATGAGCACCACCCAATGGCTCTTCAACTATACTGTCAATAAGTTCTAACTCTTTTATACGTGGAGCGGTAATGCCCATAGCTTCAGCTGCAGTAGACGCTTTTTCAGCCGTTTTCCACAAAATAGATGCACAACCTTCTGGAGAAATAACCGCATACGTTGAATATTGCAACATATTAACTTTATCGCCAACACCAATAGCTAATGCGCCACCAGAGCCCCCTTCGCCAATAACGGTACAAATAATTGGTACATTTAAACGTGCCATCACTTTTAGATTGGTCGCAATCGCTTCACTTTGACCACGTTCTTCCGCACCAATACCAGGGTAAGCACCCGGAGTGTCGATGAAGGTAATAATTGGCATATTAAAACGTTCGGCCATTTTCATTAAGCGTAATGCTTTCCGGTACCCTTCAGGTCGAGGCATACCGAAATTACGTTTAACTTTTTCAGATGTAGAACGTCCTTTTTGATGACCAATAACCATCACTGGCTTGCCGTCTAAACGGGCTGTACCACCAACAATTGCACTATCATCAGCATAAGCACGATCACCGGCTAATTCATCAAACTCAGTAAATATACGAGGTAAATAATCTAGCGTATATGGACGTTGTGGATGACGAGCCACGCGAGCTGTTTGCCACGGGTCAAGATCAGCAAAAATCTTTTTAGTTTGATCTTTATTTTTTTCACGTAGTTGAGTGATTTGTTCTTCAAGATCAAGATCTAATTCTTGCCCTGTATTCACTAACTCTAACTCTTCAATTTTCGCATCAAGCTCCGCTATTGGTTGCTCAAAGTCTAAAAAATTTAATGACATATTTTATATTTACCTATGTTCTGGTTTAGCTATATTCAGTTATAGCAATATTCTGTTTTAATACCGCTTGTTAAAATTAAGAACAAGCACTATCTATTTAAATTGTAAGGCTATTTTCTCTTCACCTAGCAAATTCTTTAATTGATACAACAAAGCATCTGCTGGAGTTATTCGCCATTGAACGCCCAATTCTAACATAGCTTGCGCTTCATCTCTTTGATAAAACACACGAACTGGACAAGTTCCTTCCTTAAACGGTGTTAATACTTGGGTAAACTCATCAATAAAACTTGTTGATATTGATGACCTTTCCACATGTATATCTAATGAAGTAACATAATTCTCCCGAGCATCAGCAATGGTCATGATATCTCGACCGGTCATTGTAAGGCCTCCGGAGTAATCATCAAAGCTGACCTGTCCTTTACAGACTAAAATAGCATCATTTACCAACAATTCTGCAAAATTATCGTAGTCATCAGGAAATAAACGAACATCCATGCGAGCACTTTTATCATCTAACGTAACTAATGCCCAACGACGCCCTCGCTTGTTCACTAATACACGGACACCAATTACTAAACCAACAGCAACAGCATTCCTATCTTTTCCTGATGGTTGCATACCAACAAGCCTACTCGAAGCATACCTTTTGATTTCTTGTAAATAACGGTTGATTGGATGACCCGTTAAATATAAACCTAAAGTTTCTTTTTCAGCATCTAACCAAACTTCTTCTTGCCACATTGGCACATCTTTAAAAGTTTGACGGCTATTGTTGCTATCTTCATTGATTAAACCAAATAAATCATCTTGACCAATTGCTTGCGCTTTAGCATGTTGTTCAGCAGCTTTTATTGCTTCAGGCAGGGTTTCAAATAATGCCGCTCGATGAGGAGCTTGTGTGCCTTTAGACTCAACCTTTGGCCCTAAATTATCCATTGCTCCTGATTTTATCAAGCGCTCAAGTATTCTTTTATTAGTTTTCTTTAAATCTAGTCGAGCACAAAAATCAAATAGATCAATAAAGTCACCATCTAAATCTCTTGCGGCAATAATCGCTTCAATAGGTCCTTCACCCACCCCTTTAACCGCACCAATACCATAAACAATTTGATTATTTTCATTGACGGTAAACTTATATTGACCGCTATTAACATCTGGTGGCAATAAATCAATTCCCATGTTTTTACATTCATCAACAAGGGTAACAATTTTGTCCGTATTATCCATATCTGCCGACATAACAGCGGCCATAAACGGCGCTGGAAAATGTGCCTTCATCCACAGCGTTTGATACGATACTAATGCGTAAGCAGCAGAATGAGATTTATTAAATCCATAACCGGCAAACTTCTCTACCAAGTCAAAGATTTTCATCGCTAGCTCACCGTCAACGCCTCGATTCTTTGCTCCTTGCTCAAAACCTGCTCGTTGTTTAGCCATTTCTTCGGGCTTTTTCTTACCCATAGCGCGACGTAACATATCTGCGCCACCCAGTGAGTAACCCGCAAGCACTTGCGCAATTTGCATGACCTGTTCTTGATAAAGAATGATCCCGTAGGTCGGCTCAAGTACTGGCTTTAAATCTTCATGTTGCCATGTTGCATCAGGGTAACTAACTTCCTCTCTACCATGCTTTCGTTCAATAAAGTTATCTACCATGCCTGATTGCAAAGGGCCAGGTCTAAAGAGTGCTACCAAAGCGATTATATCTTCAAAACAATCCGGCTTTAGTTTATCAATTAATGACTTCATGCCACTTGATTCAAGCTGAAATACCGCAGTGGTTTGTGACTTCAATAGCACACTAAATGATTTTTTATCATCAAGAGGAATGGTCGTAATGTCTATTGGTTCTTTACCTTGCTTTAACAATTTTTCATCGGCCATTTCTATGGCCCATTGTAAAATGGTTAAGGTACGAAGCCCTAAGAAATCAAACTTAACTAAACCCGCATCTTCAACATCATTTTTATCAAACTGAGTAACCGGATTTTTACCCTCATCATCACAATAAAGCGGGGCAAAATCAGTAATAGTAGTTGGGGAAATAACTACACCACCAGCATGTTTACCGGCATTACGTGTTGTTCCTTCAAGAATACGACACATATCAATTAAGTCTTTCACTTCACTGTCTTGTGCATAAACCTCTGGCAGTTTAGGCTCTTCCTCAAACGCTTTTGCTAGTGTCATGCCAGGTGTTGGTGGAATCAGTTTAGAGATTCGGTCAACAAAACCATAAGGGTGACCTAAAACTCGCCCAACATCACGGATAACAGCCTTTGCAGCCATAGTACCAAAGGTAATAATTTGAGATACCGCATCACGACCATAAAGCTCAGCAACATGGTCAATAACTTCATCACGTCTATCCATGCAGAAATCAATATCGAAATCAGGCATCGAGACACGCTCTGGATTCAAGAAGCGTTCAAATAATAAGTCATATTCAAGTGGATCGAGGTCAGTAATATCAAGAGCATAAGCGACAAGTGAGCCTGCTCCAGAGCCACGCCCTGGCCCTACTGGAATATTATTATCTTTACTCCACTGAATAAACTCCATTACAATCAAGAAGTAACCTGGGAACCCCATATTGTTAACAACTTCAAGTTCTATAGCTAAACGTTCATCGTAGGGTTTTCTTATTTCTGCAAAATCATCAGCATTGCGATCAAAGAGCTTATCTAGACGTTTTTCCAAACCTTGTTCTGAAACTTTAATGAAATAGTCATTAATTTCTAAACCTTCGGTAGGAAAATCAGGTAATACGTATTCACCTAAAGTGACGGTGACATTGCAACGCTTAGCTATTTCAACCGTATTGGCTAATGCTTCTGGAATGTCGCTAAACAATTCGTGCATCTCTTGCGCTGTACGTAAGTATTGTTGCGGGCTGTATCTTTTTGGACGACGTTTATCATCTAAAGTAAAACCATCATGAATAGCAACACGTATTTCATGGGCTTCAAAATCTTCCTCGGTTAAAAATACCACTTCATTGGTAGCGACAACAGGAAGCTGTTGCTGTTGAGCAAGCTCAACCGCTAAGTGAATATAGTTCTCTTCATTTTCACGACCGGTACGGATGAGCTCTAAATAAAATCGCTCTGGAAAATATTGTTGATAAAAGCTCACCATCTGTTCAACAAGCTCTGTATTACCCTTAAGTAATGCCTTACCAATATCCCCCTCTCGACCACCAGAAAGCAAAATTAAACCTTCGTGATAGTCAATCAACCAAGCTTTATCAAGCACAGCTTTACCTTGTAGATGACCACGAAGGTAAGCTTTTGAAATAAGTTCTGTTAAGTTTTTATAACCAAGGTTATTGGTAGTTAAGACAACTAAGCGAGTTAGCTCATCTTCAAGCTCTTCACTTTTCACCCAAAAGTCACAACCAATAATAGGCTTTATACCAGCACCATGTGCAGCATGATAATATTTTACTAAGCCACAAAGGTTGGTTTGATCCGTCAATGCAAGTGCTGGCATATTATTATCAGCCGCAGTAGCAATAATCGGCTTCACTTTTTTTAAGCCATCGCACATCGAATAATCGCTATGTACTCTTAAATGAATGAAGCTTGGTTGATCACATTCATTTTGTTCTGCTTGAGTGATTAACTCAGATGTGGTTTCAGTTTCTGACATTTATGAGTTAGCTCCAGGCTCACCTTGATTAATCGTAACAGGATTTGTAGCCTTTTCATTGGCAAGAACCGCAGCAACGGGTTTAAAGCTTCGTCGATAATTAGCTAATACGCCATGCTCAATAATGCTAGCCAAGTGTGCTTGAGTTGGATAGCCCTTATGCTTCGCAAAACCGTATTGTGGGTGAAGTTTATCAAGTGCGATCATTTCTTCATCGCGAGCAACTTTGGCAATAATTGAGGCAGCACTTATTTCAGCAACCCTAGCATCACCTTTGGTCACAGCTTGGTTATCAATAGTACCGCTAGCTCCTAAAAAGGTTGGGCAGCGATTACCATCCACTAATACAAAATCAGGCTCTATAGCTAAACTTTGTACCGCTCGCTGCATCGCCAACATGGTGGCATGCAAAATATTAAGCGTATCTATTTCTTCAGGTGTTGCACGTGCTATGGACCAAGCTAGCGCTTTTTCTTTAATTTCTACAGCCAAAATCTGACGCTTTTTCTCTGATAATTTTTTTGAATCAGCTAAACCTTCGATTGGGTTTTCTGGATCAAGAATAACCGCTGCGGTAACAACATCGCCCACTAAAGGACCTCGACCAACTTCATCAACACCTGCGATGCAATATGCTATTGGATAAACAAATGGTGCAAATTCAATTTTTTTCTTTACCATACTCTAAACACTTTCATGTGATATTGCTCTCACTCACGAGTAATTGCTCAATAGCCATTGCTGCTTGTTCACTAGCATTTTGTTTTAACTGTTGGTGAATGTCGATAAAAGCAGTATTAAGGCCGGTTTGATCTTGATATAAACGCTCTTGTATTAGAGGTACAATCTGCTCTGCACAAACGTCATCTTGCAATAACTCTGGTACGAGTGCTTTATTTGCTAATAAATTAGGTAACGAAAACCACTGGAGTTTTACCAGCCATTTTGCCAAATAATAGGTTAATAAGTTAAATTTATAACAAATCACCATAGGACGTTTAATTAATGCTGCTTCTAATGTTACCGTCCCTGACGCTGTTAACAAACAATCACTTGCCGCCATCACTTGTTGGGTTTTATTAATGATCACAGTAACAGGTAATTTTGCAGCAAACTCAGCTTTAAGTTTATTAAACTGCTGAGCCCGCTTTTCACTAATCATTGGCGCTATAAACACTAAGTTTTCATCTTCTTTGTAGAGCTGTTGTGCTGCAATCAAAAAAGGTTCAACTAAACGCGATAACTCACCACCTCGACTACCGGGCATTAACGCAAGAATTTTTTTATTTTCTGCTAAGGATAATTCCAGACGAGCTTGCTGTTGGTCTGAAGCCAATGGAATATCATCAGCTAAAGGATGACCGACAAAAGTACAAGGTACCTGATGTTTGTCGTAAAATGCTTTTTCAAACGGTAATAACGACAACACCATATTGGTGGCTTTTTCGATATTAAAAATACGCTTTTCTCGCCAAGCCCAAACACTTGGACTGACATAATGTACGGTTTTAATACCCACTTTCTTTAATTTTAATTCTAAATTTAAATTAAAGTCAGGCGCATCAATACCAATAAAAACATTAGGTTTGTTGGCTGTGAAATATTGCGTTAATGATTTTCGAATGTAAAGTAAGCGGCGTATACGCCCTAATACTTCAACAATCCCCATCACTGAGAGTTCATCCATGGCAAAAAGACTATCAAAGCCTAGCGCCTGCATTTTAGGTCCACCAATGCCAACAAAGGTAGCTTTAGGATAACGTTTCAGCAAAGAGATCATTAAACCTGCGCCTAAAGTATCTCCAGAATGCTCACCAACAACGATCGCAAAAGTTGGAGAACTAGGCGCTTGCTCAGAGTGTTTTATATTTTCAGTCGTTATTTTTTCAATAGAAGAGAGATCTTTCATAGCATGTAAAATTAACGGATAATGCCACGATTAGAAGATTGAATGAAATCGGTAAAAAAGCTAATTTCGTCCCTCACAGCAATACTCTCATCAATATCAGTAATGGCTTCACTGACCGTTTTATTTTGACGATAAAGCTTTTTATAAGCTTTTTTAATATCACTAATAGTTTCTTTACTAAAACCACGACGCTTTAAGCCTTCAGAATTTAAACCGTAAGGCTTGGCAGTATTCCCTGATGCCATAACATAAGGAGGAACATCTTTAACTACGAGAGAAGTGGCTGCAATAAAGCTATGAGCACCAATATGACAAAACTGATGTACACCACTCATACCACCAAGTATGGCATAATCGCCAACATGAACATGTCCCGCAATAGATGCGTTATTAGCTAATATACAATTATTGCCAACCACACAATCATGAGCTACATGGGTATAAGCCATAAAGAGATTATTACTACCAATTTGAGTAATACCTTTATCCTGAATAGTGCCACGATGTACAGTACAGGATTCACGAAAAATATTATTATCACCAATGATAAGGTGAGTTTCTTCACCGGCATATTTTAAATCTTGGCAATCTTCACCGATAGAAGCAAATTGAAAGATCCGGTTGCCTTTACCTAATGTTGTAGGACCATTGATCACCACATGAGAGCTGATATGGCAATCATCACCAATAACAACGTTTTTACTAATATATGTCCAAGGTCCTATGGTGACATTGTTGCCAATGATTGCTCCGTCTTCAATTATCGCTTGATCATGTATCAAACCATTTACTCCTAAGCTCTTGATAGAATATCAATAAGTATTTCTTAAAACTATGCTTCTACTATAAAACTCGTCGCGCACACATTAAATCAGCAGAACAGACGACTTTGCCATCAACCTTTGCTTCACCATGAAACTTCCACATACCGCGACGCTCTTTAATAAACTCAACATGCAAATGCAATGTATCTCCCGGCACTACGGGCTTTTTAAACTTGGCGTTATCAATTGATGCAAACAAGTACATTTCATCTTCATCCCGGCCATCTGTGGTTTTAAAGCCTAAAACCCCAGTTGCCTGTGCTAGGGCTTCCAAAATAAGTACGCCAGGAAATATGGCAAGCCCTGGGAAATGCCCTGTAAAAACCGGCTCATTAAAGGTGACATTTTTTATCGCATGCAGCCACTTCCCCGGTTCATAATCTAAAACACGGTCAACAAGTAGCATCGGATAACGGTGTGGTATTAATGTTTGAATTTCTTCGACACTAATGTTTTTTTTTGGCGATTCCAAATCACTGTCCTTTTCTTTAAAGCTCTTTAACTCGCTTTATTTGCGTTAATTTTTATATGCTTTTAGAGCATCTAGCTTTTTATATTGGTTAATTCTTTTTCTAATGCTCGGATTTTACTGTTCATACTATCAAGCTTTCTGATACGAGCATTCATTTTATGCCAATCTTTGTTGGTTTGAGCTGGTGTACCTGAAGAATAAACCCCTGATTGAGTAATATCTTTAGTTACCATTGCCATGCCAGTAAAAACACAACCGTCAGTAATATTAATATGTCCATTAACACCAACCAAACCGGCAATCGTACAATTTTTTCCAACGGTAGTACTTCCAGCAATAACACTACATGCCGCCATTGCGGTATTTTCACCAATAACAACATTATGAGCTATTTGAATTTGATTATCGATAATTACACCATCTTTAATAATGGTATTTTCTAATGCGCCTCGATCTATCGTAGTGCTTGCGCCAATTTCAACTCGGTCACCTATAATCACAGAGCCTAGCTGTGGAATTTTAAGCCAATTCCCTTGATGATTGGCATAACCAAAACCATCTGAGCCAATAACTGTATTAGCTTGAATTAAGCAATGTTCACCAATTTCTACATTATGGTATACACTTACGTTTGCCCAAAGTGCTGTGTTTTTACCAAGCTTTGCGCCTTTACCGATGAAACATCCCGCACCAATAGATACGTTATCAGCAAGTACAACACCTTCTTCAATAACCGCATTAGCACCAATAGCAACGTTTTCACCTAAAGATGCCGACGCATCCACTACAGCAGATGGGTGAATGTTTTCAGCAGTCTTTGGTGTAATATCTAAAAGTTGCGCAACTAAAGCGTAACCTAAGTAAGGGTTATCCATAACTAAAGCATTACTAGGACAATCACTAAGGAAATCAGGGGAGATAATAACGGCACTTGCTTTAGTATCACTTAACTGCTGACGATATTTTTTATTTGATAAGAAAGCAATATGGCCTGATGTGGCATTAGCTAATGTAGCAAGACTGGTGATCAAGCATGTTTTATCACCATGAACCGTTGCTCCAATTTTTCCAGCTATTTCGGCAAGTGTATAACTCATAACTAATTTTAGACTCAATGTTGGATGGATGTGAACAACCTAATTTTAGACTACATAGATTAGTCTAGGTTAGGTAGCTTAAATAAACACAGAAAAAATGCGTTATTTTTTACAAAACAACGCATCAATTTAAGCTCTGTTTAGCTAATAATTAGCTAAATTTTCCGTCAGGTAAATTAGTTTAATTTGCTAACTTGCTCAACAACTTTTTCTGTAATGCTTGTTTCAGGCTTAGCAAAAACAACACCCTTTTGTTCTAAGACTAAATCAAGTTTTTCTTTAGCCGCAATACCATCAATCGCTTGACGAACTAAAGCGATAATTTTATTCGTTTCTTCATTTTGACGAGCGCCAGCTTTTTTCTGTAACTCTTGTCCTTTAGTTTGATACTCTTGATAGCTAGCAGCCATTTTTATGTCAAGTTCTTCGATTTCTTTTTTACTCATGATAGAACCATCACGCTTCTTTCTATCTTGAAAATATTCAATATCTTTTTTAAGTTGAGCAAGCACCGCTTGTTCATCTTTAAATTCAGCTTCTAAACTTTGCATAACAGCTGCAGTTTGAGGGATCTTAGCCATAACTTCTTGAAAGTTAACTACGGCAATTTTTTGATCTGCCGCCAATGCTGCTGCACTTGATAATAATGCACCTGATGCAACTGTTGCTAAAGCAATAGACTTAAATAATTTTTTCAATTTCTTCTCCTACCTTATAAATATGTGCTTCAATTTATAATTGTTATTATTAAATGTAAAATTTTTCTTAACAATGATATTGGGATAACTTTTAATTTTAAAAGGTTTGGCCAATATTAAAGTTAAAGAATTTAGTTCTGTCACCATCTTCTTCTTTCAACGTTTTAGCAAAACTAAAGATCATCGGTCCCATTGGTGATAGCCATTGGATAGATAAACCTGCAGAAGCTCTAAAACGTCCAACATCGGAATAATCATCTATTTTGTCAAACTCTTTTGGTGCTAAATCTTGATAATCACTTGGGCTAAACTCTGTATCCCACACGTTACCAGCATCAACAAAAAAGCTAGTACGAACACTATTTGAATAGCTTTCATCTAAAAATGGTGTTGGTACGATTAATTCAATACCTGCGACTGCCATCGCATTACCACCAACAGAGTTTCTTGATATTTGAATAACATCATGATCAGGCCCTAAACAACAGCCACTACTACCTACAGGATTAGGGGTACCAGGGATTGAAGTTGGATATCTATAAATAGCTCGAGGACCTACTACGTTATTTTCGAAGCCACGCAAAGTATCAGAGCCACCGCCGGCACGGAAGTTTTGTTGGAATGGCAATATTTGATCATTCCCGTTAATAGTGCCGTAACCATTACCGTAACCTAATTTCAAGCTAGTTTTAAAACTCCAACCACGTGTAATGGGAAAGTACCATTTAGTATCAAGGTCGATTTTAAAATAATTTAAATCTGAATTAGGTGTCGTCATTTTATAAGATAACGACTGTCTTGAACCTGCGGTAGGAAAAGTACCACGGTTTAATGTTGTTCTAGCAATTGATGCCGATAGATCAAAGCCTTCAAATTTTAATCCTGCATCAGGATTGTTTGGATCAGAATATAAATCATAAAACTTCTGAATCTGCTCATAAGTCTGTAACCGGGTAATGGTTTCATTTTTATAGCCTAAACCAAAATTTAGACGAACATATTCATTAATTGGGAAGCCCAAATTAAGGCCTACACCATAGGTTTTATTCTTATATTGCTCTAAGTTTGCACTACCCGCATCAAATTCATTATAAAAAATTTGACCACCAAGTGAAACACCATCAACAGTAAAGTACGGGTCGGTATACGATACACTGACACTTTGAGAGTAACTAACGGTATTAATGTTAAACGATAAACGATTACCGGTACCTAAGAAGTTATTCTGCTGGATACCAGCATTTAAACTTAACTTGGTGGCAGACCCATAACCCACACCTGCGGTAAATGAACCAGAAGGCTGTTCTTTCACATCAAAAATAACATCAACTAAATCGTCTTCATCAGGTAATTGAACCGTTTCAAATTCGACTGTTTCCATATATGGTAAACGTGCTAACCAAGCCTTAGAAGACTCAACTGAACTGTTAGATAACCATGCACCTTCCATTTGACGCATTTCGCGGCGCAATACTCTATCCGCCGTAACATGATGACCTTTAAAGTTAATGCGATTTACATAGATACGTTTACCAGGATCAACAGAAATAGAAAGTTTAACCGTTTTATCTTCTTCGTTGATTTCAGGAATAGTAGTTACCTTAGGATAAGCATAACCAAAACGTCCTAAGAATTTACTGATCATCTCTTCGGTGTAGGTAACTTCGGCACCGTTATAAAGCTTTTCAGCCTTAAGTGGATTAATTGCACGAATAGTTTGATCAAATCCCGCCATATCACCAATAAAATCAACTTCAGTCACAGTATACTGTTCACCTTCGGTGACATTTAGTGTGATATAAACCGCTTTTTTATCTGGTGTCATTGAAACTTGGGTAGAATCAACTTTGTATTTCAAATAACCACGGTCTAAATAAAAACTTTCAATTGTTTCCATATCACCTTGTAAGGTTTGTTTTTGATAGCGATCTTGCGCCATAAAATCCCACCAAGGTGAATCAAAAGTTAACTCTGCACGTTCTAATAATTCTTCATCAGAAAATATTTCATTACCAACAATATTGATTTGTTCAATAGCGGCGGCATCACCTTCAGTAAAGACAAACTTTAAATTAACACGGTTACGTGGTAAGTGAGTTATTTCAGCTTTTACATCAGCATTATATTTACCGACACTGTGGTAGAAGTCTTCTAAACCAACCTCAATACCTGATATCACTGTTTTATCTAAAGTTTCACCAACACGAATGTCGCTAGAGTCTAAACTCTCAGTAAGCTGTTCCTCTTTAAGGTCTTTATTACCTTCAAAGGTTATCTCACTAATGGTTTCACGCTCTCTAACCTTAAAGACAATACTACTACCATCTCTAAAAACCGATATGTCATTAAAATGACCTGACTTATAGAGAGATTTAATTGATTGTGAAATACGAAATTCGTTTAAAGTATCTCCCACATTAAAAGGAATGTGGGTTAACGCGGCACCTAATGCTACACGCTGTAAACCTTTAACTTGAATATCTTCAACTTGAAACTCATTTGCCGCTTGTGCTGCCGCGCCTAAAGAGCCTAATAATACCGCTAGGGCAATTTTTTTAATCATCATAAAATATAAACTTTAACTACTTTTCTTGTTATAACCGCGATAAATCGTTAAACAATGCGATACTCATTAAGCCCAATAGCGCTAGTGTACCAAATTTAAACCCTATTTCTTGTACTTTTTCAGGAACTGGTTTTCCTGTAAAAAGTTCTATAAGGTAATAAACTAAATGCCCGCCATCAAGTACTGGAATAGGTAAAATGTTAATTATGCCTAAATTGATGCTAATTAAGGCTAAAAAGCCTAAAAAATATACAAAACCATAACCAGCATGATTTCCTGCTCCCTGCGCGATCGAGATAGGTCCACTTAAGTTTTTAACTGAAACATCTCCAGTTAACAACTTCCCGATCATATCAAAACTCAAACTGACTAAACTCCACGTTTTAGTCAAACTTTCCCCTAATGCGTCAACTGGACCATAAGTTAACTCAATAAGGTATTCCTTTGGATATGGTTCAGCTTTAGGAATAATACCTAAATATCCGATAGCTTTACCATCTCTTTCAATTCGTTTTGGAGTAACAATAAGTGTCTTTATCACTCCATTTCTACTAACTTCCAGTGAAACTTGCTGCTCCGGAAATAATTTTATCTGTTGTGAAAAAGTAAACCAATCATTATTTATTGTTCTATCGTTGATAGCAATTAACTTATCACCGGGTTGCAATCCTGCTTTTTTTGCGGGGCTGTCCTTGGCAACTTGAGCTATCTCATTTAGTACCTTTGAACGAAAAGGTGTAAAACCTAAGCTTTCAAAAGCTGACATTCTCTCTGGTTCAAACTTCCAATTACGTGTATCTAATACTTGCGTGCTAATATTAGAACTATCAATCGAACGTGTTTTTATTTCAATAGAGTCGTCACCAATTTTTGCCACTAAAGCAAGGTTTACATCAGCCCAGTCAAGTGTTCGCTGTCCAGCCACTTCCACTATTTGACTTTGACTATTTAGTTGAGCTTCACTGGCAATAGAGCTTGGCGCTATTTCACCAATAATAGGTTTCACACTAGGAACACCTATTAAAAACATTAGATAAAAAGCAAATATAGCAAAAATAAAGTTCGCTAATGGTCCTGCTGCAATAATAGCTATACGTTTATAAACGCTCTTGCAATTAAAAGTTTTATCCTTATCTTCAGGTAAAACATCATCAACTCGTTCATCGAGCATTTTGACGTAACCACCTAATGGAATTAACGCAATAACAAACTCAGTACCTTGCTTATCTACCCGTCTCCATAATGGCGTACCAAAGCCAATTGAAAATCGCTCAACTTTAACATTATTCTTACGAGCAACCCAAAAATGACCATACTCATGAACAGTAATTAAAATGCCCAACGCAATAATAAATGATGCTAAATTCCAAATAAACTCAAACACGTGACATCATTACCTTTGCTTTAATGTTAATAATTTTTCAACTTCTAAAAGAGCAAATGTTCTTACTCTTTCATCTAATGACATAACATCATCAATATTTGCTACCTTTTCTGAGACAAATTTATTCACAGAAGTTTCATTTATTTTAAATATTTCGGTAAATTTTATTTTATTGTTCAAAAAAGCTTCAACAGAAACTTCATTTGCTGCATTTAATGCAGTACAAGCTCCTTGTCCTTGCCCACAGGCATCAATCGCTAATTTTAAATTAGGGTACTTATCGTAATCTACATCTTCAAATTCAAACGAAGGTGTATTAAAGAAATCTAACGGTTTAACACCAGAATCAATACGCTTAGGAAAAGCCAATGCATGCGCTATTGGTGTACGCATATCAGGATTACCCATTTGTGCCAGCACAGAGCCATCTTTGTATTGCACCATTGAATGAATAGTACTTTGTGGATGTAAAACCACTTGAATATCATCTGGCGATAAATTAAATAGCCATTTGGCTTCGATAAACTCTAAGCCTTTATTCATCATCGTGGCAGAATCAACCGATATTTTTCGTCCCATATCCCAATTTGGATGATTACATGCTTGCTCTGGAGTAACAGAGGATAATTGTTCAACCTTCATGGCTCTAAAAGGACCGCCTGAGCCAGTTAATAGAATTTTACTGACACCATGGCTTTCCAATTGACAACTACCTGGTTGTTGTTGAGCTGCTGATGGTAAACATTGAAAAATAGCATTATGCTCACTGTCTATTGGCAATAACTCAGCACCAGAATTTTTTACCGCTTCAATAAAAATTTTTCCAGAAGTGACTAACGCTTCTTTATTTGCGAGTAAAACTCGTTTACCTTTTTTTATTGCTGCAAGTGTCGGCATCAAACCTGAAGCACCTACAATAGCAGCCATAACCGTATCATTGCTATCAGCTTGTGCTATTTCAATTAACGCTTGAACACCATATTTAACCTCTATATGGCTAATGCCAGCCTCAATCAGTTTAGTTAATAGCTGCTCCGCGTGAACTTGTGAAACTAATACGACGACTTTAGGCTGGAACTCTAAACATTGCTCAAACATCAACGCAACGTTGGTATTTGCGGATAGAGACTCTATAGTAAATTGATCTCGATGACGGCGGACAACATCTAAGGTACTTAAACCGATAGATCCCGTTGACCCTAAGATGGATAAATAACGCATCACCTACCAGCCAAGTGTGACATAACATAAGGCATAGATAGGTGCAGTAGCTGTTAAACTATCAATTCTATCTAAAATGCCACCATGGCCAGGTAAAATGGAACCACTATCTTTAATACCCGCTTGACGCTTAAACATGCTTTCATTTAAATCGCCTAGCACTGAGATGGTAGTGATAATCATGGTAACAATTAAGACTATGATGAATTGTTGCTGGTTCCATTGTAAAATATAGCCCGCAAGTGAAACTAACAAGCAAGCAAAAACAACACCACCAATAAAGCCTTCCATCGTTTTCCCTGGGCTGACATTAGGCATTAATTTATGTTTACCAATAGATTTACCTACAAAATAGGCACCAACATCAGCGCTCCATACCATCAAAAATAAAAACATGATCAGTTGTGCGCCATGATAAGGATCATTGGCATAATCATTACTACGAATCACCATAAAGGCTAACCATGTAGGCACAAGGGTTAACCAACCAAAAAGGCCTCTTACTGAGCGGTGACTCGCCCAGAAGTTACTATAACGAGGATAAAGAAAAGTGAGTGTGGCTGATAATAGCCACCATGCGACAGCAAGCCATAAAATATATTCAATATATTGATGTAATTTAGCACTCTCAAGCCACAAATCAGTTAGAGGAATTGCATACCAAAGTCCACCAATTAAGCTCAATGTTGTGGCAACAAACGCCAAACGACGACGTTTATTTTTAAAGCCCATCAATGGTCCCCATTCCCATGCCCCAATAGCCATTACCACCATAATAAAGGCAGCAAAATTATTCAAAGACATATAAAAAATGGCAGCAATAGCCAATGGGGCCAAAATTAAGGCGGTAATAATACGTTGTTTTAACAAACGACAACCCTTTTTATAATTTTATTTAGTAGTGTTAGTAGTTATTTATTAACTTGTTCACCGGTTTGACCGTAACGACGCTCTCGGGCATCAAAGCACGTAAGCGCTTTTTTAAATTCATTCTCTTTAAAGTCTGGCCATAAAACATCAGAAAAATAGAATTCAGCATAAGCGGCTTGCCACAATAAGAAGTTGCTAATGCGAAAATCTCCCCCAGTGCGAATAAGTAAGTCCAATTCAGGCAAGCCAAATAGACTAGTCTCTTGGTCTAACATTTCTTCTGAAATGTCCTCAACTAACAACTCATTGTTTTTAACTTTTAGTGCAAGTTGTTTCGCTGCATATGTGATGTCCCATCGACCGCCATAATTCGCGGCAACAGACAATACCATAGCATCATTCATTGCTGTTAATTTTTCAGCTTCTGATATTTTTTTCCTTAGCTTTTCTGAGAAGCGACTGACATCACCAATCACTTGAAAACGAATATTATTTTTATGCAGTTTTTTCACTTCTCGTGTTAAAACAAACATAAACAAATCCATTAATACGCCAACTTCTTGCTCTGGTCTTTGCCAGTTTTCACTACTGAAAGCAAATAGTGTTAACGCCTTTACACCTACCTTTCTAGCCGTTGAGACAACGGCACGAACAGACTCTACACCATTTTTATGACCAACAACACGTGTTTTACCACGTAACTGTGCCCAACGACCATTGCCATCCATAATAATCGCGACATGTTGAGGAACTTTTGTACCTTCACTTGTCAAAGACTCAGCTTTACTCACACAAACTCCAGAGAGATTTATTTTCATTTCAAAAAAAACGCCGCAGTGATTTGAAATACTACGGCGTTTCGAACTGACTAAAAATTAAATTTCCATCAACTCTTTTTCTTTAATAGACAACACGTCATCTACTTGTTTAACAAAACTGTCTGTTATCTTTTGAATTTCATCTTCAGACTGGTGCATTTCATCATCACTAATGTCTTTTTCTTTATTTAAAGATTTTACATCAGAGTTTGCATCACGACGGATATTTCGAATAGCAACTTTAGCATTTTCAGCTTCGCCTTTAACCACTTTAACTAATTCACGACGACGCTCTTCAGTAAGAGGAGGCAATGGAATGCGAATAAGCGTGCCCTGCGAAGAAGGATTTAAACCTAAATCAGATTTTAAAATCGCTTTTTCTACTGCACCGATCATGCCTTTATCAAAAACACTGATTGCTAATGTACGAGCATCTGGAGTAGAGATGTTGCCAACTTGGCTTAATGGGGTATCCATACCGTAATATTCAACAACAATGTTATCTAGCAAAGAACGATGAGCTCGCCCTGTTCTTACTTTGTTTAAACTAATTTTTAATGAGTCAATACTTTTACCCATACGTTCTTGAGCATCTTCTTTTATTTCATTTATCACAATCGAAATCCTTAAACGTCTACAATTAAGCTAAATTTTCAGCGTGATCAATAAGTGTACCTTCGTCGCCACCCATGATTACTTCTCTTAATGCACCTGGCTTATTCATGTTAAATACACGAATGGGCATATTATGATCACGTGCTAAAGTGAATGCCGCTAAATCCATTACTTTTAATTCTTTTTCTAATACTTCTTGGTAAGTAAGATGTTGATATAGTTCAGCACTTGGATCCTTAACCGGGTCAGCGGAGTAAATCCCATCCACTTTAGTTGCTTTTAAAACCACGTCGGCTTCAATTTCAATACCACGTAGACAAGCAGCTGAGTCAGTGGTAAAAAATGGGTTACCAGTACCCGCACTAAAAATAACAACGCGGCCTGATTTGAGTAAACTAATACCTTCAGCCCAATTATATCGATCACATACGCCAGCCAAGTCAATAGCTGACATTAAACGAGCATTAACAAAAGCACGATGTAAAGCATCACGCATAGCTAAACCATTCATAACAGTTGCTAGCATACCCATTTGGTCACCAACAACACGATTCATGCCCGCTTCAGCAAGGCCCGCACCACGAAATAAGTTACCGCCGCCAATAACTAAGCCGACTTGAATCCCCATTTCAATTAACTCTTTAATTTCTTGAGCCATACGATCTAAGATTTTTGGGTCTATGCCAAAACCTTCTTCGCCCATTAAGGCTTCACCACTAAGTTTTAAAAGAATTCTACGATAGACGGGTTTGGGATTGGTGCTCATAAAAAAAATATTCCTGTGAGGTCGTTTAAAATAAATTTTTATTTAAAAAATAGCCGCAATCGAATTAGGCCGCGGCTATTTTAGTACGTTTAGCTAACTATCGAAAGTTAAAACTGAAAAAAGTCGACTTTATTACTACATTCGAATATAAAACATAAAAAAAACGTATAAAAAAACGTCTACCTAGGTAAACGTTTTTTATAGTTTTGATTTATTGAACGCGTAATGCGCCGTTCAATAAATTAAGCTTTAGCAGCTGCGATTTGTGCTTCAACTTCTGCAGCGAAATCTTCTTCTTTTTTCTCGATGCCTTCACCAACTTCTAAACGAACAAAAGAAGTTATTGCGATGCCTTTTTCTTTAAGCACTACACCAACAGTTTTCTTAGGTTCCATGATGAATGCTTGACCAGTTAAAGAAATTTCACCAGTAAACTTCTTCATACGACCAATGATTATTTTCTCAAGCAATTCAACTGGCTTTTTCTTTTTATCATCAAGCGCATCGTTTTCAGCTTTTAAGATATCTAATTGAATGCGTTTTTCATTCTCAACAACAGATGCTGGTACATCTTCAGGAGTAAGATATTCAGGCTTGCTAGCAGCAACATGCATAGCAATGTGCTTAAGTGATTCAGCATCACCAGAGCCAGCAACAACAACACCAATAGTAGCACCATGCTTATATGAAGCTAAAGTTTCGCCTTCAACATAAGCTACACGACGAACATTAATGTTTTCACCAATTTTGGTCACTAAAGCAATACGCTTTTCTTCAAATTGAGCTTGTAACTCTTCAATTGAAGTTTTAGAAGCAGCTGCAGCATCAGCAACTTCATTAGCAAATGCTAAGAAGTTAGCGTCTTTTGCAACGAAGTCTGTTTGACAGTTAACTTCTAATAATACGCCATCTTTGATGATGATTTGACCTTCAGCAGCGATATTACCTGCTTTTTTAGCCGCTTTTGCTTGACCGTTCTTACGCATGTTTTCAATCGCAAGTTCCATGTCGCCATCAGCTTCTTGTAACGCTTTTTTACAATCCATCATGCCCGCAGCTGTGCGTTCACGAAGTTCTTTAACCATTGCAGCAGTAATTGCCATGAGTTAATTCCTCAATTTATCTTTCAATTATCCCCACACGACAATAAATAAGTTACAGCGTTTGGGCATAAGTATTAATAGGGTGTCATAAAAGCAATGAAGTCATTGCTTTTATGAGTCAACGAAATGTTTTAACTAATTACTCAGCTTCAACAAAACCGTCTTTTTCAGCTTGTACTACGATATTTTTTTCGCGGCCAGCTAAAACTGCATTTGCAGCAGAATCACAGTATAATGTGATTGCGCGGATAGCATCATCGTTTCCAGGAACGATATAATCGATGTTATCTGGATTCGAGTTAGTATCTACAATAGAGATAACTGGAATACCTAAGTTATTAGCTTCTTTAATCGCAATGTGCTCGTGATCAGCATCAATGATAAATAAAACGTCAGGTAAACCACCCATGTTTTTAATACCACCTAAACTTTTATCAAGCTTTTCCATTTCACGAGTACGCATTAACGCTTCTTTCTTAGTAAGTGCTTCGAAAGTACCGTCAGTGCTTTGAGATTCAAGATCTTTTAAACGTTTGATTGATTGGCGAACTGTTTTCCAGTTAGTCAACATTCCACCTAACCAACGGTGATTAACAAAAAATTGGTCAGACTTAATTGCAGCATTCTTGATCGCATCACTTGCAGCACGTTTAGTACCAACAAATAAAACTTTACCTTTCTTAGCAGAAACACCTGACAAGCACGCAAGAGCGTCGTTGAACATAGGTACAGTTTGCTCAAGGTTGATGATATGAACTTTGTCACGTGCACCAAAGATGAATTGCTTCATTTTTGGATTCCAGTAACGAGTTTTGTGTCCAAAATGAACACCAGCTTTAAGCATATCGCGCATTGAAACGTTTGGCATGTAAATTTCTTCCTTTACAGTTAGTGGGGTTAAGCGTTCATACATCCAATATATACGACCTAAGCAATAGCCTAAGCACCCCGTTATATCTTAATAGATGTATGTGAATTTATAATAAGCAATGAGATTTCTCACTACAGTTAAGCTTCAATTAAAAATGCAGGGCAAAACCATAACAGACTTAAATTTAGCGGCGCACTTTATACCATAAACCGTTAAAATTAACTACTAATTATTTTAAATTATCGTCAATTTGATGAATAATAAACCTAGGCTTATTTTCTTAAGCAGGGTAAAATTGCAACATGAACTATTCTAACAGAACGTAAAACTTTAATGTCTACACAATTATATTTTATTTACGACAGTCATTGTCCGTGGAGTTATGCAGCAACTCAGCTTATTGCTAGAATCCACACTGATTTCCCTCAAATATCTTTACAACTACTACATAACGCCTATTTTGATGGTGATAATGGAGTTTCACTTCGTACAGTTGAAGCGGTGAAAGAGTTAAGTGGCGTCTCTTTTGGTGAGCAATATATTGCTAATCTAAATGAAAATAAAGATTCAACTTTATGTGCAAACTTGATGACTTGGGTACAAAATAAATCAGCTAGTTCAGCTTTTGAGCTATTAACTAATATTCAGCAGCAACATTTCATTCAAGGCAAAGCCTGTATCGATAAAGAAGATGTAGCTGCTATTATTGACGAATTAAAATTGTCCCCGCCAGCTAAATGTTTAAAGCATGAAAAACTGACTAAAGATGCTGAATTTGTTGTTCATGATATTGCGGAAATTCAAGAAATTATAGGGACAAATGCGATTCCAGCGATTTTGTTAGCGCAAGATGAAAATTTAACTTTATTAAATCACAATTTATATTTAGAGAACCCAGAGCATTTTGTTGAGGCAATTAAAGTGGAGTTAGCAAAATAGCTTTTTTATTACTGCGTAGCTAGATTATGATATGCAGAGAAAGCTAAGGATACTACTTTCATTAGCAAAACTATTACTAAAATAACACTAAAAATATTTGAGGCATGAATGACTATTCCTGTTAAAGATCAACAAGAAATTGAAAAAATGCGTATTGCAGGGCAATTAGCAGCCGATGTACTGGAAATGATTGCACCCCATGTAAAATCCGGTGTTACCACCGATGAATTAAATACTTTGTGCGCAAAATATACTGAAGAAGTACAACAAGCGATATCAGCGCCACTTAACTACCATGGTTTTCCAAAATCCATCTGCACTTCAATTAATCATGTTGTCTGTCATGGTATTCCTAATGATACCCAGCTCAAAGATGGCGATATTATTAATATTGATATTACGGTGATCAAAGATGGCTATCATGGCGACACCAGTAAAATGTTTTTAATTGGCGAAGTATCCGCTGAAGATGCAAGACTATGTCGTTTAACACAAGAAGCTTTATATATTGGATTGAAAAAAGTAAAAGCCGGTAATACTTTTGGTGAAATTGGTTGTGCTATCCAGAAGTTTGTAAAAAAATCTGGCAGGTTTGGCATTGTAAAAGAGTTTTGCGGTCACGGTATCGGTAAAGAATTTCATGAAGAGCCACAGATAGTACATTACAAAAATAATGATAATACTAAGATGATTGCAGGTATGTGTTTTACCATTGAGCCGATGATCAATATTGGCAAAGGTAATACCCTCGTTGATAAACAAGACGGCTGGACAGTAACCACTAAAGATGGCAAGAACTCTGCTCAGTGGGAACATACTATTGTAGTAACTAAAACAGGCTGCGAAATATTAACCCTACGTAAAGAAGAGACGCTACCGAGATTATTAGTTAATTAAAAGAACTGACTAATGAGCAATTACATAGAAATAATATCACTCGCTACCAATTAAAAAAGAGAAACTCTTGCAGACACTATCAGTTGTTCCTAACGACTTTATTGAACCTTTAGCAATTAGTGCTGAGTTTTTATCAAGTCGAGATATATGCCAACTAAGTCAAGAATTTTATGTTTGGTTAAAAGATGCCTTTAGTGATTGTGATATTAAAGATTTATTATCTGCAAGAGCATACTTTGTTGATGAGATTTTAAGAAAACTGTGGTGTCAACATAACCTAGACGAATTTCAAATTAGCCTGCTTGCCGTAGGCGGTTATGGAAGAAGCGAATTACACCCTCAATCTGACGTTGATATTTTGTTGCTCACACAAGAAGAAATATCAACAGAACTCGAGCAAAAAATTTCAAGTTTTATCACTCAACTTTGGGATATCAAACTCGATATTGGTCATAGTGTCCGCAGTATCAAAGAATGTTTAAAGCAAGCAATTAAAGATGTTACTGTTGCCACAAATCTTATGGAAATGCGCAAAATAACAGGTAATGATGCACTTACTCAGCATTTGTTACCTTTATTGCATCAAGATGTATTTTGGACATCAGAGAAGTTTTTTCTCGCTAAACGAAAAGAGCAAGAAAAACGTCACCAACAATATCATGGCGCCGCATATACCTTAGAGCCAAACTTAAAAGCCAACCCAGGTGGTTTGCGCGATATTCAAACCATTGCATGGGTGGCCAAACGCCACTTCCTTGCCGATTCTTTTGAAGAACTAGTTGAACATCACTACCTATATCCCAATGAATTGTTTGAGTTATTAGAGGCGCAAGACTATTTATGGCGCATGCGCTTTGCTTTGCATTTTGTCGCAGCACGCAGTGAAAATCGGTTATTGTTCGATTATCAAACTGATGTAGCAAAAATGATGGGTTTTGGCGATGAAGGGAAAGCTCCCGTTGAACGCATGATGAAACGTTTCTTTCGCATTATTTCTCGTGTCAGTGAACTCAATATCATTTTACTTCAACGCTTTGATCAGGAAATCATTCAATCTAAAAAAGAAGCCGATGTCATCACTATTAATCAAGATTTTGAGTTAGTGGATAAACGGATTAATACCACCAATGACAGAATTTTTATGCGACCAGTAAAAATGATCGAAATGTTTTTGATCATTGCACAACAACCGAGCATTAAAGGCATTCATTCCCATACTTTAAGGTTAATGCGCAATGCCCGAAGAAGGTTAATATCAGGTTTAATCGATTATGCACAATGTCGTGAAATTTTCATGGCAATTATTAAACATCCCCGAGGCTTAGGTTTAGCCTTTAATTTGATGCACCGACACGGCATTATTGGCTCATACTTACCTTTGTGGCGAAACATCGTAGGTCAAATGCAATTTGACTTATTTCATGCCTACTCTGTAGATGAACATAGTTATCGTGTGGTTAAAAATCTCTATCAATTTAGTCAAAAAGAGCATAATCATAAATTTCCTCTGTGCAGTAAAATCATGCAAAGAATACGTAAGCCAGAAGTCTTATACTTAGCGGGGGTTTTTCATGATATTGGTAAAGGTCGCGGCGGCGATCATGCTGAATTGGGTGCAATTGATGCTTTAAATTTTTGCCTATCCCATCAAATGAGCAATCACGATAGCCGCATGGTTGCTTGGTTAGTTAAAAATCACTTATTAATGTCAATAACAGCACAGCGCAGAGATATTTCAGATGAAAATGTAATTCAAACATTTGGTGAAATTGTTCGTGATGAAGCCCAACTTAATTATTTATACTGCTTAACTGTTGCTGACATGCGCGCCACCAATGAAAGTTTATGGAATAGTTGGAAAAGCAATTTAATTGAAGATTTATATTTTAATACCCTACGAGCATTTCGTCGTGGTTTAGAAAAACCTGTAGAAATCCGTTCTAAGATCCGTGAAAATCAACAACAAGCTTTAACCCTATTAACTGAAACTCACATTGATCAGCAGTTGTTAAAAAACTTATGGCATGAATTTAAAGCCGACTATTTTTTACGTTATTCTCCTGAGCAAATTGCCCGACACTGTCAACATATTATTGGTCATGATAGAAGTAAACCTTTAGTACTTATCAGCCCAAAACCCTATAGAGGCGGCACTGAGGTTTTTGTTTTTACTAAAGAGAAGACAGGTACTTTTGCTCAAACAGTTGCACTGCTAGCCAGTAAAAAGTTATCTATTCATGATGCAAAAATTATCACAACCAAAACTGGTTATACGGTTAATACCTTTATCATTTTGGATGGACGAGGCAAAGCATTAAAAGAGAGTTACCATACACTCGAAATAGCGCAAGCATTAAGTGAAAAGCTTAATCAAGACAGTGAAATATCAGCACCATTGCAGCCATTTTCAAATCGAATAAAACAATTTAAGTTTCCACCAAGAGTAAGTTTTATAAAGATTCATGCTAAAAGTAAGACCATGATTGAGATAATTGCTTTAGATAGACCAGGTCTATTGGGTAATATTGCTAGAGTATTTAAGCAGGAAAAATTAAATATTCACTCAGCTAAAGTTACAACTTTTGGCGAAAAAGCAGATGATGTATTCACCATATCAACAAGAGATAACATCGCCTTAACCGAACAAGAGAAACAAGATCTAACGGATAGATTAACCCAAGAAATAAATAAATAGGACAGCCTTAATGGACAACATGCAACAAAACACTTTACAAAAAGTAATCGAACTAGCTTTTGAGGAGCGCGCTAACATTACGCCTGCTTCAGTATCATCTGAAGTTAAAAACTCGGTAATAAACGCCCTTGCTGCATTAAATGATGGCACAGCACGTGTTGCTGAAAAAATTGCTGGTGAATGGGTTGTTCATCAATGGCTAAAGAAAGCGGTATTGTTATCATTTAGAATTTGGGACAACCAAGTCATTGATGGTGCAGAAAGTACTTTTTTTGACAAAGTTCCAATGAAATATAGTGAATATACACACGATGACTTTGTTGCTGACGGTGTTAGAGTTGTTCCTGGTGCTTCAGTTCGTACCGGTAGTTACATTGGTAAAAACGTCGTTGTTATGCCGAGCTTTGTTAATATTGGCGCTTATGTTGATGAAGGTTGTATGATCGATGGTTGGGCAACCGTTGGCTCGTGTGCACAAATAGGTAAAAATGTGCATTTATCTGGCGGTGTTGGAATTGGTGGTGTTTTAGAGCCTTTACAAGCTGGTCCTACAATCATTGAAGATAACTGCTTCATCGGCGCTCGCTCTGAAATTGTTGAGGGTGTAGTGGTTGAAGAGGGGGCAGTAATTTCTATGGGCGTATATATTGGACAAAGTACACGAATATTTGACCGTGAAACAGGTGAAGTACATTACGGACGTGTACCTGCAGGCTCTGTTGTTGTACCGGGTAACTTGCCTTCTAAATGTGGTACTTATAGCTTATATGCTGCGATTATTGTCAAAAAAGTTGATGCAAAAACACGTGCTAAAGTAGGTATTAATGCACTACTTCGCTCTGTAGCTGATGAATAATTTTAACAAAATACTTGATTAGACTTCCCGTATTAAGGTGAGAATAAAGTTTGTTCTCACCTTAATTATTTTAACCGTTGTATTTTTGACGTTAAAAATAATACCTCTCCTAAATAAGCTACTATTACTAAATTTCACATGTAAATAGTTAAAAAACATTTCATTGAATTTTAATACGTTAGCATAAAAATACAACAATATTTTTTGTCAAAAAATCACTTGGCACAACCTTTGCGATAAACAGTTTATCTGTACTATTTAAAGCATTAAGAAGTTTGCCATGAAATCACATTCCTCAAAAGTAATGACAACTGTCATAGTTTTATTAACTATGATATTAACTGTTGGATGTAACAGTACTCCCAAATCACATATAGCAAAAATAGAGAAAAGACCTTTACTTTCAGACCATCACTTAATGATGTCTTTGCTTAATCGTCCAATGACTCAAGACCAAAAGATGATGTTAGCTTTTTCAAAGCAACAAGATAGCTATCAAAGTCAAACACCTACTATTTTTGTTAATACAATTTTCATCAAAGGTGAAAAAACAGAGCAACCTGCAACAAATAGTCAAAACAACTATTACCAACATTTAATTGCCAAAGATATTAACTCTGTCCGTGTAAGTGGCCCATATTAATCATTTCCTGTCTCAACATGTTAATTTATGCTCAATTTAAAATGGGCCAAGACAACTTTTCAAAAACATGCTGCCACTGAGAATCAAATGGTGCATCAATACATACTCTTTCACTAGTAATAGGGTGAGAAAAGCTAACCGATTGGGCAAATAGCATTAAACGTTTAAAACCAAAATATTGCGCAAAAAATGGATTCTGTTTATTATCGCCATAGTTAACATCTCCTATGATCGGATGGCGTAGATGCGCTAAATGGCGTCGAATCTGATGTCGTCGACCCGTTTCAGGCAATAACTTCACCAATGAATAGCGCACACTATCATAACGACCTAATGAAACAGGCAACGCCGCTGAGTTTAATGTTTGATAATGAGTTAATGCTTGCTGAGGCTCTTTATCTTCACTAACAAATTTATCACCCAATTTATCTAACTTAGGTTTTAATGGATGATCAATCGCACCTTGTTGCTCGACAAAGTGACCTCGGGTTAATGCGTAATATGTTTTTTGAATCGTTTTATCAGTAAATGCCTGCCCCATTATCCTAGCAACTTCTTCACTTAAGCCAAATAGAAGTACACCAGATGTTGGTCGATCTAAACGGTGCAACGGGTATACATATTGACCGACCAAATCTCTAACCAATTGTAGAGCAAAGTAAATTTCATCTTTATCCATAAAGCTACGATGAACAAATAACCCCGCAGGTTTATCAATGGCAACAATATATTCATCTTGATATAAAATAGTTAATTCAGGTTTCTCTGTAATGATAACTGACATATTTTTTGTACCGTTTTTCCTGTATCAACAAATTTTATTTATCGGTCTATCGAATAAGAGCGCATTATCCTATAATGCTGCCACTATTCGCTAGCTAATTTTATTATGAGTGCACCTACTTCAATATCAGAACTACTTAATTTATCAAAAAGCCAATACCGTGTTTATGATCTTGGTAGAAAGATTGATAAAATTTCAAAAAATGATTTCAATAAAGTTGAACTTAATCAACTGCCATATCCTTTTCCTATTCAAGGGCATGCTAGCTTAGCTATCGCTTTTTGGCAGAAAAGCTCTCCTCAGCCTTACCTTTGGTTTGTAAAACTACCTTTAGATGAAAGAGGTTTATTAAATCAAGGGGCTAGAGACCATTTTATCGCCATCATTATTGAAGCCTTAGGCTCTGATTTAACGATAGATCCAAATGAGAAACAAGAAGAGTTATTAAAAAGTAACCCTTACCTCTTTACCCCTTCGCAATACAAGCTTGCGATGTTAAACAGTATTTTGTCAGCCGATTTAAGGAAGCCAGCTAGTGAGCACTTTACAAGTTTTATTAACTATTTAAAAAAAGAAGATTGGCAAGACTGGCACAACATCGGCTTACAAGGAATTAGTGATTTTGTTGTACAGATAGAACAAAAAGAAAATGAATTTTTATTTATTCATGCACTAGAACACTTACCCGAGCAAGTATTAACACCATTATGTAATGCATTAGAAAATATAAAACTCTCATTAACGACAACAGATACAATTATTAGTTACTTTCATAAAATAGAGAATGAAAAATCAGACTTTGCCCAAAGAATAGAACTGTCGTTGTTACGCAGTTTGTCTGCAAGTATCGAGCTGAAAGCTGTTGCAGATCTATTTGATAATGTTTTATCTAGATCTCACTTACCTACAGACTTGCTCATAACAATCGCAGGAAGGTGTTGGAAAACACTAAGTTCACCAGAGCAAATGATGCAATATTTAGAGCTATTAGTAAAAAGCGAACAGATAGGTATTTTTTCGGCCATCTTTAAAGATTTAGTTGCTATTCCTACTATTCGCCCGATATTATTCCAATGCATGAGAGCACAAAGTCGCAGTGACGAATTAGCAAAAGCGATTGGTCAACTATTTCAACCTAATAAGTAAATTATTCATGGAAAACATATACTTCTTACTACTATTTTTTTTAGTCTTTTGGTACTTCATTTTTTTAAGAAAAGTGGCTGAAGTTGCTCGTCGTAAAATTAGCAAGTATTGCAAGCAAGAGAGCTTACAATGTTTAAGTGTCGCTAGAATTTCAAGTAAGTTACGATTTAATCGACGTTTAGGAATTTATTGGTTAAGCCTATTTGAGTTTGAATTTAGCGGTGATAGAGAGTCAAGTTACAAAGGCCATGCAATACTTAAAAACTATAATTTAGATGATATTAAGCTTCCAGCCTATCGGGTTAATTAGAAGTTTTAACTGTTAGTCATTCGTTACAACTGTTTTTATAGCAGACAAAGAAAAAGCGACAATTGTCGCTTTTTCTTATTTACTCAATACGTCCTGTACTGATTATTTTACTCTGTTCATCCTGACGTTAACTCCATTTAACATAACCACTTCATTCTCAAATTACTAAAGTATAAAGCAGCGCAGTAAAGTAAATTCCTTCTTAAACTCCTGTATTTATTTTATCCTTAATATATCCTTATGATGGCATCCTGCCTCACTTTACCTTTCAATAAACATCCCATGTTTATTTATCCTTGATCCATACCTTGTAGAGTAATACAAATATGCTTGCTATCCATAGAGCAACATCTGCAACGGTTTTCCTTAACCTGTGTCTTCCTGACATAAGTAAGTTTAGCTTTTTAGTCACTCTAAGCTAGGTAAATTGATAGAAATACTCGGCATGTTATTTTAAACTTAAAAAGAAAACCAATATAACTCCTGCAAAATCAAGTAACTAACATAAAACTTCAATTTTCACTGACAAATAAGGCCGATTTTTCTGACACTATTGCAGGTAATGTCTTACATTAACACTACCCTATGCGCTATGATAAAATATGTAGTCTTTCACCTGACATTATCCTAAAAATTAGGTAGCCTAACACCTAACGTAAACTTTTCTATTTAACTTAATTATTTTCGCCCAACTTTCTCTTATCTAGGATCTCTTGTGCCATTATTAAAATCTCTTTTTTGCTGGTTTGGCTCTGATAGCCGTAGCCGATTTTTTATTATCATTATCACCACCCAAATACTATTTCTATTTTTCAGCTTGTTATTTGCCAAATCAGCGGTCTTTATTAGCTCTGTATTAGTTATATTAACCTGGATATTAATTTGCTCAACTAAACGTAGAAGCAATGAAGTAAATATAGAAAAATATTGGTGTTTAGCTCCAAACTTAGCCTTTTTTCTTACCGGCTTCCTAATCATCATTGTTGAAAACAACCATATTTATTGGCTTAGCCTGATTTCATCCACGGTATTCCTTTTACTATTAAGGCACAATGATGAAACTGAAAGAGGATATATCCTGGGATACAGAGGGCCTGTAGACCTCTGTCTTTATCAACAAAATAACCAGAAGTCGAAGCGTATAGAGCCAACATTTACAAACTCTTCAGCAGCTACAATTTCAAATACTGTTCAAATGGACATGAAATCAAATCAATCCACTCAACAAATGCAACAATCTATTTCACTGTCCCAACAGAATAGTAATAACATTGATTTAAATGCACTTATAATAACTACATTTAAAAAAAATAAACGTATGGTACTAATACTATCAACCGTAGCCATAATCATGCTATTTGGCATTATACTAAATAACAGTATATCTTCGCCCTCACTTCCAGAAGGAACTCAGATACTTTCCTCAGAGTCACCGGGTGATGATCAGTCAAATTTTTCAAACTTTATCACACTTCCTGATGATTTCAGCCTAATGACAACAGATTATGAAGGCATTATTATTAGTTGGTCGGCAGATCATTCTGATGAAAGTGTCATATGGGATATTGATAAAGCACAAGGAGATAAAAGCTGTCAATCAATCAGCTTCAATAATAAAGTTGAATTTAGATCGCTTTTAGTCTCAATTAAAGATAAAAGTACATACCTTGCAAAGTTCTCACCACTAGATACAGAAAAAATAATTAAAAACATGGCATTACGGTCAAGTTTTAAATTATGTGATTATGAATTTTCACTAAAGGGTAGTCAGGCTGCATTAGGAAAGAATACTTATTATGCGGACAAGGTTACTTATTAAACTTAGTTTAGCTTTTGAGCAGTCAAGTATTTAAATTTTATGTAGAGCAAAAAACTGATAATACTTTCATGCATAACCCTGCTCTTATTCAAGATATGGTCTGTGAAATAATATTGCCATGTATAAAAAATGCGGCTCAGTGAGCCGCATTTCTTTAACTAGCTTTTATGCTTCCTGCATAATTTAGTATCCCGCTTCATCCATAAAGAGCTATCCTTAGCATATCCTTGTAAATCCAGTTACTGTCCTAAAATATCCTTTTAAATAACTTATCCTAAGTTATACTTGTCATCCTTGTTCGTCATCCAAACGATATCTTCCATGAAAAGTACATCCTTATATTCTCCATTAAAGGCATCCTGCCTTTTGCTTAATCTAAAGCTTCCATTACCTCATCCATAAGTATTTGTTTCCATACTCTAAGATTTTCCAAATCTATGTCTTCCTGACATGATTAATAATACGCAGTTAAATTATTTTACGAACCCACAAATTAAATAAACTTAATGACACATGCGTACAAAAACCAAAGATAACACATATATCACAATAAAATCAGCAGGTTACAGTAAAGCAAGAAACAAAACTTTATTAAAGAGCCATCATATCCTACATCTATGTGCGATATATCTCACAACAAGATGGAACATAAAGACAATATGTTTTATTAGCCTGCAGGGAATTTTCAAAGTCGTGCGAGTTGTTGCCTAAAGGAAGTGTTTTTTTATCAGCTTCAAGAATTAAGTTTATATCAATTTTGTCAGCTACCATCAACATTTAAGGAGGTAAATTTATACATTTTTATAGGACAATTTTCGGCGCTACCTAATGGCATAAAAAGGATGAACTATTACCCCCTACTTTTACTATCTATAAGATTTATGCTTGAAGACCATTATGAGATTACACATATGCCCAAAGTTACTTTTTAGGACATATGCGTAAACTTGAAGTAACTATTCAGGTTTTTTAAATAATAAAGTGAAGCGATCTGTATTACCAGTAACGGTTTTACGACCCACTTCATAACGTAATTCGTCATCCAAGCGATAGTGTAGTTTTGAATAATCAACAAACTCAAAACCTGCGTCTTGAATTTCTTTAATAGCTAAAACTGGGTCAAATCGACGGCCATTTTCGTTATTTCTTTCCTGCATATGACGGCGAGTATGATCAACTACACCATAAATCCCACCAGGTTTTAACGCCTTATATACCGAATCATTTAATTCTGTGCGAGTTTTTAAAGTCAAGTTATGATAATTTCGAAAAGTTAATACCGCATCAAGATCAGTTACATCTAATTTAGTGCTGGTAAGATCATACCCCTTTTCTTCTTTGTTGTATTTAAACTCAATGTTTTTGCCAAGGATTTCTACTTTATCAAATGATTTTTCACTCTCCTGCGACTTTGCGATACGACTTGTACCCATAGCGACATATAGCTGGCCATTATCTTTTAAAGCTGGGGCTAATAATTTAGTATACCAACCACCACCAGGGATCAATTCAAGTACTTTCATGTTATCTTGAATGCCGAAAAACTCTAAAGTTTGAACCGGTTTACGGTTTCTATCACGTTTTGTTTCTTGTTCCGTACGAGTATCAGACTTTAATGCCTGTTTTATTTTATCGGAAAAATCAGCCGCCATTGTCGGACTAGTTAATGTAGCAGCGAGTAATAGGGCGGAAATCGGTTTAAGCATGTATATTCTCCAAATTATTGTTATTTATAAATAGTCAGACCAAATTTTTGATCAATAGAAAAGACATGTGCAACTGAATTATCTATTCAATTGAAACGTTACAAAATATGTATTATCTGATACATGCAGTAAAATATACCTTTCTGCAACAGGTGAAAGCTATAATATAACCAGTAACATGACCAGGATCCCTTTCATTATCAAAGGAAAAATGGCTTAGGTTACTTGATGAAAATAAATGTATGTAAAGTGTGATGAAGAGCCAACATCAATATATTAATGGCTATTTAGTTTTACTGCGATAATGGACCATCAAAGAGCCAGAAACATTGCCAACACTCACTTCTTTAACAAGTTGATAATCAACATCAGTAAAGAATTGTTGGTACTTTTTAGTTGTTGCATAAACGGCAACTCCTTCACTTTCAGGGTGCTCATCAAGTAAGGTATTAACCGCTGCCATCAAGTAATGACCAAAACCATGATGTTGATGTAAAGGATGAATAGCAATAAAAGAAAGCATATGAAACTCTTTCATAGGAACTGAGGACAATACTATTTTTTCTTTTTCAATCATTTGCTTGGTACTAAAATAACCAGCTCCAAGTAACATTTTTAATCGCCAATGCCAGAACCTATCGATACCAACACCATCGTTTGGATTGTTTAAACAAGCTACTCCAACCATAGTTTCACCAAGATAAAGACCAACCATGGGTTGTTTAGCATGCCAAAAGGCATTTAACTCTTCACGGATAGATGCACGCAACCTTTGTTCATAATCGCTTTTATCACTATTAAAAATATCTAAAAAAATAGGATCATCATGATAGGCTTGATAGAGCAATGAGGCTGCTAGTTTTAAATCTTGTGCTGACAAATATGTTGCTTGAATTTCACTACTATGAACTTGGGTTACTACTTCACTCATTAAGCACCTTTATATTATTATCATTATTCTTTAACCATAACAGTAAATTTGAAATCAGGTCAAATTAGTCTATTGCTTGATAATAAAAAGCAGTTACACCATGTTGATGTAACTGCTTTTTAATAGATTAATAAATTTCTTAACTAGCGTGAAACATTTCTTGAATAATCGCCACCACTACCAGTCTCAAATAAAGCACCGTTAACAAAATGTAGATATGTACATTCATCTTTAGTTGTTAAGCCGTCTTTATGAAGACGATGAGTACGATAAAATAACACTTGTACTGTGTTGCCATTCTTTTCATAGCTTTCATTAAAGTCTGCTACTCCTAACTTGTGAGCAACATTTGCATAGGATGAATTTAAAGGTAAATTGGCAATCTGTTTTCTATTACTAAATTCTCGATCATCAAAGTCACTAGTAGTAATACGACCATCACCATCGCCTACGGCAATAACACAACCCGTTAATGATAAAGTTAACGGCGCGACAACTAAAAGGGCAAGTAAAGATTTTTTCATTATGTTCTCTCTGATTTTTTATGAATCTACTATTTTAAATTTACTAAGCAAAAGTCAAACCAATACAGCTAAATACTTGAATACATTAACTTTAAATAAAATCAAAGAAAAAAGCATCATGACATCCATCGTTTTATTCGCTAAAATATCGCTATTCTTACACACAGATATTAATCAAAATGACTATCAATGATGAAATTCTAGCCATAGCTAATCAGCTAGCCAACCAAGGTAAGCAACCAAGTGTTGCATTAATAAAAGCAAAATTGCCCCGTTCAGTCCCCTTGCCTACTATTATATCAGTACTTAAAAGTTGGCAACATGATCCGAACTTTACCCAACAAACTCAAATTAAGAAAAAAGAATCAAAAGTCACTAAAGAAGACAATACAGATATAAATGCACTCATTGAGCAAGCACTCGCTCCTTTACAACAAGAAATTAATGAACTGAAACATCAAGTTAAGCAACTTTTAAGAAAGCAGTAACTTTAAAAATCAACATATGGTGTCAATGTTTCAATAAAATCAGTTAAATTGTCAGCGACTTTTTTATGAGGAATGCAACCAACACGTTCAACCCAAACCTCACCATTATCGTTATTAATAGATAAAATAAAATCTTCGTCATCGGTAACTGCAAAAAAGATACTGATTGGTTGTTTTAACTTTTGTTTCATTAAGATGTGACCAATAATATTTTCCTGCAACCGAATAAAATCTTCTTTACACCATGGAAATAACAGTGACAACTGCCCTTCAGAGCAAGTAGCATGAAGTGATTCGCTGTATATAGTGGTGTAATAACGACAAATTTCTTGGTGAAGCGTAATATCTAATGCGTTCTCAATATTATCAAAAGACAAGTTATCCTCGTTTAGCTGAGGTTGCCACAACATAGTGTTATCGTCATAACTTTCTTGTAGACATGGAGATTTCCACTGTTCATCCACTTCAACTAGTGGTAAATGCTCATGTTTTTTCTGATATGCTTTTACATAATTTTGTGAGAAATTAATTAAACTTTGTTGCAAAGCACTACTTGTTGTTTTCATCTAATTGAAAAATCCTATAAAATGGTGCAAAACGCACTAACCAATGAATTATATGTCCCATTATAACAACGCTTCAGAATTAGATAAATTAACTTTAGGCAAAACAACTAATTATACTGGTCAATATAACGCTAGTTTACTGCAAGCAGTACCAAGAAGTTTAAACAGAAATGAGTTAAACATTACTGCAACTACCTTACCCTTTTTTGGCGAAGATGTTTGGTACGGTTATGAGTTATCTTGGTTGAATCAAAAAGGGAAGCCTGTTGTTGCCCTTGCTGAATTCAGATTTCCCTGTCAAAGCCCTAACATTGTCGAATCAAAGTCATTTAAACTTTATTTAAATAGTTTCAATCAAAGTAAATTCGACTCTATTGCTTCCGTAGAGAATATATTGCAACAGGATTTATCCCTAATAGCAGGTGATAGTGCAAAAGTTACTTTATATAAAGTAACTAATTGCCAACCTCTAGCTATAGATACAGCAGAAGCTTTGTGCCTTGATGAGCTTGATGTTGAAATTGAGCATTATCAGTTAAAACCTGACTTACTACAGCTTTCAACTACTCAATCAAATGCAGAAGTGAATGAACATTTAGTTTCACACCTTTTAAAGTCTAACTGTTTAATCACCAACCAACCAGACTGGGCAAGTATTTACATCTCATATCAAGGGCAGAAAATAGACCATCAATCGTTACTGAAATACCTAATTTCTTTTCGACAACACAACGAATTCCATGAACAATGTGTTGAACGAATATTTTGTGATATTCAAAAGTATTGCCAACCGCAAGCATTAACCGTTTATGCTCGTTACACTAGGCGTGGTGGATTAGACATAAATCCTTACCGAACAACCACAAAAAATAAAGCCCCTAATGCAAGAACCTTAAGGCAATAAAAAATAAATCAACTATTATCAATAAATACTTGTAAAAAATAATAGAAAAATATATAGCTTATTGTCTTAACTCAATATTCTATGCTGACTTTTTCGTTGCTAACGTATATTATTATGACATTATTAGTTAAATACTAAAGAAGTAACAATTCCGATTTTGGTTATCATAAGGACGATTGGTTTTCATGAGTGATAAAACAGCCTCAAATATAAAAATCACTGAGCTAAAAAGAAAATTAGAAACTGCTATAGAATCGCGAGCAGAACTAGAGGACGATCTAAAATACCAAACATCTTTATTAACCCACTTCATCACTAAGTTATCACTAGTAGCTAAAGGGATAGACGTTAAGTTAGACAATAAACTCGCAAAGCTAAGAAACCTTTTATCTAAGTCAGCTTCGATTGTTGATATTGAAAAATCAATAACTGAGATTTCTCAACTATTACAGAAACATTCCATTTTAAACGAAAAACAAATTCGTCAGATGCATGACCAATTTCACAGTTCTGCTGCCAGCTTACAAAAAATTAACGGTTTGCCTGATAAACTACGCAGAGAACTTCGCACACTCTTAAAAGAAAGTGAAGAGACTAAAGATGCGCTTATTCAATATGTCCCGATATTAAATCAACTGATTATCTTTTATCAAAATGCATTAAAAGCAAAATCAAATATATCAGCAGGAGGATTATTAAGCGCTACGCCTCAATCCTCAAATTCTACTGATAAATCCGAAGCAAACAAAATAGATAAAGAAGTATTGCAGCGTTTTTCTCAATTTTTAAACAAACTCACTGTTTCAACAAAATATCGAAAAAACATCTCAAAAATCAAAGCTGATCTAACCATTGATATGCCAAATGATAAGCTACTTAATAGTTTTCTCGAAGTATTTGAAGTGATCAGTAAAGATTTGGTGCAAGAGAGAAATACTGCAAAGGTTTTTCTTTCAACATTAAGTGAAACATTATCAACAGTACAAACGGCAGTTAGTAGCACAATATCTTCAAACAATGCCTGTAAAGATAAGCATAATCAACTTAATCAACAGCTACAAAAACAGATCAGTGAAATGGCATCAGGTCTTGATAAGGCTAACTCTTTAGCTGATATTAAAGAGGATATTAACGTTAAACTGAAAAATATTGCCGGAACATTAAAAGAAAAAACCTCTTTTGAGTATACCCAGCAACAATTATTAGAAACACAATTGACTGAGATGAAAAAGCAAGTTGATACTTTAGAAGAACAAAGTAAAACCTTTGAGAAGCGTATTCAAGAACAACAAGCTAAAAGCATGCAAGATGCATTAACTAAATTAGACAATAGAGCAGCTTTTGACGACTATTTTGCCAAAGAAATTGTTCGTTATCACCATAGCAACTTTGATTTAGCGATTGTGGTTATTGATTTAGATGATTTTAAAAGAATTAACGATACCTATGGTCATACTGCTGGTGATAAAACACTACAAGTGATTGCTAATACTCTCAAAAAGCAAATGGATAAAGATATTTTTGTTGGCCGTTATGGCGGTGAAGAGTTTGTTCTGATATTTTCGAATATTAATAAAGGCGCACTTATGAAAAAGCTAGAAAGCTTACGCGCCAAAGTTGCGAGTCTGCCATTTACCTTTAAAAGCAACAAAGTGAGTATCACCTTATCTATGGGGGCTAGTCATATAAAAAATGATGATAATGTCCATATTGCTTTTGAACGAGCTGACACCGCATTATATCAAGCAAAAGAAAAGGGAAAGAACAACGTCGTCTATATTTAGAGGATGTTTACAGGCCTTAAGGAGTCCTCTATGCAAGTATTACTCAACCCAGTCGGCAATATGAATTTGCTCTCCCCCGTTGAAGTTGACCAGTTACAGCAATCAGCAACAAGTGCATTATATAACCTTTATCGAAACTGTTCTTTAGCAGTTCTTAATGCTGGCAGTCATACCGATGATGCTGAAGCCATTTATTCACAGTTTCAAAACTTTCAAATTCAAGTACTTCGACGTGAACGAGGAGTAAAAATTGCCTTAGAAAATCCACCTGAGCATGCTTTTGTTGATGGTAAAATTATTCGAGGTATTCAAGAGCACTTATCAGCAGTATTACGGGATATTCTTTTTATAAACAATCGCTATAATAAATTAGAAACCGATAAAGAAACTATCACCCATACTACTTTTGATATTTTAAGGAATGCCAATGTTATTATTCCTGAAAGTGATCCTAATTTGGTTACTTGCTGGGGTGGTCACTCTATCAACCAAAGAGAATATCAATACACTAAAGAAGTTGGATATCAACTTGGCCTAAGAAATTTTAATATATGTACAGGCTGCGGTCCTGGCGCAATGAAAGGCCCAATGAAAGGAGCAACGATAGGCCATGCAAAACAACGGCAAACTAAAGGACGATATATTGGTTTAACTGAGCCAAGTATCATAGCTGCAGAGCCGCCAAATCCTATTGTTAATGAATTAGTGATAATGCCTGATATTGAAAAACGCCTTGAAGCATTTGTGCGAATGTCTCATGGTATAATTATTTTTCCAGGTGGAGCTGGCACTGCTGAAGAATTACTTTATATTCTAGGCATTATGTTAAACCCAAAAAATCAGGCACAAAAGCTCCCAATTATTCTAACAGGCCCTGCAGAAAGCTCCGCTTATTTTGAAAAAATAGACCAATTCATTGCTGCAACATTAGGTAAAAAAGCTCAACAACTGTATCAAATAATTGTTGATGATCCCGAAGAAGTAGCCAAAACGATGAAAGCAGGATTAGCCGAAGTACTAACTTATCGAAAAGACATTGGTGATGCTTATCATTTTAATTGGTCATTAGTCATTGAAAATAACTTTCAGTTGCCTTTTGAGCCAACCCATAAAAATATGGCAACCACACAAATAAGTTATGATTTAGATACCGCTTCATTAGCCGCAAATTTACGCCGTGTTTTCTCAGGTATTGTTGCGGGTAATGTGAAATCTGAAGGGTTAAAAGAAATACGAAAGCATGGGCCGTTTACCGTCAAAGGCGACAGTAAAATCATGGCATTAATGGACGAGCTACTCAATTCATTTGTTGAGCAACAACGCATGAAGCTACCCGGTAGTAAATACATTCCTTGCTACAAAGTTATTAGGAATACTTAGATGCCTGTTCATTTAGTATTAATTGATGCCCTAAACTTAATTCGTCGTATTTATGCAGTGCAAGAGCGACCATTTTTACTTAATAATGAATTAGCGGAAAATACCAAACAGCAAGTACTATTTAATACCCAGCAAGCGTGCTCTCTGGCCTTAAACAAGATACTTGAATTGCTCAACCCAAGTCATGCACTTGCCGTTTTTGATAGTACGCAACCTTGTTGGCGGTATCAGCTATACCCCGACTATAAAAAAGGTAGAAAAAAAATACCTGAACATTTAGCCAATAAATTAAGCGATATTCAAGACGCTTTCATGCATCAACAAATAGATTCGTTAGTATCAGAGCAAGATGAGGCTGACGACCTTATTGCCACTCTTGCCATCAAAGTTGCATTAAAAGGTCAGAAAGTTACCGTTATATCTACAGACAAGTGCTTTTTATCATTACTCAATCAAAATATTCACGTTTACGATTATTTCAATCGTCGATTTTTAGACAATGATTATGTAAAAGAGAAATTTGATGTAACACCCGAACAATTAATGGATTTATGGACATTGACTGGTGATAGTACTAATAAAATACCTGGAGTTGCAGGTATTGGTCAGATCACTGCATCAAAGCTACTTAATCAGTATGGCTCCCTTAACTCCATACTCGCGGCTTCTGATCTTAAAGCAAGTTTGATTGAAAAGTTGAAGCAACATCAAACGCAAATTCAACTAAGTAAACAACTGCTGCAGTTAAAACAAGATATCCCTTTAGGATTTAATTTAAAAGACATTCGCTTAAACACAGTTCTACATGCGATGACTTAACTAATTCCTGCGTTTAAACGTTAGACACTATCATTCTTTCTCACATATAGTTAAGCTGTGCCCCTATAATGTTTCACAATAAAATATTTGTCTAAATTAGAGTTAAGAGAATGAGTAAAAAGGTTGTAGTTCGTATATTGCTAGCTTTAGCTGCCTATGGTGTTTTTGTTGCCCTAGTAGTTAATTTTTATGATGATAGCCCCGCTAACATGAAGTGGGATGATCGTGAGGCATACAACCGACAATTCATCAGTGAACTTAAATTAGGCAAGTTTAAGTTTGAACAAGCATTAGAGCAGCTAGGTAGCCCTGATATTACTGAAGCTAAAAAGTCAAAAGATAAAAATTACCAAGTATTATTCTATCGCACTCAACACGTAAAATCTGACGGTATTACTACCCAGGATGAATGCTCTTACTTATTGTTCATTGACAATGTTTTAGTCGAATATGCCAAGGCTAATCATTACAAAGGGCTAGAAGCAATTATTACTGAACATACAACAGTGCAAACTCCTCAAGAAAAGTCACCTGTTTCAATAAATTAAACCTCCTGATATTCGCGACTAATGTCGTATTGAATAAAATCCCCTAAAGGTTAAATTAACTCCTATACTCAATAATCATCCAGCAAAATTCTTTTTTAAAAAAACAGATTTTAGATCAATAAACTGAAAGGTTTTACGCTAGCTTACATCAAATTGCCATGCTATAAACCACCACAATATTAATGTCACTAAATATTAGCGGCATTAAACTGACATTTATAGATTTTTAAAAGGTTAAAACAATGGCTAAACAGACCATAACAATTATTCCAGGCGATGGTATCGGCCCTGATATTATTGATGCGACAATTAAAGTATTAGACAAAGCAGGGTGTGATTTTGCCTACGAATATGCCGATGCTGGATTAGTGGCATTAGAAAAGCATGGTGAATTAGTTCCTGAAGAAACAATTGAGCTAATTAAAAAGAATAAAATCACCCTTAAAGGCCCACTAACGACACCTGTTGGTGAAGGTTTTACTTCAATAAACGTTACGCTTCGTAAACAGTTTCAATTATATGCCAATGTTCGCCCTGTTTTATCTTTTAAAGGTACAAAAGCTCGCTACGAAGATATAGATATTATTACTATCCGTGAAAATACAGAAGGGATGTATTCAGGTTTGGGACAGGTCACCTCTGACGATGGCGAGCAAGCAGAAGCTAAAAGTTTAATCACCCGTGAAGGCGCTGAGCGCATCGTAACATTTGCTTATGAAACTGCACGCAAAGAAGGTCGTAAAAAGGTAACCGCTGTTCATAAAGCTAACATCCTAAAATCGACCTCAGGCCTATTTTTAAAAGTAGCTAGAGAAGTCGCACAACGTTACCCTGATATTGAATCAACGGAAATGATCATTGATAACTGCTGTATGCAATTAGTAATGAACCCTGAGCAGTTTGATATGATAGTAACCACCAACTTATTTGGTGACATATTATCAGATCTTTGTGCTGGCTTAGTCGGTGGTTTAGGTATGGCACCAGGTGCAAACATTGGCAGTGATTGTGCTATTTTTGAAGCCGTTCATGGTAGTGCTCCAGATATTGCAGGAAAAAACCTTGCTAACCCAACCTCCGTTATCCTTGCCGCTATTCAAATGCTTGAGTATTTAGAGATGGGCGATAAAGCTGACAACATTCGCCGAGCAATTACTGATGTTATTGAAAATGGTGACCGCACTACTCGTGACTTAGGTGGTACACATGGCACCACAGATTTTACAGATGCGTTATTAGAGCGTTTATAAGACGAGTAAACAAAGTAAAAACCGACAATATGTCGGTTTTTTTATTTGGTATTTCTCATATGGCAAATAGTAGAAATAAATAGAAAATATTATTTAGATGTCACTGGAACTGGCGACAGTAACCTTGCATGTACAGTCACTTCTTCTCGATCATAATATAGATGCTTAGCATAAAGTTCATATTTAACCCCTGCTTGTGAAAAAGCGTCTTTCATCAATTGTAAATCATCAACAACTTGTTGATAACGCCCCTTCATTGGTAATTTTAAATTGAACATAGCTTCCTTACAGTAGCCATTTAATAACCATTCACTCATCAATTTAGCTACTTTTTTCGGTTGTTCGATCATATCGCAAACGAGCCAATAAACATTTTGCTTCATTGGAATGTATTTAAAACCATCCATCGTTTTGTGCTTAACTTGACCGCTTTCCATTAAAGATTCAGCCATCGGGCCATTATCTACCGCTGTAACCATCATACCGCGGCGAACTAGTTGATATGTCCAACCGCCAGGAGCAGAGCCTAAATCAACCGCATTCATGCCTGAAGTTAATCGCGTATCCCATTCTTCTTTTGGAATAAAATATAAAAATGCTTCATCAAGCTTTAACGTTGAACGGCTAGGGGCTTGACTAGGAAACCTTAATCGAGGAATGCCCATAACGTGAGGAGAAGTATTATGACCTAAAGAAAAACCTAAAATAACTTCACTGCCACTAAAGAATAAGGCATGTAAAATAGCCCCTTCATTATCATTTTTTTCAGTCAATATTTTCTTTTTTCGTAGTGCCTGTCTTAACGGTACAGCAAGCTTACGACAAAATTTAGATAACGATTTACCGTCATTGCTATCTGGAGTTTCCATACGCAGATCCGCGTATTGCCAATCAATGCCTAATTCATCAACAATTGCCTCAACTCGATTGTAATCTGGTAAAGCAATTTTATCTGTTAAAGTAACAAACCACTGGCGAGCAAAAATCAACCGTTTAAGCGGTATATTACCCATCAATTTTTCGCCGTCATCAGCGTTGTTTAAGTGAAAAAAGACAACCCCCTCATTTTTCATTAATTGCAAATAGCCGTATACTTCATTCCACGATGCTTTTTCTTGAATTTCTGCTCCACACTCTTTTTCAAAGCCTGGACGACAATACAATATAATTGATGTCATGATTTTTTTTCACCTACAAAAGCTAAACATAGCCAACCGAGTGCTAAAGCAATACCACCCAAAGGCGCTAATTTCCCGATCAACAAAATAGCAAAAAACGTTTTAATATATAAACTAACGCTAAAAAATAAAATACCTACAGCAAACAAACAGCCAGAAACTAACAATAAATTACGTGGTTTACTCTGATGCCAAACGACCACACCAAGCAAAGCAAGTGTGTGTAAAAGTTGATATTGATGGGCAGTAGACAGTCTTGTTTGAGCCTCTATCGGCAAAGATTGCCCCGCATGCGCTAACCAAGCGCCGAATAATACTGAAAAACAACCACTGATAGCAATGAATATCGTTAATAATCGTGCAATGTTAGTTAATTTCATCAATAAACCTTGTTATTTCATTTATTGCGCTATTAATATGCTGCTGATGAGTAAAACCAGACTTCATTCTTGGTTTTAAATTATGATCGCCATCATCAAGAAAAACTAATTGGCATTGAGGAGATATTTGATACTGAGAAATTTCGTCTTTATTGCCTAAAGCATCACGATCACCTTGAATGATCAAAACCGGTAACTTAGTTTCTTGTAATGGTGCTAAACGTAGTTTTTCAGGCTGCTTTTGAGGATGGAAAGGATAACCTAAACATATAATACCTAATACATTAGTTAGCTCCTCACAGGCTAGTGTGGCAGCAACTCGACCGCCCATTGATTTTCCCATTAAAAATATCGGCAATGAACTATCTACGCTTGCTAATATTTCAGTAAAGCACTCAACGAGTATTGGCATTCTATTAGGAGGATAACGTTTACCATCAATTAAACGTCTATCCATATAAGGAAAATTAAACCTAAGCACATTGATTTTTTGTTGATTAAGCTTAGCACTTACCTCAACCATAAAATCAGCGTCTTTATCTGCCCCTGCGCCATGTGCAAATATTACTAATGCTATGGCGTTATCAACATTATCTGCATGCATAGATATATCAGTCATTACTTTTATTGCCCTTCATCCATTTCTTCTTGCTCTATAGCAACAGTATCTAAAACCCATTCACGAAAGGCTTCAATTTTCCCCACATCTACTTGATGTTCACGACAGACAATATAAAAGGCATTTTTACTACGTAAAGTTAATGAGAATGGCGCTATCAAACGCCCAGCATCCAGTTCAGGTTTTGCCAGTACACTTTGCGCAAGTGCCACTCCTTGCCCATGAACAGCTGCTTGTACTACCATAGAAGAGTGACTAAAAATTGGACCATGATTTACATTTACTGCTTTGATTTGTGCTTCTTTAAACCAACGTTTCCAGTCACGACGCGAAGTATCGTGCAATAAAGTATGATTGGTTAAATCATGCATGGTATTTAACTTTTTTTTACCTGACAACAATAGAGGTGAACAAACTGGCACTAAATATTCAGTATGTAATTTATCAGCATGCACATCAGGCCAACGGCCTCTACCATAGTATATGGCGACATCAACATCTTCTGTAAGTGAATTATCTGCCTGATCAACCGCCTTTATTCTCACATCAATGTCAGGGTGCAATATGCTAAAAGCATTAAGACGGGGCACCAGCCACTGAATTGCAAAGCTTGGCTGTAAACTCACCGTTATTGCTCCTTTAGCTCCTCGAGCAAGCAACCTTTCTGTTGCTTCATGCAATGAACTAAAAACCTCTTTAATATCGAGATAATACGACTGCCCTTCCTCTGTTAATAGTAAGGCTCGATTTTTTCGCATAAAAAGTTTTATACCTAAATGCTCTTCTAAAGACTTTATTTGATGACTAATTGCTGCTTGAGTTACAAAAAGCTCTTCCGCTGCACGGGTAAAACTCAATTGTCTAGCAGAGGCTTCAAAAGCCCGCAAAGCATTAAGTGGTGGTAATCTCGTGGCCAAACCTACACCTATGATAGTTACTAAATATTACAAAATAATGAATAACATTTCAAAAAGCATCAAAACATTTCATTCATTAGTTTTTCTAATGGATAACATTATAAATAGTCATTTTAATTTTATCCAGCATTAACGTATTATTTATCCCGTAGATGAAGGACATCATCTTTAAGTAACTAGATATTAACTAGCATATTGAATGTTTGCCTCCCAACCAATATTCAATCGAGAGAGAAAGTCCCAAAACATCTATATGGATTATTGACGTTTATATTACAGGTGACAACCAATGAAATTATTTAACACACTCTCAAGTACATTAGCAGTTACATGCTTAACATTCGCTCTTCTACCTAACGCACAAGCGCTTGAATTAGCAAAAGCAACACCCGTTAGCAAAGCTGAGATTGCACAAGCGGCAAAATTAGATATTGCTAAAAGCATGAATTTATTACCGTTAGTTTTAAAAACTACTCAAAGTAATAGCCTATTACTTTCATTAGCACAAACTAAAAGTGCTAACACTAAAAAGCAAGAACGTGTAAAAGTATCTATTATTGCTGAATAGCAACTAAATACTTACTAGAAGGCAGCTATCACAGTGTTTGTTTTCCCAACCAAACAAAACAAAGTGCTGTGAAATAGAAAATCGTTAATTTCTCTAGAATTAATGTAATGCTCGCGCAAAAAAAAGGATGCTCTCTAGGCATCCTTTTTTTATGGTCAAGAAGTACTATCAGATTATCTGTTCCAGACAAAACCTAAGTATCAACATCTATGCAAGTAATGCGGTGAAGCCATCGATAACAAAAAACGTCGATGTACAGAAAGTATATCGATACTTTATCAGCTAACCAGTAATTAACGCAGGAAAGCTTTTCACTAAGTCATCGACTGCTTTCATTTGCATTAAATAAGGCTCAAGTTTATCTAAAGGTAACGCACAAGGACCGTCACACTTGGCAAGGCTTGGATCAGGATGTGCTTCGATGAACAAACCTGCAATCCCTAATGCCATGCCACTACGTGCTAGCTGCGCTGCTTGTGCTCTTCTACCGTCAGCGGAGTCTTCTCGTCCACCGGGACGTTGCAGTGCATGTGTAGCATCAAAAATAACAGGTGCATAGTTTTTCATTTCTTCCATGGCCAACATATCAACCACTAAGTTGTTATAACCGTAACAACTACCTCGCTCACATAAGATTATTTTTTCATTACCGGCTTCTGAAAACTTCTTAATAATATGGCGCATTTCATGAGCAGCTAAAAATTGCGGTTTCTTTACATTAATAATCGCATTAGTTTTTGCCATAGCAACCACTAAATCAGTTTGTCGGGCAAGAAATGCAGGCAACTGAATAACATCAACCACTTCAGCGACGGGCATCGCTTGATAAGTTTCATGCACATCAGTAATGATTGGTACATTAAAGGTTGCTTTTATTTCTTCAAATATTTTTAAGCCTTCATCTAAACCTGGGCCACGGTAAGAGTTAACCGATGAACGATTCGCTTTATCGAATGAAGCTTTAAAGACATATGGAATGTTTAATCTTTGTGTCACTTCAACATAGTGCTCAGCAATTTTCATCGCTAAATCACGTGACTCAAGCACATTCATACCGCCAAATAAGGTAAAAGGTTGATCATTGGCAACAGTAATGTCTTTTATTAAAACAGAATTGATTGTCATGTTTTTTCCAAATATTTAAAAAGCCCAGAATTCTGGGCTTTGTATTTTACGTACTCAACAACAAAGCAAGTACTGTGTATTATGAATTAACTATAGACTAACTACCGATAATTCTTAGCAACTGCCCACATATCCATGCCATATAGGTACCTAATGCATAACCTAATACCGCCAACAATACCCCTACCGGAGCTAAAGACGGATGAAAGGCTGAAGCAATAACAGGTGCAGAGGCTGCTCCACCAATATTCGCTTTACTACCAACGGCTAAATAAAATATTGGTGCTTTTATCATTTTTCCAACCGCAAACAATAATGCAACATGTACTAACATCCAAATGATACCAATAACAATATATTTAGGAGCTTCAACTACTTGAGCTATATCCATATGTAAACCTATGGTAGCTATTAGTACGTATAAGAAACTACTGCCAACCTTAGAAGCACCAACTGACTCCAAGTTTCTAGCTTTGGTAAACGATAAAGATAAACCAATGGTGGTTACAATAACAATTATCCAAAATAATTTACTGTGTAAACTATATTTTTCTAATCCAGGGAAGTTAACTTTAAAAAAAGGTACTAAGAAGTCTGCAGCTAGATGAGCCAAGCCCATACCACCTAAGCCCACTGCTAGTATTAGCATAAAATCTTTAAGCTCAGGCATTCTTTTATTTGCCTTCTCATATGCTTCAACTTTATCAATTAACCTATTAATGCCAGAGGTATCAGCACCATTTTTTGCATCAATGCGTTTATGGTTAGCTGCAAGATATAATAAGACTGCCATCCATAAATTAGCGACCACGATATCAACCGTCACCATAATAGTGAAAATTTTACCATCAGCTTCAAAAATATCTTTCATCGCCATCATGTTAGCGCCACCGCCAATCCAGCTACCAGCAAGTGCTGCCATGCCACGCCAAACAGCATCAGGTCCAGATACGCCTAACAGTTCAGGCCATATCCCCGAAATAGCTAATAAGGCAATAGGTCCACCGATAACCACACCAACAGTGCCGGTGATAAACATAATAAGCGCTTTACTTCCTAAGCCTCGAATGGCTTTAAGATCAATACTTAAAGTTAATAGAACTAAACAGGCAGGTAATAAATAATATTTTGCTACTTCATCTACTTGGGTTAATTCTGCACTGATCACACCAAAGGTATTTAATAGCGATGGGATCAAATAACACATCAATAAGGCTGGAACATATTGATAAAACTTTTTCCATATTGGGTGTTGGCTATTTGAGGTATAAAAAACAAAACCTAAAATTAATGCTAGCACACCGAGTACTGTTGCATCGTTGGTAATAAGCGGCGCATTTTCTATCACTTCAACCGTTGAAGGGTCTACAAACATAACTTCTCCCAAAATTGCTTGTCTAATTTTTATTATTTAATCAGTTTTTATAATTTTATTTGTATTTAGCTAATATTAATGCAATACCGTATCGGCTACAGTTATTTTTTCAAGTTGTAACTTTAATAATTGGGCTGCTGGATCTTTTGGGCATTGCTCAACAAAAAACTGGTAATCATCGTAGGCAACTTTAAAACAATCTAATTGATGCAATAAAAAACCTCGATCGCGACGCTCAAAAGGATCATTCGGCCTTAAAGCTAATAACAAATCAACACACTTTAATGCTTGATCAAAAAGAGCTTCGTTAATTAATGAGTTTTTAAGTGTTGATAAATATTCAATAATTAAACTATTTACTTCCATAGATGCCAAATACTCTTGACCTGGATCACCATCAAGTTCATCTAATCTCTGGTCTAACTCTTGCCAGCTTAATGACTCTCCGCCAATAGGATCAAATATAATGGAATACAGTTCATCACATATAATCCGCACCATTACCTTTTCCGGTACATAAACAATATCTGCTTCTAAGCCACACGCTTGCACAATATATTGAACAACCGCAGCTTTTGTCACAGGTGCCATCAATTTATAGCCAATGGCATTATCGAGCTGTTGAGCAATTACAGGCCATAAGCTACGCTGATTATCTAAGAACATATGTTCAACATATAGTTCATTAATTAAATGTTCAGCTTTTTGCATCGGTTCATCTATATCAGCTAATGCTGCTATACAATCTTCAATAATATCAGTAAGTATTGTTTCATACTTTGGCATTATCGAAAAAATATGTTCTTCAACTAATGCCAAAGGATAAAGTAAATTTTTTTGTTCTGAGTTTATTTCAGACAACAACAAATCATTCATGTAACGAAAACTCAACCTTTTAGCTATTGGTTAATTATGTGTTAAGGATTATTGGTTTGGATTGATAATTAAAAAAAGATATTTTCTTTACTCATCGCTAAGCGTACAACTAGCATCACCCAGCCCATAGCGCCTAAATAACCAATTATTTGCAGAGTACGATTTCGGGCAAGCTTCAAAGTGTAATAACCAGTAAAAATATAAGCAACAACACCAATAAGTTTTTCACCAAGCCATAGTTGTTCTATTGGGTTCAGTGATAATTTCATCATCATTGCCACACCAAGAAGTAACAAAAGCGTATCAATAACATGAGGAGTAATTTTTAACCATTTTTTTTGTAACTGCTTCGAGTCTAGCAAGGTTAATGCAAACCGATAAGTGAAAAGCACAATACTTATTAGCGCAATGGTCATATGTAAATGTTTGAATATCATTATGTTCTCTTTATTATTCTTGAATTAATTATATTGAATTATGAATGAATTTTGCAGATGTTTAACCTAAACAAGCATAAGTGACCCGATCGTTGCCACTGTAATCCTGCTTGGTGTTAATCGTATGATAACCATTTTCCAATAAAATAGCTTGAACCGCAACCGCCTGCTCAAAGCCATGTTCAAGATATAGCCATGCATTAGACTTCAAATAAGTTTTTGCTTGCTTAACTATATGTTCAATATCCGCTAATCCTTTGTTATTAGCTACTAAAGCCGTACTAGGCTCAAAGCGTACATCCCCTTGATTAAGATGAATATCTTGTGCATCTATATATGGAGGGTTACTGACAATCACATCAAATTTTTTGTTATTATCAATCGCTTGAAACCAGTCACTTTGATAGATATTAACGTTAGTCAATGCTAACTGCTCAGCATTAAATTTGGCTAACTCTACAGCAGGTTGTTGAAAGTCAATCGCATCAATATGCCAATTGGGCATTTCAGATGCTAATGCTAAAGCAATAGCACCAGTACCTGTGCCTAAATCTAAACAACTCAATTGTTTTTTAGCATGATTATCAAGTACAAGTTCAACCAAAACTTCAGTATCAGGTCTTGGAATCAAAGTAGCCTCTGACACTTTAAAATTGAGTGACCAAAACTCCTGATAACCAACAAGGTAGGCAACAGGCTCACCTTGTTCTCTTCTGCTTAACAAAGTAAGAAACTGAGCAATATTACTGTCACTTAACGATTTATCTGGCCAAGTTAACAAGTAACTCAAGTCTTTATTTAAAATAAACCCCAGTATCACTTGCACATCTAATTTAGCACTATCGGACCCAGCAATTAACTGCTGGGTACCATAATGAATAATTTCAGCAATAGTTAAATTTTGTAGACTGCTTACTTTCGGCATAGCTATTTGTCTAGTTTTGCTCAGCTAATGCAGCAAGTAAATCTGCTTGGTTTTCTAACATAATAGGTTCCATGATCAACTGTAAGTTACCTTCCATTACTTCACCTAAGCGATAAAGCGTTAAGTTAATACGGTGATCACTCATGCGGCCTTGCGGGAAATTATAGGTACGAATTCGTTCAGAGCGATCGCCACTAGCCACTAAGTTACGACGAGATGACTCTTCTTCACTACGTCGCTTTTCATCTTCGGCTTGTTGCAAACGTGCTTGTAATACCGACATGGCTTGTGCACGGTTTTTATGCTGAGAGCGTTGATCTTGACACTCAACGACTACACCCGTTGGAATATGAGTAATACGAATAGCAGAATCGGTTTTGTTAACATGCTGACCACCTGCACCTGAGGCACGGAAGGTATCAACTTTCAAATCAGCTTTATTAATTTCTATCGCTTCAGACTCAGGTATTTCTGGCATCACAACCACGGTACAAGCAGAAGTATGCACACGGCCTTGAGACTCAGTTTCAGGAACACGTTGTACTCGGTGCCCACCTGATTCAAACTTCATATAACCATAAACACCATCACCGATAATCTTAAAAATAACCTCTTTATAGCCGCCCTGTTCACTTTCACTCAAGTTCATCACTTCAATGCGCCAGCCTTGCTTTTCACAATAGCGGCTATACATGCGATATAAATCACCAGTAAAAATAGCCGCTTCGTCACCACCTGCTCCTGCACGTATTTCAACAAAGCAGTTATTATTGTCATTTGGATCTCTTGGCAATAATAGTATTTGTAGTTCATCTGCTATTTCTTCAACTAATTTCTTCGCCGACTTAAACTCTTCTTGCGCCATTTCACGCATATCAGGATCATCATCTTTCAACATTTCTTCTGCTTCAGCAAAGTCACTTTCAGCTTGTTGATAATTACAAAATACGCTAGTCACTTCTTCTAATTGAGAAAACTCTTTTGATAACTCTCTAAATTTGTCCTGATTAGAGATGGTTTCAGGATCAGATAATAGCGCTTGAACTTCTTCAAAACGCTCCATTAAACCTTCAAGTTTTTGATAAACAGATTTATTCATTAAATTTTCTTATAAAGTAAAAGTGTATTCTTAACTAAAGTACTACAGAGCTTAGCAAGATGAAGTCATATGATAATGACGAGAATGGGCGGAAGTTTAAAGGCTTAACGTCTGACTTTCAACAAATGAGCGGTAATAGCAAAAATTAATCAGCACTGAGTCAGTATTAAAACGATAAAAGTATGTCAATCGAGACTAAAAATATCACGTAAATAAACGATTTTATCTAATTCACCACCTTGTGCTGCCGATTGAATAGCACTGGTTGGTGCATGCATAAATTTATTGGTTAACTTAGTCGCTAGTTCAGCAACAATAGCTTCAGGGGATTTATTAGATTTAAGTTGTAGCAAAGCTTTTTCTAATAACAAGTCGCGCTCGTTTAAACATTGTTTACGATAACTAATCACCGTATCTTGAGTATTTAAAGCACGCAACCAAGCCATAAAATCGTTGGTTTGTGTTGAAACAATAGCTTCAGCATCAATAGCCGCTTTTTGGCGGTTTTCCATATTCTTTGAAATAATGCTTTGTAAATCATCGACCGTATATAAAAAGACATCTTCAAGATCAGCAACTTGTGCTTCAATGTCTCGAGGAACAGCAAGATCTACCATAAAAATAGGGCGATGTTTTCTTTGAGTAAGTGCATGTTCAACCATTCCTTTACCAATAATAGGTAAAGTACTGCCGGTAGAACTAATCACAATATCTGCATCACCCATCCTTTCAGGAATTTGAGCAAGCGTAATAACATCAGCACCAATTTTATCCGCCATCGATTCTGCACGAGAAAAGGTACGATTAGCGACGGTAATTTTACCTACTTTATTCTCATACAAATGTTTGGCAACTAATTCGATGGTTTCACCCGCACCAACAAGCAGTACTTTAGCTTTATCTAAACTAGCGAAAATATGTTTGGCAAGGTTCACTGCCGCATAAGCAACCGAAACAGCGCTTGCACCAATGTCAGTGTCTGTTCTTACTTGTTTAGCAACACCAAAAGTACGTTGAAACAATCTATCCATCACTAACGACATTGAACCTGCCGCTTTAGCTTGGCTATAGGCTTGTTTCATTTGACCGAGGATTTGAGGTTCACCTAAAACTAAAGAGTCGAGTCCACAAGCAACACGCATCATATGATTTACTGCACGTTGATCATTATGCCAATATAAACTGGGAACGATTGTTGAAGCAGGAACGTTGTGGTGATTTTCTAACCAACGAACCACTTTTTCTTGAGTTTGCGAAACGTCACCGTCTTGTACTAGATATAATTCAGTGCGATTACAAGTCGATAAAATAGCCGCTTCTTTACATTGCACGTGATGCAACATATCTTGCAAAGCTATGCTCAGATTGTCTGGGTTAAAAGATATTTTTTCCCTAACAGCAACCGGTGCAGTTTTATGATTAATACCAACAGCAATTATCGACATAAGACTAAATATTTGACCTAATTAAAATATAACTTGTCACAAAAAAAATGAGATAATCAAACGTTGTAAAGGTAAAATTTCAACGATTAATTAATAATATATCTGTATTATTGCTTAACAATAGAAAAAGACACATGATCTACAACAAAATAATGGCTTAATTTTACGAAAATTTAGCTTTAATTAAAAGTATTACTGTGAGAATAAACAAACTAACCATGCGCATTTATATCCTTATTGCTATTCTGTCTACTCTTTACCTAAGTGGTTGTGCCTCAAAAACGGCACTTAATCCTCCTCAGTTAAATAAACTTATTAATAAAGAACAACACATTAAGCAACTTCAACAATTATCGCAGTGGAAAATAACGGGTAAAATAGCTTTTATTCAAGGCAAAGAAAGAGAAAGTGCTTCCTTATATTGGCTAATAGATGAAAATCAAAACAGCCAAACATTAAACCTAACCACCTTTTTAGGTATCAATGTCCTTTCATTAACTTCATTGAACAATAATCACCAACTAAGCGTAGATGGCGAAAACTATAGTGGAAAAAATTTAGAACAATTAATTTACTCATCAACAGGGTTAACCTTGCCAACCAAGGCGATGAGTTATTGGCTTAAAGGATTAACTTATTCTGAGAGTGATATCATAAATTACCATCCACAAACTCATTTACCACAACAGTTAATTAGTAGTTACAATCAAAAGAACTGGCAAATTTCTTATGCCAAGTATCGCCAATTTGGTTTGCACCAACTACCAACAAAACTTACCATCAAACAGGGTAATTTAATGATTAAAATCAGCATAAATCAATGGAGCCTATAGTCATGCCGACAACATCTCCTTTTTATCACTTTCCTTCACCCGCTAAGCTTAATTTATTTTTACATATCGTCGGTCGACGAGATGATGGTTATCATGAACTTGAAACTGCTTTCCAATTTTTAGCTCATGGAGACGATATTGCCATTCGTGTTTCAACAAAGCGCGAGGTATCATTAATAACACCATTAATAGGGGTTAGTAATGAAGACAATTTAATTGTTAAAGCAGCAAAATTATTGCAAGAAACGACTAAAACGACCTTAGGTGCTGATATAAAAATAAACAAGGTACTACCTATGGGTGGAGGATTGGGTGGAGGTTCGTCAAATGCTGCTACGGTATTACTTGCATTAAATTTATTATGGAAAACCCAATTATCGTATCAAAAACTTGCCGAATTAGGTTTATCTTTGGGTGCAGATGTACCGATATTCATTCATGGCTTTGCCGCATTTGCTCAAGGTATTGGTGAAAAACTAACACCAATCACCCCTGAAGAATGTTATTACTTGGTGAGCAAGCCTGATTGCAGCATTTCAACACAAACTGTTTTTACTGCCAAAGATTTACCAAGAAATACCGCTAAACTCTTAGCCACACTATCAATAAATGAAATTGACATTAACCAATGTCACAATGACTGCCAAACTTTAGTAATAAAACAGTACCCTAAGGTTGCCAACTTGCTCGCTTGGTTGGTAGAATACGCGCCGTCTCAAATGACAGGAACAGGCGCTTGTATTTTTTCTCGATTTGCCTCTGAACAAGAAGCAAAACGTGTACAGGCATTACTTCCATTAGATATTCAATCATTTGTGACAAAAGGCTTAAACAAGTCACCACTGCATCAAGCGCTTACAGCAATTGAAGCAGAAGTTAATCATTAATGAATTTTTTTTCATTAATCGCTAGTAATTACTGGCAAAATTTAAATAATGTGCTGATATTTAACCTATGTTTTATTCAGTGTTCTACTATTAATGTCAAAAATTTCTGAGGAAATGATCGTGCCTGACATGAAAATCTTTGCGGGTAATGCCACCCCTGAACTGGCCAAACAAATCGCAAACCGCCTATATATCACCCCAGGCGAAGCCAAGGTTGGTAGTTTTAGTGATGGTGAAATAAGTGTAGAAATCACTGAGAACGTTCGTGGTGCGGATGTTTTTATCGTTCAATCTACTTGTGCTCCAACTAACGATAATCTAATGGAGCTTATCGTTATGATTGATGCTTTACGTAGAGCATCTGCTGGACGTATAACTGCAGTAATTCCTTATTTTGGTTATGCTCGACAAGATAGACGTGTACGTAGTGCTCGTGTGCCAATTACAGCAAAAGTAGTTGCTGACTTTTTATCAAGTGTTGGTGTTGATCGCGTACTTACTGTTGATTTACATGCAGAGCAAATTCAAGGTTTCTTTGATGTACCGGTAGATAATGTATTTGGTACACCAATCTTATTAGAAGATATGCAAGACCGTGAATTAGACAATCCTGTTGTTGTTTCTCCAGATATTGGTGGTGTAGTAAGAGCGCGTGCTGTTGCTAAATTACTTGATGATGCAGATCTTGCTATTATCGATAAACGTCGCCCTAAAGCAAACGTTGCTCAAGTAATGCATATTATTGGTGATGTTGAAGGCCGTGACTGTATTATTGTTGATGATATGATAGATACCGGTGGCACATTAGCTAAAGCTGCTGAAGCACTTAAAGAGCACGGCGCAAAGCGTGTTATTGCCTATGCAACACATCCTGTTTTATCAGGTAATGCAGCTGAGAACTTGAAAAATTCAGTTATTGACGAAGTAGTAGTAACTGATTCAATTCCACTTTCAAAAGAAGTGAAGGCACTTGGCATTGTTCGACAACTTACATTAAGTGGCATGTTATCTGAAGCTATCCGTCGTGTTTGTAACGAAGAATCTATTTCAGCTATGTTCGACAGTTAATCGTCGAAATAGCATGAATTAAAAAAGGCGCCTTTGAGCGCCTTTTTTATTAGCATATTTTATCTATTCACTGATAAATATTGGATCTGTTACTACTGAGGTGTTATCATGCCGCGCTTCATTTATTAGCGTTACTTATAAATGTTAATAAATTGAACAAACACGGTTGTTTTTGGTCGCAAAAAACAACGTAATTAATTATTTAATATTAGGTATTATACCATGACTGATTTATTTACTTTAGAAGCTGAAGTACGTACTGACTTAGGGAAAGGTGCGAGCCGCCGCCTACGTCACGCGAACAAAGTTCCTGCAATTTTATACGGTGAAGGCCAAGAGCCTGTTTCTTTAACGTTAGAGCACAAAAATGTTTTCCGTGCACAACAAGAAGAAGCATTCTACTCTCACGTATTAACTTTAAACGTTGACGGAAAGCCTGTTGAATGTCTTTTAAAAGACATGCAACGTCACCCGTTCAAGCAAGTTGTAATGCATTTAGATTTTTTACGCATTGATGCAACTCATGCTGTACACATTAACGCTCCTGTTCATTTCATCAACGAAGAAACAGCAGAGAAAAAAGGTGGCGTTATTGCTCATCACGTTAATGAAATCGCTATAAGCTGTTTACCAGCTGATATCCCTGAGTTCATCGAAGTTGATACCTCAGTTTTAGAAGTAGGTCAAACATTGCATTTATCAGACGTAACATTGCCTAAAGGCGTAACATCTGACGAATTAGCAAAAGGCGAAAGCCATGATCAAGCTGTTGTTTCATTAAATGCTCCGAAAGTTGTTAAAGATGAAGATGATAGCGAAGAAGCTCCAGAAGCAACTGAAGCTGCTGAATAATCATTAAGTAACCACTTAAATGACTATTCAACTAGTTGTGGGCCTGGGTAATCCAGGCCCCGAATATACAAGAACTCGCCATAATGCCGGAGTTTGGTTCGTCGAAGAACTCGCTTCTCGCTACAATATTTCCCTCAGACCAGAAAAAAAATATTTCGGACTATACGGCAAAGGCCTAATAGGAAACGAAATTGTTCATTTACTTATTCCAACAACATTTATGAATAGAAGTGGTCAGTCTGTAGCTCCCCTCGCTAATTTTTATCGTATTCCTGTAGAAAACATACTTGTTGCTCACGATGAGCTGGATATGGAACCAGGCGTTTGTAAAATTAAGAAAGGCGGCGGTCACGGCGGTCATAATGGTTTACGTGATATTATTTCCCGCATGGCAAATAACAAAGAATTTTATCGGTTACGCATCGGCATTGGCCACCCAGGTCATCGAGATCGGGTTACCGGACACGTGCTTGGCAAAGCTCCAGCGAATGACCAAGACAAGATAGACCAAGCAATTGATGAAGGAAGTCGTTGTATCGACATCTGGCAAAAAGATGATGTGAAAAAAGCTCAAAATCGTTTGCATTCATTTAAAGCACTGTAACTAAAGCTCACTAATTTTAACATTTCAAAAGCAATTTTGATAAAAACACTAAGGTATTATCATGGGATTCAAATGTGGTATTGTTGGCTTGCCCAACGTCGGTAAATCAACACTTTTCAATGCATTAACAAAAGCGGGCATTGAAGCTGCTAACTTTCCATTTTGTACCATCGAACCAAACACAGGTGTCGTACCTGTACCTGATCCTCGCTTAGATGCGTTAGCAAAAATAGTTAGCCCTGAACGTGTATTAGCAACTACTATGGAATTTGTTGATATCGCAGGCCTAGTTGCTGGTGCTTCAAAAGGTGAAGGCTTAGGTAATAAATTCTTAGCTAACATTCGTGAAACTGATGCGATTGGTCACGTGGTACGTTGTTTTGAAAATGACAATATTATTCACGTTTCAAATAAGGTAAGCCCTGCTGATGATATCGATGTTATCAATACTGAATTAGCTTTATCTGATATGGACACAGCAGAACGTGCTATTTTTCGTTTAGCCAAAAAAGCTAAAGGTGGCGATGCTGACGCTAAATTTGAAATGCCTGTATTAGAAAAAATCTTAAAGCATGTTGAAGAAGGCCATATGGTACGTTCTTTAGAGTTATCTAAAGAAGAGAAAGCAGCTGTCGATTACTTAAACTTTCTAACAATTAAGCCGACAATGTATATCGCTAACGTCAATGATGATGGTTTTGAAGATAATCCTTATCTTGATGAAGTACAAAAAATAGCAGATGCAGAAGGTGCTGTTGTAGTCGCAGTTTGTGCTGAAATTGAAAGCGAACTGTCTGAAATGGATGATGAAGACCGTATTGAATTTATGGCTGATCTAGGCTTAGAAGAACCTGGCCTTAATCGCGTTATCAATGCTGGCTACTCTTTACTTCACTTGCAAACTTATTTTACAGCTGGTGTAAAAGAAGTGCGTGCATGGACTGTTAAGCAAAACGCAACAGCGCCACAAGCGGCTGGTGTTATCCATACTGACTTTGAAAAAGGTTTTATTCGAGCAGAAATCATCAGCTATGATCACTTCATTGAGTTCAATGGTGAGTCTGGTGCTAAAGAAGCTGGTAAATGGCGTTTAGAAGGCAAAGAGTATCGCGTGAAAGATGGTGATGTTATTCATTTTAGGTTTAATGTTTAGGTTTAAACTCATTTCCACTTGATTTCAATGCTATTTAGTTTCATTCACTAGAACAACTTTATCCCGCATATACAAGGAGCTTTCAGCTCCTTGTTTTTTTTGTTTTTTCTACCACACTTAAAATGAATTAATACTCTTTTCATTAACAGTTAGATAAATTTTAATTATGAATGACTAACTTTTATTCAAATGAGCAATAAACACACCTCAAAAAGTAATTAGCAAAGGTACCCTATGAAAAGTCTTATCCTACTTAGTATTACTATGGCTTGTTTTCTCGCTTTTCCATCCACCGCAAATGCAAGCGACAATCTGTCTTTACGTATTTGTGAATATGTACAAGCAAATGATAAACAACGCTTAAGAAAGTTTTTAAAGCAGAAGAAAATAAAAATCCGCAGTGTTTTTAAGGATCTTCGTTGTAACGGTGCAAACTTACTAGTTTTTGCTGCGCAATCAAAATCGTTAGATGTTGGTGATTTTATGATAGGGAAACTACCTTCAAAAGTAGTAAGCCTAGAAATTGAGAATATTGAAAAGCACTCAGCCCACTTAGCCGAAAAGGCAAAAGCTCGAGTTAAATAGTTTTGATTTAATAAAGCATAAAATCAGCAAGGTTTTTGTGTATATTAACGTCGTTTTGATGAGACTTTGAGCAAACAGTCAAAAAGTCTCATTTTTTATAAAAAAACGGTTGACGTAGCCCAAGCAGATTTGCATAATACGCGCCACTTGCTGAGAGGCAATACGGAAAGGCTACATAGCTCAGCTGGTTAGAGCACATCACTCATAATGATGGGGTCCCAGGTTCAAATCCCGGTGTAGCCACCATTTAGCTCTTAGTAATAGAAGAAATGCGGGGTTGGCGGAATTGGTAGACGCGCTGGATTTAGGTTCCAGTATCGCAAGATGTGAGAGTTCAAGTCTCTCACCCCGTACCATTCTAATAACGATTATCATGATAATCGTATAAAGTAAGTTACATTGCAGGGGTATAGCCAAGCGGTAAGGCAGCGGGTTTTGATCCCGTCATTCAGAGGTTCAAATCCTCTTACCCCTGCCACTTTATTTTGTTTAACATTCCTTTTTAAATTTTAAAAATTAAACATTACTAAGTGGTAAATTTACTTGTTTGTAAGAATATCTACAGGGATATAGCCAAGCGGTAAGGCAGCGGGTTTTGATCCCGTCATTCAGAGGTTCAAATCCTCTTATCCCTGCCATTCTTCAATACTACCTTTTTTAAACTTTAAGTAATCAAAACTAAATTTGATCCGCAGTATGTCAGAAGCTCAGATTCTATTTCCCTACCATTATTCAATACTTCCTTATTAAGCTTTAAGTTATTAAAACTAAATTTGATCCGCAGTATGTCAGAGGCTCAGATTCTATTTCCCTACCATTATTCAATACTTCCTTATTAAGCTTTAAGTTATTAAAACTAAATTTGATCCGCAGAATGTCAGAGGTTCAGATTCTATTTCCCTACCATTATTCAATACTTCCTTATTAAGCTTTAAGTTATTAAAACCAAGTTTGATCCGCAGTATGTCAGAGGCTCAGATTCTATTTCCCTACCATTCTTTAATACTATCTTTTTAAACTTTAAGTAATCAAAACTAAATTTGATCCGCAGAATGTCAGAGGCTCAGATTCTATTTCCCTACCATTCTTCAATACTATCTTTTTAAACTCTAAGTTATTAAAGCTAAATTTGATCCGCAGTATGTCAGAGGTTCAAATACTTTTCCCCTGCCATTATTCAATACTATCTTTTTTAAACTTTAGGTTATTAAAACTAAATTTGATCCGCAGTATGTCAGAGGTTCAGATTCTTTTTTCTTATCGTTATTCAAATTTATTCCAGCCTTTAATAATTACACTTAAACCCCACAAGCATAAGCCAGTGCTTTGCTTTTTAAAAATGGCACTTTGTTCACGACACTTAGGCCCGAGTTTCGTAAAAATTTTACCACTGGTGATGTATGGCTAAAACCTGCATACATTACATCCATTGCCGACATCATCAGTAAATTATCTGCACGACGAATTTTTTCATATTGCTTAAGTACATCGGGATCATGCCAACACATACCATTGCCTATTGCTTGAGCAATAACACTTTGTAATGCCTTAACATCTTTAAAACCTATATTTACTCCTTGCCCCGCCATTGGGTTTATCGTGTGAGCGGCATCCCCTAACAATAAGACACGCTTATTTTGATAACTATTTGCATGTCGCCTAGTTAACGGAAAGCTTGCTTTACTAACAACCGTGACTTGCCCCAAGCGCTCAGGGAATGTTTGAAGTATTTTTTCTTGCAAGTGATTAGCAGGCAAGTTAACTAATTTATTTATTTCATCTATATTGTGATACCACACTAAAGAGGCACAGTTCCCTGATAAAGGCAGCATAGCAACGGGTCCCGTTGGCAGGAACTGTTGCCAAGTAATATCTTGTTGTGGAAGTTCTGTTTTAACGTTTATTAACATTGCTGACTGTTGGTAATCCCAACCAGTAATGCCAATTCCTGCTAAAGTTCTAACTTTAGAGTTAGCACCATCTGCAGCAATCAATAATTTAGCAAGTATGTTATGTTCAGTTAATTGAACAATCACTTCGTTCTCTGATTGCTCAAAGTTAACCAATGATTCTGGACAAAATAACGTTACATTTGGATGTTGTGCAATTTGCTTCCACAATGATAATTGAATTAACCGGTTTTCAACAATATGTCCTAAATGCTCCTGAGAGATATCTTTGGCACAAAACTCTGTATATGCATAATCATCTTCCCAAACCCCTAAACGTTGATAAGGGCAGCTTCGCCATTTTACAATTTGTTGCCATGATTCTAGCTGCTCTAATAAATACTGAGAGCCAAGTGATATTGCTGAAACTCGTAAATCATATGCTTGCTCAGTGGAAAAATCTTTTGCTGCAATTTGTTCAACAACAGCTACAGTTAAGCCTAATTGAGCCAGTGACAAAGCTGTTGCAGCTCCGATCATCCCCCCACCAACAATTAAACAATCAAACCTTTGCATAATAAATATCTTAATTTCATCTAATTAACGTTATTCTAACCAACCTGAGATAGTAATTCGATGTTTATGTTTAGGGGTGTTTAACATTCGAACACTATGTGGCATGGGATGGTTTAACTTTAAAATTGCTAAACTATTAAATTTCGGCTCTAACACTACTTTATAAAATCGATGTATCCTTGGATATAGCTCTAATTGCCCACCAAACCTAGGCTGCCAGCTTGTTGAAAGCTGATAGATAAAAGCATATTTCCCGGCTGAACCATCAGTATGGTAACTCAGGAATTGTCCTTTTTTAAACGATGCAAAAAATGTATCACGTAAGGCTCCACTAAGATTAAGCGGCTTAGCTACTCTATCAATAACAATTTCACTAAAGCTTTTATGGATATCTGCACAACCATGCTGTGCCATGTGCTTATTGTTGGAACGATAAAAAGAAAAAGAAAATGTCTTTCTTTTATAAGCTCTTAATGCTGAGTTCTTTCTTGCTGAATGAATGACCTTTGAATTAATATTGTCTTTAATACGAGTTAAAGGCTCATAGGGCGTAGTTAATAGCCCCCATGCTTTATGATGTTTTGCCTTTACAATTTTATTTCTATATTGCCTCGCCTGTTTAGGGGGTAAGAAATCAATTAACTGAACAAATCCATGCTTTTCTAACGTCTCGATCCAGTCCATATATTCACCATTAAAAACATTAAAATGACTTATAGTAATATCACGATTATTCGTTATACTCAAAAATGCTTATATACAAGCAAGTTACAACTTTTTCTCTCATTAATTTAAAGGACAAATTATGGCTGCGTTAAAAAAAGAAAAATATATAACTAAAGATATAAACCTAGTATATGATTTCACAGAAAAGCCTAATCTTACTCAACTCAAATCGAAACAAGATAGAGCTGTTATTGCAAAACTACGTGCTGATTTAGTACTACCTAATGATAAAATAATGTCCGTGGATATAGATTTTGATACTGATAGTGGCTACCATAACAACGCAGTGTTGGTAATGGATGACTTTGGTGTCGAAATGCTTGCTACTGCTTTCGAAGTTAAGTATGGAAAAATTCATGCTGACAAAGTAAGAAAGGCATGGACGGAAAAACAACAACAAGATGATCCACGAAAACCTACTTATATGCTGGTACAAAAGCCTGAGAGTGAAGAAAAGCTACCTGAAGTTTTTGCTGCTTGCGGCGGTGAGGTTCATCCACCGAAAAAAGCACCAAGCACTATCCTATAAATATCTAAAAAATCAATGGCGTACTTTATTGTCATTGATTTGTTTTTGCAGTTTAGTATCATTAAACAATAGCGTACAAGCATCCCCTTCTGAACAAACAGAAATCAATAACCTAGCAAACATAACCAATATAAAAGAAGACGAAAAAGGGTATATTTGGTTATCAGGGCAACAAGGTTTATCTCGATTTGATGGTAATGAAATCATCAATTTCTCCAGCAATAATAAAACTTGGCCACTGCCTTTTCAGTGGATTAATGATATTAATTTTTATGACGATAACATATTGATATCTTCTGAAACAGATGGTGTATGGGAGTTCACTCCTAAAACAGGAGAAATAAACAAGGTCAACTTTTCCTTAAAAAACAATGGTATTTATGATGCGGTCTATTTTGATAATAACTATTACGCCTATGGTTTTACCGATAATATTCTATACACTTACTCTTCGGTAACTAATCAAACAAAAATATTAAAAGAAGATATTAAAATAAGGGATTTTCTCCCAACAAAAGAGCAATTGTTTTTTTCTTCTAGTAACGGTGTTTATAAACTTTTAAATGACAAAAAGGTTGAAAAAGTCTTTTCGCAATACGTAGAAGCATCCGCCAGTAATCAATACGGAGTATTCTTTAGCACAAAAAACAGCTTGAGCTTTATCGATAATAGCAATGCGCTAACATCTATTAGCATTAAAAGTGCTATCACTTCTTTAACTAGCGCTAGTGATGAAAAGTCGATATTTAGTGTCGATCGTCAAAATAGAATCACCCAATATAGCTTACCTGAGTTAAATGAAATTCCACACACTTATCCTCAAGTTGATACAGGCTATACTCGTAATCTACTTCATGATAATTCAGGTACATTATGGAAAGTGGGTAGTAAAGGCACCCACCAGTTAATCGAAAATGAAATTCAAAACCACACACTTATTTATGATAGCTACTTTAATAAAATATCTTCAGCTGTGCTTAATAATAAATTAGTGATAGGAACTCACGGTGAAGGCTTAGATAATTTTGATAAAAGCAACATAATCATCCCACTCAAGATTAATGATTCGTTAAGTGAACAAGCAAAAATAATTATTACTTTATTAGCCGTCAACAACCAACTTTATTTAGCAACTTTTGATGGTGTTTGGCGATACGATCCTCAACTTGGAACATTAGAAAAACTGAACTTCCCTAATAACAACGCCATTATTCTCAACCTATCTCATAAAAATGACCAATTGTTTATTTCCTCAGACAATCAAGGTGCGATGATTTATGATTTAAAGCAAGAGCGTATTACTCAGAAAATTGATGCAACATACCAATTAAGTTCATTAGAGGTCATTGATATGTTGCCGTTTAACAATGGTGACATCTGGTTAGCCACAGAGAAAGGAATCGATATATATTATCCTAAATCCAATGTTGTCAAAAACATTTCAGTGCCTGGGCCTAACAAAGTAATATCTCTTCTTTTTGTTGACAATAAAGTTTTTGCAGCAACAAAAGGTGACGGTATTTTAGTTTATAATACTGAAGGAGTTTTATTATCAGTTTTTAGTAAAGGTATTGATTTTAAAAGTATTACGTTCATTAAAGACCAGATTTGGGCACCATCTAAAAGTGGTTTATTTATTATAGATCCAGTCACATATCAAACGTCAATGATACCAAATACAGAACAATATGCGTTTGTTAATTATCCTACACTCTTTAAAAACAAGCTCTACTTTGGCCATCAAAAAGGCATATTAGCAGTTCCTTTAACGCCTACTAGCCAATATCACTCGCCAATACATATTAGTAAAACGACGGTTTCAGGTAAGTCATATTTACAAAATAAAGTTATTAATATTAACTCTTCAAACGAAGTCATAACTTTAAGCTTAGCGAGTTTAGATTATCGTCAAGGCAGAAAAAAACAATTTAAATATCAAATAAATAGCGGTATATGGAATGATGTATATGGCAATCAACTCACACTTACAGGCCTGAAATCAGGGAGCTATTACCTTACGATTATGGGGACCAACAGTATGGGCCAATGGAGTGACTTTCAAGCGTTCACACGGATCAATGTTGCTTTTCCATGGTACTGGACACCAAAATTACGAGTAGTTTATGTTGTTATTACCTTAGGTATGTTTTTACTTACTTTATGGTTACTATATTTACGAGGAAAGTCAATCAGTTACATACACGACTTACTTTCATCAGAAGCTAAAATTAAAAGTAAAACCACATTAACCATCAGCCGTAACTTATCCCATGCAATCACTCTTTGTACAAGTGCAAACGACACTAATTTTGAAGAAAAAGATAAAGTAAAAGCTATATTACAACAAAGCATTAATGAACTTAAAACTCAAATACAACACAAAGAACCTGATGGTTTATATGGTAAAGAGCTAAAAGTTGCCGTTCCTTATTTTATTGAATATCTCCATAAAAAATATCATGTCAACATATCCCATCAAATCGATATACATGAAGAAAGTATCTCTTATGAATTAAAAGCTGATTTATATAAAATTACCTACGAAGCATTCACCTCCGCAATACTTAATGGTGATGGCAGTCACTTTAGTCTTTCATTAAAACAGCATAATGAAAAGATATGGCTAACAATTAATGATGATGCAGGAAGTTTTTCGCATTTCAAAAATAAAATCAGCTTTGATATGGCGATGTATTACATTCGACAAATTGCTAATAAATACAACGCCTCAGTCAATACTTTTGATGATCAGGAACAAGGCAGTCAATTAGTTATCAGCATACCATTAATGAAACTTTCATAAATAATAACCAACTGATTTAGATCTAAACTAGCCTAAGGTTAAAAGAAAGAGTAAAATACGCCTCCTTTTAGTAAAGTACATCAAATGTTAGGCACGTATTAATGAGTAAAAAGTTATATATCAAAACCTGGGGTTGTCAAATGAACGAGTATGACTCGCAGAAAATGGCTGAACTTTTAGATTCAACACATGGTTTTGAATTGGCGGAAGAAGCAGAAGACGCCGATGTCATCTTACTTAATACCTGCTCTATCCGTGAAAAAGCCCAAGAAAAAGTTTTTCACCAGCTAGGTCGTTGGAAAAATTTAAAAGACAAAAATCCTGACTTACTCATTGGTGTTGGTGGCTGTGTAGCCTCTCAAGAAGGTGATGCTATTCGTCAACGAGCCCCCTTTGTTGATATGGTTTTTGGTCCACAAACCTTACATCGCTTACCTGAAATGATCCGACAAGTAACTGGCAATCATAATCCAGTTGTTGATGTAAGCTTCCCTGAAATTGAAAAATTTGACAATTTACCTGAGCCTAAAGCTGAGGGTGCTACAGCTTTTGTTTCAATTATGGAAGGTTGTAGTAAATACTGTACTTTCTGTGTAGTTCCATACACCCGTGGTGAAGAGGTTAGTCGTCCATTAGATGATGTACTCTATGAAATAGCTCAACTAGCCGAGCAAGGCGTACGTGAAGTTAATTTATTAGGGCAAAATGTTAACGCCTATCGTGGCACGATGCACGATGATAGCATCTGTCGGTTCTCAGAATTAATTCGTTTAGTTGCTACTATTGATGGCATTGACCGTATTCGTTATACCACTTCTCATCCAGTTGAATTTACTGATGATATTATTGATGTTTATAAAGATATTCCAGAGCTTGTTAGTCATTTACACCTACCTGTGCAAAGTGGCTCAGACCGTATTTTAACGCAAATGAAACGTGGCCATACCGCTTTAGAATATAAATCGCAAATTAGAAAACTGAAAAAAGCACGTCCTGAGCTATGCATGTCTTCTGACTTTATCATTGGTTTTCCAGGTGAAACTGATGATGATTTTGAAGCAACAATGAACTTAATTAAAGCCATTGATTTTGATTTAAGCTTTAGCTTTATCTACAGTGCTCGCCCTGGTACCCCAGCAGCGGATATGATTGATGATATTAGCGACGAAACTAAAAAACATCGTTTAAAGTTATTACAAGATAGAATCAGTCAACAAGCCTTACGCATTGCTCGACAAATGCTTGATACTGAGCAACGTATCTTAGTGGAAGGTCCATCAAAGAAAAACCCAATGGAGCTTAGAGGCAGAACTGAAAATAATCGTATTGTAAATTTCCTCGCACCACATACCGTTATAGGTCAATTTGTTGATGTAAAAATTACCGATGTATATGCCAACTCATTACGTGGTGAACTTATCCGTCAAGAAAATGAAATGGGCCTACGCATTGCTCATTCTCCTGCCGATATATTATCGAATACTCATCATCAAACAAAAATGAGTGAAACTGACGAACTTGGTGTCGGTAGCTATACACCTTAAAACATTTAATAAATCTCAACGATATTTGGATAGTAATTTTTTGAATAAAATTAACAGTTATACTCTAGCATTAGAGCCAGTTGATAATAACAGACAAGCAAACTTGTGTGGTCCAATGGACGATAACCTCAAAACGATTGAGCGACGCTTAGGTGTTGAAATCAGCTATAGAGGTAATCTGTTTAAAGTTGTTGGTAAAGAAAGTTGCGCAACCCCAGTAATAAAGTTACTTAAAGATTTGTACCTAGAAACTGACACAGTTAAAGGCGAAAGTAAGACTATCACCGATGAAATGGTTCACCTTGCAATCCTTTCTGCAAATACCTTGGAACAAGCCCCAAGTAAAATAGATGCAAACTTTGATAAAATGTTCACCATTAAAACCAAGCGTGGCATTGTCAAACCTCGTAATCAAAACCAACAATCTTACGTGCAGAATGTTTTAGTTAATGACATTACCTTTGGCGTTGGTGTAGCTGGAACAGGAAAAACTTATTTAGCTGTTGCTTGTGCGGTTGATGCCTTAGAGCGCCAAGAAGTACGCCGTATATTGCTAACTCGCCCTGCTGTTGAAGCAGGTGAAAAACTAGGCTTTCTTCCCGGCGATCTATCTCAGAAGGTTGATCCTTATTTACGACCTCTTTATGACGCTTTGTTTGAAATGCTAGGTTTTGAGAAAGTTGAAAAACTAATTGAACGTAACGTGATTGAAATAGCCCCACTTGCTTATATGCGTGGTAGAACCCTCAATGACGCTTTTATTATTTTAGATGAAAGTCAAAATACCTCCGTTGAACAAATGAAAATGTTCTTGACCCGTATTGGTTTTAATTCGCGAGCAGTGATCACAGGTGATATCACTCAAGTAGATTTACCTCGAGGACAACGGTCTGGGTTACGTCATGCTATTGAAGTACTTGATAATATACCAGGAGTAAGCTTTAACTTTTTTCAATCTAAAGATGTGGTTAGACACCCTGTTGTTGCCAAAATTGTTGACGCTTATGATGCACATGAACAAAAAGAAAGCCGCTTAAGAGCACAAAAGAAAGAACAAGCCGCACTGGCAATAAAAAACACCTCAGTTAAAAACTCGGCAGAATAACTCAGCATAATTAAAAAAAATGACGATTACCTTAGACTTACAAATTGCCTGTAGTAATAAAAACCTACCAAGCGAAAGCCAATTTCAATTATGGTTGGAAACAGTTTTAGCACCTTACCAAAAGAGTTTTGAACTCACCATACGCATTGTTGATGAGGTTGAAAGCCAGCAATTAAACCATCAATACAGAGATAAAAACAAACCAACCAATGTCTTATCTTTCCCTTTTGAAGTACCTGAAGGGATCGAGCTTGATTTACTTGGCGATTTAGTTATTTGTGCTGATGTAGTTGAATCAGAAGCAATTGAGCAAAAGAAAACTCTAATGAGCCATTGGGCACATATGGTTATTCACGGCTGTTTACACTTGTTAGGTTATGATCATATTAATGATGCTGATGCTGATGAAATGGAAGCATTAGAAATTAAATCATTAAAAAAACTGGATATATCAGATCCTTATATTAGTGATGAATAAGTAACCTCATTATTGTCAGTTACTAAATAGTCCGTTACAAAAATAATAATTTACTACTTGAATTTAGCTTCAATTGATTAGAAACTAAACAATCAATTAACTATAGGAATAAAATAAGCTCTATGAGCGATGACCACCCCCACTCTAGTACCGGCTCTTCACAAAAATCATTGTGGAATAAAATTATACAAATATTCACAGGAGAGCCGAAAAATAAAGAACAGTTAGTTGAAGTATTAAATGATGCTGAAGATAGAGAACTAATTAAACCAGAAACCAAGCAAATGATTGAAGGTGTTTTAGAGGTATCAGATATGCGAGTGCGTGATATTATGATCCCACGCGCACAAATGATCACCCTTGATATCAATGATCCATTAATGACCTCTTTACCTATTATTATTGAATCAGGCCATTCTAGATTTCCAGTAATCAATGAAGATATAGATCATATTGAAGGCATGCTATTAGCAAAAGATTTACTCGCTTATGGCTTTAATCAACAAGACGAAGAATGTACTTTAGCAAAAATCATCCGTACGGCAATCATTGTCCCTGAAAGTAAAAAAGTTGAGCCTCTGTTAAAAGAATTTCGATCACAAAGATATCATATGGCAATTGTTGTTGATGAATATGGTGGAGTTTCAGGAGTAGTAACCATTGAAGATATCCTTGAGCTTATCGTAGGTGAAATTGAAGATGAAACCGATGATGAAATAGAGGAAGAAATCAAGCATCTTGCAGGTACTGTTTATCAAGTTAAATCATTAACTGAACTACCTGATTTTAACGAATATTTTAATAGCCAATTTAATGAAGAAGATGCCGATACTATTGGTGGTATCGTATTACAGAAATTCGGTCATATGCCGAAAAAAGGCGAAGTTATTGAAATTGAAGGATTTGAATTTAAAGTGACTTGCGCTGATAAACGACGAATTCAAACCTTACATGTCACCACTGCAAAAAATCACTCTGTTCACGGTAAAATGTCTGACTAATGATTAAAACTTTCTTCTCCTGTTGTAAACGAAACGCTCAAGATAAATCATTATGGCTCAGCTTTATTGCTGGGCTTAGTTTAGTTTTTGCTTATGCTCCGTTCTCTCAGTGGTGGTTAGTTTTTATTGTCCTTCCGCTTTGGTTTTGTCATTTAGGCAAACAAACAGATCATTTAGCTAACATAGAAGATACAAGCAAAAACAAAGCTAAAAATCATCGAAAAGCTGTAACTAAACATGGCTTTATTTTTGCCCTTGGCTGGTTTGCTAGTGGCATTAGTTGGGTACATGTCAGCATTGATCAATTTGGTGGAATGCCTTTAATCATCTCTTTATTGTTGATGCTGCTACTTTGCTGCTACCTTGCTCTCTATCCTGCATTAGCGCTTTATATTGTAAGTAGGTTATCTCCAAAGAAACAGCTGAATTTATGGCTTATTCCAGGAGTTTGGTTAGTTACAGAGTATCTTCGAGGCGTAGTTTTAACGGGTTTCCCTTGGTTATCCTTAGGTTACTCGCAAATAGGTGGGCTTTTATCATCATTAGCCCCTATCATCGGTGAAGTTGGTATAACAGCAACCGTATTATTAATATGTGTCACTATTAGTAAAATAATAACATCTCACTCAAAAAAAACTGCTATTAGCGTATTAGCTTGTATCATTTTCCTCACTTTATTAGCACAACAACAAACATGGTTAACTCCTTCAGATAAAACGATAAAAGTTGCTTTAGTGCAAGGTAATATCAAGCAAGAAATGAAATGGCAAGCTGAACAACAATGGCCAACCATGCTAAAATATTTAGACTTAACTCGAGTGAATTATGATGCAGATTTAATTGTTTGGCCTGAATCTGCTATTCCAGCCATTGAGTCACTCAGTACCAGTCAAGAATTTCTTGATATGGCAAACCGCTCAGCTAACCTGAATAATAGTGCGATTATTACCGGCATTATTAACTATAATTTTGAATCAAAAGAATATTTTAATAGTCTAATTGTTTTAGGTAATAAACATAACGATGAACAACAAGGCGCTTATTATTACAATAATCGTAATCGTTATTATAAAAATCACCTGCTCCCCATTGGTGAATTTGTCCCTTTTGCTGATTTATTACGTCCACTAGCACCGTTTTTTAATTTGCCTATGTCGTCGTTCACTCGAGGTAATTATGTACAAAACAATCTTATTGCCAACGACTTAAATATCCTCCCTTTGATTTGTTTTGAGATTGCGTTTGCTGAACAACTTGCTGCCAATTTTACTGATGAAACAAACATATTACTGACAGTCAGTAATGATGCGTGGTTTGGCAATTCACATGGCCCACACCAGCACATGGAAATAGCTCGAATGAGAGCACTTGAATTTGGCCGTCCCCTACTTCGTTCAACGAACAACGGCGTAACTGCTATAACGGATCACTTAGGTAATATTCAAGCACAAGCTCCACAATTTGAACAATATGTACTCAAAGCTGAGGTTAATCTCGTCACCGGAAAAACCCCTTATAGCCAACATTGGCAGTTGATCCATTTACTACTACCTTTGTTGTTAATTTTCATACCTTTACTCACTCATTTTTGCTTAGGAAAAGTGTCAAATCGTTCTTGTGAAAGTGTTTAATAATTTATTATTGTTAAAATAATTTAATTTTATTTAAACTTTCTTCCCCTTAGTTACTACTTACCTCTTAACATTCGGGGGAAAGTTATGACAATTAAAGATACTAGTGATCAAGATAGTAAGATCACAACACCAATCAATAAATCAAAAAACAAACTTAAAGTGATCATCGCCAGCGTGGTCGTTTTAGCCGTCATCTGGCAAGTTGCACCAGCAGCCAACAGATGGAGCCAAGCTCAAAAATCAGTTTCAATTGACCGTGTTCGCCTAGCCACACTTATTAGAGCTGACTTCACTCGGGATATTTCAGTATTAGGCAGAGTTGTAGCTGCGGTGAGCCCAACGGTATATAGTCCTGCCGATGGTACCATTACTTTGGCAATTGAAGCGGGTCACGAAGTGAAAGCGGGTCAAGTTCTTGCCAAACTAGAAAGCCCTGAGCTCACCAGTCGCTTATCTCAGCAACAAACAATTTTTGACGGTTTACAATCAAGTTTAGACCGACAAAAAATTCAAGCAAAAAGACAGCATTTGATTGATCAAAAAGCGGTGGATTTGGCCAATGTGAAACTTATTGCAGCTAAGAGAGAAAAGCGTCGTGCGGATCTCGCTTATCAAAAAAGCGCCATTAGTCAGATTGACTTTGAAAAGTCCCAAGATGAGTTAGCTAGCGCGTCTTTATTACATAAACATGCGACTCAAGACGCCTCTTTAAACATAGAGAGCTTAGAGTTTGACAGCCAATCGTTAGCATTAGACCTTCATCGCCAGAAACTATTAATTGAAGAGTTACAGCGTCAAGTTAATAACTTAACCATAACCTCTCCGGTACACGGAATTGTTGGTAACTTGAATACACAAAACAAGACTTTTTTAAGTAAAAATCAAGCTATTCTCACCGTAGTTGACTTAAGCCAATTTGAAGTTGAAATTGAAATACCTGAGAGCTATGCCGATGATCTAGCCATAGGAATGAAAGTTGATATCTCTTTTGAGCAACAAAGTTTTAGTGCTCGTCTAGTAACAATTTCCCCCGAAATACTGAATAATCAGGTTACTGGGCGAGTACGCTTTATTGACGATGCTCCAGCTAAACTTCGTCAAAATCAACGCTTAAACACCCAAATTATTCTTGAACATAAAACAGATGTTCTCCAAGTAAAGCGTGGTCAGTTTCTTGATAGTAGCGGCGGACGTTATGCCTATTTAGTCAAAGATGGTCTCGCTCAAAAAACAGCTATTTCCACCGGAGCTCGTAGCTTAAGTCATGTTGAAATATTACAAGGGCTGAAAAGCGGAGATCAAATCATTATCTCAGGTACCGATATGTTTAATACAGCAGAGCAAGTATTACTCAGCGAGTAATAAAACTAAATAAAATTAAAAACAGATAAAACAAATTACGAACAAATAAAGGAAATCCACTATGTTAGTTATGAAAAATATCAATAAAATATTTCAAACCGCCGATATTCAAACTCATGCATTACGTGACTTTAACCTCACGGTAAACGAAGGCGACTTCCTCAGTGTCACAGGACCTTCAGGCTCGGGAAAAACGACGTTTCTAAACATAGCAGGTTTATTGGAAACCTATACCAATGGTGAGTTTACACTGGATGGTGAAGATGTTGGAAAGCTTAATGATAATGGCCGTTCAAGAATGAGAAACCAAAAGATTGGCTTTATCTTTCAAAGTTTCAATTTAATTCCTGACTTAAACTTATTTGACAACGTTGACGTACCTCTACGTTATCGAGGGTTTGATGCAAAAGAAAGAAAACGCAGAATTGAAGAAAACCTAGAGCGGGTAGGTCTAGCTTCACGCATGAAACATCTACCTAGCCAACTGTCTGGTGGTCAACAACAGCGGGTTGCTATTGCAAGAGCTTTAGCAACTGATCCTCGTTTCTTATTAGCTGATGAACCAACAGGGAATTTAGACTCAGAAATGGCGCAAGGTGTTATGAGTTTATTAGAGGAAATTAACCAACAAGGTACCACCATCATTATGGTGACACATGATGCCATCTTGGCTGAAAGAGCCTCTCGTACTATTCAAGTAAAAGATGGAAGAGTAAGTGAATTAGAAATATTTACTCAGCAAGCGATCGCTTAGAGGAGAAATGAATGTTTAGCTACTATTTAAAAATTGCTTGGATCAGTATTATTCGCCATTGGGGTCTAAGTTTATTAATGATCTGTGCTATTGGCCTAGGTATTGGCGCTGCCATGACCACAGTCACAGTAAATTATTTAATGTCGTCGGATCCCATTCCGCATAAAAGTAAGCAACTATACAATGTGCAATTAGACAGCTGGGATGTTAACGATCCGTTTAATGACGGTTTAAGCCCTCCCACTCAAATGACTTTTACCGACTCAACAAATTTAATGAAAGCTAAAAAAGCTTTTAGACAAAACGTGCAATCACAAGCAAGTGGCGTAATTGAGTCTAATGATCCTGAAATACTGCCCATGTCAGTGAATGGTCGCGCTAATTCTGCCGACTTCTTCACTATGTTCGATGTTCCTTTTATTTATGGCTCGGGTTGGTCTCATCTAGCTGATGAAAATAAAGAGCTCGTTATTGTATTAAATAAGGAAACTAACGATAAGTTATTTGGTGGTGAAAACTCAGTTGGAAAATCGCTTCGCCTTGATGGCAATATGTTCAAAGTTATTGGAGTTATTGACCAGTGGGAGCCTAAACCTAGATTCTATGACATTTCAACTGGCGCATTTAATGACTCTGAAGATTTTTTTGTGCCTTTTAATTTAATTGCTGAAGAGAAAATTGGTCGCTCAGGTAATACCAATTGTTGGAAACCTGTTGGTGATGGTTATGCTGCATTTTTAGCCTCTGAATGCGTGTGGACACAATTTTGGGTTGAACTAAAAACCGAGCAAGATAAACAGGATTATTTAGCTTTTTTAAATGCCTACGTAGAAGAGCAAAAAGAGTTTGGCCGGTTTGCTCGACCATTAGACAACCGATTAAGTAACGTTATGCAATGGTTAGAAGACCAAGAAGTGGTAGCAGATGACGCAAAAATGATGATGGCAATGTCATTTATGTTTCTTATCGTTTGTTTGCTCAATACCGTTGGATTATTACTCGCAAAATTTTTAGGTAAAGCACCAGAAATTGGTCTTCGCCAAGCTTTAGGCGCAAGTAAATCTACCTTGTTTAGCCAATACATTATCGAATCAGCTTGTATAGGGTTAGCAGGTGGTTTATTAGGAATTGCTCTCGCCTACCTTGGTCTAAAAGGTGTAGAAAGTTTATATGGTGATTACATGCAAGGGCTAGCAAGTCTAGATTCTACTATGATGATGTTTGCACTGGTTTTGTCATTAGTATCAACCATCCTCTCTGGTTTATACCCAACATGGCGAGCTTGTAATATTCAACCGGCTCAGCAACTTAAAAGTCAATAAGGTAGGAGAAAACTATGTTAGAAACAGGCTTAATTGTGCGCGCCTTATTGCGTAATAAAATTGGTGCATTACTGATTGCACTACAAATCGCCTTAACAATGACCATAATGGTCAATGCTATTTTTATGATCCAAGATCGTCAGCAACAAATGCAAAGGGCTAGTGGCTTAGATGAAAGTAATACTTTTTATTTAACCAATACCATTTTTGGTAAAGACTATAATTTTCAAGCGGAGTTACAAACGGATTTAAATACCCTAAGAAAAACGCCAGGCATAGTCGATGCAATACAAATTAATGCGATCCCTATGAGCAGTAGTGGTTGGTCAATGGCTTTCCAACATAAGCCTGGTGATGATCAAGACGCTCTAGGAAGCGCTTTATATATGGTTGATGAACATGCCATTAATACGATGGGTTTAGAGCTTATTGCTGGTGAAAATTTCACTACTCAAGATATTCAATGGCGAGCATCGGGTCAGTCTACATGGCCTGCTAAAACCATTATCACCAAAGTTTTTGCAGAGCAGTTATACCCAGATGATTGGCAATCATCAATAGGTAAAACCATTTACATATCCCAAACACAGCCTATGCAAATAATTGGAGTGGTTAAGCAATTACAAGCTCCTTGGAATGGCTGGAATGGCGTTGAACGCAGCATGTTAGTCCCTTTTCAAATGGAGTCAAATAGTAGTCATTACTTGATCAGAACAGAACCTGGGAGAAGAGATGAAATGATGCCCATTATTGAAAAGACATTGGCTGAAAGTAATAAAGAACGCATCATTCGTCGAGTAACAACGATAGAAGATACGCGCAAACGCAGTTATCGTCAGCATAATGCGACCAATAGAATATTAACCACAGTGGTCGTAACGTTAACGCTAATCACAGGCTTTGGCATTGTTGGTTTAGCAATATTCAGCATCAATCGACGCACTAAGCAAATAGGGACACGTAGAGCTTTAGGAGCAACAAAGTGGCAAATCATGCGTTTCTTTATGGTAGAAAACCTCATTATTTCAGCTATTGGAGTCATTATTGGTTGCATTGGTGCGATAACACTTAATATGTGGTTAGTTAACACCTTTAACTTATCACCTATTAACTTTGAATTAATGATGTTCGGTGTCATCAGCTTATTCATTGTTGGACAACTTGCTGTGCTATATCCAGCGAGAAAAGCAGCATTAATTCCGCCAGCAACAGCGACAAGAACGATTTAAGAGCAAGTGTTATTCCCTTCGACTCCTTTTGGAATCGATTAAGGTCTTGGGACTATTATTCATTTAATAGTCCCCTTTTTTTATTTTTTGATCAAAAAAATCATCGTGCTAAGATAAGAAAAACACTTAATAAAAAACTATTATGTCTAAATTTCTGATAACACTTTTGGTATTACTCATTAATACCACTGTACTTGCACAAACGACGATAATTAAAAATATCCAAGGTTATACTTTAGAAAACAATAAACTACGACAATTTTCTGCTATTGAATTTTCAAATGATAAAATATCCAAGCTGTACAATAGTGATGAGAATATAGCAGCTGAAGCTGAAGTCATAATTATCGATGGTCATGGACAAACACTACTCCCCGGCTTAATTGACGCTCATGGTCACGTATTAAGTTATGGTCAAAGCTTGCAATTTGCCGATTTAGTTAATAGTCAGTCTGAACAGGAAGCTGTTGTACGCACAGTAAAATACGCAAAAGATAACACCGGTTTATCATGGGTTCAAGGACGTGGTTGGAATCAGGTGCAATGGCCAACAAATCAGTTCCCTAGTGCACAAACTCTTGATAGCTATTTTCCTAATACTCCCGTGTGGCTACGACGAGTTGATGGCCATGCTGGCTGGGCAAACAGTAAAGCAATGGCATTAGCAGGTATTGATAAGACAACAATTTCACCTAACGGTGGCGAAATCATTCGTAATGAGCTTGGTCAACCCACTGGCGTATTTATTGATAACGCCATGGACTTGATCAGTAAACATATTCCAGAGCTAACCAAGCAACAACAAAAATCAGCGTTAATAAAATCCATGAAGTCACTTGCTAGCATGGGATTAACCAGTGTGCATGATGCTGGTATTAATGAGCAAAATATCAATTTATATAAAGAATTAACCAATGCAGGGAAAATGCCTATACGTATCAATGCCATGCTCTACCTCCCTTCAGAAAATTGGCAGAGCGTACTTAAATCAGGCACATATAAATCGAGAGATGACATGTTCGCGCTAAACAGCGTAAAAATACAAGCCGATGGTGCGCTAGGCAGCAGAGGTGCGGCTTTAATTGAAGATTACTCAGATCATGCAGGACATAAAGGATTATTACTTCATGATGAAAAATCACTAAAAAACTATGTTGAATTGGCTATGACTTCAGGTTTTCAAGTCAATACTCATGCGATTGGCGATAATGCAAATAAAATCGTTTTAGATTTATACCAAGAAACAATTAACAGTACTAAATCAAAAGCATTACGCCACAGAGTTGAACACGCACAAATATTGCGTTTAGTAGACATTCCTCGCTTTGCAAAATTAGGGGTTATAGCTTCAATGCAAGCAACACATGCTACTAGTGATAAAAACATGGCTATTGATAGAGTTGGTGAGCAACGTATATTAGGCGCTTATGCTTGGCGTAAGCTACTCAATGCAGAAGCAACTATTGCCGCGGGCTCAGACTTTCCAGTTGAATCACCGAATCCTTTTTATGGATTATTTTCATCTGTCACTCGACAGGATCATGCTAATCAACCAAAAGGCGGTTGGTTGGCTAATGAAAAAATGACACGTATAGAAGCCTTTCGAAGTTTTACCATCGATGCTGCATATTCAGGTCACCAAGAAGGGATCATCGGTAGTTTAGAGATAGGAAAAAAAGCTGATTTTATTCTTTTATCCGATAACTTTTTTACAATGCCAGCCAGTAAAATCTGGCAAAGTAGCGTCAATGAAACTTGGGTTAATGGCAAAAAAGTTTATCATAAATAGTAAAAAATGCGCTTTAAAATAATTAAAGCGCATTTTATCTCTTTGATGAATTCAAACTTACAAAGGATGTTTAGGATGAAGTGAAATCATATTACGTCCATTTTCTTTAGAGCAATAAAGTGCAGCATCTGCACATTCAATCCATGCTTCGTGATTTTTAAGACTAGCATCAACTTCTGCAAGACCAATACTGATGGTATACTTCACGTCTATATCATTATATTTAACCACGGCTTCTGATACTTCTTTTCTCAATCGCTCAGCAAACACTTGTGCATTATCAACATTAGTGTCTGCAAGTAAAATAGCAAACTCTTCACCACCATAACGCCCTGAAACATCAGTTTCTCTTACGTGATGCCGGATCAAACCAGACAAATGCCTAATAACTTCGTCCCCCACTAAATGTCCATAACTGTCATTCACATTTTTAAAATGATCAATATCAATCATCACCAAACAACTAGCATGATTACTTCGAGTCCAACGTTTGTACTCTGCCTGTAAACAGTTTTCCCAATGAGTACGATTAAATAACTTAGTTAATCCATCTGTTTGACTTAAAATAGCTAACTCACTATTTGCTTGCTCTAAATCTTTTTTATGCACAGCGTTATCGGTAACATCATAGATAATTAAGCATAAGTGAGTCACTTCACCTGTGGCTGAAATAAGTGGAATAAAGGTGGTGTTTTGATACATAAAATCAGCAGTACCCGTGATCGGGCGATAATTTTGAAACTTAAACAAATATGGCCGTTGCTCCCAAATTGTAAATGCTTTATTTTTCAACAAAAATACCGACTCGGCTTTTCGCTTAAACCAGTCTTCAGGGATTTCATCAAACAAATCAAAGAGCCTTTCTCCTTTAACTTGCCTAGGTAGTAATCCACTATGGTTTTCCATAAAACCATTCCAAATCTGAATATTGTACTGGCGATCAAGTACAACCAAGCCCACATCAATGGTGTGGAGCATTTCCATCAACCAGTGTAACTCATTAATTTGCTCTGTTTCTAACGACATATTTATTCCAGCAAATAAGCAATTTTATTGTTTAAAGTATTCATAGAATCTTCAGTGAAAAGTAACAGTAAATCACACTTAATTGAAAAATTTTCAATGCTGTAACTAATTTCTATCGCTAAAGTTCTTTTCCATTTGGTTGAATTGGTTGCAATCAATTCAGATATTTTTCTATGTTGGCCTAATACCACTGGGTGCCCCTGACTAAACGACATATCAAGTTGCATCGACACCCCGTTTAAACATGCACCAATAAGTACATTAGCTAAATCCATTAGTAATTCTAACTCGGTACTTTCATCAATATCATATTGATAATTCATCAAAGCGGCGACATCTTTAAAACTTGAATCATTCAGGATAAGCAATGCTTCTCCTGAAACACCTGCACCTATAAATCCTTGGCATACACCTGAAGTACTTTCATGGTTTTCCACAGCAGAGAGCGCCATACTTAACTCGCTCACTTCAATTAAGTTAACATTAGGAATAGGAAGTACAACAAAAACATCTAACAAACGAGCTAATAAATCTCCCGCTTGCCCCATAGCAACATTGGCAATTTCTTGATAACAATCTCTTAATTCAGGGTCAAGTAATAACTCGGTGGTTTCTTGTTCTTTTACTTCAACTGCAGTTTGGGCTGGTGCTGTTAACGGTGCTAAAGTAAGTTTATCTTCAACCTCAGGAGTTATAGGTTTTGGAGTCGCAATAGCGGCAGGTTCATTGACAGTTTCCTGAGTATAAATACCGTAAGCCGACAATATTTCTGTTAGCTTTTCTTTACTCACTGGTTTTTGTATGAAATCTAGTGCACCTAAACTTGTGACTCGTTGGTGGGCTTCTGGTTGAATATCTCCTGATATAACAATAACCATGGTCGGTAAATCTTGCTGGACGATTGTTTCTAGCACTTGATAGCCATCCATTACAGGCATATTTAAATCAAGTAATAAAACATCACCTTTACCTGCTTTTATTGCTTCAACGCCTTCTGCTCCATTTGAAGCAAAACTTATATCAACATCCCAACCATCAGGTAATGAACGAGCTACCTGTTTACGAGCCATGTTTGAGTCATCACAAATTAACAAAGGGATCGACATAGCGTATTTAGTTCCTCTCTATTTAAGGGATATTTATATAGCGTATTTTATCGTTTTCTTATCTATAACAATAGATAAAATTCAGAATAAAGCACTATTTAATAGTAATTTATTCATAGCACAGGTAAGCTTTGCGTAATATGTGACAATAATTCGATGACATGATGAAATACTTTACTTTTTTCCTACTTTTCCTTTTCAATATTACCTTTTCAAATAACAGTATTGCCTACTCATTAAGTGATGAAGTTGAAAGTCAAACGACTGGCTTAGTTAAAGTTGGAGGCAAATCAGTTATCCTACTTGGTTCTCAAGTTTCCCTGGGAGAAAAGGCACCTAACTTTAAGGTTGTCGATAAAAATTTTGCTGCTGTTACATTAAATGATTTCTCTGGCAAAACGGTATTAATCTCTGTTGTTCCCAGTTTAGATACTGGGGTTTGTTCATTACAAACCAAGCGTTTTAATGAAGAAGTAATTAACCTTCCAGAAAATATTGTTATGTTAACAATTAGTAATGACTTACCATTTGCGCAAAAGCGTTTTTGTAAAGCAGAAAATATAGATAAATTACAGGTATTATCTGATTCGGTTTGGCGTGATTTCGGTAAAAAATATGGTTTGTTAATCAAGGATATGGGCTTATTAACCCGCTCTATTTTTATTATCGATAACACAGGTAAAATTGCATACAAAGAATTAGTGGCTAATGTCTCTAATCACCCGAATTATGAAATGGCACTTACTAAAATTAAAGCATTAACTGTTAACCCCCCAACGCCTGAAGTTACTGCTCCTGTAAATGGAAGTGCTGTAGTAGAAGTGACAGACAAAAGCACAAAGTAAGCTTTTAAAAATCACTCTGGTTAGAGAAATAGAAGGCACATACACTTAATTTCTATAACCCACAACTAAAACATAAATAATTATCCTTACATTTCAATAGAATACAAATAAAGGTTGATTTTTTATTTGTATTCTCCTTGAAAAACAAAGCAACAATCCCATCTTATATTATGTAGTCGCCGCAACTACTTAAATTATGAAAAGTTAAATTAAACTTCTAATAAATTAAGTATTGGGACTGCAATAACCGCCTGTTCAATAATGAAAGGCATTTAACTTAGCTAAGGCAAGTTTAAATTTTGTTTCGCAATAGATAACTACTTATCACATATTGGTCATAACAGAATTTTCACAATACTTAGCAACTCATATATTGCTAGATTTTTATAGGATATACATTATGCGTACAAATACAGATTTCAGTCCACTTTACCGTTCATTTATTGGCTTTGACCACTTAGCTGGTTTAATTGATAAAGCCTCAAGAGCTGACAAGCAGTCCTCTTATCCCCCATATAACATTGAATTACTTGCCGATGATCAATATAGAATTACCATGGCTATTGCCGGTTTTTCTGAAGAAGAGTTAGAAATTGAGTCTAAACAAAACAACTTAGTGATCACCGGAATAAAACCAAATAAGCAAACCAAAACTGATCGCAAATTTATACATCAAGGCATTGCCGACCGAAATTTCGAACGAAAATTTCAATTAGGCGAACATGTAAAAGTGATTGGTGCTTTCATGGAAAATGGTTTGCTTCATATAGATTTAGAAAGAGAAATACCTGAAGCGTTGAAGCCTAGAAAAATAGCTATTAATGGTAAAAGTTTATTGGATGAAAGAGCCAGTTAATCGTTAAATTTTCATGTTTCTCCCTTATGTTTTTTTGCCCGGTATCCCCGGGCTTTTTTATATTCAGGGATGAATAATATGTCGTGGTGCCATGGATGGCAATGAACGACGATATTTAAGGATGAATCATCATGTTTTATGTTCCAGACAAAACATAAGTACTTACATCCATGTAAGTAATGTCGTGGTGTCATGGATAGTTATGAACAACGTTATTCACGACTAAAGGGATTTAGATTTAGGAGGTAGAGCAAAGCAGGAAGCCAGAGCCGAGGAGTGAACAATCTTGCTAAATGCTACTGATAGACATATTTAATTATATTGAGCGAATAAACTGCTCAATCAAAGGCTCAACTAACTCAGGGTGACTTAACGGAGCCATATGACCAGCATTTATCTGCTCACTTTCCACCAATGTAAGATGGCTAATTATTTTTTTGCTTAATGCTTGGCTAACAATTGGTGAACCCTTTCCATATAATGCCAAAGCGGGAACGTTAATTCGTTTAAGTTTAGTTAATTGATAATTTTCAGAAAATATTCCTTTGAAATCTAGTTTTACCTTATCAATATTCTTACTCATCATTTGTTGTAATTTCTCAGGTAGTGATCTGAAATACCCTGCTCCATTCCAATAATCAACAAATGTTTCAGTAGCCTGTTTATCATCGAGTACTGCTATTTCATCAGCAAAATTAAAGACCTGTTTATCGGCTAACAAATGAAAAGCAACAGGCTCAAATAATGACAAACTCAACAAGTTATCTGGTGATTCAACCGCCATTTTCAAAGCAATAGCACCACCGCAAGAATGCCCAACTAAATGGTACTTTCTGTCAGGAATAACCTGTGCTAATACCTTGTAAATTCGTTTCACTTCGACCATAAAACTAAAGTTTTCTTTATCAACTACTTGCTCAGCAGCACCATAACCTAATAAATCAAAGTTGATACAAGTAAAATTATTTTTTAATTTGTTAACTAAGTTTTGCCACTGGTTAGAGCTGCTTAACGAGCTGTGTAATAAAACGATTGCTGGACCTTGCCCGCAAATAGTTACGCCTTTGTGTAGTTTATTATTCAACTTATGCTCTTTAGGCAAATCCAATCAAAAACCTATTATCAATACAATCTGACAGATGTCAAAATAAAACACTAAATAAAATATCCCCAATAGTGCTGACATTAATTTATTGAATATGCTTAAATCAGCCCAGCTAAATTTTCTCTAAATAAAATAAAAATAAATATTATGAATATAAATCTAACAGGTAAAAAAGCTCTAGTATGTGGCAGTAGTCAAGGCATTGGTAAAGCATGCGCTATCGAATTGGCAAACTTAGGTGCCAGCGTGACCCTTTTCTCAAGAAATAAAACATCATTAGAGCAGGTATTAACTGAATTGAATGCTTTAGTAACTAAGCAAAAAACTCAACACCATCGTATTTTAATAGCTGACTTTAGCCAGCCGGAACAAGTTAAAGCAGTTATTACTGACGATGTTTCAAACACTGGTGGTTTTGATGTTTTAATTAATAATACTGGTGGCCCTGCTCCTGGCCCTGCGAATACTAGTGATGCTGAAAGCTTTATTGCTGCCTTTAATTTACACTTGGTATCCAATCACCATTTAGTACAAGCACTTATCCCTCAAATGAAAGAAACAGGCTATGGCAGAATAATTAATGTTATTTCAACCTCAGTTAAACAACCACTACCTAATCTTGGCGTTTCAAATACTATTCGAGGCGCAGTGGCAAGTTGGGCAAAAACATTAGCCAATGAGTTAGGTGAGTTCGGTATTACCGTCAATAATGTTCTGCCAGGTGCTACAGCAACGGCAAGGCTAGATGGTATTATTGCTGGTAAAGCAAAAAAACAAAATATTTCGATTGAACAGGCAACTATTAATGAGAAACTTACCATTCCAATGCGCCGCTTTGCCCAGCCAGAAGAGTTTGCAGCGGCTGCCGCTTTTTTAGCGTCTCCTGCTGCAGGTTATATTACTGGAATTAATTTACCGGTAGATGGCGGTAGAACCTCTTGTTTATAGATAAATAACTGCGGACTTAAAACTCTAACTGAAAAAGTAATTCTGCTAGATCAGGTTGCCAGCCAAATTCTGACAGCTTGACTCTAGCACCAATAACCACAACCTGTTCATCTTGCAAGCATTGTTTTTGTCGTTCAAAGTACTCACTCCCCACTGGAAATGATATTTTCCCTTGTGAATTGATCACTCGATGCCATGGCACTTTTAATCCCTGCCAGCCCTCATCAGGCACTTTGCCCAATGCTTTACCCACTAACCGAGCTCTACCGGGTAAACCTGCTAAATCCGCAATTTGACCATAACTCGCTACACGGCCTGAAGGAATAAGCTGTACGGTTCGCCATATTTTGATATGACTAGTTTGGGTTATAGCCGTATTTACCAAGGAAGTATTTCACCATTAGAGTGTTTAAAAACGCCAGACTCAGCCATACTAAGTTGATTAATCAACCCTACTATCCTTGAAGCAGATACATCAGCACTAATATCACCACCATGGTTAACCATGTCTGTTTGTACATAACCGGGGTGATAAACACCAATGGATATATTACGTGGTGCGAGATCTTTAGATAAAGACATAGCTGCAGCATTGAGCGCCGCCTTAGACATTCGATAGCCATAACGTCCACCAGAGCCATTATCAGCGATAGACCCCATACGAGAGGTAATCATGGCTACTTTGCTATTATCAGCAAGACAAGGTAGTAACTGCTCAACAACACGAAGTGGTGCAAGTGCATTAACTTCAAACTGCTCACGGATGGTGTCGAGATTTAAATCGCCAAGCATTTCATCACGTAAAATACCGGCATTACAGACTAAAACATTAATGTTAACTTGTTTTAAGCTATCCAGCATATTAACTAAACCATCTTCAGTAGCCACATCAACATCGGTAATTACATTAACATCAATCGCTGTTAATTCAGCTGATGTATGGCGACATAAAGCGTAAACATTATCCCCTTGCTGCTTAAAGCTTTTAGCCATTGCTAAACCTATACCACGGTTTGCTCCCGTTATAACAACATTATTCATAGAAATACCTACTGAAAGATTTTAGTTAGTTTAATCAATTTTAGCTTAATTAGCCCGACAAAAATGAGTTTACTCATCAATTTCCAATCAACAAAAACTAAAAAGCCACTTTAAATAAAGTGGCTTTCCTAAATAAAATATTGCGGTTTAACTCAACTAAGAATTAACCACCACATTTTTTAGTTTTTTTCTTACCTTCACCACATTTACCTTCGCCGCACTTACCTTTTTTCATGGCTTTTTTACCTTCGCCACATTTGCCTTCGCCGCACTTACCTTTTTTCATGGCTTTTTTACCTTCGCCACATTTGCCTTCGCCGCACTTACCTTTTTTCATGGCTTTTTTACCTTCGCCACATTTACCTTTCTCTTCTCCATCATGGCCAACAATAGAAACAATGCCCTGTGCTTCAAATGGATTTACTTCTGCTTTAGCTGGTAAAGTTACTAGCGCAGAGAAAGCAAATACACTTAATAGTGCTGCAATTGAAGTTTTTTTAATTATATTCATCATGTTTTCCTTTTATTATGTAATTTAGACACTATATCTAGGTTAAAGACTACATCTATTATAGTATTTACAAAGACCACTAAGCTTAAAAATAAATTTCATTGAGTTTAATAATTTTTTTCCTGTAAACCTTATGTGAAAAATTCAATAAAGTCTAATACTGGATCCCCTCTATCTAAATGAATACCCAAGTAAATAAAATTATCCTTGCACCAATGGAAGGAGTTGCAGATGCATTAATGAGGAAGTTACTCACTGATATTAATCATTTTGATCTGTGCATTACCGAATTTGTTCGCATTATCGACAGCCTTTTACCCGAACGCGTATTTTATAAATTATGCCCAGAATTGCATAATAACGGTTATACAGAATCTAAAACGCCAGTAAGAGTACAGCTGTTAGGGCAAGAGCCAAACTATCTTGCAGAAAACGCTGTTCAAGCAATAGAACTAGGCTCTCATGGTATTGATTTAAATTTTGGTTGCCCGGCGAAAGCCGTTAATAAAAGCAGAGGCGGCGCGGTTTTACTTAAAACACCAGAAGATATTTATCGAATTGTTTCAACCGTTAAATCATCATTAAGCAGCGAAGATATTCTTTCAGCAAAAATTCGTTTAGGTTTTGACGATGCAAGCCTTTTTGATGAAATAGTCAGTGCAATAGCCAGTGCAAATGCAGATCAATTAACTATACATGCACGTACAAAGGTTGATGGTTATCGACCTCCTGCCTATTGGCATCATATTGGCTCTTTGGAGAAAAAATATGATCTGGAACTAATTGCTAATGGTGAAATTTGGTCCGCCGAAGACGCCAAAAACTGTATAAAAGAAGCCAAAACATCTAATTTAATGTTAGGCAGAGGAGCACTTTCACTACCAAATTTAGCTAATGTTATCAAAGGTCATGAGCGAGCAATGCCCTGGATTGATATGGCTGATTTATTAAGGCGCTATGCAAATTTAGAGTTGCAAGGTGATAAAAGCTACTATTTTTCTAGCAGAATGAAACAATGGTTACGTTATTTAAAGCGACAATATCCTCAAGCTGAAGCTTTGTTTTTCGCTATTAAAACCATGAAAAGTAAAGAGGACATCTTAGCAAAAATTAATGAACAACAATAAAGTGAATAGTTACATCACGCCCTAAACAAAAAACCGATATAATTTATGAGTTATCTTCATAACCTTACCAAAGATTTTTATTAGAGAAACAGGTATGATGCAGCCATAACATTGACTGCCTTAAACATATAAAGAAGCCTAACGTGAACAACCAATCAGAATTAAGAGTTAGATATAACGATAACACACGTGGTGTTTATTTTATTGGTACTACACCACCAAAAAGTGATACCCCGCTTGAGCAGGTAGAGAGCATTGCCAACAAATTACTTGAACGAGTGAGTGATATCGATTTTGATGGTTTGATTGTTTATGATATTCAAGATGAAAATTCAAGGACCAGCAAACCTCGCCCGTTTCCTTTTAAATCGACTCATGATCCAAGACACTATTCTGCTTTATTAAATCAAAAGTCCTCTCGTCCAGTGATCACCTATAAAAGTGTCGTGCAATCAGACAAAGCTGAGTTTGATCAATGGGCAGATCAAGCATGGAATGAATATGGTATTAAAGACATTGTTTTAGTTGGCAGTCCTTCAAAGAAAAATGAAGTATCACTCCCTCTAAGCTCTGCCTACAAAGCATTAGTAGAAAGTAAGCATGATTTTTTCATTGGTGGGGTTACCATTGCCGAGCGCCATGCAGTTAAAGGTAATGAACATGAGCGGTTAATAGAGAAACAGCAGCAAGGCTGTAATTTCTTTATCTCACAAGCTATATACAACCCTCAAGCAACAATAGATATGTTAACTCGCTACGCCATTGAGTGTAAAAAAAGTAACTTAAAACCACAGCGCTTTATTTTAACCTTCTCCCCTTGTGGCAGCGAAAAAACCTTAGATTTTATAGAATGGCTTGGGGTCAGTGTTCCAGAAGCAACCAGCTTACGTATTCTCAATGCTGAAAAGCCTTTATACGAATCGATCAGAATTTGTAGCAATAGTCTAAATCAAATTTTAGATGCCGTGCTACCTTATAACTTACCTTTAGGCTTAAATATAGAAAGCTTAACTAATCGAAAAGAAGAAATTGACGGTTCTATTTTGCTTTATAAATTATTACGTTCTACTATGGACAGCTATTTAGCCAAACAAGAGCTAGATTCTCTTATAAAGTAACATCTTAAATAATAAAAGATGATTAAATAAAGGAACTTATTATGTCAGGTACTAGCATGGTGGTATTAATTGTTTTAATTTCTGTTGGCTTTGGTGTGATGTACGATATGTACAAAAAACACTTAGAGTTCAAAGAACGAACACTGAATCACAACAGTAAAAGTGATGAGGATAATATCTCTTTAAGAAAACAAGTAAAGAGCCTAGAGGAACGCATGCAGATACTTGAGAAAATAGTAACCGATGAAGGCTACAGTGTGCAAAAAGATATTAACAATTTATAAGTTTCACACTCTATTTCTATGAAACTTATTATGAAAACTGAGTTTGATAATCTCAGGCTCAACCCTACTCATCAGTACGAAATCAATAATAATGGCGATAAGCAAGTAGTGAAAATCTACTGTAAAAGTACCTTAATCGCCAAAAAACTCAAACTAAAAAAATCTATTCGTTATTTTGCAGTAAAAAACTATCAACAATACTTATCCAACGAAAATGAATAAAATCAATTAGCTACTATTTAACTGTTCAAATTTCTGAACGTGACAAACTATGTCAAACTATTTACTTATTGAAACATAATTTACAAGTCGTACCTGTTCGTTTTATACTCAATACAGTTCAATATTAGTATCGAGTAGTGTTTTATGAAAAATGTAATTATTAGCAGTTTTTTCGTGATATTCGTTGCTTCATGTGCTTCAAATGGAGATGTGTCACATTGGCAAGGTGAGTCTTTAGGCAACTTAATTCAAGAATATGGTACGCCAGATACCTTCTTAAAGCTAAATGATGGCAATAAAGTCATTGAGTACGACAAAACAACTTCACAACACTTAGCTGGCAACTTTTGTTCAATGACCTTTCTCATCGACCGCCGTAACCGCATTGCTGGTGCTCAACGTTCAGGTAATGGAATAAATTGTATAGGTCCATAAGAAATTGGCAGGTTTTGTACTGAATTTATGCAAACCTACCACAGCTCTTAGCTCTTACCATTGGATTAAACTAAGCTGTTCATTTCCCTCAGCTAGGTTCATTTTAATAATGTTGTTATCTTTAGTCACAGTGATAAGGCGAGGAATGCCGCCGCCAGCAAATTTGTTATAAATACTACGATCGCTATCTACGGCTAAAGGCACATTAATTTTATGTTTATCACGCCAAGCGATTACCTGTTCAAGGCTTTCTTCTCGAGCTATGGCAATAATCTCAATATTATCATCTTGCAATAATGGCGATTGATTTAGGGCTTTTAACGCTCGGTTTGAGTCAGAACACCAAGTAGCAAATAAAATCACTAATTTACGTTTATTATTATCAGCCAGATTAACCTGTTTACCTTCAACATCTACAATCATCTTAATAGGTAACGTATCCCCTTGTTGAATAAACTCTTTGTAAGCAACTTGTTGTGTTTCAGCCAAACCATTACCACTCTCTTTTGTCTCATTAGTACTCACACAGGCAGTGAGAGATAAAATTAAAGTGGTATTAAATAAAAGCAGCGATAAGGGGTATAATTTTTTCATTAAAAATCCTAAATATAGTGGTTGGCATTTTTATACAGACAAACAGAAACAGAGTAAAGCCAATGGGATTAATTTAGCAAAAGTTAGAAAAAATCTTTTCATTAATATTTACTAACGATTCATTCTTCGCAAAACAATTTCTCCATGATAAAGTCGAATGTAACCGATAAAAAAGTCATTTAAATAGCTAGTAGCAAGGAATTTCATGCGTTTTTCTCAATCATTCACCACCTTATGTATTTTAAGCAGTCTTAGTATTTTCAGCTCAAGTAGTATTGCTGACGGTTTAACTGATTTAAACCAAGCATTAACAAAGTTAAATGGCCAAACACCTATTTCAGCCACTTACCAGTCATCTTATGTGCAACAACGAGGTAAAAAGAAAAAACAAAAAACTACCAAGGGTTTAGTTGAAGTTAACCTTTATGATGATAGTAATGGTTTACAAATCACTTACAGTAATACCACGCTAAGCAAAGTAGAAAAAGAAGCTAACGCTAAAGAAGAAAACGAAGAAGCAAAAACGCCAACACTCAATGCAATTAACGATATTGAGGCGACTACATTGCGTAATATGCTCTCAGGCTCAAACAGTATTTTACGCTCCTTAAAAAAAGCTTCTTTTACTGACGAACAAGAGATTGACTATCAAAGTAATGAGCAAATGATAAAAGCTCGAGTTCTTCATTTTGATTTACCACTTGAAGCAATTATTGATGATAAAGAAGTAAGAGATTATGTTGATGATTTCACTGGAAAATACAGTCTCATCATCGATAAAAATGGCGTTCCTTTATCGAGTGAATTGTTTTTTGAAGGTAGTGGCCGGGCTTTTCTTTTTTTTAGTTTATCAACGAGTCAAACACGTACCGCCACCTATCAAGTTGTTGATGAAAGATTAATTACTGTACGTAAAGAATTTAAAAGAAAACAAAAGTCAACTTGGGGCAAAACCAATGCGACAGGTTTTAGTGAATTAACCATTCAAGCTAAACCTGCAGCCTTGGCCAATATTAATTAAGAATGAAGCAATCAAACGATTAAAATTTATAAAGTTGAGTAGCTTTACTTAACCAAGTGGTACAGAACATCCTAATTAGCCAAAAAAACATCACGGCAATAACGAAATAAATTAGGATGTTTTCATTAATATAATCAGGCCATTTATCTGAAGTATTCGCTGTAACAGATGCGACAGCACCAAGTAATGCATAACACATACGCCATAAATGGCGTGCAATACGATGTGTGCCTGAAAGACCTCCTCGCACAATCATATTTAAATCCAAAAATGCGGCAAGGGCTGCAACACTACCAAACAAGTAGTTTACGAATATTTCGAAATCTCTCGTTGCAACCATAGCATCCATAAATAAGCGGATGCTAAGTACTGTAATGAGAATAAACGCCCCAATTTCAAAAAAACCTGTTTTTTGTTCAGCTCTCAATACAACTGCCCACGCGGTTGCTCCATAGTAAATAGATAAAATAGCGATCGTAGGATCATCGGTTAAAAACATTGCACTTACGCACATCAGTAACAAACACAGAAAAAATAGATTACCTACCCTTCGGTGTAAACGTGCTCCTTTTTGAAAGTACAAAGCCGAAAAGCCAAATAATAAAACCAATACTCCTGCAAAAATATGAAAAGCTAACATTGTTATTCCTATTATTGTTGATATAGCAATAATACTTAGGGCAAAGATAATGCCAAAACAAATAAATCAACCATAATAATTTGTTCAAACAAATACTTAGTTACGATGAGTGAATAGGAAAACACTAGTTAGTCTAGTAATACCAATAGATAGGTAAAGAATAATATCGTCATATTTTATAAAGTAATTGAATAACACTCACTCAAAAATCCGATTTAAAAGTTCAGTTTTACTAAGATTGAGATAAAATAGTTTTTCTTCTTCGGTTGGCTTTATTGTTTACTTCCCACTTATGGGAAATTTTAATATAGGCAGATCCCATAAGTGGGAGATAAGTCAGGTTTGATAATTCAGATATAACCAGCAACTGAAAATAGTTAATTCCAGTTTACATACCGCTATAACGGTAGCTCAATTCTAGCTATACAGCCCTTTCTGTCTGTACGATTAATGAGATTAAGCCTTCCATCATGCACTTCTAAAATTTGCCGACACAAAACAAGGCCGATACCTGAGCCTTGTTGTTTGGTTGAGTAAAAAGGCACAAATAAATTAGCCGCATTACTGATACCTACGCCTTCGTCAGTGATCAATAAAGTAAGAGTATGACTATTAACCTGCCAACTCAATTCAACTTTTCCTGTTTCTTTATTCTCTTCTTCTTGCTGACTTGTTTGCATTGCTTCAAAAGCATTTTTTAATAAATTAATTAATGCCTGCTCAAGCTGAATGGGATCAACAAATAACTCAACATCCTCGGCAGAACAAATAAGCAATGATTGATTTTGGTATAACGGCGCTATTTTTTCTAACAAGGTTGATAGTGAAATTCTTTGCTTTTTTGGCTCAGGCAAACGGGCTATTTGTTTATAGCTGTTAACAAATGCAGTTAAATTACTTGCTCGTTGAGCAACAATAGTTAGCCCGTTAAGTAAGTTGTTTTTATCGATATCAACGGGCTCTTGTTTACTCACTGAACGCTTTAACGTTTGACTAATTGACGCTATAGGTGCTAATGAGTTATTTATTTCATGACTGATCACTCGTACTAAGCTTTGCCAAGCATTTCGCTCTTCACTGCGTAATATCGTACTAACATCTGTTAGAAAAATAAGTTTATGTTGCTGACCAGCCTCACGAAATTCTTCCATATGAACATTATATTTTCCTTGTTGCTGTTCAAAAGCTAGCGTAAGAACTTGGCTTTTCCCACTAGGTAATCGTTCCAATTGCTCTAAAGATTTTAATGAACTTGAATCTTGATGTAATGCACAAACGTGTAATAGTTTCTGTGCAACAGGATTAACTAATACCAGCTGATTTTTTTCATTTAGCGCAATAATAGCGACATCTATGTGGTCAATCACTGTTCGCAATAATAGCTGACTCTCAATTGACTCAATTCGCTGTTTATTCAATCGATTGGATAAATCATTAATTGAATTAATCAATTCATTAAGTGCTTGATCATCATGGCTAAGACGGGCGCGAAGACTGTAATCACCTTGGATCATTGCATCAAGCAAGTTACTTAAGCTGCGAAACTGATAAGCTGAATTTTGGTGAATTTTAATGTGACAATAAATTATACTGAGACCACCGATCAGTGTGGTTAATAAAATGAGATAAATAGAAATATCAGCATAAACCATCATCCACAAAAGCAAACAATATAATGGCAATGATACAAACAAAGATAGTTGAGTAAGTTTTGATTCAAACGATTGTTTTTCTTGCATATAGCATTTATTTCCTCAATACGATCACATCAAGTAACGTTATACTTTATCTAATCGTCGATAAAAAGCACTACGACTTAACCCTAAAGATTTAGCTGCTTTTAATGCATTACCATCAAAATGAGCTAATCGTTGATCAATAGCCGTTAATTCTATATCAGCTAATGTTGCCAATATTTCTGACTCTTTATTCAACAACTCGCCATCTATCATCTTATTTTCAGTAAGTTGTGGTAAAGCTAAATCAGCTACCAGGATTTCCTGATTCTTTGATAATATTTGGGCTCGCTCTATAACATGCGCTAACTCTCGAATATTACCTGGCCACTCGTATAACTGTAACGCTTTTTTCGCTTCGCTACTTATTGCTTTTGTTGCCTTACCTTGTGATTTTTTAGCTAAAAATGATTGCGCTAAAGGAATTATATCTTCCTGTCTAGTCCTTAATGGTGGTATTTCAATGGTGATAGTATTAAGGCGATACAGTAAATCTTTACGAAAATGTCCTTGTGTAACCGCCTCTTCCATATTGGCATTTGTTGCAGAAACTAATCGAATATCGACAGACTGTGTTTTATTACCACCTACTTTTTCAAATTCACTATCTTCTAGAACTCGCAGCAATTTTCCTTGTTGTGAATAAGGCGTGTTAGCTATCTCATCTAAAAACAACGTGCCGCCATCAGCCAATTCAAAGCGGCCAATACGCGTATTTTTAGCATCAGTAAAAGCGCCTTTAACATGACCAAACATCTCACTTTCAAACAGAGACTCTGTAACAGCCCCCATATTTACAGATATTTGATTAGTATTACAACGAGCTGAATGTTGATGTATATAACGAGCAAACATGCTTTTACCGGTGCCGTTTTCACCGGTTAATAAAACACTGGCATTAGTAATAGCCACTTGTTCAATAACCGCCATGGTTTGCTTCATCGCCGCAGATATAACAACAAGTTCACCTTGATGTTCATTATCCACTTGCTGCTGTAATAATTGATTTTGTTGCTGCAACTTTTGTGTGTTCTTTTCACTCTGCGCCAACCTAATTTGGTTATCAATAACAGCAAGTAGGCGATCAATATCCCAAGGTTTTTGAATAAAATCATTCGCTCCATTTTGCATGGTACTGACTGCAACTTCTATCGTTGCCCAGCCTGTCATCACCACAATCGGAATATCTTCATCAAATCTTCTAATGTCGGCAATTAATGCTAAACCTTCTTCTCCAGAGGTGGTATCGCGTGTGTAGTTCAAATCCATTAAAACTAAATCAATACTTGAATGTTTAAGGGCAGTTAATGCCGCTTGAGGGTTTTGCATGAGTTGGACTGAAAAATCTTCAGCAACTAAGAGCATGTTTAATGCTGACAAAATATCATTATCATCATCAACTACTAGGATCGTTTTTTTATTCATTTGTTAGAGCCTATCGACCTTATACCAATTCAGCTAACTGGTAATACTTAAACTTTCTTTATTAAAAAAGTATATCACTGAGTAAGCACTCAGTAATATACTCATGCGTTCATATTATTTGATGTTATTCATAATGTAACGCTTGGCTTGGCTCTAACTTCAGTGCTTCTTTAGTTGGCAAATAGGTAGCAAGTAACACAACACTGCCAATAAATGTAGTCATAGTGATAGCAATGAAAGCAATTGCAGTATTGTCCGTACCGAAGTTTTGCGACATGGCAAAGCCCATAAAACCTCCCAATAAAATGCCCGGAACTCCGCCCCATAACAACAACTTGCCACCTGTCATTAGAAACTCTTTCGTGATCAATTTTTCATCTGCACCCAATGCTCGTTTGATACCAATTTCATGGGTACGTTGGTTAATGGTATTAGACATCACCCCATAAATGCCACTCGCTGCCAAGAAAGCGGCTGCAAGTCCAAATAATGCAACTAAATTGCTAATAAACTCAAGTGGTGCGGTAATTCGCTGATTACTTGTGTCATAGGTTTCAATTCTAAATGAGGGTAATTGAGGGTCGATTGATTGCAAGGTTTTACGTAATGTTTGAGTAACGATACTTACCTCTGCAGACATTTTCATTGCAATAGTCATACTTTTTCTCGGTGCTTGAGAATATGGTCGATAAACCACAGTGTGATTTTTTGCCTCACGATCACCTTGAATGGTATTTTCCACTATGCCAACAATTAGCAGCCATTGTTTTTCCTTACTCTCTTTATCGATAAGATTTATGCGTTTACCAATAGCTGTCTCTTGATCAAAATGTCGTTGAGCAAAACTTGCTGATACCAGCACTGAGCGTTTATCTAAACCATCATCACTACTATTAAAGTACCGTCCATTTTGTAATTCTACCCCTAAGGTTTTTAATGTCCCCGGAGTAAGTGTAATATACTTTGCTTTAGGAAAAGCCTGCTTAGTATTTTGATTATATTCATGTCCTTCAATAGCAAAGCTAGCTTCAGTACTATAATCCCCCGGTAAGGCGCTAGAAATCATAACCTCTTTAATGCCTACCCCCAACGATAACTGCGATTGTAAGTTATTAATAAATTGTACTTGTCGGGTCTTATCAGCATATTTAGACTCTGATAAAAGCACTCTTGCTGTTAAAATGTTATCTGTTTCAACACCAATATCGGCATGACTTTGTTGATATGCAGCAAACACCATGACTGCAGCTGTAATTAAAACTGTCATTGAGATAAATATTTCACTGACTACTAACCAGCGATTTAAACGCCCCGACTTTTTGCTTAACGCTCCTCGCGTACCATCACGTAATGCTGCATTAAAGTCGCCACCTGAACTTTTCCAAGCTGGCACAAAGCCTGTCACGATAATCGTGCCAATAACAATGACTAGAAAAAGTTTTATTGTGTAAGCATCAAGGCCAAAATGCCACCAGAATGAAGGAGGATCGGTAAAAAATGTTGCCACAATTGACTCAGTAATTTCCAAGCCCCATGCCATCACCAATAAGCCGATAACACCACCCAATGTACAAATAATAATACTTTCCCATACCATTTGACTGATCAAACGTGCTCTAGGCGCTCCTAAGGCAACTCTTATTGCCGTTTCTTTACTGCGTTCAACAGCTCTTGACAGCAACAGATTGGCAACATTAATAGATGCTAGAATTAAGATTAAAATCGCGACGATGTGCATGCTGTAAACTACAGAAGCTCCATCAGCAATGCCTGCACCTGGAATACTAGTTATATAAGCGCTAACACCTTGGTTAGTTTCAGGGTAACGCTTTTCAATACGCTGCATAATCACTGAGAGTTGACGATTAACATCTTCAATCGAAGTGCCTTCTTCAAGGTGAGCTAAACCTCGAATGTCTCCAGACTTACCACGTGCAAGTTGGGTAGCATCTTCTCTTAAAGGTAACCACAATTTAGCGATGTTAGGAAATAAATACCCTTGTGGCATCACTCCAATAATACGATGGGAAAAGCCGTTAATTCTCATGGTTTGATCAATAATACTTTGATCGCTTTGAAAAAGGTTTTGCCAAATCTCGAAGCCAATGACAACAACTTTTTCTCCACCCGCTTTATTTTCAGCCTGAGTAAAGCCTCGGCCTAACATTGCTTTGGTGCGAGTTAAAGAAAATATATTCTCCTCAGTTTGCACTGCTGCATACCTTCTTGCACCATCTTTTGAAGAGACGATAACATCCGTATTACGAAAGCTGCCAAACTCTGATAAACCAGAAATATTATTTCTAATTTCAAAATAATCGTGTAAATTTAATTTATTATAGTTTTTAACACCATCTATCGATGTGCTTATTACCACTAAAGACTCGCCATCTTTGAAAGGTAAATCTTTAAACAAAATAGAATTAAAAAAAGAAAACATATAAACGCTTAAACCAATACCTGCAGCCATCACTAACGTGGTTAATGCGGTAAAGCCCGGTTTTTTTGATAGCAACCGAATAGCATAACTAAAATCTTGCAATATCATACAAATCACCTATTAAGCTGCTGAGTTATTTTGGTTTTCGTTGTTAATACTACGCTGATCTGCAATGATTTGACCATCAAGTATTTCAATTTTCCTTTCAGCTCTTTCAGCTGAACGAGGATCATGAGTCACCATACAAATAGTAGCCCCTTCACCATGTAAGTCATCAAGCAACTTCATAACTGCTGTAGCATTTTGTGAATCTAAGTTTCCTGTTGGCTCATCAGCTAAAATAATTGATGGGTTACCTGCTATGGCACGAGCTACAGCAATACGCTGTTGTTGACCACCTGATAACTGTGATGGAAAGTGTTTAGCACGGTGTGACATATTCACCTTTTCAAGCGCTGCTTTTGCCATTTCTTTACGTTGTGCTTTCGATAAATCCTTCCGGTAAGTTAAAGGCAACTCAACATTTTCTTCAACATCTAAATCACTAATCAAATTAAATGATTGAAAAATAAAGCCTATCTCTTTGTTACGAATACGAGCACGTTCGACTTTAGAAATATCAGAAACATCATGCCCAGCTAATTGGTAATCACCACCTGAATTGGTATCTAATAAACCCAATAGCGATAACAATGTTGATTTACCACAACCTGAAGGACCCGAAATTGAAACATATTCGCCCTTGTTTATGACCAATGAAATATTTTTTAATGCATGGGTTTCCACTTCTTCAGTGAAAAATACTTTTTTAATATTGTCTAGTTTTATTAAGCCTGTGCTCATGATGTTTTCCTTAGCGTTAAATTTTGTTTTATTTGCTTATATCTTTTTAGCTTTCTACTTCAATAGATCGCTGACTAGTTAATACTGACTTTTTGGTAACTGTCCCAAGAGCTTGGATCTGAAATGATAACTTTTTCCCCCAACATTAAACCTTCAAGAATTTGAACTTGATTAATAGAGCCTTTGCCAAGTTTAACTGTGATACGCTCGGCAAATTGACCGTCGGCACTAATTTTATAAAGTGATGAGTTAGCTTCACTTTGAGCAAACAAAGGACGAGCTACAAATAAAGTATTCGAGATTTCAGCAATTTTTATTTCGCCATCAATGCTCAGATCAGGCCTTGCATCACTAGGTAAGGGATCAACAAATTCAACATCAACCTGTACATTGCCATTAACCACTGCAGGATCAATTCTAGAGACAACTCCTATCACTTCATTATTACGAGTATCAATGATCACTCGTTGACCTATAGCAACATCACGAATCTGTAGTTCAGGTACTTGTAACTCTGCAATGAGAGAACTTTTTTGAGCGAGTTTGGCAATATTACTGCCCATAGATATACGTTGTCCGGGCTCAATCGCAACTTCTTGCACTACAGAATCAATAGAGGCATAAACGGTTAAATGTTTTACTTGCTGCTCTGCTCGCTCTAGTGTTTTCTGCATTTTAAGTAAGCGTGAACGACGAGCATTCGCTTGAGCAATGCTATTCTCAGCTAAGGTTTTTAATATATCTTTTTGAATATCCCAACGTTGCTTCAACTGAATAGTTTCTAAGCGAGTTTTCTCATAATCAATTTTAGACACTGTTCCAGTTTTTTGACTAAATAAGACGGTTTGCGCATCCAATTTCAACTTACTACTCTCATAGTTAAGTTTTACATTAAGCATTTGTGAACGTTGCAGTAACATCTCTGCTTTTTGTGCAACTTCACTCGCTTTACTTTCAGCAACTCTTGCTTCTAGCTCCCATCGAGTTTCTTCAAGTAACTGTTCTAATTTTGGGTTGCTCAGTTGAGCAATTAAGTCCCCTTGTTTAACGACTTTTCCAGGTTTAACAAGAATTTGATCAACCCTTGCTTCTACAGAGGCCGATAACCATTGAATTTTATCTGGCACTAATAAACCACTACCACGCACTGAAACAGTGAAATCACCACGTTTTACTTCGCCATAAACTAAGCGCTCTGCATCAATAGAAAATTCTGCTTGTGTTAGAGACCACGCATAATTCAATCCGCTACCCACAACAATTGCAACCAATACCCAAGGCAAATAACGTTTAATAAAAGGTGATTTTTGTTTTGATCTAGAAATATCCAAGCGTTCACTCCAATAACAACACATAGTAAAGGTGTTATTACAGAGTTCGTGCCAAAATGGCATCACAATGATATATATAGATTTATTCTATTAATAGGATGGTAAAAAATATCACATCCCAAAATTGGGAAATGTTTTTTTATTAATTCTCCCAATAATGGGAAACAGTATATTAAAGCGAGTTAGAGCAAGTTTTAACAAGTAGTGCAGAATAATGTTAGTTCCTTAGGTATTTAACCGTACACATATAAAATTATACTCAAGGTTTTTAGCCCCCAAAAGTTCGCAGCAACAATTCCTATTATTTCCTCAACAGTAAAATTAGACTAAATTGAGAAAACTTGGTCCATCTCACCTCTGTAGGTGAAACCTCAATGTTAGCCTGAAGAAACCAACATTCAGGTACTCCACATGTACACTCTGACATTAGCAAGACAGGCTTAAATACAGCCAAGTCCAACAAGAAATAATTCGAATCTTTATTGCATATAACACTACCAACAAGTGCAAACAAGTATTTAAACACATGGTTAGCAGTAAGCTATGAAAAATGCTGCCACTTTTTTCTAATGGTTAAAAATAAAACCACGCCGCCAATCAAGCCTGTTAACGCACCGGCCAAACCAATGCCTATATAGAGGTTGATGACAAAAGCTAATGCCATAGAAAAGCAAATGCCACTTACGCCAACTTTACGCCAGTTCCAAATAGCGATTGTAAAAACAATATTAGCCAAAGCTAGTAGTCCCATAAAGCTAATAAGAGTTTTCGACATGATTGGATAGGCTTGCATTATTGCATCAGCGTTGCCAAAGTAAGCTAATGCGGTAAATGCATTACCAAAAAACATTAAGATTAAAATTAAGGTTAACCAAACTCCTTTGTTTTTAGACGATGGAGTTTCATTAACTGAGTTTTTTTCAATAGAATGACTATTATCATTAGGTTCAAGAGTTTCCATGTATTCTCCATCAAACTTATTATTGACTATAATACGCACTAATTAACGCTGTCGGTCTTCATAGCGGTTTTGGTTTTGGCTAACTTTATTTTGATTCGAAATTTTCTTATTGGCTAGATCTTCATCTTCAACCTCTACTCCTAATTCTGACCTAAAACTCAAGCGGGTGAATAATTTTCGCAACTTGCGCCCTACTGTTTTTATCCCGTGAGAAAATATTAATGAGTATGGGAGTATAATATTTAAACCATCATCATTAGCTAACCTGTATAAATGGTCATTAACAAAATAAAAATTAAGGCTTGCTTGTGTTAGGTCGGTATTTTTTTCCTTATTTTTAGGGGGAAAAAAAACGCGCCATTCATTTGAGCAACTGATATGGCTATATAAAAGCGCATCAACTTGCTGGGTTGTTTTTTTGAAGGAATCATTCCTGCGACGCCCTTCACGAAATGTTAACACCATATTAGGGTTAAGCTCAGTTAAACGAAACAATGTTTTATAAACAGCCTCTTTGTCAGTATTAACGGTAAATACATCACTAAGAAAAACACGACCAATAAACATATAACTCCCGATACATAAATGTCGTATGAAAAAGAAGAAGGGTCATTTTTTATTACTACTTACTTTATTGTCAATTATTTGGTCTACAAAATTCGGCTGACATACCCGCTGCAATGCATACCATAGGGCTGAATTAATTTGGCCACCATCGATATATTTATCAATGTATATATCAAAATAACTATTTAACTCGCCTGGAAACTCACGCTTAAGTACCTTTTCAAATTCGCCGCAATTAGGCATATCAACTAACTGCTCAGGCAAGTATTTTAATACCTGATAAATATTAATATTCATATAAAAGTATTGTGGCTCAGGGTAATTGATTCCTGCCAAAGCAAGGTCAACCTCAGCCTCACTTTTATACAATAACATGTCTTTTAAAATAGCAAAAACGTCCGCTCTACTTTTATTATTGACACGATTATACAATTGCCAAACAGGGCTATTCTTGACAGGGTACCATTGAACTGCCGCTGAACCTGTATAGGCATCAAGTGCTGATTGGTGCCCTTCGTCTGCGGCGACCTTCCACCAGTACATTGCCGCTTTTTCATCTTGCTTAATACCCCAGCCGCTATATAAAGCGATGCCTAAATAATATTGGGCATGCTTGCTGCCAGCTATTGCACCTAATTGATGATAAGCCGCCGATTTAGCGACATCAGCTCTATTTTCATCATCGTAGCCATAACCATTTTGATAAAGCAGCCCTAATCGATACCAAGCATCACCGTAGTTTTGCTGACCCGCTTTTGTCCACCAATAAACTGATTGTTCAATTACATTGTCGATGTGAGCAGTATTATAAAAAAAATTGCCGTAAATATATTGTGATTGGGCATGCCCTTGCTCAGCACAGGCTTTTATTTGAGTTATGCTTGCTGGGTTCTCGTTACTATAGGATTTTTCCACTTGTAATTCATCGTCAACACAATCGATTGTTTTATAGGTGTGTTGTGCAAAACTTAACTCTACAATTGTTGGACTATAAGGCTCAGAAATTGTCTCGTCAGCTAGAAATACTTGGAGTGATGTCGACGTTACATATCCACTAAAGGCAAGGCTAAAAAAAACCAAGAAAATTGAAGGTAAGCGTCTCACAGTAATGAATAATTTGTCACTCACTTTAAAGTTCGAGCAACCCGTAAGCCGTTACTAAAGTTTTTATCTTTTGCTTGCATTTCATAACGATTAGCTGAACGAATAAATTGATGGTGAGTGATATATGCGCCACCACGTAAACCTCGATATCGACATTTCTCTTTTACCCAAGCCGAGCCATCGGTAGGCGCACCACGATAAGATGTGTCCCAAGCACAATCTTCCACCCACTCAGAAACATTCCCTAACATATCATAAAGCCCAAAAGGATTCGCTAGTTGAGCCCCTCCAGCGACAGGATGACTGCCTTCCCAATCAGGGTCGCAATCATCACAATTGGCATTATTTTTACCTAATTCATCCCCCCAGTAAAATACAGTTGTTGTACCTGCACGAGCGGCGTACTCCCACTCAGACTCTGAGAGAAGTCGGTAATTTTGACCGGTCTTATGACTTAACCATTTAACATAGCTTTTAGCGTCATACCATGTAATATCCACTACAGGTTTTTTATCGCGATTAACCTTAGACCGTTTACTTTTAGGTAGTGCTATACAAGCTTCATCGTCCACGCAGTCTTGCCATTCTCGGTAAGTTGTTTCAAATTGAGCGACCGCCAAATTGTAATTGATAGTGACTAAATGTATAGGGTCAAAATCATCATTACCCATCATGAAATCACCAGCAGGAATTGTGACCATTACCGGGCAAAATTGACAATCTTGAAAGGTATTGCCGACTTCTGTACTTTGGGTTAGTTGAAACTCAGCGATTTCATCTTTGCTTTCTATTCTTGAGTCTGAGTTGAAACATGAAGAAAGTAATAACAAACTTCCTAAAATCAATCCCACCTTAATTATTTGAATAATAATGAGTCCTCACCTTTTCATAGCTACTACTATTAGAAATATAGACTTTATAAAAAGCCAAAAAATTAAAGCGTCAAATGAATATCTACCTCTTATGTCACTTATTCAGTTGAGGTGCTTTATTATATTGGCCTAATTACGACTATTTTGTATGGCGGTAATGACTTTTACGGTTATATCAACTGGAGAAGTTGAATTAAAAATAACACCTCCTTTCCGGAAAGCAACGTCATAGCCTTCTTTTTTTGCGACAGTTTCAACGACCCTATTTAGTTTTGATAATGCCCTATCCTGCAGTTCCTTTTTACGACTTATTATTTTTTGTTGTAAAGCCTTCACTTCTTTTGTGTAAGTGTGTTGTTGAAATTCGACCATTAACTTTGTTTCACGTATTTGTTCTTCGCTTAATTTATCATCACCTTTTTTTTGTAATAGACCATAATTATATTGTGCCGTCTCTCTTAATACGTTGACTTTATTAACTTGTTCTGCGAACTCGATTTTGACCGTGCTCTCAATTTTTTGCATCTGCGGCATTTTAAGAGCAACTGCTTGAATATCGACAACAGCCATTTTAATCTCGTTAGCCGATAGTTCTCCTGCCATTGTTATAGCCAAACTAAGTATTAACATTATTGATTTGAAATGAGTAATCATATTACTTCCATATATATTTATATTTGAGATCGGTTAGAGTTTAAACCAATCTCTGAGATAATTTAGAACCAAAATATTATGGCAGCATACTTTTCATTAAGCAATTACACTTATTATTCAGTCTATTGACGAGTTGAACAATATTAACTTTGCATTTCTATCACTGTCACCTTGGAGTTCAACTAGACATTAAATCACCTTAACACCGAGATCCACTATCAATGTGCTAATGATGTATCTAGAATTACCAACAAAACATAGTAGTGACATTTACCAAAATGATATAGTGAAATTTCGTTAAGTAAATTAGTTAAAGACTAGGAGAATAAAATTAAAGAGTCTAACTTGCATTGTTTAAGATGCAATTGTGAACTAGATCTCAGTTCCTCACTGTCTAAAGAAGTAACGTTCTTCCATTGCCCACAGTGTGAATCACACTATACATTACATGGAGATATGTCATTGACTGATCGTTGGGGCATGCCTATTTCGTTAGTTTTATATGGTGTTATTTTTGAAAAAAAACCTGAAATTAAAGCAACTGTTATTGCCGCAGATTTTAAGGCACGTGACGATTTAGATTTAGTAGAGATTATTGAAGATATAAAAATTGAACTCGAGACACCACGCCAAAAAGTTTCATCGATACTTAATTTCGAATATCCAGATGAAGATAAACTAAGACTTTTTTTAAAACTATTTATTGAGCAATTTTAATCCTGTAAACGTAACGAATAGCGCATTCATAAAGAGCAATAAAGGTAAGATGATAACAATCTTTCTTATGCTTCATTCCTTACAAAAGTTCACAGTCTAGTCTTAGGTAAGAGTTTAATATGAACAATTAAAAGCTAGACTTTGTCATTTAAAATAGATAAGTTGAAAAAGAGCTTATGATTACCATGTTGCTAAAAGGCACAATACCAGTAGTTTTTGCTACTTGAAATTAGCGTTCTACTTTCCCTAAAATGAGAGAAAATATCGATTGTATTTAATGAAAACAGGTTTGTTTTTCGTACTACTCTTATCAATAACAAATACTGCTATAGCTAAAGATTTGCTCCCTGCAATGCTGCAAAATATGAGTCAGGGCAAACTAACCTATGAAATGGCTGAGATTGTTGCGGAAAAAATATCCTACCTTTCATTTTTCAAAGAAGCTTACGATAAAGCCAATCGTTACTCTGTAGAAATTTGTGGTGTAAAAAGTAATAAAAGGCATTCAAGAGACGAAGTAGATGCTGTTCGCCATTTCATTGGAGCATCTATATTAAGTTCAGTTCTTGGTAACGAATATGTGAATAGGTTATTGACTGCACATGAAAAAAGAAGAGAGAGCTTTAATGACGAAAATTATATGGATATTAGCAATAACCAATTAGGCATAAACTTTGGCACTACTATTCCTTATGTTGAAGTCGTAAAGAAAGTAAGAAAGCGTGGTCACTGGCGTAAACAAAGAGTCATGAAGCGAGATCATTCGCTCGCCTTCTTTAGAACTGAAATTCAACAACGAATTAAATCAGGTAAACTTTTTACATTAGAGTCAGGCAAGTCGCTATGCGCTAACCCTAATGTATTTCCTAATATGTAATAAAACTAGTTATTGTTACAACTCAACTAAATCGCCTTTATCTTGCAACCAAACCTTCCTATCACCACTACGCTTTTTAGATAGCAACATATCCATCAATTCCATCGTTTCACTGTGTTCATCAACGGTAAGTTGTACTAATCGACGAGTATTTGGATCCATGGTGGTTTCACGCAGTTGTAAAGGGTTCATTTCACCCAATCCTTTAAAGCGTTGCACATTCACTTTACCACGCTTTTTCTCGGCTTCTATTCGGTCTAAAATGCCGTCTTTTTCTTCTTCATCTAAAGCATAGAAGACTTCTTTACCAACATCTATCCGGTAAAGAGGCGGCATAGCGACGTAAACATGTCCTGCTTGGACTAAGGGTAAAAAATGTTGAGTGAATAAGGCGCACAATAAAGTAGCGATATGTAGCCCATCCGAGTCAGCATCAGCAAGAATACAAATTTTACCATAACGTAATTCAGCCAAATCGTCGGAGTCAGGGTCTATACCTAAAGCGACTGAAATATCATGAACTTCTTGTGAAGCAAGAATTTGCCCAGAGTCGACTTCCCAAGTATTAAGAATTTTACCTCTCAGTGGCATTATCGCTTGGAACTCACGATCTCGTGCTTGCTTAGCACTACCGCCAGCAGAGTCCCCTTCCACTAAAAACAACTCAGTACGAGCAAGGTCTTGGCTACCACAATCAGTTAACTTACCCGGTAAGGCTGGACCCTGAGTGATTTTTTTACGAATAATTTTCTTACTGGCTCGTAATCGCTTTTGTGCATTGCTGATACAAAAATCGGCTAACGCTTCAGCTTTCTCTGTGTGTTCATTAAGCCATAAACTAAAAGCATCTTTGACGACACCAGTAACAAATGCCGCACATTTTCGTGATGATAAACGCTCTTTGGTTTGACCGGCAAATTGTGGATCTTGCATTTTTACTGAGAGAATATATGAACACTTATCCCAAATATCATCAGGCGTTAATTTAACACCACGGGGGATTAAGTTTCTAAATTCACAGAACTCACGCATAGATTCGAGTAAACCTTGACGCAAGCCATTAACATGAGTACCGCCCTGAATAGTTGGAATAAGGTTTACATAACTTTCACCAACCCCTTCACCACCTTCAGTTAACCAAGTTACCGCCCAGTCTACCGCTTCATTCTGTGAGCTAAAAGCACCAATGAACGGTTCTTCTGGTAAACTAACATAATCTTTAACTGACTCTATTAAATAATCACAGAGGCCATCTTCGTAGCACCACTGGTATTTTTTGTCTTCATTTTTATCATGAAATTTAATCGTTAAGCCTGGGCATAATACTGCTTTGGCTTTTAATAAGTGTACTAAACGACGGGCGGAGAATTTATGAGAGTCAAAATATTTTTCATCTGGCCAAAACTTAACACGAGTACCGGTATTTCTTCTACCTACCGTGCCTGTTTCACGTAACTCTTCTACTTTAAAGCCATTTTCAAACGCCATTTCAAAGATTTTACTATCTCGACGTACAGTAACATCTACCCGAGTAGATAATGCATTTACTACTGAAATACCAACCCCATGTAAACCACCTGAAAACTGATAGTTTTTATTGGAAAACTTACCACCGGCATGAAGTTTACAGAAGATAAGTTCAACCCCTGAAACGCCTTCTTCTTTATGAAGATCAACCGGCATACCACGACCATCATCAATGATTTCTAATGACTGATCTTTATCTAGAATAACGGTAATGTTTTGTGCATGTCCTGCTAATGCTTCATCAACAGAGTTATCAATAACTTCTTGTCCTAAGTGATTAGGGCGAGTGGTATCGGTATACATACCTGGACGATGACGTACTGGATCTAAACCACTAAGGACTTCAATGGACTCGGAATTATATTGTTCGCTCATAACTCAATTCTAGTAATTATTATAATGATAAGGTTCTATTTTTCGTGGATGAAAAACTTCATGATTGTAGGCAGTATTTCTGCATAGTTTATAAAACTATGATCTCCGCCTTGTTGTACAATTAATTGACAGTCATGGTATTTATCTACGGCTTGTTGATAATCTAACACTTCATCACCTGTTTGTACCATCACCATGTAATATTTTTTTGTAATTTTTTCACAAAAATATCCTTTCAAATCATGCATGGTGCTTTTAGTTACTTGGTAGACTTCTTCCGTGTAAGGATTTATCTGTTGTCCCAAGTAATCAATAAACAGCTCAAATGGCTTTATTGCAGGGTTTATTAATACCACATTGCTATGATATTTTTCTGCTAAGTAGCTAGCGAAATACCCTCCTAAAGAAGAGCCAATAAAATACCACTCCTGTTTAGGTTTAGACAATATGATATTTTCTAATTGTTTAATAGCCTCATTAGGTGAAGATTTTAATTGCGGACAATGAAAGGTCACCTCAGTATAATTTTGTTGTAAATATTGGCGAGTTAATTCTGCTTTTAATGATAACGGTGATGAATTAAAACCGTGAATGTAAAGTATGTTCATATGTTTGTTATTCATTCAACGCATCTCCTAAAAAATACGCCCTTGTCTCAATGTCACCATTATCTGCTAAAGAAAAAACTCGATAACCTGCTGTTTTCCCGGCGTTTGCAACAGTAGATGCTCGTTTATCAAATTGAATTGAAGTTGCAGGGCAAGTATAAATAGGCAGCGAATAACCTGTTTGTTCAGGCATCAGATCCATAGCATTATGAACATGACCACAAGCGATGGCTTTTATTCTTTGATTAACTGAGTTAAATGGCATTAGTGATTGCCAAAATTCACTTTTGTTGATTAAACCATGTCGATCAATAAAGTAACCAACATCAATAGGATGATGATGCATCATTAAGAGCTGAAATTTTTCCAGATCACTTGCTTCCAACAAATCAGTGTTTTGCTTAATATCAACAATACCTGCCGGTGAATCACTTTTACTATTGATTAACTGAATTTGCCAATGTAATAAGTTAATCTTTTTTTCACTGTTAAAGGGAGCTTCAGATAAATGCGAGGCAAACAATTTTTCTTCATCATGATTACCAGCTAAAAAATAAACCGGAATATTTATTTGGCACATCTCGAATGCAGCAGAAAAATTTTGATAAGACTGGTAAGAATGGTCTTGCGTTAAGTCCCCCGTAAACACGATAAATTGTAGTTCTGCTTGTTGCTTAATACTCAATAACACATTTAGTAGATTATCAAATACATTGGCGCCATGATGTGTAGCGGCTTTATTTTTATATAAATGACAATCACTTATTTGAGCAAAACAAACCTTGTTCAATGGGATGTTGTTTGAAATAACTTTTGATGACATGAAATGAATTAACCCATTGATTTATTTTATTTATTGAGCAGCTAGCTAAACAACTAACTAGCAGAGGCTAATTTAGCTTGACCTAGCTGCAAACTCAGCTGTAACCATTCTTTCAAGAAAATATTGATTTGTTGTTTTTCATCAGGCAGATGCATTTTGTTATTCGGATAATCATAACGAGGCTTTACCTGCCTGACGCCTTGATTGCTCACTACTTCAGCTAAACGTGCATCATGATACAAACGAATGACCATTTTGGGTCGGATCATTTCTGGTATTTTTTTACTCAAAGCGTCACTTAAATTAGCTGTATCTTGAGTCATGGTAACAAGAGATGTGTAACGTGTGACTTCATTGACGACAATAGTATAAGACAGTGAATCTGAAATAAAAAAACAGCGCTGTTCACCGACTTGTTCTTTATCAGCCAATAGCCGTAACAGCATCATATAATTAACCTCACAAAGATTAATGAGGTTAGAAACGTTAGGACGATATGTTTGTCGTTTTATTATCATCTAATCTTTACTCGAAAATTTAATACCAGCGCTGCTGCAATTGTTGATAATTGAGTTGTAACCATTGTAACCCAATTACTGTGGCAGCATTATTAATTTTTCCTTGCTCAAGCAATGCAAAAGCATCCACTCGTGTTAATACATGCACAAGGATATCTTCGCCCTCTTCAGGCAAACCATAAACACCACTTATATGACGACTATCAACTTGCCCTGCAAATAAATGAATTTCTTCACTCATACCTCCAGGACTGGAAAGGTAACTCATTACTCTAGTTATTTGTTCTGGATTAAGTTCAATATTTGCTTCTTCTTTAGCTTCTCGTATGGCTACATCTATCGGACTTTCGTCTGTTGAAAACATACCAGCAATAAACTCAAGTAACCAAGGTGTTCGTGCGGTTCTTAATGCCCCAGCTCGAAACTGTTCAATCAATACCACTTTATCTAAAATAGGATCGTAAGGAATTAGTACTACCGCATCACCGCGTTCAAATATTTCTCGGCTCAATACCTCGCTGGTTCCTCCATTAAAAAGTTGGTGGCTAACTTGGTACTCATCCAAAGAAAAAAAGCCATCATATTTACTGACTTTTTTATGAACGCTAACATCTTTCTTACTAAAATCGAGTAGCTTCTTTTTTAACAAATTATTCTCCTGACTATCTAAAAATTTAAATTTTTATATATGTTAAATATTTTGTTACACTAGAATACTTAGCTAAACACTTATTTTATTTAGCTTATTCATGAATAACGGTAAGATAGAAACATATTATATGAGCACAATTTTGTTTATTCGTTGTACAATAAACAATAATAAAACGTATAAATAATCAAACATAATAAAATAGCATCTTTAAAGGGATTGCCTTCACATGAAAAAAAACATGAATAAAACAATTACCTCTCTTATTATAGGTATTGCTTGCGCTGCTGGTAGTACTTTTTCATATGCTGAGAATTTACTTTCCGTTTATGAACAAGCAAAAGCAAATGATCCTGTAGTTTTAAAAGCACAGGCGCAATTTAATGCTTCTAAAGAAGGAATTGTTCAATCACGTGCTGCCCTTCTGCCTAGCTTAAGTGCTTCAGCAAGTATCACTCGAAGTCAGCAATACATTAATGGCAATGAAATTTCAGATTCAGAAACTAAAGGCTTAGGCGCTACACTTACAATGAGCTTATATAATCATGGCTCTTGGTTACGTTTAGATAATGCAAAAAAATCGGCACACAGAAGCGATGTTGCGTTACAAGCTGCTAAACAAGATTTAATTGTACGTGTTACTCAGGCCTATTTTGATGTCTTAAGTGCACAAGATGACTTAGAGTTCAGCAATACAGAAAAAGCAGCTATTGAACGTCAACTTGAACAAACAAAACAACGTTATGCAGTTGGCCTAACTGCTGTGACTGATGTACATGAAGCACAAGCCCAGTTTGATAATGCATTAACTGCGGTAATTCGTGCACAAAATAATGTTTATACCGCTGAGGAAGCACTACGTGTAATAACTAATGTTTATCCTCGTGATTTACATGCGTTAAATACTGACCGTTTCAGTGCATCAAAACCTTTTCCTGATAGTGCAAATGAATGGCAACAAACTGCTGAAGCTAAAAACCTTGATTTAATTTCGCAAAAAATCACATTAGATATCGCGAAAGAAAACATCAATATTTCAAAATCAGGCCATTATCCAACACTAGGCTTCACTGGCACCTATAACAACAGTGGTATTGAGAATATAACAGATGATTACGGCACTTCATTAGGCGTTACCCTAAGTGTTCCTATTTACTCTGGTGGTGCAGTCTCTAGTGAAGTTCGTCAAGCACAAAGTAATTATGTAGCCGCTAGCCATGATTTAGCACAAACCCATCGTAATGTGGTTCGTAATGCACGAAATAGCTACAACTCAGTTATCGCTTCAGTATCAGGCATTAAAGCCTTAGAGCAAGCTTTGATCAGTGCGGAAAGTGCGTTAAAAGCAACAGAAGCTGGTTTTGAAGTAGGTAATCGTACCATTGTTGATGTATTAGATAGTACACGTAATTTATTTAATGCAAAGCGTAACTTATCTTCTACTCGCTATCGTTATGTGCAAGATATTTTAGCACTTAAGCGTGCTGGTGGTACTATTTCTGAAAAAGATGTAACTGATATCAATCAAGGTCTATCTGCAAGAAATTAAAAGTTAAGCTTTTTCTAAAGAAGAAATAATAAAAAGCCTGTTAGTAGAAATACTAACAGGCTTTTTTATGTTTGATACTACAACTTTAAATTGAGTTATATTCGCCCTTTTATAGGGTTATTCAGCGCCTTCATTATGCATATCAATGATAGAATCTGCATTTTTGTCTGAGTCTTCTTTACTCGCGTTATTACGCTTTGCATCAAGTCTTTCTAAGTAGCTTTGGTCTATATCTTTAGTAATATATTGACCGTTAAAAACTGATGTTTCAAACTCTTTTATATCAGGATTTGCGCTAGATACTGCGGTTACCAAGTCATCCAATGTTTGATAAATAAGTTTATCTGCACCAATTAGCTGACAAATATCTTCCAGTTCACGACCATGAGCAATCAACTCATTGGCACTTGGCATATCAATGCCATAAACATTAGGGTATTTTACTTCAGGAGCTGCTGATGCAAAGAAAACTTTTTTAGCACCCGCTTTTCTTGCCATTTCAATGATCTGCCCAGAGGTGGTTCCCCTAACAATAGAGTCATCAACCAATAATACATTTTTACCCATAAACTCAGCATTAATAGCATTCAGTTTTTGTCGAACAGATTTCTTACGTTGTTCTTGGCCAGGCATAATAAACGTACGACCAATATAACGGTTTTTCACAAAACCCTGACGGTAAGGTAAATTTAATGTTTGTGCAATTTCTAGTGCCGTATCACATGAAGTTTCAGGAATAGGAATTACAACATCAATATCTTCATCTGCCCATTCTTTAGAAATTTTATCACCGAGCATTTTCCCCATTTCAACTCTAGAGCCATAAACAGATATTTTATCCATAGTTGAGTCTGGACGAGCAAAATAAACAAACTCAAAAATACATGGGTTAAAGCTTGGGCTTTCAGCACATTGCTTACTAAATAATTGTCCATCTTCTGTAAAGAAAATAGCTTCACCAGGAGCAACGTCACGAACAAATTCAAAATCACAGGCATTTAATGCTACTGACTCTGAAGCAACCATGTACTCAACACCTTTTTCAGTTTCTCTTTTACCAAAAACTAACGGACGAATACCTTTAGGATCTCGAAAGGCTACCATACCATTACCAATGATTAACGCCACTGTCGCATAAGCACCACGAACACGCTTATGCACATTAGCTATAGCCGTAAAAATATCATCTGGAGTAAGTGCTAAGTCACACGTGCTTTGCAACTCATGGCCTAAAATATTCAGTAATAATTCAGAATCAGAGGTAGTATTTACATGACGACGTGCGTCTTTATGTAACCAGGCTTTTAACTCGTCAGCATTAGTCAAATTACCATTGTGTGCTAATGAGATACCAAAAGGTGAATTAGCATAAAAAGGTTGAGCTTCTGATGAGCTTGAGGTGCCTGCAGTTGGGTAACGTATATGACCAATACCAATGTTACCAGTAAGTCTTAACATATGACGGGTATGAAACACGTCTTTAACCAAACCGTTGCCTTTACGCAAGCGAAAGGTATTTTCATTTATTGTTACGATACCAGCAGCATCTTGTCCACGGTGTTGTAATACCGTTAAACCATCATACAATAATTGACCTACAGCCGTTTTACCAACAATACCAACTATACCACACATGTAGTTATTCTCCGCCGAACTAGGCTTTGTTTAAAAAACTTGAAGATTGTTTGAGATATTCAAAAAACCATTCAATGATTAATGTAAATTCAGGAATTAATAAAGAACTCTGCCACCAAGTACTTGATGCTGCGGGGGTAAAAGCATCCATAAAAAAGAGTACCGCACTAATAATCAATACCCCTCTCAGCGCACCAAAAACAATACCTAAAACTCGATCAGTACCGGATAATCCCGTTTTACTGACTAATTGACCAATAACATAATTGATCATAGCGCCAAGTATTAGTGTGGTAATAAAAAGAATAGCAATTGCTGCGGCATTACGCACAAATTGATCTGAAAAATTGGTGAGTAGACTGGCTAGATTAGCATAAAAAGTACTGGCAATAAAAAAGGCACTGATCCAAATAACTAGCGACACTGCTTCTTTTACGAAGCCACGAACGAGACTAATTAGTGTTGAAATGCCGATGATAGCCAAAATGGCATAATCTATCCAAACCATAAAAAGTGTTTCTCAATTAATAATACTAATAATGTTTACTAGCAATTAGAGGCGCGCATTCTAACAGAAATGAAGTCGTGTTCGCCATAGTTTTCTTGTAAGTAAAAGCTTTACTTTGCGGGACTAAAGCGTGCCATTTTCCCTTGAACATCCGTTAACTGTTTCAACGCAGGAATTTTCTTCTCTAAACTGGATTTTATCAATTCAGGACCGACAAAAACTTTTGTTAAGTTTCCATTTTTAGTTTTTATTGGTTTAGTAAAGACCGTATAACCTTTAGCTTTGAGCTTATTAACCAATTCTTCAACATTATTTTTATGTCTAAAGCTCCCTAATTGGATCACCCAAGCTTGTTTAGCAATAGCCGTTTCAGGCAATCTATTATTTTTCTTTTTTTGAATGACTTCAGTAATATCATCTTGCTTAGCTAAAGTATTAATTTTTACTTTCTTTGAATTACTGGCTGTATTCGAGGAAGTTTTATTAGCAATTTCTACTTTATTAGCTCCGGATTTGTCTGCAGAAGCATCATCTAAAGCGATATCATCACTCAATTCATCTTGAGGTAGATTTGCTATTTTTTCACTAGGAAACGATTGATTTTTTGGAGAAAAATCAACTTTAGGACTTTGAGGAATTTTCTCAAACTCTTCCTGATAGGTTTTTTTATCACCGTCTAATAGGTCTGGTAAAAAGATAATAGCAATCGCGGCAACGATAACGGTACCAACTAATCTATTTTGAAAAGGTGTAGACAAACTAACTCCTAATTAACAAAGCTCTCACTTGTGCAACGGTAAAAAATGAACCAAACACCAAAACTAAATCAGCATTATTACATTGTTTTCTAGCCATTTTAAAGCCATCGGTGACATTGTCAAAACAAAAAATACGACAATCATCGACCAACACGCACTCTTTAAGTTGACTTGCCTTAGCTCCCCGTGGAACGTCTAATGAAGCAAGGCACCAATAATCAATACTATTAATCAATGGTTTTAAAGTATTGCTAATATCCTTATCCGCCAACATACCAACAACCGCATAGATGTTTTTGTATTTTGATTGAGCAATTACCTGAGCTAAATATCGACCTGCTAAGGGGTTATGGCCTACATCAAGCATAACATCACAATCGCCTTTAAAAATTTCAGTTCTTCCCGCAACTTGGGTTTTACTAACTTGTTTTGCTATTTCCGTTTGCTGATAAATTAAAGATAGGGGCTCATTGAGTAACGATAATACCATTAATGCGGTGGCAATATTATCTTTTGGGATATGAGCTTGAGGTAAATTAGAGAAGCTCTGTTGCTGACTTTGCCAACACCACTGCTCTCCTGTGGGTTCCTTAAAATTATTTTCAAGAGAATGATTTATGCAAAAGTCTCTTCCAGAAAAGTAACTTTTGGTTTTTAAAAGTTTGCTATGTTCTATCACTGAATTTGGTGGGTTTTTATCACCAACTACAACCTGCTGGTTTTCTCGCATAATGCCAGCTTTTTCAAAGCCTATACTTTCTCTATTATCACCTAAGAAAACTTGATGATCTAAGTCTATGGTAGTTAACACCGCAATATTTGCATCAATGATATTGGTTGCATCAAGTCGACCACCTAAACCAACTTCTAAAATGATAACTTGCGGCTGTTTTTCCATCATCACAATAAAAGCCGCTAAGCTAGTATATTCGTAATAACTAAGTGATATTTCTTTACGAGCAGCTTCTATTTTATCAAAGGCTTTTACTAAAGAATGATCATCAATATCAATTTTATTAAGGCGTAGTCGTTCATTAAATTTTTCAATGTGTGGCGATGAGTAAACCGCTACATTGATTTTTTTAGATAACAAACAATTCTCTAGAAAGGCGCAAGTTGTGCCTTTACCATTAGTACCGGCAACCGTAACGACTTGTGCAAACGAAAGGTCAATGTTTAGTCGCTCAGCAACTTCAGAGATCCTCGCCAAGCCCATATCAATTTCACGATTGTGCAAGTGTTCTAAATAATAAAGCCACTCATCGAGATTTCTCTTCGTTGAATGGCTTTTTTCAATATGATTCATAGATTTAAATATAGTAGGATGAAATTAATCAGCTAAATTTTGTTGTCCCATAAACTTAGACAATAAACGCGCTAAAGTATCACGCATTTCACGGCGATCAACAATCATATCGATAGCACCTTTTTCTAGCAAAAATTCACTACGCTGAAAACCTTCTGGTAATTTCTCTCGTACTGTTTGTTCGATAACACGAGGCCCAGCGAAACCGATTAGCGCTTTAGGTTCGGCAACGTTTACATCTCCTAACATGGCTAAACTGGCTGAAACACCGCCCATAGTAGGATCGGTCAATACTGAAATGTAAGGTAAACCTTTTTCGCTCATTTTAGCTAATGCTGCACTTGTTTTTGCCATCTGCATCAGTGACATCAATGCTTCTTGCATACGAGCACCACCACTTGCAGAAAAGCAAATAAACGGAATATTGTGCTCTAAACAATATTCAACACCTTTTACAAAGCGTGCGCCAACAACTGATGCCATTGAACCACCTAAAAATGCAAATTCGAAAGCTGCAGTAACAACAGGCATACCATGAAGTTCACCTTTCATCACAACTAATGCATCTTTTTCACCGGTATTTTTTTTTGCTGAGCTGAGACGATCTTTATAACGCTTTGAGTCTTTGAATTTTAAAATGTCTTGTGCTTCAAACTCTTCGCCTAATTCAACACGATCACCTAAATCTAAAAAACCTTCAATACGTTTACGTGCACTAATACGCATGTGGTGATCACATTTTGGACAAACTGACATTTGACGTTCAAGTTCAACTTTATATAACACTGCATTACATGAAGTACACTTACTCCATACACCTTCTGGAATATTTCGCTTTTGTGTTGATTTTGCTTTCGGGAGAATTTTTTCTATCCAGCTCATAATTTCACTTTTGCCTATTACGCGAGAATTATTTGATGATAATTTGCCATTATCATCAAATATCAAAATTTATTAGGGTAAATATATCTAATCGTAAATATAACGGACAATTAAACCATATTTAATAGGGGTTTGAATATAAAAAACTGGTCTGTTTTGTTAGTTTTTAGCTTAACTATTCACTTAGCCCAAATTTAGTCATCATCTAATTTAAAAATAGTGGCCCTAGTGGACGTTTTGGTAGGTTGAATTCTTGTGGGTAGTCAACATCAACAAAATATAATCCTCCGGCAGGTGCCATCATGCCAGCAACGCATCTATTTTTTTGCTCAAGTACATCTTTAACCCAATCTACTGATTCTAATTCCTGACCAACACGCATTAACGTACCTGCAATATTTCTTACCATATGATGTAAAAATGCATTGCCTTTCACATCAATAATTACATAGTCACCCTGCCGACTTACATTACAATGCAACAAAGTTCGAATGGGGGAATGAGACTGACAATGTACAGTTCTAAATGAGGTAAAGTCATGCTTGCCAAGAAGAGATTGTGCAGCTTGATGCATCAATTTTTCGTCAAGAGGATAATGACAGAAGCTTAAGCCTTGACTCAAAATGGCAGAACGAAGTCTATTATTGTGAATGATATAACGATATCGTCTGGCGGTTGCACTAAAGCGCGCATGAAAATCTTCATTAACCTCTTTTACCCAACTCACTGCAATATCTTTCGGTAGATGAGTATTAACACCTAATGTCCAAGCAACATCTTTTCTAATTTTATCAGTATTAAAATGCACAATTTGATTGGTGGCATTCACTCCAGTATCTGTGCGACCGGCACAGACAACTTCAATAGATTCATCAGCAATTTTAGACAATGCTTTCTCTAAGACTTGTTGCACACTAATAACATTTTTCTGTCGCTGCCAACCATGGTATCGGCTACCATCGTATTCAATGCCTAAGGCATAACGCATCACTTTCTCCACAATACTCAACAAAAACTACTTGGTATTATTCTTAAGGTCATTTCTAGCGGCGCATTATCCTTTATTTTATTATTTTTTGCGAATAAAAAAGCCGCAATAATGCGGCTTCAATAAATGCTTATAATATTAAATTAATTATTGTTTTCGATATCATCTAATAATTGCTGAGCTTCAAACTGTTGATCGACATCACCCATGCTAACGACGTCTTTTAAAATAACTTCAGCATTTTCACTATCGCCAATTTCAATATAAACCTTAGCTAAATCAAGTTTAGCCGCAGTACCATTGTCATCATCTTCATCAACATCTATAGGGTTTACATCATTAGTAAACTCAGGGAAGTCACCTAAACCTACATCAATATTAGTTTGCTCATAAGGTTCGTTGTTATCTTGCAAGGCGGGTTCATCAAGCGTGTCTGAAATAAGAGATTCTACTGAAACAAAATCATCGTCTTGCACTTCAACTTCATCATCTAGTTCAACGGTATTGATCTCTACATCGCTAACATCATCCCCAAGACCTTCCATCAAATCAAAATCATCTGCTGAACTACTAGGAGCTTCTTCCTCAATATTAGCCAACAAGTCATCAAAATCTAAGTTATCAAGCTCTTGAATATCATTAATTTCTTCCGCTTCAATTACTTTGTCATTACTTACTTCATTGGTCGCGGAGTTTTCTGCAAGCAAGTCAGCAAGCACATTACTATCTGTAAAGTCAGGAGATAGCTCAACTGACGATTGCTCTTCTTTTTCTTCGTTTAACAACTGAGTTAAAGTCGATTCATCAAAGTCACTTGATAGGTCATCTAAAATACTATCATCAACTAAATCATCTATGGCAGTTTCATCATTTGCACCAAGAATATCATCGCCAATATCGAGCATAGTAGAATCATCAGCTTCCTGTTGATTAACCTCAGCCAATAATGCATCAATATCTAATTCATCATCTTGAGCTTTATTCTCAGCACTTTCTTCTGTTTCAACCTCAAGTTCACTTTCTCTACTTTGTTTATCGTCAGTTAACAGTTCACTTAGATCAGCAGCTAAAAATGGCGCTACATACTCTTGTGAAAAATTATCAATTAAAGCTATATTTTCACTTTGGCGATCATTTTCAGTCTTACCTTGCGGCTCATCGACCTCTTCTGATGTTGCACTCTCTTGCTGAGTATTTTTCTCTGCTGCTGGTGCACCTTCGCCCATAGAAGCTAAAAGTGCATCAATATCGTCAGGGTCAGTTAATTCAACGTTAGTATCTTCAAAGGCAACATCTTCAGTAGCTGTCTCTGCTGGAGTATCTCCGCCCATTGAGTCTAAAAGCGCATCAATATCATCTGGGTCAGTTAATTCAACGTTTGTATCTTCAACGGCTACATCTTCAGTAACAGATTCTGCTGGAGTATCTCCCCCCATTGAATCTAAAAGCGCATCAATATCATCTGGGTCAGTTAATTCAACGTTTGTATCTTCAACGGCTAGATCTTCAGTAGCGGCTTCTGCTGGAGTATCTCCCCCCATTGAGTCTAAAAGTGCATCAATATCATCAGGGTCAGTTAATTCAACGTTAGTATCTTCAACGGCTACATCTTCAGTAGCTGTTTCTGCTGGAGTATCTCCGCCCATTGAGTCTAAAAGTGCGTCAATATCATCAGGGTCAGTTAATTCAACGTTAGTATCTTCAACAGCAACATCTTCAGTACCAGTTTCTGCTGGAGTATCTCCGCCCATTGAGTCTAAAAGTGCATCAATATCATCAGGGTCGGTTAATTCTACGTTTGTATCTTCGACAGCAACATCTTCAGTAATAGATTCTGCTGGTGTATCTCCGCCCATTGAGTCTAAAAGTGCATCAATATCATCAGGGTCGGTTAATTCTACGTTTGTATCTTCGACAGCAACATCTTCAATAACAGATTCTGCTGGTGTATCTCCGCCCATTGAGTCCATAAGGGCATCAATATCATCTGGGTCGGTTAGTTCAACGTTATCTTCTACTGGTGATTCTTCTAGAACATCTTCAACTGCTGCATTTCCAGCCATTGAATCCATAAGGGCATCAATATCATCTGGGTCGGTTAGTTCAACATTATCTTCTACTGATGACTCTTCTACAATATCTTCAACTGTCGCACTTTCAGACATTGAGTCCATAAGGGCATCAATATCATCTGGGTCGGTTAGTTCAACAGTATCTTCTTCAAGAGAGTCGTCATCAGCTGGTGCAGTACCCATTTCTTCAATGATATTATCAACATTTAGCACTTCATCTGCTGCACTTTCACCAGTTTCATCACTGATATCAAGTAATAAATCATCTAATGAATTTTGATCGAGTGTCCCTCCTTCTAATACTTCGGAACTATCCCCATCATCCTCTTCAAGTGAATCTTCAGTGAGTAATGCATCCAACTCCCCTTGTCCTAACTCTCCACCTTCGAGTGCTTCATCAATATCACCATCAAGTGATATCTCTTCCAAATCATCCAGTTCGCCCAAATCATCAAGATCATCTAATTCATCGTCTAAATGAATAACATCATCATCTGCGAGTTCATCACTTAAAGAGTCAAGATCATCACCAAATAGATCACCATCATCATTATCTTCTGCAAGATCGATAGAGAGATCATCGTCGAGTGATAACTCATCATCAAGAGAGAGTTCATCATCTAATGATAATTCGTCATCAAGTGAAAGCTCGTCGTCTAATGATAATTCATCGTCTAATGATAATGGCTCACTAGCAGACTCATCTTCCTCTGCAACTTTGGGTTTATCTTTCACTTTGGTGCTAACTAAATCAGCGCCTGCATCTTCATCTAAATTGTTAGATTTTTGTTTGCGTCGTAAAAACCAAATCCCCACAGCAATTAATATAGTGGTTGGAATAGTCCCCATGAGTACCATTGGCCAATCTACAGACATCAACCCTTGATTTTCGGCTGCTTTTTGTTTTGCTAATAACGCTTCTGCTTCACGAGCGGCTTCTCTCGCTTCCATAATCTTTAATAGTGCAGTAACTTCATCTAGCTGTTGTTGAACATCATCAAGTTCCTTGCTTGACTCTTGCTGAGCTTGACCTAATTGCTCATTGAATGTATCAAGCTTTTTATCTACCACTTCATTTTCTTTCAATAAAGCCTGTAAACCATCCATAGAATCTAAAATGTCATTTTGAATAACATCCAAGCGTTGTTTTTGGCTAGTATCAAAAGACTGTAGTTGCTCATTGATTTCAACTTTTGCTGCATCTAAATCTTTTTTATTTACCGATTGGCCTGTTGGAGTTTTTGTTTTTTCTGTATCTTTTGTGACTTTTGCAACTTTAGATTGCCAGTCACGATCATCATTATTTGATTTTTGTTCAGCGAGTTGATTATCAATATTTCGTATTTCATCTATTGACGGTATCTTTAAATATTGACCATCAACTAAATGATTTAAGTTGTTATCTCTAAATGCTTGAGGATTTTTTTCATAAAGCGCTTGCATCACTTGATACACAGATAGGCGATTATCAGCACGAATCTTTAAGGCGATATTCCATAAAGTATCTTTGGAAGTAATGGGGCCGTATTGATCATAGGGGAATTGGTCGGTACTTTTAGGTCCACGAATACGTATTCCTGCCTCTTCATAGGCAATAGATGGCATGCTGTATAAGCTAATGCTGATAAATATAACCTGCCACAGGCACAGGCGTAATAGTCGCTGCATTAAGATTTCCTAATTATTTTTATGTATTGCCAATTGTTTGACATATCCAAGTACCCGTAAAACAAAGCAAAGTTTATTCCAACTATTATAGTTCTTCTTACATCATAACAAGTTAATACGGAGAATTTTAGTAAAAATAGCTACAAAAAAAACTCGCCGTTAATTATAACGACGAGTTTTATTTTTTCTTTAATAAACTTAGCATTACTCTAGGTTTAGCGAGTTAATAAACCTAAAAGATAAAATAACTAACTTAAATGTTCTTTAATTAATAATTCAGCAATTTGAATACTGTTTGTTGCTGCACCTTTGCGCACGTTATCTGCAACTATCCACATATTAATGCCGTTATTATGACTAATATCTTCACGAATACGGCCAACAAAAGTATCATCCTTACCACTTGCATCACCAATTTGTGTTGGGAAGTCTTCGTCATTACGACATACTTTTATGCCCGGTGCATTGCTTAATAAGTCTTTGACTTCTTCAGCAGAAATAGGTGAATTAGTCTCAATATGTAACGACTCACCATGGCCAAAAAATACTGGCACACGTACTGCGGTAGGATTGACTAACACATTGTCATCACCAAGAATTTTCTTGGTTTCCCAAACCATTTTCATTTCTTCTTTGGTATAACCATTTTCAAGAAAAACATCAATTTGAGGAATAACGTTAAAAGCGATTTGACGAGGGAAGTTTTTCGTTTCAACAGGTTTACCACTGAGTAAATCAGCCGTTTGCTTAGCTAGTTCGTCCATTGCCGCCTTACCACCACCAGACACTGATTGATAAGTACAAACATTTACTCTTGAAATACCAACCGCATCATAAATAGGTTTAAGTGCAACCATCATTTGAATGGTCGAGCAATTGGGATTAGCAATAATATTTCGATTACGGTAATCAGCTAACGCTTGTGGATTAACTTCTGGTACAACTAAAGGAATGTCAGCTTCGTAACGAAACTCTGAGGTATTATCAATAACAATACAACCCGCATCACCAGCAAGCGGTGCGTATTTAGCTGAAATAGAACCACCAGCAGAAAAGAAACCTATTTGTGCTTGGCTCCAATCAAAGTTATCAGCATCAAGTACTTCAATGCTCTCACCATTAAAATCAATAAATTCACCTGCAGAGCGAGCACTCGCTAATGGATATAATTTATTGATTGGAAAATCTCGTTCTTCAAGAATTTCAATTATTGTTTTTCCAACTAAACCTGTTGCACCTAGAACGCAAACATCAAATTTCTGTGCCATGACCCTCTCTCTTATCGTTAACTATTGCTTTGCTTTTTTTAAAACCAAGTTGATGTGGTACATCGCACTCGGTTTGACCTACCATGCTGATTTTTATCGAAGAAAACTCCCTGCGAGCGGGGTATGTTTTTCGAACATGATCAAAACCATGGTTTAAAACTTGTTGACGAAAAATAGCATCGTCACGACGAACATCGTAAACCATTTTTACTAACTGGTTTAGTACTATTTCATCAAATGGTTGATTAATTTCCAACTTATTTATAGCGCTCTCAGGTAAAAATTGTGAAAGGCATTTTGTTAGCTCAATATTAAGTTGTTGACATAGTGCCTGATAGAGCATTTCGCTGCCACGAGCTTTTCCTTCTAAGCTATAACCAGCAATATGAGCAGACGCTATTTCAGCGTGCTCAATTAAAGGGTATAAAATATTAGGTTCATTTTCCCATGTATCTAATACCAACTTAACACCATGCCCTGCTCGCTTTAATGAAAGTAGCGCCTGATTATCAATCACTTCACCACGACAGGCATTGATTAATATTTGATCTGAAGATAATGCGGATAAACGTGCTTGGTTAAGTAAGTGATATGTTGGGTGATCACCTTGAGTGGTAATAGGAACATGCAAGGAAATAACATCGCAAGCTAACACCTCTTCAAGTGAAACATACTGGCGTATATCTTCATTAGTTGCTTTTTTTTCAGCAAGTATGGGATCACATAATAGATGCTTAATACCTAGAGCTGTTAACTTTTCACTCAATCGTGTACCGGTATTACCCGCGCCAACAATACCTACTGTTAAAGAAAAAATATCAATTAAATAACGCTCAGCCAAAACAACTAACGAACTAATCACATATTCAGCAACTGAAATGGCGTTACAACCTGGGGCTGAAGAAAAGGCTATATTTCGTTTAGCTAAATAATTTTGATCAATATGATCAACCCCAATAGTTGCTGTACCAACAAATTTTAATTGGCTATTCTCACTGAGCAGTTCTTCATTCACTTGGGTAATTGAACGCACTAACAAAACGTCAGCATTTTTTACCTGCTGTGCATTAAGTTCTCGTCCGTTAAAAGGAATAAGTTGAGTATTTTCACCATTAATATCACCAAAAAATTCCTTGGCAAAAGGCATGTTTTCATCGTAAAAAATTTTCATTCTCTTGGTACCACTTAACTTTATTACTCAAATGACAGTATTACTTATGAATAAATGCCGTAAATTAAAGGTATAAAAAAAGCCGTTAACATTCGTTAACGGCTTTTCGGTTGACCGTTAACAAGTCTATTTATATTTTTTCATTACTAGAGTGGCATTCGTTCCACCAAAACCAAAACTGTTAGACATAATTAAGTCTAAGTCCATTTCGCGTGTTTCAGTGACAATATCTAAGCCTTGTGCTTTTTCATCTAAAGTTTCAACGTTGATAGATGGAGCAACAAAACTGTTTTCCATCATTAACAATGAATAAATCGCTTCGTGAACACCTGCAGCACCTAACGCATGGCCCGTCATAGCTTTGGTTGCACTAATAGCTGGTGAATCTTCACCAAATAATTCTTGAATAGCGCCAAGCTCTTTTACATCACCAACAGGAGTAGAAGTACCATGAGTATTTAAGTAGTCTACTTTACCTTCAACACCTTGCATGGCTTGTTGCATACAACGCACCGCACCTTCACCACTTGGAGCTACCATGTCATAGCCGTCTGAAGTTGCACCATAGCCAACTAATTCAGCATAAATATGAGCACCACGAGCTAAAGCGTGTTCTAGTTCTTCAACAACAACCATACCGCCACCGCCAGAAATAACAAAACCGTCACGGTCTGCATCGTAAGTACGTGAAGCTAGCTCTGGTGTGTCATTACGACCAGCAGATAAAGCCCCCATGCCATCAAACATCATAGCTAATGACCAATGAACTTCTTCACCGCCGCCAGCAAAAACAATATCTTGTTTGCCTAATTGAATAAGCTCCATCGCGTTACCAATACAATGTGCACTTGTCGCACATGCTGAACTGATAGAATAGTTAACACCTTTAATTTTAAAAGGAGTTGCTAAACAAGCTGAAACTGTACTGCCCATTGTTTTAGGAACAGCGTAAGGACCAACACGGCGAATACCACGATTACGTAAAGTATCTGTAGAAGTAACAATATTTTCTGATGACGCGCCACCAGAGCCGGCAACAATACCGGTGCGAATATTTGATACTTCTTCTTCTGTTAGCTTTGCATCATCGATTGCTTCTTGCATAGCAACATAGGCATAACCTGCCGCGTCACCCATAAAACGAAAAGCTTTACGATCAATATGTTCTTTAGCTTCAAGTGTTGGTTTACCCCACACTTGGCTCCGTAAACCTTGCTCTTCAAAGCTATCAGATTTACTAATGCCTGAACGGCCTGCTTTAAGAGATGATAAAACTTCTTCCGCATTGTTACCGATACTCGATACAATGCCTAATCCGGTGATCACTACACGTTTCATTTGAATAACCATTTAAAAATTGAAAAAATCAGGCGTATCATACAGAAATTTACCCGCCAACTGGTCTGCTTAGTGTACACGTGTACACTGATTAAAAGCAAACCTATACTCTGCCTCGCAGTATAGGTAAAATAATCTCAGTGTATAGGGCTATTTACAAAAAAAGACCAGATCGTGACTTCTATCAATAAAATTACTTTTCAAGCAAACGGATCTCCTTTCTCGGAAAAATTTAACGACATCTACTTTGATAGCGCCTCTGGCTTTCAACAAAGTGAAGAAGTATTTATAAAAGGCAATGAAATAGAGCAGCAATTGTTAAACGCAACAGATACTTTCACCATTGCTGAAACAGGGTTTGGCACAGGACTAAATTTTTTATTAACGCTAAAACTTTACCAATACTTAAGTGAGCAATATAAGCTACCTACACTTAGTTTTATCAGCACAGAAAAATTCCCTCTATCAAACATACAACTCACTCAGGCTTTACAAAGTTTGCCATCACTTGCACCATTCGCTTATGACTTACTTGAGCAATACCCTAAAGAGCCACAACATGAAGCCAACCTTAGCTTTTTAGCTGGACAGGTACAGCTAAAAATACTCTTTGAAGATTCAACGCTAGCGCTTGAGAAAATGGAAGCTCCACGTCATGGAGTTATTGACGTGTGGTACTTAGATGGCTTTTCTCCGGCAAAAAATCCTGAAATGTGGCAACCATTATTATTTAGTCATATAGCCCGATTATCAAAATCACAAGCCAGTATTAGCACTTTCACTGTGGCTGGCTTTGTTCGCAGAGGATTAACCCAAGTGGGTTTTCGTATGGATAAAAAAACATCTAGCGGTGATAAAAACCAATTTCTGATCGGTAAATTTCAGCAAGAAAAAAATAAAGGCAAAGGCTATCAAATAAGACCAACAATCACTAAGCCTCAACAGGTTAGCATTGTTGGTGGTGGAATAGCTTCCGCTTGTGCAGCCTATGCATTAACTAAACAAGGCATTAGAGTTACCCTTTATTGTAAAGACATCAAAGTTGCTCAGGGAGCTTCTAGTAATAAAATTGGTGCTTTGTATCCTCTGATCCATCAACAAAAAGATGATATTAGCTTGTTCTACCAACAAGCTTTTGAACATGCCACCAACACATACAAACAGTTAGTAACTCAGGGCTTTCACTATGCTCATGATTGGTGTGGTTTATTAAATATCGCCTATAAAGAATCACTTATCACCCAGCAACATAGCTTTGCTCAAGCTAATAATTGGCCTAAAACACTAATTTATCCTGTCGATAAACATGAAGCGTCAAAGCTTGCTAATATTAAACTTGAACACGGTGGTTTATTTATTCCTAAAGCTGGTTGGATCGCCCCTCAAGAGCTTGTCCAACAATTGTTTAGCGCCGCTAAATCGACTAATAGATTAAGAATTGAAAACTCCGTAATGGTCAATAACGTTATTCAGAAAGATGATAGCAGTTGGCAATTAAACACCAGTAAAGGCACCTTTAAAACAAATGTGTTAGTGATGTGTGGCGGCGCAGAAGGTATTCCTTTAGAGATAATGCAAACATTACCTTTAACCTCGGTTCGAGGGCAAGTAACTACAGTAGCCAGCAATAAGAAAATGTCGCCACTAGCGACGGTTATTTGTCATAAAGGCTATATTACACCAGAAAATAAAGAGCAGCACTGTATTGGCGCCACGTTTACCAAAAATAGCTTTGATACCGTTAGCTCAAGCGAAGACGATGATTATAATTTTTCAATATTAGAACGATGTTTACCAAAGTTAACGCAATGGTCTAAAGACGATGTGATAGCAAGTAAAGCACGACTTCGTTGTATGACTCCTGATCACATGCCTATTGTTGGCGCGATGCCAAACATCAAGGCTCATAAATCCAGCTATGCTCACTTAAGCAAAGATAAAAATTGGCGTTTTGTTGAACCAGCACCTTGCATTGATAACCTGTATTTATTAACCGGATTAGGTGCAAGAGGATTATGCACTGCACCACTATTAGCTGACATTTTAGCCGCTGACTTAACCGGCTCTCCTTACCCTGTTGATGAACAAATGTTATTTAACCTTGCCCCTAATCGATTTATAATTCGAGATATTATTCGCAGAAAATTTTTATAACTTTATTAGTAATAGTATTGCTTCAAAGCCTATAAAAATTCTTGTTTAAGTTGTTGCCAGTAGTTTTGTACTATTTTTCTATCTTGAGGGCTAAGCTCAGTACGAGCAGCTTTTAGTTTTTCTTCAATACTTGTTGCAAGTGCTGAAGTAAGCGCTTGAGATTCATCGCCAAAAGCCCCTGCCTCAAGTGCAATAAAACCTCGAATATAGCTACTGGCAAATAATTCATCCGCACAAACATTTTGACAAACCAAATCATCTAAATGTTGATAAAGCTGGGTTAAATTTAAAAATTTCATTTTCTTTTAATACCTTTAATTATGTGCAATATATTATTGCGGACTAGCCACTGGGTACAGCACTTGATCGTTATAACCCGTCGTTATCGGTAAATAGCCAGATAATTCCTGATCTAACTCACTATCACCTGTATCCGCGATCAATGGTCTTGAACTTAGTGCACTGAGCTTGGTTTTAGTGGCAATGATTATAATATTTTCTTTACCAATGGCTCTGATCACTCTTGGACTTAATTGTTGATTACCACGACCAAAAATATGCCCTTGACCACCAATGAGCGTTATCACTAGCTTTATACCTTTATTTTGCTCTTGAATAATTTGCCAAAGTTTTGGTTCAGTGACATCATTATTAAGAAGTTGGTGTTCTTGAACTAAATCAACACCTAGCAACGTATTATCTAATGACAACTCTTCCATCAAAAATGCAGTGGTAGAGCCTGAGCCAATAACAAAGAGCTCACTCTCCATATGATTAATAACATCAGCTGCAATGTCCTGCAAAACCAATTCATCCGACTCTTTTCCGCCTGACTTTACTGCTTGTACATAACGTAACTCTGCGGGTATTTGCATTTCACCATAGCGTTTCGCTTTAACAATCCCTTCCCGAAAAAGTGACTCGTCAATATCCATCACATCAGCTTCTGTTAACGTCACTAATTGATTCGTCAACATTAACTCAACCACTCTACCTGCTGCTTTTGGTGTAACCGCATACACACCAGAATGAATTTTACAGCCAGCTGGAATACCTAAAACCGGAAAGCTATCGCCGACAATATTACAGATATTGCGTGCAGTACCATCACCACCAGCAAAAAGCAGCATATCCACTTTTTCTTCTAACAAAACAGCCACAGTATTTTCAGTATCTTGAGCACTGGTTTTATTTGATGAGTTTTGGCTTAACGGAGATTGATATACTGTTTCAACCTGAAAACCTAATGACTTAGCACTAGCTTCTCCCATTTGATCATTAGCGGTATAAATAATGACTTGATCTTGATACGGTAACAAAATTTCTAATGCTATTTTTGCTCGCTCATTTGCTTTTGCTGTTGCCCCCAGTGATAACGCTTTTTCGGCAATACCTATCCCGTCACTGCCTTTTAAGGCAACACTACCGCCAATGCCTGCAATAGGGTTAATGATCAAACCTAATTTAAACATGCTCAAAACTCTCTTTACTAACTAATTCATTATCAAGCTTATCGCTAATGCTAAATTGTTCAATCGTTAGTGGCTGAGTAATTTGATAGAACTGAGCTAATACATCAATAAATTGTTGAGCTCTTTCAGGAAAACCATCAAGTAGATAACGCTGCACCTGCAAGTAAACTTCTTTTTTAAAGCTAACAGTATCCGCTTGAGCACCACTTAAGTTGTCGGCTGAAACGTTAAATTTTTTGTTTGCAGCAACAGATAAAGCCCACTCAATTGCTTGCGGTTTTATTTCAACTTGCTCAAAGATTTTTTGCTGCTGAGCATTTCGACCATCCGGCATATACCAATAACCGAAGTCTTCTAACAAACGTCTTTCATCCCCCGCCAGACACCAATGAGATATTTCATGTAGAGCACTGGCAAAATAACCATGAGCAAAAATTATTTGATGATATGCGCAAGCATTGTTTGCAGGAGAATATAAAGGCTCATCCCCTCCTTTGATCAACCGTGTTTTGTATTGTTTAAAAAAAGTTGCATCAAACAGTTGAATGAGGTCGCGATAATCGTGCGGCATACAGCATATTTTATAAAGAGAATATTTGGGCTTATTCTAACGAAAAATGGCAATAATTACATCGCCATTTTCAGAATAAAACTACTGTGATAAATCAATAAGGTTTAGGACGTTTCTAGCTCTGATTCAATTGTTTTTGAAGGCTTATTACTAGGTAATGATTTAACCGATTTATTTATAATCCAATAACCTAAAACGCCTGAAATAAGCGAGCCAATAACAATGCCTAATCTGTCTTGATAGATAAGTCCTTCACTACCCTGCTCAAAGGCTAAAGAGCCAATAAATAAACTCATGGTAAAGCCAACACCACAAAGTAAGGAAACGCCGTATAATAACGACCAATTTACATTTTTAGGTAATTTTGCAAAACCAAGTTTTATCGCAATAAAACAAAAGCCAAACACACCTATTTGTTTACCTACAACTAAGCCAACAATAATTCCTAATGGCACAGGCGAAGCGATTTCATTAAGACCAACACCAGCAAAGCTAATGCCCGCGTTAGCAAAAGCAAAAATAGGTAAGATAATAAAAGCCACCATAGAATGTAAATTATGCTCTAATGATTTTAGCGGCGACGGTTCACTAGGCTTGCCTTTTATCGGAATAAAAAAGGCTAAAATCACCCCTGCTAATGTAGCATGTACACCAGACTTCAACACAGCTACCCATAAAACAATACCAAAGAAAATATAAGGAGAAGTATCAGTTATGCCACGTTTATTTAGCATAAACAAAATGCTCAGTACTACCGCAGAAATAATTAATGACAACGCGGACAATTGATCAGTATAAAATAATGCAATAACAATAATGGCTCCTAAATCATCAAAAATAGCCAAAGAAGTCAAAAATACTTTCAATTGTAAAGGTACTTTAGAGCCAATAATGGCTAAAATCCCCAAAGCAAAAGCAATATCAGTCGCGGTAGGAATGGCCCAGCCACTTAGCGCATTATCGTTTTGATAGTTAAATGCTACATAACACAACGCAGGGATTAACATGCCTCCGACAGCACCTATTGCAGGTAAGGTTACTTGACCAGGCTTAGATAAGTCACCTTCAATAAACTCCCGTTTAAGTTCTAAGCCGACCAGAAAGAAAAACAACGCCATTAAACCATCATTTATCCAAAGTAACAGTGGTTTAGCAATCTCAAAGCTACCTACAGCAACAACAACGGGAAGCTCTAATAATAAGTCGTAGTATGAAGAAAGTGGTGAATTGGCAAGTATCATGGCAGCAATAGCTGCAAAAATAAGAATGATGCCACTGGCAGACTCTTTCTTTAAAAATGTTTCAATGGTAGCTACAGGCATAGTTTTCCTATTAATATTCTAAACTTAATTCCAGACATATTATGTCAAAGCCCTATAAAGAACAATTTAAATATTGTTAAACGAATATAAAGCTAATCTGTGAATTCACAAACATAATCTTCGATTATTCGGAAAACAGAGATTAAATCGACAATTATTTCAATTTAATTGATATAAGGCTAGTTATATCAACAATAATAAGTGTAGTATTCAAACCAAGAAAAATTTAATCTTTTTAGGCAAAGTAGTAATGAAAAAATTAGACGATATTGATTTACGCATTTTAACTATTCTTTATAAAAATGCTGATATCACCAACAAAGAACTTGCAGCTCAAATTGGTATTGCACCATCAACCTGTTTAGAACGGGTTAAACGTATGAAAAGCAGAGGTATAATTAAAGGCGCTTTTGTTGATATTAATTTTAAAAGTATTGGTGGCAACATTGAAGCTATTGCCGCAATCAAATTACAGCCATATTCAGAAGTAATTGTTAATCAATTACGTGATGATTTATTGAAACTACCAGAAATAGTCAGTCTTTATCATATGGGTGGTAGTTACGATTATTTTATTCATATGTCAGTTAAAGACAGCGAGCATCTACGTCAGTTTGTTTTTAATGCGATCACTTCTCGCGAGGAAGTAACCACAGTAGAAACATCGCTGATCTTTGAGCATAGTAGAAGTGGCGTGTTACCTAATTTTGAAGACTAAAACTTAGCATATAAATAAGTGATATTTAGCATGAATTCAAATTCATTTAAATGCTTCTGTCTCAAAGTACATTGGCTTCATCGTGCCGCAATTAAGAAATTTATATTGTAATTCAGTTTCTTTTGGCACAGCCGATGAAGTATTAAATTTCGCTAAACAGCCCGCTTCAACATCAATGTGAAGAATATGAGCAAAGCTTGGCGCTTGTTGAATACGATGAACAAATATTTTATAGCTTTTCTTTAAATTAATAACATCATACTCTTGCCTTTTATTTGACTCCTTTAGCTCATTTAACTCTCTAACATAAAGTAACTTACTAAAAGTCAGCGGCATGTCTTTATAAACTAGCATGCCTCCCTGTTTAAAATGACCATTAAAAACATCAGCAGTAATCGTCATTTTTTCACCACGCATTAAGCGCTGTAAATTAAACTTACTTGTTTTTATCGTAGTTAGCCGACCATCACGTACCGTTTGTAGCAGTGCTAAATCTTTTGTCTCTAATTTATAAAGCAGCTGTACATTATTCGGCTTAGCATATGAAGTAAGATTGGATACGTATATGCTTGAGCCTTTTTCCATTAATACCATGCCATGGCTGGCCATATAAGCAGGGTCTAACGGTGGTAATTCTTTTACTTCTTCTTCAGCAAAATTTAATTGGCTATAGAAAACAAAAATCATCAACAAAAATATTCTTTTCATTTAATCAGTACTCGGTAAAAAACAACAGGAGATAGGAGATATTAAGCTTTGTGACTCAAGTATAAGCCATATAAAAAAAGAGACTAAACGAAAAGTCGTTTAGTCTCATATTTATTTTAATAATAGCAATTAAATTAGTTTTTTAAATCATCAAAAAACTTTTTAACACCATCAAAGAAACCGGTTTCTTTAGGGCTATGTTTCTTACTACTTTTACCCATTTTTTCATCTAATTGACGCAATAAATCCGCTTGGTCACCCGATAAGTTCACTGGAGTTTCCAAAACAACCTTACACATTAAATCACCGGTTGAATGACTACGCACTGACTTAACGCCTTTACCACGTAATCGAAACATTTTACCCGTTTGTGTTTCTTTAGGTATTTTCAGTTTAACTTTACCTTCCAAGGTAGGTACTTCTATTTCACCACCTAATGCTGCGGTAGTAAAACTGATTGGTACTTCGCAATAAAGGTTGTTTTCGTCACGTACGAAAATTTTATGGTCACGAACATTTGCTTGAACGTATAAGTCACCAGCTGGTGCACCATGCTCACCTGCTTCGCCTTCACCTGATAACCGGATTCTATCGCCAGTATCAACACCTGGTGGAATTTTCACAGAAAGGGTTTTGTTTTTCTCAACTCTACCTTGACCGCGACACGATGGACAAGGGCTAGCAATAACTTTCCCTTTACCACTACAGGTTGGACATGTTTGTTGAACAGCGAATAAGCCTTGACGCATTTGTACTTGGCCATGGCCATGACACGTTGTACACGCTTTAGCGCTAGTACCTTTTTTCGCACCTGAGCCATCACATGGATCACAACTAACAAACGTTGGAACCTTAATCTCAAGCGTTTTACCTTTTACAGCTTCTTCAAGTGTTAATTCAAGGTTATAGCGTAAGTCAGAGCCTCTACGTTGATGTGATTGACCACCACGACCGCGACCGCCACCAAAGATGTCACCAAAAATATCGCCAAAAGCATCGCCAAAGTCTTGTCCACCACCAAAGCCGCCACCACCGTGACCACCTTGTTCAAATGCCGCATGACCATATTGATCGTATGCTGCACGCTTTTGATCATCATTAAGAATTTCGTAAGCTTCTTTAACTTCTTTAAACTGCTCTTCTTTATCTTTATCGCCTTTAGTACGATCAGGATGGTACTTCATCGCTAATCGCTTATAAGCTTTTTTTACTTCACGTTCAGAAGCATCTTTCGCTACTCCTAAAACTTCATAATAATCGCGTTTTGACATACGTGGGTTGACTCACTTTTTTCAGTGTTTCTTTTACAATTAAAGCGCTGGAGATAAGGCCAGCGCTTCAAATTACTCTAAGTTAATAACTTACTAAGTTTATATCAAACTTACTTGTCGTCTTTAACTTCTTCAAACTCAGCATCAACAACGTCATCACCAGCAGGTGCTGCGCCATCGGCTTCTTGAGCTGCGCCATCTGCATCAGGTGCGGCTTGAGCTTGTTGTTTAGCTTGAGCAATTTCCATTAACTTAGCTGAAGCTTCGATAACCGCTTGCGATTTAGTATCAATCGCTTCTTTATCATCACCTTTAACAGCTTCTTCAAGTTCAGTTAAAGCAGCTTCAAGTTTTTCTTTATCTTCGCCAGCAAATTCTTCGCCTGCTTCTTCAATTTGCTTACGTGTTGCGTGAACCATGCCGTCAGCTTGGTTACGAGCTTGTACAAGTTCTTCAAATTTTGCATCTTCATCAGCATTCGCTTCTGCGTCACGCACCATTTGTTCTACTTCGTCATCAGACAAACCAGAAGAGGCTTTAATGGTAATTTTTTGCTCTTTACCTGTATTTTTATCTTTAGCTGTAACATGTAAGATACCATCAGCATCAATATCGAAAGTTACTTCGATTTGTGGCGTACCACGTGGTGCAGGATCGATACCTTCAAGGTTAAATTGGCCTAAAGATTTGTTAGCAGAAGCTTGCTTACGCTCACCTTGTACAACATGTACAGTAACAGCTGCTTGGTTATCGTCAGCTGTTGAGAATGTTTGCGATTGCTTCGTTGGGATAGTTGTGTTTTTATCGATAACTTTCGTCATCACACCGCCCATTGTTTCGATACCTAATGATAACGGCGTTACATCTAAAAGAAGAACGTCAGTTACATCACCAGAAAGTACACCTGCTTGAATTGCCGCACCTGAAGCTACAGCTTCATCAGGGTTAACATCTTTACGTGGCTCTTTACCGAAGAAATCAGTTACCGCTGCTTGTACCATAGGCATACGTGATTGACCACCAACCAAGATAACATCATCAATGTCGCTTACAGATAAGTCTGCATCTTTAAGTGCTTGCTTAAGCGGCTCTAAAGTTGCTTTAACCATATCTTCAACTAAAGACTCTAATTTTGCACGAGTTACTTTAATGTTCATGTGCTTAGGACCAGAGCCGTCAGCTGTGATATAAGGTAAATTAACATCTGTTTGTTGTGCAGAAGAAAGCTCACACTTAGCTTTTTCAGCTGCTTCTTTCAAACGTTGCATTGCTAATGGATCAGTTGTTAAATCCATGCCTTGATCTTTTTTGAACTCAGCTACAAGATAGTTGATTAAGCGGTTATCAAAATCTTCACCACCTAAATGAGTATCACCGTTAGTCGCTAATACTTCAAAAGTATGTTCACCTTCAACTTCATCAATTTCAATAATTGAAATATCGAAAGTACCACCACCTAAATCGTAAACCGCAACAACTTTGTCACCTTCTTGCTTGTCCATACCGTAAGCAAGTGCCGCAGCAGTTGGTTCGTTAATAATACGCTTAACATCAAGACCCGCAATACGACCAGCATCTTTAGTTGCTTGGCGTTGTGAATCGTTAAAATATGCAGGAACAGTAATTACAGCTTCAGATACCGTTTCACCTAAGTAATCTTCCGCTGTTTTCTTCATCTTAGCTAAAACTTCAGCTGAAACCTGTGGTGGTGCAACATTATCATCTTTTGCTTTTACCCAAGCATCACCATTGTCAGCTTTAACAATACCAAATGGCATAATTTCGATGTCACGTTGAACTTCTTTATCTTCAAAACGACGACCAATTAAACGCTTGATAGCAAATAATGTGTTTGTAGGGTTTGTTACCGACTGACGTTTAGCAGGTTGACCTACTAATGTTTCGCCTTCCTCAGTATATGCAATGATTGAAGGAGTTGTACGATCACCTTCTGCATTTTCAATAACACGAGCCGTGCCGCCGTCTAGTACAGCAACACATGAGTTTGTTGTCCCTAGGTCAATACCAATAATTTTGCCCATCTCGAGGACCTCCGAATACTAATTAAAATAAAAGTTTATTAAAGTAAGTTTTAATAAATCTGTAGATGAAACAAATAGTGGGGGCAGGAAAACTCTTTTCAACTATTTATGAAGAAAAAAGTAAAAAAATGTGAAATTTTATTTATTTGTTAGTTTTTAAAAGATAAAGCTGATTTTAAGCACCTTAGACAACTGCATAGATTATAAATTCAGCATGGTTTTTTAAATAGGTATATTGTAACGCTTCAGTATAGAAATTTAGATAAGAACTAAGTTATACATCATTAGGCAAATAACAGGTTAAATAAAAAAGCGGTAAGCATGAGACCATACTTACCGCTTTGCTAAATGATTACTGGTTACCTTAGGCGGTTGTATCTACCGCTGGAGCAGCTTTTGATACCATTACCATCGCTGGGCGCAATAGACGACCATTTAATTCATAACCTTTTTGCATTACGGCAATAACCGTATTAGGTGCTACACCTTCAACTTCTTGCATTGACATCGCTTGATGAAACTCAGGATTAAAAGGCTGATCTTGTGGATCAATACTTTTCACACCAAATTTTTCTAGAGAAGAAATCAAGCCCTGCAGTGTTAACTCAACACCTTCAACAATGCTTTTGTTACTCTCATCTTCTTTATTAGCACTTTGTAATGCTCGCTCTAAGTTATCAACAGAAACTAACATTTCACCTGCAAATTTTTCTAAAGCAAATTTACGCGCTTTTTCAACATCTTGAGCTGAACGACGACGTACATTATCCACTTCTGCTTTGGCACGAATAACTGAATCTTTTTGATCAGCAACCGTTCCTTGAGCTGCAGCTAAGCTTAGCTCAAGCTCATTAATTTTTTCTAACTCTTCACTAATATTCTCAGCTGCAGCATCAAATTGAACTTCAACTTGCTCTTCAGCTTGTTTAATGATTTCTTCGGCAGCTAACTCTGCTGCAGTTTTGTTTTCTGTTGACTCATTAGCCATGAAATAACTCCAAGATAAAACTTACTAATACTGAACAAGCACTAGTAGACAAAAATTCAATAACGCTAATTATGGGGACTTGTTAGCGCGATTCAAGCATAAACGTAAATCATTTATTAAAAAGTGAACTTTACAATAGTCATAAATACAGCGAAACTTCACTAAGTAACCTATATCACAGATAAATTTAAATACGCGCTATGAGTAAAAACTACAAAACCATTGGCTTAATTGGCAAGCCCAATCATCAAGGTGCCTGCATTACCATTACCACTTTATATCATTATCTTACCGACAATGGTTATCAAGTGCTTATTGAAAACTCAGTCGCAGTTTCAATTAATATTGCTAAGTTAAATGTGGCATCATTAACACAAATAGGTGAGCAAGCCGATCTTGCTATTGTTGTTGGTGGTGACGGTTACATGCTAGGTGCTGCACGAGTACTAGCCTGTTACGACATTGGGGTACTTGGCGTAAACAGAGGCAACTTGGGATTCTTAACTGATTTATCGCCTAATGAACTTATCGAACCTCTAGAAGAAATATTGCAAGGTAAATCTCGCAGTGAACACCGTTTCATTATTGAAGCAGAAGTTTATCGTCATGGTAAATTAAAAAGTTCAAATAGTGCCGTCAATGAAGCAGTACTGCATTCAGGTAAAGTGGCGAGTATGATCGAGTTTGAAGTTTATATTGATGAGTTATTTATGTTTAGCCAACGCTCTGATGGTTTAATCATTTCTACACCTACAGGTTCAACTGCTTATTCAATGTCTGCAGGCGGCCCCATTCTTACACCCAACCTTAATGCCCTTTCTCTCGTACCTATGTTCCCACATACCTTAACGAGTAGACCTATTGTGGTTGATGGAGACAGTGACATTAAACTAATACTTGCTAACGAAAACGATGAAAACCTCCAAGTAAGTTGTGATGGACATGTTATTTTAGCTGTTATGCCTGGCGATGAAGTGGTTATTAAAAAGAGTAAAAATACTCTTCGACTCATCCATCCACTTGATCATGACTATTTCAATGTATTGCGAAATAAACTCAGTTGGGGTAACAAGCTTTACTAGTTGAATTTGTTCTATTAAATGTATTAATTTAATTTAAAATTCAAATTGTGGATTTTTTATTCTATTCAGTTCTTGCATAAAACAAAAATACTGTATAAATTAACACCTAAGTATTTATACAGTATTTTGGTATCAAAGTTATGCTCTTACACCTAAACATTCAAAATTTTGCCATCGTTCGTTCACTTGATATCGACTGGCACAATCATATGACTACGATCACTGGCGAAACTGGTGCAGGTAAATCGATTGCGATTGATGCCCTAGGTTTATGTTTAGGAGAGCGAGCAACAACCAATGTGGTCAGGCCAAATTGTAAAAAAGCTGAACTCGCAGCTACTTTTGATATAAGTAATAACAGAGAAGCAACAAAATGGCTTAAACAACAAGAGATGATATCTGATAACGAATGTATCCTACGTCGTGTCATTTCAGCTGAAGGTCGCTCTAAAGCATATATCAATGGTAGCCAAGTTCCTCTTATTCAACTTAAAGAAATTGGTCAATTGCTGATTAATATCCATGGCCAGCATGATCACCAACTCATTGTTAAAACAAACGAACAACGAAAAATAGTTGATGCTTTCGCTGATCATCAGGATTTAATCGATGAAGTAAAACACTATTATCAACAGTGGCGATCTTTAACAACAGAACTCACTCTTTTACAAGAGAGTAAGTTACAACGTGAAGCCAAACAGCAACTTTTACAATATCAAGCGAATGAACTAAATGAGTTCTCCTTACAAGATGGAGAGTTTGAGTCATTAGAAAAAGACTATAAGCGACATAGTAATGGCCAACATTTACTAAATGAAACACTCAGCGCATTACAATTACTATCTGAAAATGAACAATCAAATGTCATCGACAGTTTACAAAAGTGTGGTGAGCAACTAAGCCAACTCATCGCTTTTGATCCACAATTAGCAAATATACAAAAATTATTAGCCGAATCACTTATTCAAGTTGAAGATGCCAATCAAGATCTTAAAAGCTATTACGAACGCCTAGAGCTAGATCCTCAAGCTTATCAATATATCGAAGAACGTTATTCTTTAGCTATCCAACTAGCTAAAAAACACCAAATATCACCAGAGAGCTTACCTTCATTTCATCAATCTTTACTTAAAGAACTTGAACTTATTTGCTTAGATGAAACAAGATTAAATAACGTTAATGACGATATTGAAAAATGTAGCTCTGACTACTTTTCGGCAACAAAACTTTTATCCGCTTCGCGTGAAAATGCAGCAGAAAAACTGAGTAAATTGATCACCACCAGTTTGCACGAATTAAATATGCCGCACGGAAAATTTCATATTTCACTCAATACAGACCAAAATGAAAAACCTGCAAGTAACGGCGCTGACAATGTTGAGTTTTTGGTGAGTTTAAACCCAGGCCAAACTTTAGAGGCTATGCACAAGGTGGCCTCGGGTGGTGAGTTATCAAGAATAAGTTTAGCTATGCAAGTAATTTTAGCGGATAAAATTGTTACACCAACGCTGATTTTTGATGAGGTTGATGTTGGTATTAGCGGTTCAACAGCAGCAATGGTTGGCGCTAAATTACAGCAGTTGGCCAACAAGACACAAGTTATTTGTGTCACTCATTTACCACAGGTCGCGAGTAAAGGTCATCAACAGCTATTTGTCGCAAAACTTACCGATGGCGAACATACAGAAACAACAGTAACGGAACTAAGTGAACATGGAAGAGTCCAAGAAATTGCTCGTCTGTTAGCAGGCGATAAAATTACCGATAATAGCTTAGCCAACGCCGAAGAATTATTAGCCAGTTAACTATTTTACTGAAAAAGTAAAATAGTTTTGTATATAAAGCCGAGCTTGGGTATTATCTTCGTCCACACTTTATAAGAAGAATTTACTACATGTTGTTTCGAGTTTTAGCAATTGTTATTGCCTTATCAGTTTCTGCCTGCTCAAGTTGGGTTTTTCGTATAGATATCCCTCAAGGTAACTATTTAGAACAAAAAAATGTCGATAAATTGCAAATTGAGATGACTAAAGAGCAAGTGAAATACATTCTAGGTAGTCCAGTTGTTATCGATTCTTTTGATACTGATACTTGGCATTATGTTTACCGCTTTAAATCAGGTAAAAGTACTGAGTTTAATATTAAAAAGAAGTTTGTTGTTAAATTTAAGGATAATAAATTAATTTCTGCTGAAGGTGATTTTGAATTACCTGAAAGTTACCATACACCTATGGTGAATTAATTATCTATTTGTAAAAACATTTCAGCTAGAGACATTCTAATACAAAAAAAGCAGCTCTGAGTAGCTGCTTTTTATTTGCCTAGATTTTTATTTGCCTTCTAAGGAGTTGATTTAGCACGACGAGGATCTACTCGCCCGCCAGTCACCTTATCTGCTCGGCCTTCTTCTTTCGCTTTTTCTGCTCGACGCTTCCTAACTTCTTTAGGATCAGCAATCAAAGGACGATATATTTCAATTCGATCTAAGTCTTTTACGATATCAGTTAACTTGGCGGTTCTATTCCAAATTCCGACACGATTTACTGATAAATCAATCTCTTTAAAAAGTTTTGTAATGCCAGAACAATTAATTGCTTGCTCTATTGTTAGTCCCTCATCAATAGCTATCGATAATATGCTCTGCTCTGTGGGAGTACCAAAAACAACTTCAATATTGATTTGTACGACAGTATTCTGTCTATCACTAGTTAAATTATTCAACCCCTACTCCATAAACTTCTTTCGCACGTTGAGTGAAAGCTTGCACCATATTATTAGCCATGCCATTAAAAACTCGCCCAAAAGCTAAATCAAACATCTTGTTTGAAAATTCATATTCAAGCTGCAAACTAATTTTACATGCCTCTTCTGACAATGTCGTTAGCTGCCAACTGCCAATAAGCTTCTTAAATGGGCCATCAACCAAGTTCAATTTTACTTCGTGATTATTTACTAAAGTATTTTTAGTAGTAAACCATTTTTTTAAGCCGCCCTTTGATACTAACAGGGCTGCAGTTACTTCACTGTCATTTTCAGAAATTATTTTACTGTCACTACAATCAGGTAAAAACTGCGGATAAGCTAAAACATCATTGATCAATTGATACATTTGTTCAACGCTATACATCACTAAAGCGCTTCGACTTATTGTTGGCATTTAGTCTCCTTAAAATCTGCGCGCATAATAACAAAATTCAAAAAAAATCACATTATTTACTCACTGCAACAAAATAGCCATTTAAAAGCAATTCATTCTACGTATAATAAGCGCCGCTTGCTATTTCTTAGCTATTAAGAAAATTGGCAAATGAAATGGAAATAAAAATGGCCAATAAAAAATCAAAAAAATCGAACAGCAATACTATCGCCTTAAATAAAAAAGCTCGACACAATTATTCATTAACGGATAAATTCGAAGGTGGAATGAGCCTACAAGGTTGGGAAATTAAAAGTATTCGTAGCGGAAAAGTTAATATTTCAGACTGTTATGTTCATATAAAAGATCGCGAAGCTTATTTGCTTGGTGCCGAAATTATGCCCCTCAACGCAGCTTCTAGCCATGTGGTTTGTGATCCTAATCGTGACCGAAAATTGCTATTAAACCGTAGAGAGTTAGAGAAGATTATTGCCGCTGTTGAGCGTGATGGTTATTCCTTAATAGCCACCGCAATGTATTGGAAAGCTTGTTGGGTTAAATTAGAATTTTATTTGGGCAAAGGTAAAAAAGATCACGACAAACGTTCTGATATCAAAGACCGAGAATGGGCAGTGGATAAAAGTCGTTTAATGAAAAATAAAAACTTAGACAGGTAACTGGTTAAAAAATACCACGTTGTCAATTTAAGTTAGGCGCTGTACAATGCGTTATATAGGCTGATTTAGCTTATACAAAAGAGTAAAACTTTGGGGCGGATCTAGGATTCGACAAGATTCATGAAACCCGAGGTGCATGCCCAGGGGCGGTTTGCCTGGTAAAAAGCCGCAAAACTATAATTGCTAACGACGATACGTTCGCACTAGCCG